>Ga0068858_100007494_pt1 | contig 10548 bp, 10 predicted proteins | sample KBSSwiS12_FD_66589 | JGI IMG/M metagenome (GOLD analysis project Ga0068858, IMG submission 66589) | Switchgrass rhizosphere microbial communities from Kellogg Biological Station, Michigan, USA - KBS Switchgrass S1-2 | ecosystem: Host-associated > Plants > Roots > Rhizosphere > Soil ... | reverse complement strand
CGACGATGAGCGCCTCCGCGCGAGCGCCGGTTATGACCGCGAAGGCATCCTCGAACTGCTCGTCCTTGTCGACGCCCACCGGGATGATCGCGACGCCCAGCGCGCGAGCGGCGTCTTTCGTTGCACCAAGCCTTAACTGCACACCCGGCGTCACCTTACCGTCGACGTACTTCGCGTCCATCACTGCGATCCGCGCGAGCTCGGGGATGGCCTCCTTGAGCAGTTGCACCCGCTTGCCGTGGATCTCTGGGCCGGCGCTGCCGGTCTGTCCAGTCATGTTGCCGCCTGGCCGCGCAAGGCTGTCCACGAGTCCGACTTCTCGGGGATCGTCAACCAGGGCCACGATCGGGATCGTGTCGGTCGCGCGCTGCGCGTCCCGGGCCCCTACGCCCATCACTACTATCACATCCACCGGGAGTCTGACGAGATCCTGCATCAGCGCGGTCATGCGTTCCTGTCGCCCCTCCGCGGAACGGCGCTCGATGATGATGGTGCGGCCGTCGATGTAGCCGAACTCACGCAGGCCATGCACGAACGCCCTGGCATAGGTGTCGACGGGGTCCGGCCCAACTATTTCGGCAAGGGGACCTGTGTTGTAAACGAGCGCGACCCGTGGTACAGCGCCCTTTCTCTGCGCCACGACGCGCGGAGGCACAGCTAGTGTCCCGATCAGCGAAGCGCTGCGGACCAGAGTCCGACGACTGATCACTCGATCACCTAACCGCAATAGGAGTGTCCGGGGAATCGCGAGGCGCCGTCGCGTCGCTTTGCCTCCTGAACTACTCGGCGCGGAGCTGAATCTTCCTCCAAGACTGACTCATATGGAACTGTGTTCGGATCCATAGTCGAGCTAGCCGCCGAGGCCGAGAGTCAGGTGCCGGCGCGTTGTAGCTACTACGAGGCGCCCAAGCGTCGACCCGGAGCAGAGGCTCGTGGACGGCCACTTCTGGCCGGGAGGGCTCATTAGTTTGCGCTCAACGCTGAGAGGACGAAATGAAGGCGAGCATGCGCATCGTCCGCGGCATCGTCTTGTTGTGCGAATTGGTGCTGGCGCAAGCGCGTGGAGTGCAGTAGTGTGGGCGCCGTGCAGCCAAGGCCGCAGGTTGCTGTTCCACCGATCCCGCGGCCACCATGGGAGACAGCCATCAAGTCCAGCAGCGGGACGGCCCACATTCGCCAGATCGTCAGTCCCGAAGAGTGGCAGCTGCGAACGGACCTCGCCGCCTGCTACCGATTGGTTGCGCTGTACGGCTGGAGCGACCTCGTCTTCACCCACATCAGCGCACGCGTGCCTGGTCCGGAGCACCACTTTCTGATCAACCCCTACGGCCTGATGTTCGACGAGATCACGGCGTCGAGTCTGGTGAAGGTCGATCAGCAATGCAACAAGGTCATCGACTCGCCGTACCCGGTGAATCCGGCCGGCTTCGTGATTCATAGCGCGGTGCACGCGGCACGCGAAGACGTGCAGTGCGTGCTCCACACCCACACCCGCGCCGGCATCGCCGTCAGCGCCCAGAAGGCTGGCGTGCTGCCGATCAGCCAGCAGTCGACGCTCTTGCTGGCTTCGCTCGCCTACCACGACTACGAGGGCATCGCCTTTCGCGATGAGGAAAAGCCGCGGCTGCAGGCTGACTTGGGCAACGCCGACTACTTGATGCTCCGCAACCACGGCCTGCTGACCGTGGGGGTGACGATCGCCGACGCCTTCTTGAAGATGTACATCTTCGAGACCACCTGCCAGATTCAGATCTCCGCGCAAGCCGGCGGCGTCGAACTGACGGAAGTGGCGCCGGGCATCATCGAGAACGTCCGCCAGGCGGTGCGGGTGCAGACCGTCGGCCATGCCAGCAGCGGCCAGCTCGTCTGGCCTTCGCTCATCCGCAGGCTCGAGCGCGTCGATCCGAGCTACAAGCACTAGCGCAGCTTAGGAGCGACGTTCGACCCGTGCGTCGGTGTCCCGGCGCCGACCACTCCCTTCGGGCGACAGCTCGATTCGACAATCAGCGCATCCCAAAGCGCTTCCATTCCGTCTGCGGCTTGAGAAGGCTACCGGGGTGCCGCTGGCGGAGCTTGCTCGCCATGCCCAGAGTTGGCCCGAATCCTGAACGCGATGTAGTCGAACAAGTTCATCCCGTCGAAGACCGGATCTCGCGCCTCACGCATCATCCAAAACGTGTTTGCGAGACCGTAATAAATGATCGACGCCGTCGTGCGGATCTCGATCTTCTCGTGACCGCCCAAGATAGTTGTGATCTCTTCCGACTGCTCGTCGATCTCTTCGCTTCGGACGCGTCCGGTAGCGAAGCCCACCGCCTTCATGCCGATCAGCACGGGGGCTCCGCTCATCCCCGCCGGGATCGGGCAATTGAGCTCGATGCGAGGCATGACGGCAGCTGCGTGGCCTTTGAGGATTCGCATCTCGATGCCCTTGCCGAGAACCTGATGACTCGGGAAGCCAACGACAGTGAGATCTTCGCCAGGCTTGACCTGCATGTCGGAGGTTTTGAAGAACTTCGTCTTGGGCAGATTGACGCTGAAGATGATCGGAAACAGGTACTCGCGAGCATCTGGAAAGACGGCATCCGCCATACACGTAGCTTAGCGCTCGTGCGGAGGTAAGGAGTTCGAATCCGGCGCCGGACTAGAACCGTCCGCACATGGTGACTTCCTCGGTGATCCGAGCATGAATGCCCCGGAGAGCAAGGAACGATGCTTGGTTAACAGACCCCGGCTCCTTCGAAGCCTCTCCCCAAACGTCCGCTAGCGGCCTCGTTGTTGTTTCGGTCGCTCGATGACCGCTTGTCGATCGACAGCGGTCGCCTGTAAGCCAAGGCTGAACTTCCGCAACCGCTGGCGGATTCAACCGGTCAACGCAACGGTGTGGCTGAACATCTCAGCCGGCGTCCTGTAGCCAAGTGTCTTCCTCGGCCTCTCGTTCAGTTGTCTCGCTACGGCGTTGAGCTTGGCCTGTGAGTAGCTCGAGATGTCGATGCCCTTGGGCAGGTACTGCCTGAGCAGGCCGTTCGTGTTCTCGTTGCTGCCTCGCTGCCAAGGGCTTCGCGGATCACAGAAGTAGACCTGAACGTCGGTGGCCAGCGTGAACCGCTCGTGATCTGCCATCTCCTTGCCCCGATCCCAAGTGAGTGACTTGTACAGCTCCTGCGGGAGCTTGCGCGCGGTCCTGATCAACGCGTCAACAACCGTCTCCGTGTCTTTGTTCGCCACCTTGGCGAGCATGACGTAGCGAGTCTGGCGCTCGACCAGCGTGGCGATCTGGCTGTTGTGAGCGCCGAACATCAGATCGCCTTCCCAGTGGCCAGGCACAGCGCGATCTTCGGCAGACGCAGGGCGTTCGCTGATCGACACGGCACCGACGATCTGCCCATGGATCTCCGTCTTCTGCGTGTGATGTCGCGACCGGCGCATGGCGCGCGTGCGTCTCAGGTGCTGAAGGAGCTCCTTCTTCAGAGCGCCACGCGCCTGGATGAAGAGGGTGCGATAGATGGTCTCGTGCGACACGCGTTGGGTCTCGTCGTGCGGATAGGTATGTTTGAGCCATCCGGCGATCTGTTCAGGTGACCACAGCAGCCGGAGCTTGGCAGTCACGATCCGCGCCAAGTCTCTGTTCCTGGCTAGTTTGCAGTACTTGGGACGCAGCGCGCGATCCCAGGCGGCGTGGTCTGCGTCGGCGGCTCGATACTGCGCGTGACCACCATTGCGTCTGATCTCGCGGCTGACCGTGGATGGCGCGCGTCCGAGACGTGCAGCTGTTGAACGAATCGAGCAGCCTTCGGCCACCGAGCGTGAGATCTCCTCACGCTCAGCTGGTGTCAGCGCGATCGGCGAACGCCTGCGTTGCGGTGGTCGAAAGCCACCGGTCCGCTCAAAGATGCCTCTAACCGAGCCACGGGCGCGATCGAACAGATGAGCAATCTGGTGCAACGTCCAGCCTTGCTTCCAACGCTCCCACATCACGGCCTTCTGGGCGTCGCTGTAGTACGTGCGTGTGCGGTACTTCATCTGCAACACTCCTGCTGCTTACGCAGCGATCAGTGTGTTGCATCGACCAGTTGAATCCGCCCTGCAAAGCGGCCATACGCGCCTTAGGACCGACTCTGGGAATTCGTTTAGCGCCGTGGCTTAGACATGGCTGCGCGGCCTGCTTGGTCGACTGCCAACTCGCAAATCGCCGGGTGGGTGGCAAGCGACTCAGCCAACGAGGGCTCTGACTGCCACCGGCAGCGCCACCGACCGTTCTTGCCGATAGTTCACCCACACCGTCTTCGCCCCACCGGTCGCATACAGCACCCCCGGCTCGTCCGTCCGCTCGAGCGTCACATACGCCTCGAAGCTGCTCTTCCCCGGATTCGCGACGTAGTGCTTCGCGAGCACGTCGCCCGGGTACTTGAGCTGCTTGAGGAAGTTGCAGAAGGTGTTGACGATGACCGGCCCCTCGCCCGCCGCGTCGGGCGCGCCGCCGACCGAGTGCAGCCACTCGATGCGCACGATCTCGAGGTAGCGGAAGTAGATCGTGTTGTTGACATGGCCCATCGCGTCCATGTCGCCCCAGCGGATCGGGATGACCATCTCGAGCGTCAGCTTCTTCTTCTCGGGCAGCTCGAATCGCATCGCTCGGCTCGCTCGCTCAGGGCCGAACGTCCAGATCGCGGCACAGGCGCTCGACGAGTGCCGCGAGGCGCGCGACCTCGCTCTCGGTCGCCGCAAGACGCGCCTTCAGCGCCGCGAGCTCGCTCGTCGAGACGATCGAGTCGTCGTCGGCAGCGGCCGGCAGCGCGGCGACGTCGACCGCCCCCGAGAGCAGATGCGCCCAGCGCTGCTCGCGGGCTCCCGGCGCACGCGGCAGCTTGACGACGAGCGCGCCGCCCTTGTCCGCCGGTCGCGCCGCGAGCTCGTCGAGGAACCCTTCGACCGCAGACACGTCGGCGAAACGGTGCAGCCGCTCGGCGGCGGTGCGCAGCTCGGCGGCGGTCTGCGGGCCGCGCAGGACGAGCGTCGCGAGGAGCGCGACCGACTGCGAGGGAACGCCGAGCGCCCGGCCGAGGTTGTGCTCGTAGCGCGCGACGCGCGAGCCGCTCGACTCGAACGCGAGCGCGAGCGTCTTCAGCGCGTCGACCGCGAGCTGCACCTCGCCCTCGCTCGCCGCGATCACCGGGTCGCGTGCGGTCTTCTGGTTGCAGCCGAGGGTCAGCGAGTTCAGCGACAGCGGATAGCTGTCCGGCACGGTGAGCGACTTCTCGACCAGCACGCCGAGAGCGCGCGCCTCGAGCATCGAAAGCGGCCGCATCGCTCGCCGAGGCGAAGCCGTCGCCGCCTACAGCCCGAACCCGTCGTCGGCCGCGATCACCGCGCCGTTGATGAAGTGGCTCTCGTTCGCGCACAGCATCAGGAGCGTCGTGTCGAGGTCTGCGGGCGAGCCGATCCGCTTGCGCGGCATGCTCTCGATGAGCTTTCGGCCCGACTCGGTCTCCCACTGCAGGTGGTTGAGCTCGGTGTCGATGTAGCCCGGGCAGATCGCGTTGACGTTGATGCCGAAGCGCCCCCACTCGAGCGCCATCGCGCGCGTCATGTGGATCACCGCGGCCTTGCTCATCGCGTAGACGCCGACCCTGCCGATCACGCGCAGGCCCGCCATCGACGCGACGTTGACGATCCGGCCGCCAATGAAGGTGCCCGGCGCCGCGCCCTGGGAGCGCGCGAGCATTCGCTTGCCGACCTCCTGGGCGACGAAGAAGGCGCCGCGCACGTTGACGTCGAAGACGTAGTCGAAGTCGTCGGGCGTCGTCTCGACGAGCTTCTGCGTCGTCGCGACCCCGGAGTTGTTGACCAGGATGTCGATCGTTCCCATCTCGGTTTCGGTGTGCGCGATGCCCGAGCGGATGCCGTCGTGGTCGGTGACGTCCATCGGCACGACGTGGGCATCGCCGCCCTCGGCCTCGATCTCAGCGCGCAGGGTCTTCAGCCGCTCGACGCGGCGGCCGGCGAGCGCGACGCCGGCTCCCGCCTTGGCGAGGACGCGGGCGAATTGCGCGCCGAGCCCGCTCGACGCCCCGGTGACGAGGGCGACGCGCCCCGAAAGATCGATCTCGTAGCTCATGGCAAGTCGTGCAGCGGCGGCGCTCCGTAGAATCGACCGCGAGTGTAGACGCGCTCCTGCGCCGACCCGACAAGAACAGCGAGACCCGCATGACGCCTGCCGAGATCCTCGCCCAGTTCGGGCCGCGCGAAGCGATGGAGTACGACGTCGTCGTCGTCGGCGCCGGGCCGGCCGGGCTCGCCGCCGCGATCCGGCTCAAGCAGCTCGCCGCCGAGCGCTCGCACGAGGTGTCGGTCGTCGTCCTCGAGAAGGGCTCCGAGCCCGGGGCGCACATCCTCTCCGGCGCGATCATGGATCCGCGCGCGATCACCGAGCTGATCCCCGACTGGAAGGAAAAGGGCGCGCCGCTGAACCAGCCGGTGACGGGCGACCGCTTCCTGTTCCTCAGCGAGACGGGAGCCCGGGCGACGCCGCATGCGTTCCTGCCCGACTGCTTCAAGAACGAGGGCAATTACGTCATCAGCCTCGGCAACGTCGTGCGCTGGCTGGCGACGCAGGCCGAGGCGCTCGGCGTCGAGATCTTCCCCGGCTTTCCCGCCGCCGAGGTCTTGTATGGCGAGGACGGCAGCGTTCGCGGCGTCGCGACCGGCAATCTCGGCATCGGCAAGGACGGCGAGCCGACCGCGAACTTCCAGCTCGGCATGGAGCTGCACGGCAAGTACACGATCTTCGCCGAGGGCTCGCGCGGCAGCCTCGGCCGCCAGCTGATCGCGCGCTACAAGCTCGACGAAGGCCGCGACCCGCAGAGCTACGGCCTCGGCATCAAGGAGCTCTGGGAGGTCGCTCCCGAGCGACGCCAGCCGGGCCTGGTGCTGCACACCGGCGGCTGGCCGCTCGACAGCTCGACGTACGGCGGCTCGTTCCTCTACCACCTCGAGAACGGCCAGGTCGAGCTCGGCTTCGTCACCGGCCTCGACTACGAGAACCCGTACCTCAGCCCGTTCGAGGAATTCCAGCGCTGGAAGTCGCACCCCGAGATCAGGAAGACGCTCGAGGGCGGCAAGCGTCTCGGCTACGGCGCGCGATCGATCACCGCCGGCGGCATCCTGAGCCTGCCGAAGACCGTCTTCCCTGGCGGCGCGTTCGCCGGCGACGACGCTGGCTATCTCAACTCGAGCCGGATCAAGGGCAGCCACGCCGCGATCAAGACCGGGATGCTCGCCGCCGAGGCCGCGTTCGACGCGCTCGTCGCCGGCCGCCAGCACGACGAGCTCGTCGCGTATCCGGCGGCGTTCGAGACGAGCTGGCTGCACGCCGAGCTGCAGAAGTCGCGCAACTTCAAGCAGTGGTTCAAGAAGGGGATGTTCGTCGCGTCGCTGATGACCGGCATCGAGCAGTGGCTGCTGCCGCGCCTCGGGATCCACTCGCCGCCGTGGACGATCCACCGCAAAAAGGCCGATCACCTCTACCTGAAGCCGGCCGACGAGTGCAAGCCGATCGCGTACCCGAAGCCCGACAACAAGATCACCTTCGACCGCCTCTCGAGCGTCTTCGTCAGCAACACCAACCACTCGGAGGACCAGCCCGCACACCTGACGCTGAAGGATCCGTCCGTCCCGGTCCGGATCAACCTCGTCAAGTTCGCCGGCCCCGAGAGCCGCTACTGTCCGGCGGGGGTCTACGAATTCGTCGCCGATGCCGACGGCGGCGAGCGGCTGCAGATCAACGCGCAGAACTGCGTGCACTGCAAGACGTGCGACATCAAGGACCCGACGCAGAACATCGTCTGGGTGCCGCCCGAGGGCGGCGGCGGCCCGAACTACGTCGGCATGTGAACGAAGGACCCACCGTGGCCGGATCCGAACCGATCGACGTTCTCACCGCGGCGCGCCTGTGGCCGCCGATGATGGAGGCGCTGCATGGCGCGTTTCGCGTCCATGACCGCACGCACCAGGGCGATCCTGCCGCGTTCGCCGCCATCGCGCCGCGCATCCGCGCGATCGCGGCGAGCGGCGAATCGAAGGTGCCGCGCGAGCTGATCGCGCAGATGCCGGCGCTCGAGATCATCTCGGTGTTCGGCGTCGGCTACGACGGCGTCGACGTCGCCGCGGCGCGCGAGCGCGGCATCGCCGTGACGCACACGCCGAACGTCCTCAACGACGAGGTCGCCGACCTCGCGATGGCGCTCGTCCTCGCCGTCTCGCGGCGGCTGGTCGAGGCCGACCGGTACGTGCGCAGCGGCGCCTGGGCGAACGGACCGATGCCGCTCGCGCGCAAGGTGAGCGGCGCGCGGATGGGGATCGTCGGCCTCGGCCGCATCGGCATGGCGATCGCGCGCCGCGCCGAGGCGTTCGGCATGTCGATCGCCTACACGTCGCGCAATGCCAAGGCCGACACGGCCTACCCGTACTACCCGAGCCCGGAGGCGCTCGCCCGCGAGGTCGACTTCCTCGTCGTCATCACGCCCGGCGGCGCGGCGACGCGAAAGCTGATCGACGCCAAGGTGCTGGCCGCGCTCGGCAAGACCGGCTATCTCGTCAACGTCGCGCGCGGCTCGGTCGTCGACGAGCAGGCGCTCGTGCAGGCGCTGCGCGAGGGGACGATCGCCGGCGCCGGGCTCGACGTCTTCGAGAACGAACCACACGTTCCCGCCGAGCTGCTCGCGCTCGACAACGTCGTGCTGACGCCGCACGTCGGCAGCGCGACGTGGCAGACGCGCCACGCGATGGGCGACCTCGCGTTCGGCAACCTGCAGGCGCACTTCGCGGGCAAGCCGCTGCTGTCGCCGGTGCCATGACCGCGGCGGTCGTCGGCGCGCACCGCGCATGAGCATCCCGGGCGCCGCGTCGTTCGACCTCGGCGGCAGGACGGCGCTCGTCACCGGCGCAGGATCGGGCCTCGGCCTTGCGATCGCGCGCGGGCTCGGCGCCGCCGGCGCGCGCGTCGTCCTGAACGGCCGCAACGTCGCCAAGCTCGACGCCGCGGCATCGGGGCTGCGCAGCGACGGCATCGCGGTCGAGACCGCGGCGTTCGACGTCAGCGATCCGGAGACGGTGCGCAAGGGCGTCGCCGCGGTCCACGCGAAGTTCGGGCCGATCGACATCCTCGTCAACAACGCCGGAATGCAGCACCGCGCGACGATCGCCGAGTTCGCCGATGCCGACTGGCGCCGGCTGATGGCGACCAACCTCGACGCGCCGTTCTACATGGCGCGCGCGGTGATCCCGGCGATGCAGGAGCGACGCTCGGGCAAGATCATCAACGTCGCGTCGATCATGGCCCGGATTGCGCGGCCGACGACGGTGCCGTACCAGGTCAGCAAGGGCGGGATCGCGATGCTGACGCGCGGGCTCGCGATCGAGCTCGCGCCGCACGACATCCAGGTCAATGCGATCGCGCCCGGCTACTTCAAGAGCGAGCTGACCGCCGCGCTCGTCGCCGACCGCGAGTTCAGCACGTGGCTGGAGCGGCGCACTCCCGCCGGGCGCTGGGGCGAGCTGCACGAGCTCGCCGGCGCCGCGGTCTTCCTGGCCGCGCCGGCGTCGCGCTTCGTGACGGGCCAGATCCTCTACGTCGACGGCGGCGTCACCGCCGCGATGTGAGCGCGGCGGCGCTCAGTCCTGGCCTTCGGTCAGGGCGTCGAGCTGGAAGCGGCCGCTCTTGTGGACCAGCCAGATCTCGGTGAAGCGAACGCCGCTGCTGCCGAACCGGGTCGGCGCCGGCAGCGGGCCGGCTCGCTTGATCATCTCGATCACCGCGGCGCTGACGTCGGGCGCGTGCGACGGGCCGCGGACGAGCTGGACGTGGCGCGGGTAGCCGCTCGCGTCGACGGTCGTCTCGACGACGACGACGCCGTGGATCAGCGGCGGCAGCCTGCCCTTGTAGATCCGCGGCGCGTACGCGGCGTAGATGTGCCGCGCCGCGTCGAGGCGATACGACTTCGGGTCGGCCGCCGCCGAGGCCTTCGTCGCGCCGACGTGGATCGGCTCGGTGAAGTACGCGACCTCGGTCGCGCCGGCATGGAGGTGGGCCGCGAGCATCGCTGCGGCGGCGACGGACGAAAGGCGCTTCATGACGATCTCCGCGCGACCTTCGCGGTCGCTGAAGGGAAGCCGCCTCGCGACGCTGACGACGCGTGCAGCCGACGCGGTCAGCGTAGGAGATCGGCTCTTCGGCGTGGTGCGCGGCGACGACCGGCTGGCAGGCGCGCGCGCACGCGCGTGCCGTCCGTCACGGTGTCACGCGTAACGGCTTGCGGCGCTCAGGCGAGCGCGCTGCCGTTCGTCGGATCGAAGAGATGGACGGCGGCCGGATCGATCGCGAGCGGCACCGTCGCGCCCGGCTGCGCCTCCGGCCGGCCGTGGACGACGACGACGATCTCGCTCGCGCCGACGCGCACGAGAAGCTCGGTCTCGGCGCCGGTCGGCTCGACGACGATCACCTCGGCGGCGACCGAGCGCTGGCTCGCAGCGACCGCGAGGTCGCTGGGC
>Ga0068858_100007490_pt1 | contig 10550 bp, 8 predicted proteins | sample KBSSwiS12_FD_66589 | JGI IMG/M metagenome (GOLD analysis project Ga0068858, IMG submission 66589) | Switchgrass rhizosphere microbial communities from Kellogg Biological Station, Michigan, USA - KBS Switchgrass S1-2 | ecosystem: Host-associated > Plants > Roots > Rhizosphere > Soil ... | reverse complement strand
CATCGCCGCCATGGGGCCCGCCGCGAAAATCAAAACTCCCGCCGGCGCACAGGTGATCGATCTCACTGGAAAAACCATCATCCCCGGCATCATTAATGCCCACTCGCACATCAGCGACGACCCAGCCATAAAACTGCGCCACTTCGCCCAGTACGGCATCACCTCCACCATCGGCATGGGCGGCGACGGCGACGACGTCCTGAAGATTCGCGACGACCAGCGCCACGGCGACATCAAAGGCGCCCGCGCCTACACCGTCCAACATCGCTTCGAGTTCGAAAAGGACGCGCCCACCCCCGACATCGCCCGCCTGAAAGTCGAGGAGCTCTACAAAAAAGGTGCCGACGCCGTCAAGGTGGTGGTCGACAACCGCCGCAACACTCAAATGAAGTTGCGCCCGGAAATCACCACCGCCGTAATCGATCAAGCCCACAAACGCCACATGAAGGCCTTCGCGCACATCCACGATTACGACGACGCCAAACTTCTGATGGAACAAGGCATCGACATGCTCGCCCATCAGGTACGTGATCGCGAAGTCGACGACTCCTTCATCGCCCTGATGAAAGCCAAGAAGGTTGCGATCACCTCCACCCTCGTCCGCGAGCTTTCGTCCTTCGTCTACGCCGATTCACCCGCCTGGCTGAACGATCCCTTCCTGAGCCGCTTCTCCGATCCAGCCCGCATCCAGCTCGCCAAAACGCAGCTTAGAGATCAGCAATCCAAACTGCCGGACCTGGCGCTGAACCGTCGCGACCTGGAAATCGCCTCCAAGAATTTCACGAAAATGGTCAACGCCGGCGGCGTCCGCATCGGACTCGGCACTGATAGCGGCCCCGCCCCCACCCGCTTCGAAGGATTCTTCGAGCACCTGGAAATGGAGCTCATGGTCAAGTACGGCATGCCCCCCATGCAAGTAATCCAGGCATTTTCGAAAACCAATTCCGAGATTCTGGGAATCGACAAGGACTACGGCACCCTCGCCAAAGGCAAGATGGCCGACCTGGTGGTCCTCGACAAAAATCCCCTGGACGACATCCTGAACACGCGCACCGTCAGCGCCGTTTATATTGGCGGAAAGAAATTCGAGTAGGAGACACCATGCTGAAAAGAGCGTTTCTCGCCACGTTATTCACTGCCGCCGTCACCCACGCCGCTGTCGTACGCCTGGAAGTGAAAGAACGTTCCGACGTTCTCGATGGCAAAACCTTCGGCACCGTCGGCGCCTATGAACGCATCGTAGGGAAAGCTTACTTCGCCATCAATCCCAAGCTCCCCGCGAATCAAGCCATCGCCGACATCGACAAGGCTCCGCGCAACCAGGACGGCCTGGTGGAGTTTTCCTCCGACGTCTTCCTCCTGCGCCCCAAAGATCCCAAGAAGGCCAACGGCACCGTCCTCTACGAAGTCTCCAATCGCGGCTCCAAAAGCATGTTGACCTACTTCAACCGCGCCGCCGGTTCACTCGACCCGCGCAACGCAGACGAATTCGGCGACGGTCTGCTGATGAATCAGGGCTATACGCTATTGTGGGTCGGCTGGCAGTTCGACATGCCGGACACGCCCAACCTTGTTTATCTCTATCCGCCCACCGTGCAGGGAGTCAAAGGCATCGTGCGCGCGGAGTTCACCCCCGATCGCAAGGAAGCCCGCTACAGCGTGGCCGACCGCAATCACAAACCCTACACCGTTCTGAATCCCGACGACCCCAATCTGCGCCTCACCGTTCGCGACCAAGTGGAAGGCCCGCGCACCACCATCCCGCGCGCCGACTGGCACATTGAAAACGCCTCCACCATCGTCCCCAAAAACGGCGTCGAGCCCGGACGCATTTACGAATTGGTTTACACATCCGAGAACCCTCCCGTCGCCGGCACCGGCTTCGCCGCCGTTCGCGACATGGTAACGTGGCTGCGCTACGGTGGTTTCGTAGCCGGCGCACCCGCCCCCAACGCCACCATGAAACGCGCGTATGGATTCGGCGTCTCCCAAAGCGGCCGCTTCCTCCGCACCATGCTCTACTTCGGATTCAATCGCGACGACCGCGGCCGCAAAGTCTTTGACGGCCTCCTAGCGGATGTGGCTGGCGGCGGGCGCGGCGGCTTCAACATGCGCTTCGCTCAACCCTCACGCGACAGCAATCCGTTCCAAAATACGCTAACGCCCGTAGACATCTTCCCCTTCACCGATCTCGAACAGACCGATCCGCAAACCGGCGCGAAAGACGGTCTGCTCACGCACTCACTCCCGCCCGAGTTTTGGCCCAAGATTTTCTATATGAATTCCGAGTACGAATACTACGGCCGCGCCGCGTCCCTGGTCCACATCACGCTGGACGGAACCGGAGACGCGAAGTTGGCGCCCTCGACACGCATCTATATGTTCAGCGGCGGCCAGCACGGCCCTGCGCAATTTCCGCCCGCGCGCCGCGGCACGCAGAACCTGCCGAACCCCAATCCCTACACCTGGACTTTCCGCGCCCTGCTAGCCGCGATGGATGCCTGGGTGAAAGACGGTGTCGAGCCTCCACCTTCGAAGTATCCACACGTGGCCGCGCAGGAACTGGTGCCGCTCGCCAAAGTGCAGTTCCCCAAAATCCCCGGCGTAGCGTTCCCCAAGACCATGCACCTCGCGTACCCGTCCAACTACGGCCCGGACTTCCGCACCAAGGGCATCGCTACTCAGGAACCTCCCGAACTCGGTAAGCCCTATCCTTTAATGGTTCCGCAAGTAGATCAAGATGGCCTCGATATCGCTGGGATTCGCATGCCCGAACTCGCGGTGCCCCTCGCGACCTACACCGGCTGGAATCTACGCGCTCCGGAAGTGGGCGCGCCGGAAATGTTGTCCACGCAAATCGGTTCCTTCATCCCCTTCGCACGCACGAAGGCGGAACGCATGAAGACCGGAGATCCTCGTCTCTCCATCGAAGAACGCTACGCCAGCAAGGCGGACTATCTTGGAAAATTCGAAGCCGCCGCGAAATCGCTTGCCAATCAGCGCTACCTGCTGCCTGCGGATGTACCGGCACTCGCCAAAAGAGGCGAAGCCGAGTGGGATTACGTGAACCAGTAGTCCCAGACTAAGCGATCAACATTCCCAAACGACCCAGCATCCGTAGTTCGGTATCCAGCCGCTCTCGCGTGCAATCCATTGCCGCGCACAGCGCCTCGCGGTCTCTCGTTCCGTCCAAAAGCGTAAGCATCCGCCGCGCCTCTTCGCCTTCGATTTCGATCGCCCGGTGCGACAACGTAGTCACCAGCGATTGGGCGTGTTCGGCCTGATACCGCACCAGCGGGCTCGCACAAGGCTTGTCTCCCCCAACGGCAGCAATTCCGGGAGCCGCCTGCAACTCAATGATGCCGACCTTGAACAGTTCAAGCGCGACGTGCGCCTCTTCCGGCCCCACGCGTAAAGCCACCGGCCGCGATTCAATCAAGCGCCGCATGTACTCGATCGGAACCGGGTGTGTAGTCGTCAGCCGGATGCGATCCGCACTGCTGAACGCCCCGTCCGGATCTTCGTTCGCGGCAGTGGTCGCATAACAACCCACGACGCGCGCAGCGCTCCACTCTGCTTCCAACTTTTTTTCCTGACGACACAACAGCGACTTCCGAAATCCCCGCATCCGCAAAAAATCGAGATATTGTTGCTCCGCGATCGCGTCGCCCGCCGCCATCCCCCGCACCGCTTCCAGCGCCTCGCTCTTCAAGTTTCGCGGCGTGTCGTAACCGCTAGCCTCACCCATATATTGCAGACCGTGAGCCTTCGCGTGCGCGACGAATTTATGGAAGTACACCGGCTCATACACCGGCGCCAAATCGTCATGGAATAATGCGCTGTCCGTATGTTCCAGCAGCACTCTAGCGTAATCGGCGGCCGCGGCATCGAAAGGATCCGGCTCGGGACGCCCCAGCGCCAGGACTTTCAAGAACGTCCGCGCATGCTGCAGCCGCTCCACAGGATTCTCAAATCGCCCCGCGTGATACAGCATCATGTCGCGCACTAGCCTTCGAATGTGCCCCGACGGGTGCGTGTTGTAGCTGACGAACGCAATCCCGTCGGGCGTCAAACAGCGCTGCGCGATCTCCAGAACCTTTGCGCCGACCTCCGGTGGTGTCCACCCATAAATGCCGTGCGTCAAAATGTAGTCGAACGTGCCGAGCGACTCATCGATCTCCAGCAAGTTCATACGCAGCAGCCGGACATTGTGTAACCCCAGATCGTCGATGACGCGTTGCCCGCGAGCCAGAGGCTCCCCCGCCAGATCCACCCCCGTGAATTGCGCGTCCGGAAGCATCACCGCCATGCCGATGATGTTGGCCGCTTCGCTGGTGCCCAGCTCCAGCACGCGACAGGTCTCGACCGGCACCGGCTCCAGCCCCGCTAGTTTCGCCAGCACCCACAACCGGCCCGGATGCGTCTGCAGAATCGGAAGATTGTTGTAGCGGAACTCGTCGTATGTGTTCTGCGCTTGAGTGCTCAATTGCCGCGGCCACCTGGAGGAGGAGGAGGACTCGGCTGCGGCGTGCTCCGAAGGGGGTTCATGGGATCAGTCTCCCATGCGGCGCGCCCCCTCGCAACCAAGCGCGCGATGTATAATCCACCAGGAAGAAGGTCCATGATGACGAGAACGCAATTGATCGCGATTTCACTGCTCACGTCCCTGTTGCCGTTGTCCGCGCAGTGGAAACTCAACGACAAAAGTATTCCGCGCGGCAAAGACGGTAAGCCGATTCTGACTGCGCCCGCGCCCCGCAGAGCCGACGGTAAACCCGACTTGACCGGAATCTGGATCGCCGACCCTCCCAAACTCAGAGACGCCACCGCCGGCCTCAAACCCGGCGAAGTCAGCATGACGCCGTGGGCCGAAGCAATCTACAACCAGCGCAAGGACGGCGCCCTATCCGCGCAAGACCCCGACGCCAACTGCCTGCCACAAGGGGTGCCGAAGATTGACGCGACGCCGCTCCCCTTCAAGATTTTTCAGGAGCCTAACGTCGTTGTGGTGCTCTACGAGGCCTTCGATCAGTTCCGCCAGTTCTTCATGGACGGCCGCGAGCTACCCAAAGATCCCAATCCGCAGTGGTTCGGGTACTCGATAGCGAAGTGGGACGGCGACACGCTGGTAGTCGAATCCTCCGGCTTCAACGGAAAAGCCTGGCTCGATCAAGTGGGCCATCCGTCGTCTGAATCGCTGCGCGTCACCGAACGCTTCCACCGCCGCGACCTGGGACACATGGATATCCAAGCCACCATAACAGACCCCATCGCGTACACCAAACCCTGGAGCTTCACCCAACCGCTGTCGCTGATGGTCGATACCGACTTGTTGGAACTCGTATGCAACGAGAACAATAAAGACCTGGTACATCTGCCAGGAAGGTAGCGGAATGGGGACAGTACACTCAATCCCCAATGTAGTTTTGGGGATTGAGTGTACTGTCCCCATTCCTTTGCGCGCTACTTGTTCACGGGAGCAGCCGTACTCGCCGGCGCCACAGTCTTCGCTTTGTGGTGATGATGCTTCTTCACCTTCGCCGGAGCCGTAGTGGAAGGCGCGCTCGAAGAGCCAGCGGCCGGAGCAGGGGTAGTGCCAGTCTGCGCCGCCATCAGTGCGGTGCCCGCCAGTAACAACGTGGTCATCAGGGTTTTCATAACTTCAATTCTCCTTGGGGCGTTCCGCCCTCACCCCTATGGACGCAACCGCTCTACAACAAGTTCATGAAATTATGTTCTTAAACCCCTATATGTAAACACTTTAATTAAGGCTCTTCAGGAAGATCTTCCGCCCGGTTTTCGAACCGCGTGAACTGCCCCAGGAAGCGCAGTGGCACGTTGCCGATGGGTCCATTACGCTGCTTGGCGATGATCAAATCGGCCAACCCGCGCAAGTCCTCGCGATCTCGTTTGTACACTTCCTCGCGAAAGATAAACGCCACCAAGTCCGCGTCCTGCTCGATCGATCCCGAGTCTCGCAAGTCGCTCAGCTGCGGTTTGTGATCTCCGATCCGAGTCTCCGCCGCGCGGCTCAACTGCGAGAGCACCAGAAACGGAACGTCCAGATCCTTAGCCATCAACTTCAGGCCACGCGAAATGGCGCTCACTTCCTGGTTACGATTCTCACTGCGCCCACGGCTGCTCATCAATTGCAGATAGTCGATCACCACCAGGCTCAAACCATGCTCGGCCTGCATCCGCCGCAGCTTGGAATGAACATCCATCAAGTTAACGCCGGCGGTGTCATCCAGATACAGTGGTGACTCCGTCAAATCCGCCAGCGCCACTTGCAGCTTGCGCCGTTCATCGGCATTGAGATATCCCGCGCGGAACTTATGCTGATCCACGCGCGCCGCCGAGCACAGCAAGCGCGTCAGCAAACTCGCCGACGACATTTCGAGCGAGAACACAGCCACCGGCTTACGCATCTGCGGATGCGTAGCCACATGCTGCGCCACGTTCAGCGCCAGCGCCGTTTTTCCCATCGACGGACGAGCGGCCAAGATCAGGAGTTCCCCGCCATGCAGCCCTCCCGTCATCTCATCGAACTTAGCGAACCCCGTACTCAGCCCACTCACCCGCTGGCTAGGATCCAAAAACGCATTCACGCCCCCCGGAAAGTTGCTGATGACCGTGGCGGGAGACTCCAGCCGCTCGCCCGCCCTGGCTTCGCCCAACTTCAGGAGCGATTCTTCAGCGCTCGCCAGAATTTCATCCGGATCCTCTTCGCCAATGAAGCACCGGTCAATCAGCTTCTGAGCGCTGAAAATCAGCTTGCGCAGCGTCGCCTTGTCCTTGACGATGCGGATATAGCTATCCAGGTTGCTAAGCTCCGGCAGCCCTTCGTCCAGCGACACCAGGTAGGAGAATCCGCCCACGGATTCGATCTGCCCTTGCTTCATCAGCTCGTTGGCAAGCGTGACGCGATCGATTTTTTCGCCGCGGTCGTACAGATCCTTCATACGCGCGAAAATGCGGCGATGGCTTTCGAGGCTGAAGTCTTCGGGCTCGACCGCGCCCGCGACTTGAAAATAGGTGTCCTGATTTAGCAGGACCGAGCCGAGCACAAAACGCTCGGCGTCTTCGTTGGCGGGTAAGCCCCTCTCAAAAGTACGATCGACAGTGGCCATGGCAAGCTCCGTGACCAATTAGAGTACGCACGCGCGGAGGCGAAACTGCAAGTTCAAGATTTGCAGAACTTTTCCACAAGACCTATTTCTTGGCGTCAGCCGCAGGCGCCGGAGCGTCCGCCGGCATGATCGTAGCGCTCACAATGCGGTCCAGATTGGGAAAGCTCTTATCCAAATACGCCTTGCCAAACGCCGTAATGCGGCCCTGATCTGGAGACTCACCATAACCCGCGAAAAACTTGTCGACGATGTCCATGCCCTCGGTCACCGTTCCAAACGGCGCGAACCCTTGCGTGTCCAGCGAAGCGTTATCGCTGAAGTTGATGAAGATCTGCGTGGTGCGCGTATTAGGACCGGCGGTCGCAAAAGTAAGCGTGCCGCGTTTGTTCGATTGCGTCACCTTATCGTCGATGATATATGCGTGATCCCAAGCCGCCGAGACGTCCGGCCGCGCCGCGATACCGAACTGCGCCACGAACCGCGGCACAATCCGAAAGAACGCCGCATCTTTATAGAAGCCGTATTTCACGAGGTTGAAGAAGCGATCCGCCCCCAACGGCGCCCAAGCGCGGTTCACTTGAATGATCACATCGCCCTTAGTGGTGGTGAATTTCACCTTGTAGACTTCAGGAGCCCGCGCCTTCAGCGTATTCGGCTTCAATAGGTCCGGCGCCGCCACCGGAGCAGCTTTCTTAGCCGCCGGTGCCGCGCTCTTCGGGGCGGCCGGCGTCTGCGCCAGCGCCATTCCGCCAGCCAGCAAGGAGATCAAGAAGGTTTTCATATGATTTTCCTCAACATGATATCAGAACCAATTTGTCTTGGACCTCGCCCGTCACCCGAGCCTCGCGATCCCCTACAAACACATCCACTTCCAAGCGAATGCCGAACTCAGGCAGATAGATCCCCGGCTCCACCGAAAAACAGGTCCACGGAATCACCCGGCGCTCATCGTGCGTCTCCAGATTGTCCATGTTTGCCCCCGACCCGTGCACTTCCGTGCCGATCGAATGCCCCGTGCGATGAAAAAAGAACTCCTCGAACCCCTGCGCGCGAACATGTTCCCGCGCCGCATCGTCCACCTCGAAGCCTTGCAGTTCCTTTTTCTTGCTGACCGCATCTTTTACCCGAGCAATCGCCAGATCGCGAGCATCGCGAACCACCGTGAACACGCGTTCCACCCGGGCCGGCGGCTCCGCCCCGCAAAATCCCACCCAAGTGATGTCGTAGTAAACGGCGTCCGGACGATCCAGCTTCGCCCACATATCCATCAGCACCAAATCACCGCGTTTGATTTCCGAGCAAGCGTCTTGCTTGGGTTCATAATGCGGATTCGACGCGTTAGTATTCACCGCCACATCCGGCCCATGATCGGTAGTGAGCCCTTCCTCCGCGAACCGCGTCCGGATAAACTGCTGCATCTCCCACTCCGTGACGCGCTCGCTCGCCCCCAATTTCGCCCCCACCCGCTCGAACGCCTGCCGCCGCACCGCATCCACTTTTCGCGCCGCTTCGAGGTGCATCACCAACTGCTCCTCACTCCATCGCGATTCGAAAAATTGAATGAGATTCGCCGAAGTGACGACTTCGACTCCCAGCCCCCGCACCAGCTCCACCGTCCCCGCATCCACCATCGCGACATACGGCACCGCGCAATTGGGAGAATACTGCATGGCCACACGCCGCCCGTCGCCGATGAGTGTCTTCAGCCCGTCCACCAGCGTGCTCCAACCCGCGTACAGCGAATGCCGCCCAGGAAGCGGCGCTAGCGTCTGCGCCTCGATCTTGTGCACCAGCCCGCGCGGTTCACCATTGGCCGGAATGTAGTAAAACCAGCGCCGCGTCACCATCGACCCCGGCGTGAACTGCAGCACCCGGTAAGCCAGCGGGTCCCGGCGATGGTGATCGAAAAACAACCACCCGTCGAGCCCTTCTTCTCGCAACGCCGCCTGGATCTGTTCGAGTCTCATCCTTACGAGACTATCATCCCCCGGTGCGAAAACTCCTCCGCAAGCCATCCGGCAAAGGCACATCGTATCCAATAAGGCAGAACTGATCGATCGCAAACAACACCACGCTCTCGAAGCGCTTCCCCTCCGCGCCGCGCGTCTCCTTCAACCATGCCGTAGTCGAATCGCCGACCCCCAACAAGTGACTGCGTTGCCCCGCCGCGAAACCCAGCGCATCGCCGAAATCGAGCGCCGTCCAGCTCAAGTCAAGATTCCGCCCAAACGTAAACCCGAACGCCTCCGTCTTCAAATTGTTGAGCACAGCCGGCGTCCACGCCGCCGCCGGAAAATTGATTGCGCGATTGAAAGCCGTCCGGTTCACATCGGTAGGGTACAGCACTTCGAACCTGCAACCCGCCTGCGTGCCCCGCACGAAACTCATGATCGCCGCAGTGAAATTCCCAATCGCCGCGGACAAATACGCCACCTCATCCGGATAAGCCGTTGGATCCACCGTATTCACCGTGATGGTCGCCATAGCATGACCATAAGCCGCCGCGAACGTCGCCAGATTCCAGGCATCATAGAAAGGCATCCCGGAATAGTTAAAACCCAGTCCGTCGTTGGGAAAATAATCCCCCATAGTGGCCTTCATGTCATCCGTGCCCAACTTTCCTTCGATCTTCTCCAACACTTTCTTGATGACCCCCGCCCGTCCCTCATTCGTCTCCGTCTTAGCCATCCCCGCTAGTTCCCCTCGCGAAAGCACCCTATCACCCCGTTCTCAATCCCCACCCAAATTCCAAATCACCAACCCGCACCTAGCAAACGATTTACCTTTTGTATCGACTCCGTGAACGCACAAACCTAATTCACTACCTCCAGTACGGCGGGTCTCCAGACCGCCCCCGATTGCCGCCGTCATACAAATGTGGTAAAAACGTCAGGTCCGGGGAGAGAGTCGATGTCAGTTCGTGCCTCCACCGCCCGCTACATGTGGCTCGTCCGCCGGCCCTCACAGCTAAAACGGGGACAAAATGAGCCAACCTAACTTAGCCGTAAGAAATAACTTCCGCGGATTCCCCAGAATCGAAAGATGGCTACTGCAGCAAGTCTTTAAAGCCATAGGCCCCGCCCCCATCCGCCTGGCCTTCAAAGACGGCGAGGAAATGTCCCCTCCCGGCGTGTCCCCCCGGGCCACCATTCTCATCCACGACCGCCAAACGCTGATCGGCCTCATGCTAGACCCCGAAATGGCCTTCGGCGAAGCCTACTCCGACGGCCGCATCGAAGTCGAAGGCAACTTGGCCGAAGCCCTAGAAGTGGTTTACAAATCCTGGCCCGGCGGCGCCGACACCGGTTGGTACCAGCGCCTAACCTCCACTTTGCTGGACCGCCGCCAGACCAACAGCCTTGACGGCTCCCGCAACAACATCCACCGCCACTACGACCTAGGAAATGATTTCTACCGCCT
>Ga0068858_100007489_pt1 | contig 10551 bp, 5 predicted proteins | sample KBSSwiS12_FD_66589 | JGI IMG/M metagenome (GOLD analysis project Ga0068858, IMG submission 66589) | Switchgrass rhizosphere microbial communities from Kellogg Biological Station, Michigan, USA - KBS Switchgrass S1-2 | ecosystem: Host-associated > Plants > Roots > Rhizosphere > Soil ... | reverse complement strand
CCCGTCTCAGAGGTCCCGTCTCAGAGGTCCCGTCTCAGAGGTCCCGTCTCAGAGGTCCCGTCTCACAGGTCCCGTCTCACCGTTACACTGCCGTTTCGGCAGCGCCGATGGCCGCCGTTTGACGACTCGTCTGCACACGACGTGTTCTACAATCGGGCCCCAGCACTGGCTGGTGCTCGCTCGCTCACGGTCCCGCCTTCACGATCGAGTGTCACAGGCCCGCAGCTGACCGATGAAACCGCCCATCCCCAGGCTGTCCGCGCCGGAACGGATTCGCGTCGTGCTCGCGTCGCGCACGATCGTGTCGTACGTCTCCGTGTGGCGGGCCACCGCGCGAGCGCTGGTCGAGCTGGGATGCAGCGCGTTTTTCGTCGGGGGCGTCGCGTGGATGGCGATTGGCTCGCCGGCGCCCTGGTTCGTGCTGGCCGCCGTCGCGCTCAGCGTCGCCGTCCGCGCCGTGGATATCGAGTCCCGCGCGCTGTTCATACCCGGCGGGTTGTACGGCAGCGTCCGCGACACGCTCGGCAGGCTGCCTGCCAAACTCGCGGCGGCGGCCTCGATCGCCGAGCGGCTGATGCTCGGCCCGGTGGCGGCCGTGGTCGCGGGTCACTACTTCGCGGCGCTGGCGCGCGCCCTGTTCGGTGTGATCCCCGGCGGACCGGCCGGCTTTACCGGCGACGACGGGACCGCGGTGGTCGCTGTCGTGCTCCTCGGCATCGTGTGGTGGCTGCAGCGGCAAGGCCGCGCAATTTCGGACCGCGCGCTGTCGCAGGCTGTCGGGGTCTCCGTGGCGGTTCTCGTCGTGGTCGCCGTGTGGGCGGCGGTCACGGCCGCGGCGAGAGGCGCCGATCTTCCGCCATTTCAGCTACCGTCACTGGCTCCGCAGGCGTGGCGAGGCGCGGCGGACTCACGCACCTGGCTGACGTGGATTGGAGCCGCGCTGGCCGTGGCCGCCGGATTCGGCGCGGCCTTCCCGGCGGTCGGGGGAGTCGACGTTCTCAGCCACGTCGCGGTGGATCTCGAGCAGCCGCGCATCCGCAACCTGCAGCGCGCGGCCCGGCTGGTCGCCGCCTTCGGATTCGTGGTGACCGCCGCGCTCGCGTTTTTGCTGGTGGCACTGGTCCCGGACAACGAGATCGCCGCATGGGTTGAGGCGCCGCTGGCCGGCGTCGTCTTGAGACTATCGGGTCCGGCGTGGCTGCGCCTTATCGCGCTCCTCGCTCTCGTCGGCGCGACGGCGGTGTTCACCAGCGCCGCCGCTCGGTCGGCTGCCGCCGGAGCTCACGGCATGCTGTCGCGGCTTGTCGACGAAGGAGTGTTGCCGGCGGCGCTGCGGACGCTGCACCCGCGCTTCGGGACTCCCGCACGCATGATCGACGTCGCGGCGGCCGCCCAGATTGGCATCGTGCTGCTGTCGGGAGGCGAGCTGACCTGGCTTGCCCGCGCCTACAGCGTCGGCCTGGTGTGGAGCGCCGTCCTCAAGACGGCGGCGCTGATCCGGTTCCGCTTCCTGCGTCCCGGCGCGCGCGCGTATCGCGTGCCGATGAACGTCACCATCGGGACGCGCGAATGGCCCGCGGGCTTGATGCTCGTGACCGCACTGCTCGCCGTCTCCGGGCTCAGCCTGCTCGCGACGCTGGATCCTCCGTCTCTGGCCGGAGCCGGTCTGCTGGTCGCGATGACCGTGCTGCTCACGATGTCGGAGCGTTCGGCTGCCGCGCACCCGGATCCATCGCCCGAAGGGCTGGACGAGTTTCAGCTGCTGCCGTCGAGCGACGCCGATCTCACGCACGTTGACGTGCGGCCCGGCAGCGTCCTGGTGCCGGTGCGAAAACCGGGGGCGTTGACTCACTTGACCGCCGCGCTGCGCGGAGCCGGCGATCGTGACGTCGTGGCGATGACAGTCCGTCTGGTCGGCGTTGACGTCCCGGACGATCCGTCGGCAGTACCCCGCGCCACCATCGACGAACGCCGGTTGTTATCAGCCGTGGTCGCGCTCGCCGAGCGTGAAGCGAGACCGGTGCGGTTGTTGATCGTCCCGGGCGTCAACGTCTTCGACTCGGTGGTCGAGACCGCGCTGCGCCTGGGTTCGGCCGAAATCCACGTCGGCGAATCCGAAACGCTGTCGGCTGACGATCAGGCCCACTTGCTGGGCGACGCCTGGGAACGCGCCCCCGAGGCGCGTGGCATCGACGCCCGGCTCGTCGTGCACCATCAGCGCGGCGGCGCCGCCGCCTATCACCTGGGCGCGCACGCCCCCGCCCTCAAGCCCGAGGATTTCGATCTCATTCACCGTCTCTGGCTCGACGCAGCCAAGACCATCGGCCCGCACGTGCATCATCGCGATGTCGTGCGCGCCGCGCTGACCCTTATGGAACAACAACTCTCCGGCCCCGACCGCGAGGCGGCGCTGCAACTCGTGCGGGACACGGCCCGTCCCGCCGACGAGCTGGCCGCGGTCATTCGGCAACGAGACTTCGGCCGCCTGCGCGACATGGTGCGCAACCGGCGGCCGAGCGATCTGGCGGCGGTCCTCACCGACCTGTCGCTCGAGGATCAAGTGCTCGTCTTCCGGATTCTCTCCCGCAAAGCGGCGGCGGCGACGTTCGAATATCTCTCAGGCGACGATCAACACGCGCTCATCAAGACCATGGCGTCCGAGGACGTGGCGGCCCTGCTCAACAACATGGCGCCGGACGACCGGACGATGTTCCTCGAAGAACTGCCTGCCGAAGTCACACGGCATCTGCTTGCGCAACTGACGCCGGAAGAACGTGCGGTCGCCGTCGGCCTGCTCGGCTACCCGGAAGGATCGATCGGCCGGCTGATGACGCCGCAGTACGTGGCCGTTCGAGAGGATTGGACCATTTCGCAGGTGCTCGATTACATCCGCTCGCACGGGCAGGACAGCGAAACCCTGAACGTCATCTACGTCGTCGACGATCGAGGCGTGCTCATCGACGACATCACCATCCGCGCGCTGCTCCTGACGTCGCCCTCGGAAATGCTGCGCACCGTGATGGACCGCCGGTTCGTGGCGCTGAAAGCCACCGACGTCCAGGAAACGGCCGTCGGCGTGTTTCGGGGAGAGGATCGGACCGCGCTGCCGGTGACGGACACCGGCGGTGTGCTCATCGGCATCGTGACCGTCGACGACGTGCTCGACGTCGCTGAGGCTGAGGCGACCGAAGACATTCAGCGCTTCGGCGGCAGTGAAGCGCTCGATGAGCCCTACATGCAGATCCGGTTCGTCCGGATGATTCAGAAACGTGCCGGCTGGCTCACCGCGCTGTTCCTCGGCGAAATGCTCACGGCCACTGCGATGGGATTCTTCGAGCATGAGATCGAGAAGGCCGTCGTCCTGGCGCTGTTCGTACCGCTCATCATCTCGAGCGGAGGCAACTCCGGGTCGCAGGCGTCGACGCTCGTGATCCGTGCGCTCGCGCTCGGCGAGGTCAAGTTGATCGACTGGTGGCGCGTGATGAGGCGCGAATTCGGCGCCGGCCTCGCGCTCGGCAGCATCCTGGGCGCGATCGGCTTCCTGCGGATCACGATCTGGTCGAGCTTCTCATCCATCTACGGGCCGCATTGGCTGCTGGTGGCGATGACGGTCTCGCTGGCGCTGATCGGCGTCGTGCTGTGGGGCACGTTGATCGGATCGCTGCTACCGTTCCTCTTGCGGCGTCTGGGATTCGATCCGGCCGTGTCATCGGCGCCGTTCGTCGCCACGCTCGTCGACGTGACCGGGCTGGTGATCTATTTCTCGGTCGGCATCGTCGTCCTGCGGGGCGCGTTGCTTTGAAGTTCCGCAGGGCTGAAGCCCTGCGCCACATTCGACGCCTGAAGGCACTTTCGACGCCTGTAGTTCAGGCCTTCAGGCCTGCAAGAGCGCGGGTTCAAAAATCACCGCGTCGCACTGAAGTGATGCGCCGCGAGCGCGTCCTCCAGCGCCTGCAGGCTCTCGTCACACTGCGCGGTCAGGGCGCGTTTCTTGCCGAGCGATAGCGCCAGCGATCGGACGTTGCTGTTGCGGCGCGACAGCGTGACGATCTCCGTGTTGGTCTTCATCAGTCGATCGAGGGCGGCCGCGGCGGCGGCCAGGGGTTGACTCGCTGCGGGCGGAAGCAGCCCCTTCAACGTCTGCAACGACGTGCGCGCCGAAGTCTCTGACGTTTTCATCACCGCTTCCATCCTTGTCATCGCGGCATCATCCGACTCGGCGATGTGGCGCGCCTCGATGACCTGAATCTCCAGCGTCGCGCCGACAGCCTGGGCGGCGGATGCGGCAGCGGCCGAAGCATTCTTCGCCGGCGCCAGCTTGACGGCGGTCTCTAGCGATTGTTTGAACGTGTCGACGGCCTCCTGCGCCGGACCGAACGAGAGCCGCTGGGCCTTGATGTTCGTGTTCTCGACCGCGAGCGGAAGGATGTCGGCGTCGAGCGCCCGATATTGAGCGAAGCGGCCCTTGAAGACCTCGAGTTCCCGCGCTTCGTCCCGGTCGCCAAGATCGCCGAGGATTCGCGCGAGCGAATCGATGTCCTGCGCCACCGCGCTCGTCGCCTGCTGGGCTTCCTTTGCAGCAGCGGCCGATGCGTCGTCGGTGTCGGCCATCACCGCGCGATTCGAAGCGTCGGCCGCGCGCGCGAACTGCACGTGAAGGTGCGATGCCAGTCGATGGGCCTCGGCTTGTTGCGACAGGACCGCCTTCGAACCGTCCGCGCAGCCAGAGGAAACCGTGGCCAGAATCACCACCGCGCAGAAGGGGCGCTTCGCGTGCGTCAACGGCCCCGGGATCAGGTATGAGCTGAGCATAAACAACGCCTGAACATAGCACGCGTGCACCTTAAGGGAGTTTTTAGGCGATTTTTTTCGATCGTTAGGCGATTGTGTTGAGAACACATTTGTCTTCCCAGACCACGCTCTCGAGCCCTTCCGCTGGGACTGGAGGCGCGACGCGCGTCATCGTCGCGACCTCGGTCATGCTCTCGTTCATCTCGTTCTGGCGCGCAGCCGCGATCGTCCTGAACGATCTCGGCTCGTCGGCGTACTACGTCGGCGGCATCGCCGAGCAGGCAGTGGGCCGCGCCTCGGCCTGGTTCGTGTTCGGCGTCATGCTGTTCTCGTATGCCGTTCGGGCCGTTTACGTCGAATCGTGCGCGATGTTCACCCGCGGCGGCGTCTACCGCGTCGTCAAGGAGGCGATGGGCGGAACGCTGGCCAAGCTGTCGGTGTCAGCGCTGATGTTCGACTACATCCTGACCGGGCCGATCTCCGGCGTGTCGGCCGGCCAGTACATCGTCGGGCTCGTCTCACAAACCGCCACGTATTTCGGACGGCCCTGGACCCCCTCTCCGGATGTCGTGAATCTCTGGGCCGCCGGCATCGCGGTGCTGATCACCATCTATTTCTGGTGGCGGAACACGCAAGGCATCCACGAGTCGTCGGACGATGCGCTGAAGATCATGTACGTGACGACGGTGATGGTCGTCCTGTTGATCGGGTGGTGCGGCGTGACGATCCTGGGCCGGCCTGAAGCCCAGCGGCTCCCGCCGGCGCCGGTGGTCCGCAACCTGGTGTTCACCGACGACGCGGTCGGATGGATGCCGAAGCTCATCCCGCGATCGTTGCTTCAGGTCCCGAAGGCGCCGGAGCCTGGCGCGGCTGCCGAACCACACTACGGGTTTGCTCCGAACGTCGGCATGCTGATCGGGCTGATCGGCATCCTGATGGCGTTCGGCCACTCGTTCCTCGCCATGTCGGGGGAGGAGTCGCTGGCCCAGGTCAATCGCGAGCTGGAGTACCCGAAGCACAAGAACCTGATGAAGGCGGGTATGGTGATCTTCATCTACTCGCTGCTGTTCACGTCGCTGGTGTCGTTCTTCGCATACGCGCTGATTCCCGACGATGTCCGGCCGCAGTACTTCAACAACCTGATCAGCGGGATCTCGATGTACCTCGCTGGCCCGATGCCGCTCAAGCTGCTGTTTCAGGGCTTCATCGTCATCGTCGGCTTCCTGATGCTGGCCGGCGCGATCAACACGTCGATCATCGGGTCGAACGGTGTGCTGAATCGCGTCTCCGAAGACGGCGTGATGACCGACTGGTTCCGGGCGCCGCACCGCAGGTACGGCACGACCTACCGGATGATCAACCTGATCGTGCTGCTGCAGCTGGTCGCGATCGTCGGCTCGCGCGGCAACACCTACACCCTGGGAGAAGCCTACGCGTTCGGCGTCGTGTGGTCGTTCGCCTTCAAGGGCCTGGCGATGCTGGTGCTGCGCTTCAAGGATCACTCGCATCGGGAGTGGAAGGTGCCGTTCAACGTTGTCCTCGACGGCTACGAAATTCCCATCGGGCTCGGGGTGATCGCGGTGATCCTGTTCTCGATTGCCGGCATCAACCTGGTGACCAAGCAGGTGGCAACGATCAGCGGCGTCGCCTTTACGCTGGTCTTTTTCGTGGTCTTCGTCGTTTCCGAACGGATCAACGAGCGCAAGCGGGGCGCAGAGGCGCACGTCGAGATGGACCAGTTCCGGCTCCAGCCGCAGGAGCGCATCTCGAGCGAAACGGTCGAAGTCCGTCCCGGCAACTCGCTCTGCGTGGTTCGCGACTACAACACGCTCGACCACGTGAAGAAGGCGCTCGAGATCACGCATACCGGCAAGCGTGACCTGGTCGTCATGACGGTGCAGGTGATGAAGGGGCCGGACGCCGGTTACGAGGACATCAGCGAGAACCAGCTGTTCACGCGCTACGAGCAGCTGCTTTTCAGCCGGGTGACCGCGATCGCGGAAAAAGCCGGCAAGCATGTCGACCTGCTGGTGGTGCCTGGCACGAACGTGTACGACGCGATCGCCCAGACCGCGGCGCAGCTCGACTCGGCCGACATCTGGGCGGGGCGATCGTCGGTAGTGACGGCGGTCGAACAGGCCAAGCAGATCGGTGACGCCTGGGAGCGGCTGCCGAAGAAACCGAGTCGCCAGGTGACGATTCACATCGTCGAGTCGTCCGGGACGGTGGACGACTTCCTGCTCGGCGCCCATGCGCCGACGCTGGCGGACGCCGACATCGATCTGATTCACACGCTGTGGCTCGACATCTCGAAGCGCGGCGGCGTCGAGGATCTGCACCACCGCGAGATCGTGACCGCTGCGCTGGCGAGCCTGGCCGAGGATCTGCGCGGACCGGAACGAGAGCGAGCCATCGACGAGCTGCGCCGCCGTCTCGGCAAGCGGGCGAGAGCGGTCGCGCGTTAGCGACAATTTAGTCGGTCTTAAGTCTGTTTTTAGGCGCCATTCCCTATGCTGGTTTCAAGGACGTTCGCACAACGAGTCCGCATGTCGGTCACGCGTGCGAACGAGGGAATCAGTCGTCATGTCTCCGAAACGTCGTTTCGTCGCCCCGCTATTCATTGGTCTTCTTGTTGCCGCTTCTCAAATCTTTGCGCAGGAAGTCCCGGGAGCGCTGCCGGATGCGGCAGCGCAAGCGCCCGCCGCACCTGCGAAGGCTGAGTCGAAAAAAACCGAGCCCTTCGCCTTCGCAGACTTCACCTGGTTGACCGGCAATGCGCGTACGAAGGATGCGCCGCTGGATTCCAAGGTCTTCACCGGCGAATTCCGGGTGGACACGAACTACACCTTCTCGTTCAACCATCCGCAGGACGACACCATCTCTGGATCAAGCGAGATCTTCCGATCGGGTGAAGTCCAGATCACTCAGTTGGGAGTCGGCGGCGATTTCCACTACGAGAATGTCCGCGGCCGCTTGATGACCCAGTTCGGCATGTACTCGCAGACCACGCCGCGCAACGATGCGAGCCCGGCGCGCGGCCAGTGGAACCTTGACAGCGCATATCGCTACATCTCCGAGGCGTACGGCGGGTATCACTGGGACAAACTCAATGGCATCAACGTCGACGCCGGGATCTTCATGTCCTACATCGGCCTCGACAGCTACTACCAGTTCGACAACTGGTCGTACCAGCCGTCGTACGTGTCCTCGAACACACCCTGGTTCTTCAACGGCGTCCGCATCCAGATCTTCCCGAGCGACAAGCTGAAGATCGAGCCGTGGATCATCAACGGCTGGCAGTCGTACGGACGTTTCAACAATGCGCCGGGCCTGGGCGGCCAGATCCTGTGGCGGCCCAACCGCAACCTCTCGATCGTCCTCAATAACTACTGGGGAAAGGACGTGCTGGGGAACCCGGATCGCAAGCGCTTCCACACCGACGACAGCATCCAGGTGAAGTACTACGACCAACCCGACAACGCCGTCAGCAAGGCCGCGTTCACCTTCACCTTCGACGCGGGCTGCGAATCGGGCGGTGGAGTGGTCTGTTCGGGTGGCGACGACGTGACGCCTTCGCAGTTCTTTCTCGGCTTCATGGCCTACATCCGCTTCTGGTTCGCGCACGACCGGTACGCGCTGACACTCGGCGGCGGCGCGATCAACAACCCCGGACGCTACCTGGTGCTGCTGCCGCCGATCAACGGCGCGACCGCTGCCTCGGGGACGCCGTATTTCACCGAGAACCCTGGCGATCAGTACAAGGCGTGGGATGCCTCGCTGACGGCGGACTACATGCCGAGCCAATTCGTGACGTTCCGCCTCGAAGGGAACTACCGCCAGGCCAGCGTGCCGTACTTCACCGGTGAAGGCGGCGTGACGCCGCCGGGAGGCAACGTCGCGCCGCTTGGCTCGACGGTGTCGGGCTGGGCACCGGATCTCCGGCAGTCAGAAAGCCGGATGACAGCGGCGTTGTTGGTGAAGTTCTGAGGACAGCGTGAAGGGTGATCTCATGCGGACGGAAACCATGTGGCGTCCGGGCCTCAAGACGTACGGCATGTTCGAGATCCGGTCGATGAGGTTCTTCGCGCTGTTGCTCACCATGCTCACGCTATGCGGGACGCCGCGTGCGGCGTTTGCGCAGGCGCCAACGAATCAGGAGCTCCTCCAACGCATCTCGGCGCTCGAGTCACAGCTCGCCGAGCTCAAAAGGCTGGTCAACGCACAGCCTGCCGCCGTCGAGGTGCCCAAGGCGGCGGAAGTCAAGGCGGATGAGGCGACGCCCGAGGATCGGCTGTTCCTCGACTACCTCCACGACTTGAAATATGGCGGGAGCCTCGACACCTACTACGGCTTCAATTTCAACCGGCCGCTTGGCCGAGTAAATCTGCTGCGCGCCTATGACGTGACGAGCAACAACTTCGCCTTGAACCAGGCGAGCGTCGTGCTCGAGAGCGTTCCGGATATTGCGACGGGACGCCGATTCGGCGCGCGCGTCGATCTGCAGTACGGGCAGGCGACTGAAACCTTGCAGGGGAGCCTGTCGAACGAGCCGCGTCCATGGGTGTACCGCAACATCTTCCAGGCGTACGGCACCTACGTGGTTCCGCTCGGATCCGGCTTGACCGTGGACTTCGGTAAGTGGGCGAGTTCGATCGGGCTGGAGAGCAACTACACCAAGGATCAGGCGAACTACTCGCGTTCCTATTGGTTCGACTACCTGCCGTTCTATCACATGGGCGCCAGAGTCAGTTACCGGTTCAACGATGTGTTCACCGCGAGCTACTGGATCACCAACGGTACGCAGCAGACCGAGGCGTTCAACAACTACAAGGATCAGATGTTCGGGGCGGTCATCGCGCCGGTGAAGTCGGTGACATGGACGACCAACTTCTATCTGGGGCAGGAACATCCGGACGTCCAGCCGATCCAGCAACCAGGGGCGCCGACCATCCCGACGCAGCCGGGCCTTTCGATTGTGCCGATCGTCCCCGCTCTGGACGGCCGACTCCACATCTTCGATTCGTACGCAACCTGGCAGGCGACGCCGAATACGGCTCTCTCGATTGAGGGCGACTACGTCGTCAGCCGCCAATGGAACGAGCCCGGTCCCGGCCGCCAGACGACGCCCTCGCACGTGTACGGCGGCGCCGTCTACGCGCGCCAGCAACTGACACCGAAGGCCGCGATCGCCGGCCGGGCGGAATTTGTCCGCGACGATGGCGGGCTGTTCAGCGGCGCCACGCAGTCGCTGAAGGAGACAACGGTGACCTACGAATACAAGGTTGCCGAAGGCTTCCTGATGCGGGGCGAGTGGCGTCGCGATGTGTCGAACGCGCCGTTCTTTCTGACTCGTGACGTCGGCGTGCTCAACACCGATCAACAGACGGCGACGCTCGGCGTGATCTGGTGGTGGGGCACCAAGCGCGGCGCCTGGTAGATACGGAGACTGTTCATGCTCGATCTGCTGTACGTCGTCATCACGCTCGCGTTTTTCGTGCTCGCCATCGCCTACGTCGCCGCGTGCGAGCAACTGGAATGAACGGCAGGCCTGCCGCCTCCGCGCCTGCGGCGCTTCGTCGAGCCTCGCCGAAGCTCGGAACGTGCGTTGGCGAGCGAAGGCGGGAGGGCCTGCACTACGGGAACAGAAATGACCCTTGACTACATGGTTGGCTTGATCGTGACCGCCGGCTTACTCGTGTATTTGACGTACGCGCTGCTGCGGCCCGAGAAATTCTGATGACCCTCAATGGCTGGTTTCAA
>Ga0068858_100007480_pt1 | contig 10560 bp, 8 predicted proteins | sample KBSSwiS12_FD_66589 | JGI IMG/M metagenome (GOLD analysis project Ga0068858, IMG submission 66589) | Switchgrass rhizosphere microbial communities from Kellogg Biological Station, Michigan, USA - KBS Switchgrass S1-2 | ecosystem: Host-associated > Plants > Roots > Rhizosphere > Soil ... | reverse complement strand
CGGCCGCGGCGTCCGACGGCCCGTCGTTGACGACGAGCGCGACGTCGGGGCGCCCGGACGGCTTCAGGCCGGCCGCGACGCCCGCGGCCCGGAAGCCCTTCGGGGCGGTGACGCTCACGTGCGTTCCTCACTTCTTGCGGGAGTTGATTTCGGGCGGACGGACGGCGCGGCCGGCTGGCGACGCAACCGGCCCGGGGTTGGACGGCCCCGGGCACCGCGACCCGGTGCCGGTCAGGGCGCGAGGCCGGTGAGCGGCAGGCCCATGGTCTCGGGCAGGCCGAGCATCAGGTTCGCGCACTGAATCGCCTGGCCGGCGGCGCCCTTGGTGAGGTTGTCGATCGCCGAGACGACGACGACCCGGCCGGCGTCCTCGTCATAGGTCGCCTGCAGGTGGACAGTGTTGCTGCCGAGCGTCGCCGCGGTGCGCGGCCAGCGGCCGGCGGGCAGCACCGTCACGAACGGCTCGTCGTCGTAGCAGGCGCGCAGGATGCCGGTGACGGTGTCCTCCCCGAAGGCGAGGTCCGCCGCGCCCAGCTCGTTCGTGAGCGCCCTGGCCGACGGCCTGGCCGTGCAGGTCGCGAGAATGCCGCGGGGCATCGGGGCCAACGTGGCGGTGAACGACAGCTTCACCGTCGCGTCCGGCCCCGGCACGCCGCCGGCGGCGACCCTGGTGAGGTTCTGGACGATCTCCGGCCGGTGCTGGTGGCGGCCGACCTTGTAGGCCGTCACGTCGCCCATCACCTCGGAGCCGAGCAGGTTGGCCTTGGCGGCGCGGCCGGCGCCCGAGGTGCCGCTGGCGGCGACCGTGACGAGATCCGCCGGGTCGACGAGGCCCGTAGCGACCAGTGGGGCGTAGGCGAGCGAGATGGCGGTCGGGTAGCAGCCCGGGGCGGCGACCCGCTCGGCCGCGGCAATCGCGGCGCGGGCGCCGGGCAGCTCCGGCATGCCGTAGGTCCACGTGCCGGCGTGCGTGCCGCCGTACGCCTTCGCCCAGGCGTCGGCGCTCGCCAGCCGGAAGTCCGCGCCCAGGTCGACGACCTTCGTGCCGGCCGGGATGGTGGCCGCGACCTCAGCGGAGCGGCCGTGTGGCAGCGCCAGGAAGATCAGGTCGGCGCCGCTCGCGACGGCCGCGGCGGTGTCCACGAACGCCCGGCCGTACAACTGGGGCAGGTGCGGGTGGAGATCGGCGATGTCCTCGCCGACGTTGGAGTGAGCCGCCACCGCCCCGATCTCGATCTCCGGGTGCGTGAGCAGGAGGCGCAGAAGCTCGCCGCCGCCGTACCCGCTGCCGCCGATGACCGCCACCGTCATTCCCATGGCCGTAATTCTATGCATGAACCCGCATGGCCATCCAGTCCTTTCCCGAAGCGCGTCGGCGCGGGGGCCGCGACCTGGGCGCTCGGTCCGGTCGGCAGTCGGCCGCGGATCAGGCCGGTTTTCGCCAGGCGATCACGTAGCGGAACATCGGTGACCGTCGCCATCGCATCCCCGGCAGGGTGGCCGCCGCGATCCGGCGTGCCTGGGTGTACGTGTGCGGGTAGTCCAGGTTCACGGGCGCGGAGTGCTTCCAGAGCCCGTACCGGAGCTTGTACACCTGGGCCGCCACCACGCCCACCCCGTCCATGACGAGGTCGGCCGGGCTCGCGGTCCGCGCGCAGCCGATCACGACCAGGACACCGCCCGGGGCCGTCAACGCGGCCAGCCTCGCCAGGCCGGCACCCAGGTCGGGCAGGTGATGGACGACCGTGTTCGAGGCGACGACGTCGAAGCCGTTCTCGGGCAACGGGTAGGTCAGGATGTCTCCGACCACCCAGGTGATGTCCGCGCCGGACCGGCTGCGCGCGCGTTCCACGACCCCGGGGTCCCGATCGATGGCGGTCACGGACGGAACGAGCTCGCGCAGGTCATCGGCCAACAGGCCATCCCCCGTGCCGGCGTCGAGTGCCGTCCGCGCGCCCGGCCCGACCTCGGCCAGGACCAGCCGATGGTGGTGCGTGTTGGCATTCCAGTGGCGATGAAGATCAAGGGGCACGTGCGCCACTCTGCCAGGACGGCCGAGGTTCTCGGGATCGGGTCTTCGACCCGAATCCGCGGCCGCGGCAGCGGTCGGATGACCGACAGGTCTGGAACCCTCAGGCGAGCGACAAATCCGGCGACGAGTTGGTCATGCGCTGTCACGATCCGGCTATGGATGAGCTCGCTGGCTTCGGGGTCGGATGGCGACCCGAGCTGGCCGCCGTACTCGCCGCGCGGCCCGACCTCGGCTTCGTCGAGGTGATCGCGGAGAACGTCCCGCTCGGCCCCACCAGGGCGCCGACGCCGACCGATCTGCAGGTGCCCGTGGTCGCCCACGGCATCGGGCTGGGACTCGGCGGCGCCGAGCGGCCCGACCCTGCGCGGCTGCGGCTGTTGGCCGATGTCGCCACCGCCGTCCGGGCGCCGCTGGTCAGCGAGCACGTCGCGTTCGTGCGGGCCGGCGGGCTGGAGGCCGGGCACCTGATGCCGATCCCGTACTCCCAGGACGCGCTGGCGGTGCTGGTCGCGAACACGCGGATCGCGCAGGCCGAGCTGCCGGTGCCGCTGGCGCTGGAAAACCCGGGCGCGCTGGTCCGCTGGCCGGACGACGAGCTCGCCCCCGCCGACTTCCTCACCGAGCTCACCGAGCGGACCGGCGCCTCACTGCTCGTCGACGTCTCGAACTTCTACGGCGACACGGTCAACCATGGCCTTGACGCCGAGGCCACCTTGGACCGGCTGCCGTGGGAGCGGGTCGCCTACCTGCACGTCGCCGGCGGGCTGACCCACGACGGCCGCTACCACGACACCCATCTGCACCCGGTCGGGCCGCATCAGCTGGAGCTGCTCGCCGAAGCCGTGCGGCGGATGCCAGCGGGCCGGGCCGCCTACCTGCTCGAACGCGACGGCGCCTACCCACCGCCCGCGCGGTTCCAGGCCGAGTGCGACCGCGTCCAGGCGGCCGCCGGTTCGGCCCCCAGCGTCGCGCTCGACGCGGGGCAGGCCTGACAGACAGACACCCGTGATCAGAGGTGCGTGATGGTCCTAACGATCATTCTTGTGGTCATCGTCGGCGGGCTGGTGCTGCGGGCACTGCTCCGCCGCATGATCGTCGGGCGGGCCGGCCCAGGCGCCGGGCGGTCCAGGCCCTGGGACGCCGGCGGCGGAGACGGCTGCGGGGGCCGCGGCTCTGACGGCGGCGGGTCCGGCGGAGGCTCCGGGCATCACGGAGGGCACGGCGGCAGCCATGGGGGCGGAGGCGGGCACCACGGCTGTGGAGGCGGCCACAGCTGCGGAGGTGGGGGCGGCTGCGGCGGGGGCGGGTGCGGCGGCGGATGTGGTGGGGGCGGGTGCGGTGGGAGCTGACGCCTTCAGCGGCCAGGTCAGTCGGGCGCCAGACGCCATGGATCTGGCCTCGGCCAGGGCACGGCTCGGCGCTCGTCAGGCCGAGCTGCTCACCGCGCTGGTCGCCGGTGGCACCGACCCGGCCGGCTTCGAGCGCGGCGCGCTCGCCGCGACCAGGCATGCGCTGATCGACAAGCGGCGCGTGGGCGTGGCCCGGCACTGGCCCGCGCTCGCGGCCGAGCCTGGCTTCGCGGCCGGCTTCGCCGACTGGGCCGCGGGCCGGCCCCCCGCCGGCTCCCACGCGGACGGTCTCGCGTACGGGCTCGCGCACCGGCATGACCTGTCGACGTCCGCCCGGGTGACCTTGCTGCTGGCCCAGGCCGCCGGCCACCGCTTCGCCGCGATCCTCGACCGCAACCGGGTGAACGGCTCACTGCTCGCCCTGCGAGCCCCCGCCCTGGGCAGCGTCGTCCTGCGCTCGCCCGCCCGGCGACCCGGTTCCCGGCGGGATACGGACGCGGGCCCGACGGAGGACCCGCGTCCTGGGATGGCCTAGTGCCGCCCCCGGCAAGGTCGGCCAGCCGGGGGAACCTCAGCCGCGCGGAAACCTCAGGCGCGCAGGGAGGCGCCGGTGCGGCGGACGGCCTCGGCGACGGCCGCGTCGCGGACACCGTTGGCCTCGTCGGCCGTCAGCGTCCGGTCGATCGCGCGCAGGCGCAGGCCGAACGCCAGTGAGCGGCGGCCGGCACCGACCTGGGAACCCTCGAAGACGTCGAACAGCGTCAGCGACTCCAACAGCTCGCCCGCGCCGTCCCGCAGCGCCGCCGACACGTCCGCGACCGCAGTGGCCGCCGGGACGACCAGCGCGACGTCCCGGTCAGCCGGCGGGTACTGCGACACGATCGGGGCCGTCGCCGGCCCTCGGCGCAACGCCGCGGCGATCAGCACGTCGGTGGACAGCTCGAAGGCGACCGCCCGTTCAGGCAGGCCGAGGTTCGCGACGACCCGTGGGTGCAGTTCGCCGGCGTGCCCGGCGAGCTCGCCGGCGACGTGCAGCGCGGCGCACCGGCCGGGGTGCCAGGGGGCGTGCTCGTCGGCGGTGACGACCAGCTCGACGCCGACGGCGCGGGCGACGGCGTGCGCGGCCTCGACCGCGTCGGCCCAGTCCGCGGGACGCCCCTTGGCGGGCGTGCCGGCGGCGATGCTCGCCGGCTCACGCAGGCCGGTGAGCACGCCGGCGACCCGGCGCGGCTGCTCCGGCAGCGTCGCGTTCAGCGCGGCGACCTGCTCGTCGGTCGGCCGGTCGAGCACCGACGGGGTCGGCACCGGTGCCGCTGGCTCGGGCAGCTCGCGGAACACCTGCCCGACCTCGAACAGCGCCAGGTCCGGGTGGCCGCGGCCGATGTTGCGGACCGCCGCGTCGAACAGCCCGGGCAGCAGGGTGGTGCGCAGGTAGGACGCGTCCTCGGCGATCGGGTTCGCGATCCGCACCGCGGCGCGGCGCCGGTCGCCGGCCGGCAGGTCGAGCGCGTCGCCCACCCCCGCGCCGACGAACGGCAGCGTCATGATCTCGGTGAAGCCTTCGTACGCCAGCGACCGGGCGACCGCGCGGGCCAGCCGTTGCGCGGGGGTGAGCCCCCGCCCGGCCGGCAGCCGCGGGAGCGTCACCGGGATGGTGTCGTAGCCCTCGAGCCGCATGACCTCTTCGACGAGGTCCGCGGGCCGGGTCAGGTCGGGCCGCCAGGACGGCGGGGTGACGGCGACCGTGCCGTCCGGTTCTCCAACCGCCGGTTCGACGGCGCAGCCGACGTCGGCGAGCCGGGTGCGCACGATCTCGTCCGGGTAGAGCCGGCCGCCGAGCCGGGTCGGCTCCGACAGCGGGAAGGTGATCGTCACAGGAGCGGGCCGGTTGTCGATGTCGGTAACCCCCGGCGCCGCCTGGCCGCCCGCGAGCTCCCCGAACAGCCCGACTGCCGCCGCGGCAGCCGTGGGCGCGAGCGCCGGGTCGACACCACGTTCGAAGCGGCGCGAGGCCTCGGAGAACAGCCGGTGACGCCGGGCGCACCTGGCGACCGTGATCGGGTCGAAGTGCGCCGCCTCCAGCACGATCTCGGTGGTCGTCTCAGAGATCTCGGTGCTCGCCCCGCCCATGACGCCGGCCAGCGCGATGGGCCCGGAGCCGTCCGCGATGACCAGGTCCTCCGGGTCGAGCGCGCGATCGACGCCGTCGAGGGTCAGCAGCCGCTCCCCCGCCTTCGCCCGGCGCACGACGATCCCGCCGGTGAGCTTGGCCTTGTCGAAGGCGTGCAGCGGCTGGCCGAGGCCGAGCATGACCGCGTTCGTCACGTCGACGGCCGTGGAGATCGGCCGCATGCCGGACAGGGTAAGCCGGCGGGCCCAGCGCAGCGGCGTCACGGCCGCCGGGTCGACACTGGTGATCACCCGGGCGACGTAGCGGTCGCAGGCCGCTGGGTCCTCGACGGTCACCGGGTAGCCGTCGCCCGCGGCGCCGCCGGCGAGTGTGGGAGCTCCGGGGTCGTCGAAAGGCAGGCCGAAAGCCGTCGCCGCCTCCCGGGCGAGCCCGCGGATCGACAGGGCGTAGCCCCGGTCCGGCGTGATCGCGATGTCGAGCACGTCGTCGGCGAGTTCGAGCAGCTCGGCGACGTGCGCGCCCAGCGGCGCGGCCTTCGGCAGGACGAGGATGCCGTGGTGCTCGTCGCTGATCCCAAGCTCGCGCTCCGAGCAGATCATGCCGTCGGAGACGTGGCCGTAGGTCTTGCGGGCGGTGATCTCGAAACCGCCGGGCAGCACCGAGCCGGGCAGCGCGACAGCGACCCGGTCTCCGACCGCGAAGTTGACCGCACCGCAGATGATCCCGCGCACCCCGGACTCCGGGTCGCTCGCGACGGGCTCGGTCACCCGGACCTGGCACCAGCGGACGCTCTTCTTCTTCGCGGCGACCTCCTCGATCGCCAGCACCTCACCGACGACGACGCCGGCCAGGCCGCCGACCGCCTCGACGCCCTCCACCTCGAAGCCGGCGCGGATCAGCGCGTCGGCGACCGCGTGCGCGGGCGGCAGGCCCGGGACGTGCTCGCGCAGCCAGGACATCAGGACGAGCATCGCGTCAGCCCTCGATTCCGAACGGGTCGCTGAACCGGACGTCGCCATCGACGAAGTCGCGGATCTCCCGGACACCGTGGCGCATCATCGCGGCGCGCTCCAGGCCCATGCCGAACGCGAAGCCGCTGTAGCGGGCCGGGTCGACGCCGGCCGCCCGCAGCACGTTCGGGTCGACCATGCCGCAACCGCCGAGCTCGATCCAGCCCTCGTCGGAGCAGACCCGGCAGGGCTGGCGGGCGGCCTCGCCGCGGCAGTTGAAGCACTGCACGTCGAGCTCGGCGCTCGGCTCGGTGAACGGGAAGAACGAGGGGCGCAGCCTGGTCGCCAGGCCCGAGCCGAACAGCGCCGAGGCGAAGGTGTCCAGCGTGCCGCGCAGGTCGGCCATCGTGATGCCCTCGTCGACCGCCAGGCACTCGAGCTGGCCGAACACCGGCGAGTGGGTCGCGTCGACCGTGTCGTTGCGGTAGGTGCGCCCGGGGGCGACGACGTAGACGGGCAGCGGCCGGGACAGCAGCGCCCGGATCTGTACCGGCGACGTGTGGGTGCGCAGCACCCGCCCGGCGCCGGCCGGCTCGACGAACAGCGTGTCGTGCTCGCTGCGGGCCGGGTGGTCGGCGTGCATGTTGAGGGCCTCGAAGTTGAACCAGTCGTGCTCGACTTCAGGGCCCTCGGCTACCTCGTAGCCCATCGCGACGAAGGTGTCGACGAGGCGCTCGGAGAGGACCGCGAGCGGGTGGCGGGCGCCGGCGCGGCGCCGGGCCACCGGGAGGGTCACGTCGACCCGCTCCTCGACGAGCACGCGGGCGTCCCGCTCGGCGGTGAGCTCCGCGAGCCGGGCCGTGTGCGCCTCGCGGACGGCGGTGAGGGCCTCGTTGAGCCGCTTGCCGGCGTCGGCCCGGTCCTCCCGGGGAAGCGCGCCGAGCTTCTGTCGGGCGAGCATCAGCGGGGCGGACCTGCCGTCGACGTGCGCGGCGCGGGCCGCCGCGAGGCCGGCGAGGTCGGTGGACGCGCCAAGGGCGGCGAGCGCCTCGGCCACGGCCGCGTCCAGGGCGGCCGGGGCGAACGGGCCGCCGGGGGCGGGCTGCGGATCGGTCATCGTCTCGGTCATCGTCATTCGAATCCGGTATCAGCCTCTTGATCGGGTGTGGCCCGGCCCCAGCGGCACACGGATTTCCGCGTCGAGGAGTCGGACCAGACAGTTCCGGGTCGTCCGGCCTGGCGCGCCGGAGGTCGACCCACGCCTCAGCGACCGCTAGCCCGATGCCAACTTAGTCCCCCATGGTCGAGCACGCTTCGACGCAGGGTTCCCTCGCGGCGGTCACGGTCGGCCAGCGGACCGGCAGCGCGGCTGGCCAGCGGCCAGCTCGGGGCTGCGCTGGGGCAGCGAACGGGGGCTTGCGCCTCGCCCGCCGGGGCGGTTCCGGCTGGATCAGCCGAAGACCGGAGCGCCGGCGGGCAGCGAAAATCGAAACTCCGCGCCACCGCCGGGGCCGCGGCCGACGACGATCGAGCCGCCGTGCGCCTCGATCAGCGCCTTGGCGATGTAAAGGCCGAGACCGGTGCCGTTGCCCCGGCTGGCTCCGCGCCAGAACTTGGTGAAGACCCGGGACGCGTTGGTCGCCGACACGCCGTTACCCTCGTCGGCCACGCTCACCTCTGCTCCCGTCTCCGTGCCGCTCAGAACCACGGTCACGGTACCCGCTCCGTGGCGCAGGGCGTTGTCGACGAGGTTGTGCAGCACCTGTTCGATCTTGTCCGGGTCGATCCACATCTCGGGCAGCTCGTCGTCATCCCGGATCACGAACCGGTCCGCGCCCGCGGCCCCCGCAGCGATCTTGCCCTCGATGACCCGGGCGAGGATGGCCTTCGGGTCGGCGATCTGCTTACGCAGCTGAATGCGGCCGGAGTCGATCCGGGAGACGTCGAGCAGCTCGGTCAGCAGGCGGGTCACTCTGTCGGCGTCCGTGTTGACCGTGTTGAGCATGAGTTTCTTCTGCTCGTCGGTGAACCGCTCCCACTTGGCCAGCAGCGTCGCGGTGAAGCCCTTGACGCTGGTCAGCGGCGACCGCAGCTCGTGCGCGACGGTGGCGACCAGGTCCGAGCGGTTGCGCTCGATGCGCTCCCGGCTGGCCGTGTCCCGCAGACACAGCGCGACCTGGACGAGCCGGCCGCTCTCCCGGGTGTAACGCACCGTCACGTTGAAGTCGTGGTCGCGGGCCGGGCCCGCGAAGGTCAGCCGCCGCTCCGGCTGGCCGGTCACCCGGGGCAGCCGCCGCCCGGCGCTCGACGCCTCCCACCAGTCGTTGCCGCGTTCGTCGACGAGCGGCAGCACGTCGGTGACGTGGCGGCCCGGGGCAGCCTGCCGATCGACGTTGGTGAGGGCCGCGGCGGCGGCGTTGAAAACGAGCACGACGCCGACGGCGTCGGTGAGCACGACCGCGTCCGGCAGACCGTCATAGGCCGTGGCTGACACCGACCCGGCCGAAGCACCGGACGGATCGGTGACGGCCGCGGCGCCTGACTCGTCGGACGCCGTCTCCGGACGGCCCGACTCGTCCGTCGAGCCCGGCGCGTCAGCCGGGCCGGTGGTCTTCTCGCCGTGGCGGGTCGGCGCCGAGGTGACCGTATGCGTCACCGCCGTTCACCTCCCCCGGTGCCGGGCGTACCGGATCTGGTCAGTGAGCCTTCTCCTTCTCACGCTAGACCGCTGACCCCCGCCCCTGGTCGGCGGGACGACGGGCAGGGCTCGTGCTGTGCGCCGCCGTACTGCGCGCCCCTGTTCCGTTTTCCCCTGCGCCGCGTTCCCGTGTTCTGTGCGCCCGCGCGGACGCGTACAGACAGAGCGCAGTTGCCACCGCGAGATTCAACGACTCGGCCTGACCGTACACCGGTACCCGAAGTACCGCGTCCGCGGCGGCCAAGGCATCCGCGGGCAAACCGTGCGCCTCGTTGCCGAAAAGCCACCCGGTCGGGCCATCGAGCTCGCCGGCGTCCGCCGCGTCGTAAAGATCACGTGTGCCGTGGCCGGAGGTGGCGACCACTCTGCAGCCGGTGGCGCGCAGCCAGCCGAGCGTGGCGCCGAGGTCTGGCTCCGTGACCACGGGCAGGTGAAAAAGGCTGCCGGCGCTCGCGCGAACACACTTGCCGCCGAACGGGTCCACACCCTCACCGGCGAAGATCACCGCATCGGCGCCAGCGGCGTCCGCGGTCCGGATGACCGTGCCGGCGTTTCCCGGATCGTTCGCCGCGACGCAGATCGCGACCAGGGTTGGGGTAGGCAGGTCGGCGTTGCCCCCCGGCCCGCCACGTCGGACGGCACCGGGGAGGGACGTGCTGCCGGGCCGCGCGGACAGGGCCGCCAGCGTCACGTCGGGAAGGGTGGCGACGCCGACCAGGCCCTGCGGGGTGACCGTCTCCGACAGTGCCGCGGCGGCCGCGTCGGTTACCGACCGGACCGGCACACCGGTATCGGCCGCCCGTGTCACCAGGGCGGTGTGCCGGTCGGCGGCCCACTCCCCCACGAACAGCTCCGTGAGTCGGCCGGCCGCCAGCGCCGCTTCCACCGCCTGGAAGCCCTCGGCGAGGAACCGTCTCTCGGCCCGCCGGGTCGAGGGACGCCGCAGCCGCCTGGCGGCCGCGACGCTGGCCGCCCTCGGCCCCAACGCGGGGCCTCGGGCCGCCGGTCCACCGGATGACCCCGCCGGTTCACCAAAGGACGTCGACCCGTCCGGGCCCGACCGGCCCGGCGCCCGGTGCCGCCGAGCATCGCCCGAGGAGGCCCAGGGCCGGGCCGGTCCCGCGCCGTCGGAGCCGCGCGCGCTCATCGCTGGCGTGACGACGCTCAGGCCGCCGGCGCCTCCGCCGCCACCGGCGGCACCGCCGCCCGGGCGACCTCGACGAGCTTGGTGAAGGCGGCCGGGTCGTTGACCGCGAGGTCGGCGAGGATCTTCCGGTCGACCTCGACGCCAGCGACCTTCAGCCCCTGAATGAAGCGGTTGTAGGTCATGCCGTTGGCGCGCGCCGCCGCGTTGATGCGGGTGATCCACAGCTGCCGGAAGTCGCCCTTGCGGGCACGAC
>Ga0068858_100007478_pt1 | contig 10562 bp, 8 predicted proteins | sample KBSSwiS12_FD_66589 | JGI IMG/M metagenome (GOLD analysis project Ga0068858, IMG submission 66589) | Switchgrass rhizosphere microbial communities from Kellogg Biological Station, Michigan, USA - KBS Switchgrass S1-2 | ecosystem: Host-associated > Plants > Roots > Rhizosphere > Soil ... | reverse complement strand
TTGGTAAATTACTACTATCTATTCTAACTGGTCTTTTTATATATCTTATTTTATAAGAATTGATTGTTGATGTTGGACTATGTAGTAATTCTACACCTTCTTTTGTCATTAATCTTAATACTTTTTCATCAGTTGGTTTAGCAAATGGATTACTGATTATTTTACTATAATCATTATGTTGTATTCCAAGTGTATAAACATCTTCTGTTTTACTTATTCCACAATCAGTAAATGTAAGATTTGTTAATTCTTGTATTGTTATCCAATGATCTGCTGGTAATGTTATAAAGTTTGCATTAGAGTTAATATTATCACTTGTATTTGCTAAAGGTGTAATATTTTGTGTAACTATTAATGCTTTTAAATCTTCTGTTCTTTTTTGAGTTTCTTCAAAAGATTCTTTCTTTATATTATTATATCCATATCTCTGCTTAACAAAAGCATCTTGAGCTTGATTTAATACTAAATCTATTTCCTCTGGTTCAAGATTTGGATAATTTTTGCTATCAAATTTATCTAATCCTTGTTTAAAGGATATGACCATTTCTTGTGCTGTAATGATAACCTCCTATTTTATAAAATTAACAAACCATTTATTTACACAGTTTCTTTTATTTTGACAAACTCCACTAATTGAAGTATGAGAACAGTTTATATAATTAGCAGCTTCATATTTATCATTAAACAGTTTATATTCTCCTGTTTTTAAATTTAAACCTTCTACTTTTAATTTAATTCCTGTTCCTGGTATTTTTCTACCTTTTATTTTTAATTTACTTTGTTCTGACCATTTTAATCCATTAACTCCATCTCCACCTTTAGTTCCGTTTGTTAATTTACAAAATTGTGAATAATGTTTTATTAGTTCAATTTCTAATATTTTAGCATTTTCAATATTATCTACTTCTGCTAATTTTTTATAAATTGGTTTTAAATTTTGTTTTATTAATGAATTTATCCAATTGCTTTTATAAGTAATATTATTTTTACTTCTTTTTGAAGAATTTATGTGATCTTGAATTCTTGCTTTTGCATTTGTTGTGTAACCTATATATCTAATTTTATTAGACAAAGGATCTATCAAAGCATAAACTTCTGTCATTATTTTTTAGTTTTAGTTGCTGCTGTAGCTGCTAATTTAACTGATTGATTTCTTAAATCTTTAAAATAAGCAATTACTGATTCTACAGAACTTCCAATAGTTTCATTTTGAAATGTGTAATAATTACCTTTTTTAATTAAAACACCACCTTCAAGCATTTCTTCAATTTCAATTCTTAATTTAATATCAGGATTCTCATGAAGTTCTAAGAATTTCTTTGGATTAGCATCTACCTCTTTAAATAAAGAGGTATTTACAAAAGCTTCACTTACAGTATCTAATCCACGTTTACCATATAACTTCAAATAGCCTTTTTTCTCTTCTAAAGAAAGTGTTCTTAGAGCATCTAAGGCATCCATTTTATAATTGATAATAACTTCTTCAACTTTAGCTTTAGCTTCTTTATCATCAATAAAAAACTCTGCAAATGGCTTATTTTTTATATCAGTTTCATTAATTGCAATATTACTACGTTGCATTAATACACCAAGTTTTATTTCATCTAATAGAGTTTCAACACTAAAAATAAATGGTTTATCTGTTGGTAGTCTTAAATTCAACAATGGTCCCCAATATTCTGCATTATTTCTTGATAAAGTTCCTTTTGGAAGACCTAATTCTTCACAATAAAGAGTTTCTTGTTCTTTTGTTAAACCAGTTTTATATAAACCAGTTTTCATTTCCAATTGAGCACCCTCAATTGCTATTCCTGTTCCTGAATAATTAGATATTCCAGAAAATTTACTTCTTGGAATTGCTTTAATTACTACTTTCTTTGGTGTTATTTCTATCATTTTAATTTTTCCTTTATTAATTTTCTGTAATGTTCTCTATTTTAAATATAGTTAAAATAAATGATATTATCAACTTATTATTTAACTATTTATAATTTAATAAGAGATGATAAAAGTTTTTAATTTCTACCATCTCTTATTTAATCTTATATTAACTAATGTTATCTATATCTAAGATAAGCTGTGCAGCGTCTGTGGGATTTCTTAACATAATTCCCTGTTCAGACATTGCAATGAAATCATATCCATCTTTACCTGTTGCAGAACTACCATTCCTTTTAGGACCAGTTGGGCCATATAAACCTTCAACATAAGTAGTAACCATTTCCCTACCTTTTGTATAAACCTTTTGAATATTAGGTTCTCCACCTGAATATGATTTAAAGTTTAAGAAAGTTGCTTTATATGATTCTGCTGGACGTCCTGTTTGAGGATGTAAAGCTCTATTTCTCCAAGTGTTATTATATGGAGCATATTGTTTCAATGTAATTTTATCTCCATTTAAACCAACATATGTTTTAAATTGATTTCCAAATTTCAAATCTTGATCTCCACCTTGAATAAAATGACTATCAACAAGTGTATAATTGGAAGCAGAACGCTTCATTGCTTGGTCAAATAGATCCATGAAATTTCTACCACATAATGCAATATATTCACGTTCACCATCTTCAGTACCATTGAATGCTAAATCATTCATGAAATTCCTAATAGTATTTTCTGTTAGTGAAGTGTAATAACGTTTGTTAGATGGAGCAATTTGTTGTTCTAAACCTGCTGACAAATAAACTGGATGACCACTAGCACCTTTCATATCAGTGGTACCATCTGCTTTAATATTTGATTTACCATACATTAAAAGTAATTCAATTTCATCCATCCATTGACACCAGAATTCCCATTCTGCATATTTAACCCATGTAGAAGCTAATTCAGTTCCATCAGGATTCATCAATTTCATTTCTAACACTTTATCATGTACAGCACCTGTAATAGAATATTTCTTTCTAACAGTTGACATATAATTTTGCATTAACACTGGTGTAGTAAAATGAGTTTCACCTGAAGTTTCAGAAGCATCATTTTCAACAGCATTAAAATCTTTAGATAATTCTTTACCTACAGCAAGTAATGATGCTGGAATATAATCTGCTTGGTTATTTGATACTAGTTGTAATGTTAAGATCATATCAGTACCATCATCATATGGACTTCCCATTACTCTCATTGAATAACGTCCATCATCTGGAATTAAAATATCACCTTCTGCAAACCAACGTTCTCCAACACCTACTTTAAATGTGGTTGAAGCAATACCAGGAGTTGCTGTTACAGCATCAAATACACCCCTTGTAATAGGAATAGCTTTTCTACTATCACCCATAATAGACCAACGATAAATAATATCATTCATCTCTTTAGCTTTACCCATACCACTGGTTAAATAGGATAGAGCATTTTTATAGTTATTTTGTTTATTGTAAACTCGTGTAACAATCAAACTAGCCATTTCTGGTTTAGTTAAAAAGAATGTACGCAAGTGGTTGGCATCAGTTAAACCTGCGTGCCAGTTCTGTTTGCTAATCTGTAAATCGCTTATTTGCATTTTTATTGTTGTTTATTGTTTAATCTTTATATTTTTAGTTTAGCAAATCCAGCAAATGGATCTGAATCTATATCATCTTTTGTAATTTTGCTTTGAGGAGATTTTTGTTTTTGTCTTGTATCTGTAAAATTACCAAGTTTACCTCTTAGTTCACTTACTTTTTTTGTTTCAAGTGATTTTTCAAGACTACTAACATCCCATTTATTTTTAAGAAGGTATGCAAAAATATATCTGGAGTCTTCATTTTCTTTCATATCTTTTTGATATGCTGTCTCTTGAGATTTTTTATCAACAACTTTAGTCATATAATCCCAAAGATCATTTTTTGTTTTGGGAGTCATTGGAAAACTACCAATTTTTTCCTTATCAAAAAGTCCTTTTTTAAAACTATCCCATTCAGCTTGTCTTTTTTCTTCCTCTTGTTTAGCATATTGCTTTTGAGATTCAAGAAAAATATTCTTTTGTTCTTTTTCTACTTTTTGTAGTTTCTTTAAATGTGTAGCAGCTTTAGTTGCTAGTTTCTCTGTATCTTTATATAGATTTATTTGATCTTCGATTTCAGCTTCATCATAATCTTCAAGTTTTAAAGCCTCTCTAATTACATATTCCTGATTTTCCTCATTATCTATATTGAATTCTTCAAAACTACCATCTTCATAATAATACTTATGAAAATCTGCTGGTTTACCACCTTGTTCAATGAACTCTAAGAACTTTTTACCATCTTCTGGTATAGTTTCTTTATATTTAGTAATACCTTTTTTAATTGTATTATCTGTAACTCTTAATAGATCCTTTTCAGATTCTATTTTTTCACCTTCTTCTAAATCAATAACACCTTCTTCTTCTAAGAATTTAGCAAATCCTAAGAATGGATTTGAATCTTCTGTTTCTTTCTGTTCAATAGAAGTTTCTTTAATATCATCCTCAACAACCTTTTTTGTTGTTTTTCCTTTATCAGGTTTAGATGCAGCTTCAAGAGCAGCCAACTCATCTTCAGATAAGTCATCATCTTCTACTTCTTTTAGAATTGGTTCTTTCTCTTTAGGTTCCTCTTTCTTAGAAACTTTAAGTTTTGGTGCTGGGTTATTTAAATTTTGATTTAAAATATCAAATCCACCAAATGGATCAATAACTTCTTCTGGTACTTCTTTAATTTTTGTCATTTTATAATTTCCTTTATTATATCCTTTAATTGAATATACATTTTTTTAACTAATTATGCAACTTATTTGTTAATTATTTTTATATTATTTTAAATTTTCTAGTTTATATATTGTTGAATAAACTAATTTGGTTATTTCATCAATTTGATTTTGCATATAAGTTTCTTTAAATTTTGAATAAATATCTCCATCATCTATTGATTTAACAAATGCTTTTAATACCGTTAATTCATTAGTTGAAGAATTTGAACTTGGTATTATAATAGATTGTATTCCGTATTTTCCTTGATAACTTTCAATTAATCCATCAATTAAATCTAATAATTCATCATAGAATGAACCTAGTGCCATATGTATAGCATATGATTTAGCTGCTAAATGACATAAATGTGTTTGATCTCTTAATTGAAATAGTTTACCAAAGAAATTTGGAATTGATATTGTATTACTTGTTGTAAACTTTAACTCTTTCATTATTTCTTTTTAATTGTTGGTTTATTTCTAGCAGCTATTTTTTTAACTGCTATTTCTTTTTCTTTTAATTTAAGTTGTTTGTCTTGCATTTTTTCTTGAGATTTATTTTGAACTTCTGTTTGTTTTATTTTTAGTTTCTCAACCATTTCTCTAGATTTAAGTTTATCTTTTTCAAGTGATACTTTATCATTGTGTTGTTTCTCTTTATTTTTTTCAACTAAAGTTTTATGAAATACATCACTTTCATGTTTTTGTCTTTCTAGAGCTACTTTATTTAATTCAAGAACATCTGGTATTTGATTTTGATTAACATCTGTTTCTTTAGCAAAACCTAATGCGGATATTGTGGCTGTTTCTATTTTAGTATTATTAGTTGTATCGGCTATATAAATATCTTTATCTCTATCTTTTTGTTTTTCATCAGAATTGTAGTTTTGTAAATCTTGTTCATGTTGTTGTTGATACATTAATACTTGTTTCTCATGATCTTGCTGTTGTTTAGAAGTATCTTGTTGTCTTTGATAGAATTCCGCTTCTGCTCTTTTTAATATATTAACTATATCTTTAGGACTATCATTTAATACTGTGTCTATAATTTGTGATAAATCAACTTTTTGTTGTTCCATTGCTACTTGAGCTAATTGATCTAGTTTTGATTTTATTAATTTATCCTTATCTAAGTTAGATACAAATACAGCAAATTCAGAATTTTCAAATTCAAATTCTTCTAGGTGTAACATTTCTAATGTTAAGTCATCATTAACATATTGTGTAACCATTCCATTTCTATAACATATTTTTGCTATTTCAATTAATGATTCATATATTCTTCTTCTAACTTCCTGATGACTATCAAATAGATATTGTGTAATTGTTTCAGATTGATTAATAGTTTGTTGTACATTTCCAACAGCTTCATCCTGATGTATTTTACCCATTCTTTGTTGTGATACTCCAGATACAGTATAAATCTGTTGTTCTAGAAATGATAAATAATTCATGTATTGTTGAACAGAGTTTGTTAAACTCATATCCAATGTAGTAAATTGGTTAAAATGATTACCTGCTAATTTACCTAATGCTTGACCTTTTTTACCTTCTTCAAATGAATTTATGAATGCTATTTTATTTTCTTTTAAATAATACATCCAATCATCTAAACTAATTCCTTCACTTTTAGGAATTTGAGCTAAATCCATTAGCATGATTTTACCTAAATCACTAGCAAATACTAATTGTAATTTCCAAGAAATAATATCATATAAATATTGATAACTCTTTAATCTGTCAATTAAACTCACTGATTTAGAATTAGTTGCCTCATATAAAAATCCTGTATATCCTAATTTAGTGTAATAGGGATTATCCATTCTCACTCTTTGATTTGGTTTACTTCTAATACCAATATATATATCTGCTCCAATTCTTACACCTTCCCAAGCATCATTTTTCCAAAACCAATCTACATTGGCATCTGGATATACTTCTTTAAATTCTTTAAATAGTTTTTTAAATGATTCATCTACTAGTTTTTTAACTACTTCTCCTGTTTCAGTGTCTGTATATTCTAATGTTCCAACTAGTTTCATACCCATCCATTCTACTCTATCAACTCTCAATGAGAAATTACTTGAGTTATTATTAGTTGAACTACTAGAAGGTGTTACTCCTCCTAGTACATTTGTTCCTTGTACTACTTCAAATACAGGTGTAAATCCTCCAGTAGAGTTAAATGTTCCAAATATACCATTAGAATATGATTGAAGTTTATCTAGATCATCTTTGGATAATTCATCACCATATTCATCTATAATTGATGGAATTGTTAAAAGTCTTTCTTCAATTACAGCTATAGCATCATCAATGAACATATCACTATCATCTAGTATAACTGTCATATTTAGTGGATTACATCTTCTTAATGCTGGTTCTCCATTTAATATACCTGTCCAATAGATCTCTTCTCCTGCTATTAAAGCATCTTTAAATCCTTGATTTATTAATAACTTTGTTTGAAGTTTCTTTTTTAATATTTTTAATAACTTATTAGATTTAGATTCTAATAAATCTGATGGACTGGCTCTTTCTATTTTAAGAATTTCTTCTGGTGTTGGAGGAGGATTATTAGGATCAATTGTTGATGGGTCTATTTCTCCTAATAATGATCTTTGTAAACTTTCAGTTATTCTTTCTTTTAATTTGGTAGTTTTTCTAGATATATCTTGTGATGATTCTGAATAAACTAAAGCATTATCTGGTTTAACAGATTCTTCTCCTAATAGTTCATGTATAATTGGAGATATTTTATCATGATGAATAAATGAATCTGCAAATGTCCCTGATTCATTCATTGGATCACATATTTTTCTAATATCTGTTATATCAACTCTACCATTAGCTAAATCATAATTAGTTATTTTCTTAGCTCTATCTGTTCTTAGATTAGTACCATTAGTATAACGAAAGTTAATATAATAATTAACTGATGCCTTCTTCCATTCTTCTGTTCTTTCTCTTTCTGTTACTCTTTGATTTGGTAGAGCAGAAGAACCACCAAGATTTTGTTCATTTGTAGAAGCCATTTTATGTATTATATGTTATGTTTAAATTCTTAAATTTACTATTTGTAATTTGTCTTTTATCTAAATACTTTTTTAAATAAGGATCTTGTCCCCAAGTTGAAGCATTTTGTGTCATATTATCTACATGAATTTTATGTAGTTCTTTTGTTTGTAAAATACAAAGAAGAAAAGCAATAACTCTATCTGTATTTATCTCTCCATCATAAGCTATCAACTCTTTAAGTAATCCAATAGATTTTATATTATGTAGATTGAATTTTATTTCCCCATTCTTATCTGTAATTTCTTCATATAAGAAGGATCTCCCATAAATTTCACACATATCTTTTATCTCTTTTGACATATGAACACCGTATCCACGTTGTACCTTACTATCTTTAACAATGTCTTTTATTATTCCATCTGGTTGAGCCCATAAATAATGTAATGAATTTTTTTCTGCAAAATAATTTTTAAATCCTTTAATTTGATTCTCATATAGAGCTTTTGCATTATAATACATACATAATCTTCTGCACCCCTCATACCACTCTTCCACTTTATTTGTTCTAGCTGTATATTCTGCCACTATAATATTATAAGAACTTCCAGCACGTAGAAATCTTTTAAATATAAAAAAACTACCCAATGATCCCATTGTAGCTTTATCTAAATCTACAGGATCTCCTCCTCCTATATATAAACTATAAGGTATTTCACCATTTACATATTCTGGATGCTCCCAAATTGCTATACATCCATTTTGGTTATCTCCACTTTTCAGTGGAAAGTCTGTAATATATACAAGTTCATCATTTGGTTGCCATTTTAATCCATCTTCTTTAAACACTAATTCTCCTTTTTGAACTTCATCTCTTAAACTTGGAGTTGTTTCTAATTTTCCTAACCAGTCTAACATTTCAGGAGAACTAAATATTACTCCTTTTGAACGTAAAAATGCTTCAGAAGGTGTGATAGGATACTGAGTAATAGCATCTTGTATAACTTGGGGATTACTACCAGTTTTAGCAAGTAATCTTTGATCTCTAATTGCTTCCATTGCTAGATCTTCATCATCATTTCCATCTTCATCCACCATTGATAATCCTTTTAATTCTGGATTTCTCTTTAATTCATCTTTATACTCTCCTAACTTACCTCTTGTTGCTGGAATAAACCATCCACATTTAGTAAATTTTTCTTCTTCCCATATATTATCAAATTCTAGAAATCCATATTGACTTGGATTATAGAACATATCATAAAAATCCTTTGTTCTACTAGTCATATCACCACCCGTTCCTTGAACAACTGCTAATCCTATTTTATTCTCTCCATCTACCCAACAAGGTTTAGTTACACCAAATGATTCTATTAAGTTTTCAAATGTACCTGCTTCTTCAAATAAGTATATATTTGTACTAAGACCTACAGAGGCAAAAGCATTATCTTTAAATGTGATTTTACGCACTTCAGACATATAACCTTTCCATACAGTTGTTCCACCTAAATTCTCTTGATATCTAGCTTTAACTATATCTTTAGTATCAGGGTTCCTAGACTTTTTCCATTCGGTATATAAGTTTAAATAATTTAAATTATCTAATACACAATTCATTGTAGTACTAGAAAGTCTATCTAGATAAGCTCCTACTACACAAGTACTACTTCTAAAGAAATTATATTCATATGTAATTAATGTTGCACTCTTTAATGTGAATCCTGTTCTTCTTGGTTTAACTAATATTAAATCTTTATTATTAATTCTACAAGCTTCTATTAACCAAAAATAATCATAGTCTATTGATAAGAACCTTGGTGATTGATATATTTTTCTTTTAGTAGTTTTATCTTCAGATCTAATTTGTACATAATTTAAATAGAAGTAATGTATACCAGAAATTTTTATACCATATGAATTCTCTACTCCATTTCTACATTTAAAATCTTCTTCTTTCCAAAAATTTATATATTGTTCAGAATCTTTTGGAAATAATGTATAAGCACCATTTTTCTTGAAGAAATCAGATACTTTTTGAAATTCTTTTGTACCAATAAATTTATCAACTTGTGGTACATATTGTGTTCTTGTACCAGACATTATATTGATATTTCTTTAAAGTTATTTCTTATATTGTTTAACCATTTTAAAAATTCTTCTACTGGATAACTTTGTTTTGCCATATTACAAAACTTACAACAAGGAACACAATTTTCAAATATATAACCTTTATTAGAGTCCACTCTATCTATTCCATTATAAAAATAACTTCCATTATTAGTATAAGTTTTACTTTCTCCCAATAATCCAGAATAACAATATGTACATTTTTGTTGTGTTAACCAATAAAATTCAGATTCAGTTAGATTAAATTCAATTTTTCTAGCTTTTGCAGAACATATATAACTACTTAGTAAATTCTTTTTTGCAGATAAACCAAATTCAAGTCTTCTATTTATACCATTCTGTTTTCTAGATTCTGCATTTTTACAACCACATGATTTTCTAGAACCTATTACAACTCTACCTACAGGATAAATTTCTTCCTTTCCACAATCACATCTAAATTTCCAATATGGAAAATCTTTTACTCTTTCTTCTTTTGTATCTTTTGATTTATATGTTTGCTTTTTATAATAAGCAAATGAAAGTGCAGTTAGAAAATTATGTTTATCTCCTTCTTTTATATTTCCTTTTGATCTCTCTTTCTTCATTAGTCTTCAAATAGTGCTGTGGTTTCTTTTCCTCTTCTTTTTGTACTATTTAATTCATCTTGTTGTACTTTCCTTTCAAGTATCTGCAAAGTTTCAATCCCTTTTCCTAACTTTTCACCACATTTTAATATACTATCCATAACT
>Ga0068858_100007476_pt1 | contig 10562 bp, 7 predicted proteins | sample KBSSwiS12_FD_66589 | JGI IMG/M metagenome (GOLD analysis project Ga0068858, IMG submission 66589) | Switchgrass rhizosphere microbial communities from Kellogg Biological Station, Michigan, USA - KBS Switchgrass S1-2 | ecosystem: Host-associated > Plants > Roots > Rhizosphere > Soil ... | reverse complement strand
TGCAGCAAGGTGCTGCCCGATCTCGCCGGGCTGGCGATCTTCTTCTACGGCAGCCACTACTGCAGCGTAGACGACAAGAATCAGGCAACGACGCTGGCCTGCGGCTACTTCAACTCCGGCATCCGGGTGTTCGACATCCGCGATCCGGCGCGTCCGAAGGAGATTGCGTATTACAACCCGGCGGGCACGACAACCCCAAGCCCCGGCTCCAATCACGTCACCACTGGCCAGTGGCGCGCGGGCGGGCCCGACTGGTGCTCGGCGCAGGTGCACCTTGATGCCAAGTCGGGCACGCTGTGGAGCACGTGCCAGGACAATGGCCTGCTGACGCTCAAGTTCACCAATGGCGCGTGGCCGTTCCCGCAGAGCAAGACCCCACCGGGACAGCAGAACTAGCGGGATACGTCACGCCGATGTGATGACGCCTTCGCCCTCCAGGCACGACCCCGGCCGTCTTTGGCCGGGGTCGTTGTTCTCCGGACATCGAGCGCTCCGGCCGTGAACCGGCGCCCCGTCGCCCCCCTTTGCGCCGCGCTTTGCGCCGTCGCCGCGGTGTTTGCGAACGGCTCCGGCGTGGCCGGGGAAATCCGCATCGATGGCAGTGCGTGCGCCGCTGCCGTGCATCTCGTCGCGCGGGACGCGCCGCTGTCGGACGTCCTGAAGCGCCTGGGGAATGTGCTCGACTTTCAGGTCATCTTTTCGTCGGAGAGCGATCCACGGGTCAACATCGATGTGGTTCGCGCCCCGATCGAACTGGTGGTGCGGCTTGCGCCGCTGGAAAACATGAGCATGACGCAGGCGCGCAATCCGCGCTGCCCGGATCGCGAGCGTATCGTCAGGCTTTGGGTGTTGCCGAGTGCCCGTGGGGGCGACCGCGCGGCCACGGCGCCGGATGCGGTGCAAGTCCGGGCGCAGGAAGAGCAGGCACGGCAAGCGCAGGCCGGCGTGAACGTGATCCTGAGTGCCCACGGCATTCCGTCCTCCGGCGGGCAGGCGGAGCCCCAATAGGCGTCGGTTGAAAGCATCGCTCGGCATCTGCATCGCCCAGCTCGTCATGATGAACGGTGCCGCGGCGGGGCAGCCGCTGCACATCGCGCCCGGCGATTGCGCAACCGGCGTGCATCTGGTGGCACAGGATATTCCGTTCGTGAAGGTCCTCGAGCAGTTGTCCCGCGTGCTCGATTTCGAGCTCAACTTCGAAGGCAACGCGGGTCGCCTCGTCAGCGTGAACGACACGCGACAGCCGGCGGAGCTCGTGGCGTCGCTCTCGGCGCAGGACAGCATCATCGTTGCGCAGGCGAAGGACGCGAAGTGTCCGGGTCGCAACCGCATCGTCAAGGTGTGGGTACTGCCGTCGGCGAGTCGGACTTCGACCCGCGATCCACCATCAACGCCGCAAGCCCAGGCGGCACCGTCTGCCCCGGGTGCGCGGCGGCTCATCGCAACGGAGGTCGTGATTCGCGGATCCGCCGATTTCGACGAGCAGTCGCGCCAGGCCAAGGCGGCGTTCGACGACTACGTCCGCAAGCATGGCGTCCCTCCGCCGGGCGTCCCAGAGGACGTGGCGAAGCCTTGAGCCGAAGCTGCAACGCACAATCACTGCTCCGGTGATCGGCGAGGTGCTGCAACTCCACGAAATGCGTCGGCGGCTGCAGCCGCGGATCGCATCTTGTCGCGAGGGTTGGCGCAATTCCGCGATGGCGAGAGTCGGGACCATCACCGCGCTCGTGGTCGTGCTGTCGGGGTGCCCCCCCGCCGCTGCCTTCGAGAGCGACACGCATTTCGGTCTCACGCAATGGCTCGCGCTCCAGGCAGGATTTACGGCGGCGCAGGCGGAGGCCATCGCCCTTGGCGACGATCGTGTCGATTCGGGCGACATGCAGTACATCGATCTCGCTCTGGTGTACGCGTGCGTCGGCAGCGACGATGACGCGGCGCGGCATGTGTCGGTGCATCACTACCCGACGGACGGTCCGGTACCCGGCGCGCCGGCATCCCGGAACGTGATCCCGGGTTCAGCGGCCGCGTATGGTCCGGCGAACAAGATCCTCAAGACGCCGCCAAGGCTTGCCGGAGCCCTGTTGCAAAGTTTCGGGGAAGCGCTGCATTCGCTTCAGGACTCATGGTCGCACCAGGGCGTGGCGGATGTTCCAAACCTCGCCGGCGACCTCATCGTGTGCGATGCGACGCGCGCGTGGGGCCACCCCAAATCGCGCGGTGGCTGGAATTCGCACACGGCGGACCACACGAAGGACTGGCCGGCCGACACGCTCGCCATGGCTAAAGCGACGTTCGACGTGTTGACGCAATATCCGAAAATCGCCGGCGGCGATCGGTCACCGAAGCGCTGGGATCAGATCCGACCTGCGCTGGATGGGTTCATCGGGGCAGCCACCAAGAAGGACAAGGCGGACTGGTTCGTCGCGCACGGGATCGGCGACGCCTCGTTTGTCGCGGATACGACGCTGAAGGACGGCGGACCAGGCTTCGACCGCGCCCGGTCCCGACGTCGCCTGCCCCAGCTCACGACAATGGAATCGCGGCAGGCCGGCGTCGATGCCGACGCGCTGGAATTCTTCAGCCGGTTCTTCAGTCAGTGGATTTCGACCGCCGACTTCGATGCCGTCGCGCGCGCGTTCGGCGCCCCTTTGACAGAGCGCGCCACGCGCGGCGACAGTCGCACGCGAATGAGCTCGCAGGAGCTGGCGGCATGGCTGAGGCTGTGGAGACTGCGCGACCACGGCACGACCACCGATCTCGCACACGCGGCGTCTCCGCTGTCCGCCCGACAGATCGCTGCCGTGCACACGCTCGGCAAGGCACCGGACGCCTACGTTCGCTACGACGCTCCGGCCGATGCCCTGTTTCCGCTCGTGACCAACGAGAAGGACGCCTCGCCCCTGCTGCCGTTCATCGTGAACGAGGCGAAATCGTCAGGCGTGACGGGTCGTCGACTGGTCGCAACCGCCAAGTTTCGCCATGCACCCTACGACGCCGTCGGGGTCGTGGCCGAGCAGATCGATGGCCGATGGGAGGTTATCTCCATCGTATCGGCCGTCGATCATTGAGGGCGAAGGAAAGGCCCCGGCATTGTGCCGGAGCCTTTTGGGCGCACGCGCCCTCCTCGCTGCGTCGACTCATTTCCCGGGAGGGCCTTCAGGCACTTTTTCCCTTTCCACGGCCTGTCTTCGGAGCAGGGTCAGTTCTGCAGGCCCGGCGGCGTGGTGCTCTCGGGGAACGGCCACACCCCGTTGGTGAACTTGAGCGTCAGGAAGCCGTTGTCCTGGCACATCGTCTGGAGCGTCCCCGTGGCGACGTCCAGCCGAACCTGCGACGTGCACCAGTCAGGCCCTCCGGCAACCCAGCCGCCGGCTCGCAGATGATTCGAACCCGGGCTCGGGGTTGTCGTTCCGGGCGGATTGAAATAGGCGATCTCCTTGACCCGCAGCGGATTGCGAATGTCGAACACGCGAATGCCCGAGTTGAAATAGCCGCAGGCCAGCGTGGTTGCGTTCTTGCGGTTGTCGACGCTGCAGTAATGTGCGCCGTACGTGAAGAATCCAAGCCCGGCGAGATCGGGAACAACCTTGTCGCAGTTCTTGGGGTCGTAGGCCTCGAGCATCAGCTTGGAGACGATCATCGGCTTCGTTTCGTCGGCAATGTCGATGATGCGGGCAAACTGCCAGGCAGGCAGACCCGCCGCGCAAGCGGCCGTCCAGCCGGCTGCGCTGTTGCCGCCCGAGCCTGCTTCGTCGACGTGGATGACGTAAGGCTTTTCCTTGATGATGACGGGAATGGCATGCTGTGCCCCGCCGCCATCGTCCCAGGTGATCGTGCTGATCACCTTCAGCTGAGGATTGGGTTTGCGCGCCTGGACTTCGCTGGTATCGAGGATCTGCAGACCGTTGTTCGGCGGCGAACCCGGCACCCGCGTCGGGTTTGCGCCGCCCTGCCCGAGGATCGCTACGTAGGCGCGATTGCCATCGTCGCTGATGTTGAGTCCATGCACGCGACCCGGCGCCGTGAAATATTGCGTGAGCAGCTTCGGCTTGACCGGATTGGTGATATCGATCGGGTAGATGTAACCCGATCCGAGATTGGCCGCGTAGTAGGTCAGTCCGTCGGGCGCGAAATTGCCCTCGTGGCCCTTCACCGCGGCCACATATTGGCCGTCCGCATTGTCGAGACCGACCTGCGCGCCCGTCAGCAGTTGCGGATTGCGGCAGTCGCCCGACAGATCGTAGAGCTCGATTTCGGGTCCGCCGTTGCCGTTGAGCGCGTTGACGCCACCCAGAAGCTGTCGCCGCTCGTTCACCTTCAGTGATTCCCAGGGATCGAGCATCGCCGTGGTTTCGAGGTACGCCGTAGGCGTGGGGCTCGCGGGGTTCGTCGCATCGATCACGACGGCGCCCAAGTGCGATCTATTGTCCGTAAACGACGCAGTGTCATAGAAGTTGCACAGGTGGCCGGCCTTGTCGTGGAAGAACGCGTGCTGCCAGCTTCCGCCGTCGCCCCTGCTCTGGCTCACGAGCTGCAGATTGCAGTTGAATCCTTTAAAGCCCGCAGCGCGCGTCGCCGCCGAGACCTGGCCCTGCAGATCCGTCTCCGGCTTGTCGCCCGATCCACAGGTCGCTTTCGCCAGCGGAGCCGGCGTTACGTCATCGGAGCTGTCGCCGCCGCCATTGCAGCCCCACAGCCCGAGAGCTGCGGCGGCGATGACGCCGGAGGTGATCAGCGAGCGACACCAACGCCATTCGGTTCCGCGATACATGGGTTTCCTCGGTTGTTGAGTATTGATGTTTGCCGCGACCGTCACTTCAGCTGCCGCTCATGCCACGGGGAGAAAGCGCCCCGGAGATGGGGGCGTCCGCCGGGGCCACGGGGACACGTTCGCTCTTGTCATTCTTCACGATGATCGAGCGCGCCGGCTTCGGGGCGCGTGTCCTGAATATCATCGTTACGCGGCTACGCACAATTAGCCAAAGGTCGATATCGGTAAGCCATCCCCACGTTTGCCACGGATCGATTAGCGGCCGGCGGGCGAGCGATCACGATTGACCGAGCAGCGTTCTGATTCGATGCAACACGGAGGTACGCCGCGCCGCCCGCCGCATGGTGCGGAGCTCCGCCGCCAACGTCTGGTGCACGTTTCGATCGTATTCGATTTGGGGCATCGGCACATACATGCCCCCCGCTTCGCCGAGCGCCTTGGCGACGCCGGCGGACCAGCGGCGGGAGTGATCGTCGCGGATCACGAGCGCCAACGGCGACAGGCTGTTCGCGAGACGCTCCCAGAACGTCACGATGGCCCGAACGCGCTCGGGCGACATCTCGCCCGTCGAGCTCGACGCCTCGTCACGATCCATTTCAAATTCCAGCAGAAAACGCCAGCCGTCGCGCAGCGCGCGGGGCACGCGCGGATCGGCCAGGCGGATCAGCGCGATCCACTCCTGCGGCTCGATTTCATGGGCAAGTCCATCCGTATGGCAATCGATCAGCACGACCATGGTTGTCGAAAAACGTCCTCGCGCGAGTAAGGGATGCGCGCCGCGATTCGCGGCCCGAGCGCGGACGCATCGCATCCGTTGCTCACTACGCTGGCCGATTCTCATGGGAATCGCGCGGCTATGTATATTGGACGAAAGTCGAACGAGGGCGACTCGCTGCGGCATTTTTGCAATCTTGGCGCGATACTTCTTGCAGTAATCCGCATCGTGAAATGTAATGCGTCTTGCTGCGCTTGCCGCTTGTCCGACAGTGTCGACTCAGACGACCTTGATCGTCGCGGACGATCATCCTCTGTTCCGCGCCGCGTTGCGCGAGGCGGTCGCGCGCCTGCTGCCGGATTCGCTGATCGTCGAAGCCGGCTCGATCTCCAGGCTCGAGGAAGCCGTGCAAGCGCACCCCGACGCCGATCTCGTGCTGCTCGACCTGCGCATGCCGGGTGCGCGCGGGTTCTCCGCGCTGATCGACTTGCGCGCGCGCTATCCGTCGATTCCGATCGCGGTGATCTCCGCTGCGGAAAGTGCATCGGTCGCGCGACGTGCGCTGGACTTTGGCGCGTCCGGATTCATTCCGAAATCGGCGACCATCGAAACCATCGGCACGATGCTGCAGGCGCTGCTGGCCGGCGAGATCGCGGTTCCGCGCGACTACTTCGACCCTGTTGCCGAACGCGGCCAGCCCGAGCGCGGATCGGAGCGCGGCATCTCGCGGCTGACGCCGCAGCAATTGCGCGTGCTCCTGCTGCTCGCCGAAGGTCACTCCAACAAGACGATCGCGCAGGACCTCGAGGTGTCCGAAGCAACGATCAAGGCGCACGTCACCGTCATCCTGCGCAAGCTGGGGCTCGAGCGTCGCACGCAGGCAGCGCTTCTGGCGCAGCGCTTCTTCGGCAGCGACGCCACGGACGATTTCCCCAAGCCAGCCGACGCCTCGACGATTCCGGACGAGTAGAGCCGACCGTGGCGCAGCGCTACGCCAGCATGCGATTCATGAGCGCGCGCAGCGCCGCTGGCTTGAGTGGTTTCGGGAGCACCTGATAGCCGTGTACCGCCGCGGCGCGCTTCGCCGCCTGCGTGTGATCAGCGGTGATGATGATGCTGGGAACCTCGCCCGCCCACAGCAATTGCAACTCTTCGGCAACCGCGATGCCGCTCATGCCGGTATCGAGATGATAGTCGACGAGCAACAGATCGGGTACGGCGCTGCGGCCTCCGGCGCTGCTGAGTGCCGAAGGTCGATCGCGAACGGCGACGACTTCGCAGCCCCAGTCGCAGAGCAGCGACTCGAGCGCGGACAGCACTGCAGGCTCGTTCTCGACGCACATGACAAGCGATCCGGCGATGTGGTCGGGGCCTTGGGCCCGGACACTCTGCGGCGGCGCGATCGCCGCGCGATCGCCCAACGGAACCGTGATCGCGAAGACGCTCCCGCGTCCGCGCCACGAGCGCAGAGTCAGTGGATGGCCGAGAAGCCGTGCCGTTCTGTCGGCGATCGCGAGGCCGAGCCCAAGCCCTCGCTCCTGCGTGCCGTCCGGCGTGTCCATCCGCCGAAACTCCTCGAAGATCTCGGCCTGCCTTTCAGCTGGGATGCCCGGGCCGGAGTCCCACACTTCGATGCGCAGCGCCCCGCCGCAGCGTCGCGAGCCGATCAGCACGCGCCCCTTGGGGGTATATCGCACGGCATTCGTCAGGAAGTTCTGCAGTACGCGGCGCAACAAGCGCGCATCGGAATACACGACGGCCGAGCTCTTGGCGAGTCGAAGTGCGAGGTCCTTGTTCCGCGCAAGCACCTGAAATTCCGCGCCCAGCGGTTCGAGCAGCGTGCGAAGCTCGAAATTCGTGAGGCGCACCTCCTCGGCGCCGGCATCGAGGCGCGAGATGTCGAGCAGCCCGGTCAGCAGCATTTCCGCCGCGGACAACGCGTTCTCTGCCTTCTGCAAGAGACCTGCCGCCCCGACCGGGAGCAGTGATCCCTCGACCGCGGACATGAACAGGCGAGCAGCGGTGATCGGCTGGGCAAGGTCGTGCGAAGCGGCCGCGAGGAAACGTGTCTTGGAGAAATTGGCGCGCTCGGCATCGGACTTGGCCTCGGCAAGCGCGCGATTGACTTCGGTAAGCTCCTGGGTTCGATCGGTCACCCGCGTCTCGAGCATCTCGTTCGACTCGAGCAGTTCGCGCTGCGTGTGCTTATGCGCAGTCACGTCAGCGTACGTGGTCACGAATCCGCCGCCAGGCATCGGGTTGCCCTGGATTTCCAGGACAGTGCCGTCGGGCAACGCGCGCTCGTGCGTATACGCATGACCGGCCCGCATGTGTGCCAGCCGCTTGCGCATCGCCTCATCGATATCGGTGCTGCGCAAAAGGCCCCGCGACGCGTTGTAACGCATCAGGTCCTCGATGGGGCGGCCGACCGCCACCACACCGGGCGGATACTCGAAGAGCTCGAGGTACCGCTTGTTCCAGGCGACCAGGCGGAGCTCGGCATCGACGACGCTGACGCCCTGCGACAGGTGCTCGAGCGCGGCGCGCAGGAGCTCGCGGTTGAACTGGATGACGTGCGAGGTCTCGTCGAGCAGCCGCACGACCTCCTCGAGCTGCATGTCGCGTCCGCGCAGCATCGAGGCCATGACGAGACGCGCACTCGACGCACCCAGCGCACCCGCAAGCAGATGCTCTGTAACCCGGACGAGCTCCGGATCGGCGCGCTCATGCGGCAAGAGCTCGGTCCGTCCCAGCCGCGTCGCGTACTGTTCGCACAGGGCGCGGGCATGGTCGTGGCCGACGAAGCATTCGAGAAGCTCCTGCAGATCGCCGACCGTCGCCGCGCTCGGCGGCGCGTCGGGCTGCGTCGGGTGCTGCGGATTCGTGTCGCCGAGAAAGCGTGCGGCCTGCAGGCGTTCGTGCAGCCGCGTCGTGCGCGTCAGCGACACGCCGATGTACGCGAGCGTGTTGAGCCCCAGGCTCCAAAGCGCGCCGTGCGCGATGGAATCGAGTTGCGCGACGCCGAAGAGCGCTTGCGGCCGCAGCCAAAGGATGCCGAACGGCCCTTCGTGCACGAACTGCGATGCGCCGAATGACGAAAGAAGCTCAGGCATGAGCAGCGTGTAGAACCACACGAGCGCGCCCGTCCCCAGGCCGGCGATCACGCCTTGATAGCGTCCACGCTTCCAGTACACGCCGCCGATGATGGCCGGGGCGAATTGCGCGACTGCGGTAAACGACAGCAACCCGATCTGCGTGAGCGTGCCCGGGCCGGTGAAGAGGCGGTAGTACAGATAGGCGAGCGCGACGATCGCGACGATCGCAATCCGCCGGATCAGTTTGATGAGACCCGAGACATCCTGGCCGCGCCGATGGCGCAGGCGGCCCGTGCGCAGCAAGAGCGGCATCACGAGCTCGTTGCAGATCATCGTCGACAAGGCAATCGTCTCGACGACGACCATCCCGGTCGCGGCCGAGAAGCCGCCCAGATAGGTCGTCAGCGCCAGCCAGCCGTGGCCTCCGGCCAGCGGCAGCGCGAGGACAAACGTGTCCGCCGCCACGGCCGAACCCGCGAACTGCTCGAGCCCCACCGCGGCGATCGGCAGCACGAACAAGCTGATCAGCGCCAGGTACGTCGGAAAGAGCCAGCGCGCGGTCCGCACGTCGGTGAGCGCCGTGCTCTCGACGACCGTCACCTGAAACTGTCGCGGCAGGCAGAAGATCGCCGCACCGGCCAGGATCGTCTGCGCGATGAAGCCGAAGCGCCACTTGGGATCGCCGAAGGATTTTGCCACCTGCGGCAACTCCATCGCGTGGAGGTACGCGTTGAGCAGGCCCCCGCGGACGACGTAGACCGCGTAGGCACCCACCGCTAGGAAAGCGCCGAGTTTCACAAGCGATTCGAACGCGATGGCCAGCACCATGCCGTGGTGGTTCTCGGTGCTCAGCACTTCGCGCGTGCCGAAGAGAATGGCGAACGCCGCCAGCATCGCGGCGATCAGCATGGCGTTGTCGAGCAGTGCGCCGTTGCCATCGGGCATGGGCGCCGAGAGGACTTCAAAACCGAACGCCACCGCCTTGAGCTGGAGCGCGATGTAGGGAAGCACGCCGATCACCGCAATGCACGTGACGAGCATCGCGATCGGCTGATGGCGGCCGTAGCGCGCGCCGATGAAGTCCGCGATCGACGTTATGTTGTGCCGCTTGGAGATCCGGACGATGCGCTCGAGCAGCGGCGTCCAGAACACGAACACCAGTACCGGGCCGAGGTAGATCGGCAGGAAATCCCAGCCGCTCGTGGCCGCGCGACCTACCGCGCCGTAGAACGTCCACGACGTGCAGTAGACGCCGAGGGCGAGGCTGTAAACCCAGGGCTTGCGCGTCGGCGCGCCGGCGAGCCGCGCCTTGCGATCGCCGAAATACGCGATGGCGAACAGCAGCGCGACGTATCCCGTCGAAATGGCGAACAACGCCCAGCTGCTGAGCATCTCCCAATCCTCCTGCCGCCTCGCGCCGGCTTTTCGGTCGCCGGTTTGTGGTTACGCCACGCGGCGATCGCCGCGTGGGGAATCGCTGAACGGGTTTCGAGGTTAACGCGGCCGCAAGGCGTTTGGCAATCGCGCAACAGCGTGCGCGAGCCCTACGACTTTAGTCGAACAAGGTGGGATCTAAAGCCCGAATTCGCGCAGGATGGATGCCTTGAGCGCAACGATTTCCGGGCTCGCCAGGTTGCGAGGATGCGGCAGCCCCACGGTGAACGCAGCTTGGATCGTCGCCGGGCGTGGGGACAGCACCAGGACGCGATCGGCCAGATGGATCGCCTCCTCGACATCGTGCGTGATCAGCAAGCACGTGTGCCGGTCCTCGGCCAGAATCCTTCGCAGCTCGACGCGCATTTGAAGGCTCGTGAGCGCGTCGAGCGCCGCGAGCGGCTCGTCCATGTAGAGAATCTCCGGCTTCACGACGAGCGCGCGCGCGAGTTCCACGCGCTTTAACATTCCTCCGGACAGCTCGTGCGGATAGCCATGCTCGAAGCCCTGCAGTCCCACCATGGCGGCGTAATGATCGGCAAGCGCC
>Ga0068858_100007464_pt1 | contig 10569 bp, 9 predicted proteins | sample KBSSwiS12_FD_66589 | JGI IMG/M metagenome (GOLD analysis project Ga0068858, IMG submission 66589) | Switchgrass rhizosphere microbial communities from Kellogg Biological Station, Michigan, USA - KBS Switchgrass S1-2 | ecosystem: Host-associated > Plants > Roots > Rhizosphere > Soil ... | reverse complement strand
ACCAGGCTCATGTCGCCGCGCAGCACGTTCCAGAGCTGCGGCAGCTCGTCGAGCTTGAGCCGCCGCAGCACCGCGCCGACACGCGTCACCAGCGGGTTGCCGCTGGTCACCTCGGGCCGATGGTCGTAGTCGATCGGGTGCGGCAGCATGGTGCGGAACTTGCGCATGCGGAAGCGGACGCCGTCGCGTCCCATCACCGTGTCGTTGAAGAACAGCGGCAGCCGCGGCGATTCGATCTTGATCGCCAGCGCCACCGCCAGCAGCAGCGGCGACAGCGCGATCAGACCGGCCGTCGCGACCGCGGCGTCGAGCCCGCGCTTGACCGCCAGCGTCATGCGCGCGCGCCCAGCAGCCGGCGGTAAGTCTCCTCAATCCGCGCAAACGACCGCCGCTCGTCGAACCGCTCCCGGACACGGCGCCGGGCGGCCGCGCCGAACTCGGCCCGCCTGACCGGATCGGCGAGCAGCGAGAGCGCGGCCGCGGCATACGACTCGGCCCGGTCGTCGTCGACCAGCAGGCCGGTCTGGCCGTCGACAATGATCTCGTCGACCGGCGCCAGACGCGGTCCGATCGCCGGCGTCTCCTGCGACATCGCCTCGGCGAACACCATGCCGAAGCCCTCGCGCCGCGTCGGCAGGAGGAACAGATCGAGCGCCCGGAAGTAGGCGACGATCGCCTCCGCGTCGAGCCGCTCGATGAAGCGCACGCGATCGTCGAGCTGCAGGCGTGAGCGCAGGTCCCGCAGCGACCCGGCATCGGGACCGCCGCCGACGACGACGAAGCGGACGTCCTGGCGCACGTCGGCGATCCGGCGACACGTTTCCAGAAACAGGTCGACTCGCTTGTGTCCCACCAGCCGCGCGGCGGTGCCGACGAGCGCCGTGTCCGCCGGCAGTCCGAGACTGGTACGCGCCTGGTCGCGCGGAATCAGCCGCTCGAAGCGCGCCAGGTTCAGCCCGATTCCCGGATTGGACACGCCCGCCCGCGGAGCGGCGCCCAGCGATTGCGCCTGCCGGTAGCCGAGTTCCGAAATGCAGAACAGGTGATCGCTCAGCCGGGTGGCGAGCCGCTCCATCGGCCGGTACAGCCATGCCCTCTCGGGCGCGTCGAGGTGCGGAAAGCTGAACGCCGTGTGGATGACGAGGGGAGCGCCGGCGGCGCGGGCGGCAACCCGCCCGAGGAACCCGGCTTTCGCGGTGAACGTGTGCACGATATCGAAGCCGCCCCTCCGCACGAGTCGGTAGACCTGCCAGGCCGATCGCAGGTCGCGATCGGGACGCACCCGGTTCGTGAATGGAACCACGTGGGTCCGGAAGCCCTCCGCGTTGAGCTGCGGAAAGGTGGCCGGACCGATCAGCGGTTCGTCCGACGCCGCCAGGGTCACCTCGTAGCCGTGGTCCTCCAGATAACGCGCCAGCGGCGCGACGAATGCGCTCAATGCCTGCGAGTAGGTGGCCAGCAGCAGGACGCGGCGGGCGGCGGCCGCTGGCGGCGCGCTCAGCTCGGCACCCGCCAGGTCTGCAGGCCGCGGAACTCGAAGCTGAAATCGACGACCTGGGCGCCGTGCCGTTCGATGGCCGCGGCGACGTGATGGCGCGTGCCGAAGGGACAATAGAAGAACATGTAGCCGCCGCCGCCCGCTCCGGTGATCTTCCCGCCGAGCGCGCCGGCGCGGCGGGCCACTTCGTACAGCTCGTCGAGCGCCGGGGTGGTGATCAGCGACGACATCTGCTTTTTCGCGAGCCACGCCTCGTGCAGCAGGCCGCCGAACACGTCGAGCCGCCCCCGCAGCAGCGCGTTCTTCAACAGGATGGTCAGCTCTTTCAGCCGATCCATTCCGGCGATCGCATCCGTCTGCCGGTCGACATAGTTGCGGACCTGGGTGTCGATGATCGGGTCGGAGCCGCGCGTATGGCCGGTGTAACAGAGCAGCAGGTTGTAATCGAGCTCGTTGAGCACCTCGGGATCGATCCGCAGCGGGTTGACGATCGTCGAGTGCCGGTGGAACTCGATGAAGTTGAAGCCCCCGAATACCGAAGCGAACTGGTCCTGCTTGCCGCCGCTGAGGCCGAGGTCCACTCGCTCGATCTGGTGCGCGAGCTCGGCGACCTCGTAGGGCGCGAGCGGCAGATGGCGCCAGTGGCGGAACAGGCCGACCATCGCGACGACCATCGCCGACGATCCGCCGAGCCCGGACCCCGGCGGCGCGTCGTTATGGAGGGAGAACTCGAGTCCCTGGCGCGGTCCCTCGTAGTTGAGCCGGTTGATCACCGCCTTCACGAGATCGAGCTGGCCGTCGTACTTCAGCGGCGTATCGAGGACGTACTTCGCCACCATGTCGTAGTCGAACGACCGCACGGTGATCTCGGGATCGCCGGTCACGCGAAGCGTGCCGTAGGCGTACTTGTCGATCGTCGCGTTCAGCACGACCCCGCCGCGCTCCTCGAGATACGGAGACACGTCGGTGCCGCCGCCGGCAAAACTGATCCGCAACGGCGACTTGGCGCGGATGGTCGTCGGATGTTCGGGTTGGCTGCGCTCAGGCACGGTGCTGCACTCGCGGCTCGCGCGCCGCTGCGACGGGCGGCACCAGCGATTGGTAGAGATCGGTCAGGGTCGCGCCAACGGCTTCCCAGGAAAAGCGGCGGACGGCGGCGTCGCGCGCCTGCTGCGACAGCCGCTGCCGCAGCCCGCGGTCGCCGATCAGCCGGACCACCGCGTCGGCAAACCGCTGCGGCTCGTCGGCGAGGAGCAGCTCGCGCCCGTCCGACAGGCCCAGTCCCTCGGCGCCGACGCTCGTCGAGACCATCGGCGCCCCCAGCGCCAGACCCTCGAGAATCTTCATCCGAATCCCGCCGCCGACGCGCAGCGGCACCACCACCACTGCCGCGCGCTCGTAGTACGGGCGGACGTCGGGAACGAAGCCGGTGACGACGACGCGCTCGCCGGCCAGGCCCAGCATCGATGGCGTCGGGTTGGCCCCGACGATCGACAGGCGCACACCGGGAATCACCGCTGCCACGCGCGGCAGGATGTCGCGGCAGAAGTACTCCGCCGCGTCGATGTTTGGCGGATAGTTCATCGAACCGACGAACAGGATTTCGGGGCCGGTGTCGCCATGGACCACCGGCTGGAACAGGTCGCAGTCCACGCCGGGGGTCACGACCACCGATCGAATCGACGGTCCGGCCACGCGGTGCAGCTCGCGACGATCGGCGTCCGACACCGGCGCGCAGACGTCGACGGCGCGGCAGACCGCGACTTCATCGCGCCGCAGCCGTGCTGCCTGGATGGCGAGGGGCATCCGGACCCATGGCTTCGCCACGGCGACCGACCGATCCCAGAGCAGCCAGGTGACGTTGTGCATGTCGAGCACGGTCGGCAACGGCCGCAGCTCGTCGAGATACTGTCCCATCAGGAAGGTCTCGATCTGGACGACGTCCGGTGTGGCGCGGGCGACCATCTCGCGCACGGCGGCGGCGAATCTGCCGGACGCATGCCGCTCGACCGCGTACGACCGTCGACCGAACAGCGTGCGCGCCAGCACCGCGGGGGCGAGCTTGGTCGGCCGCGGCACCATCTCGACGTGGCGGCAGTAGCGCTCGAGGTCGCCCCGATACGCGAGCTCCTCGGGACGATCGTAAAAGGAAACGAGCGACAGCTCGTGGCGGCGCGACAGCACGCGCAGGAAGTTGAACACCGTGATCTCGCCGCCGCGGTTTGGCGGAAACGGCAGCCGCGGAGTGAGGAAGAGGACGCGCACTCAGGGATCCTTCCGTGCCACCAGCCAGAGCTCGTCGCCGAGACCGGCCGCGGATACCGCGGCGCTAATCGGCTGCAGCACCCGGCTCGCGGTCCGGATCAGCGTGCGGCCGCGGCGACGCTGCGTCAGCGCTTCCGGCCCGGTGGGCAACGGGGAGACGTCGGGGATCGCCGGTGCGCGGCGCACGCGCCGTACGATACCCGCGGCGAGCTCGACGCAGGGATGGTACGCGTCCCCCTGCCGCGTCATGATCCGTCGCGGCACGAATCCGGCGCGTTGCGCCAGTGTGCGCAGGCTGTCCGGCGTCAGGTACCAGATGTGCGCCGGCGGAATGTACCAGCTCCAGTGGCGGCCGAGCAGGCGGCAACACAGCGACGCGCCGTTCGGCACGGCGACCAGCAGTGTGCCTCCCGCGTTGAGGCTGGCCGCCGCATGCTGCAGCTGTCGGAGCGGATCGCGCGTGTGTTCCAGCACGTGCCGCATCAGGATCACGTCGAACCGATCGCCATCGGCGGTGAACTCGCCGGTCACGACGTCGAGACCGCGATCGCGCGCGAGCTGCGACGTGGCGGCCGACAGCTCGTATCCCTTCACGTCGTAGCCGCGCCGCTGCAGGTGCTGAAGCAGCCAGCCTCCCGAGCACCCCACTTCGCAGACGCGCCGCGCGCCGGGCGCCCACCGCGCCAGCAGCCCGGCGACGTGATTCGACTGCTGCCGGTAGCTCTCGGGCGCCACATGCGTGGCATCGGCCGCCAGCGCGTACAGCCGTGAGTAGTAGTCGGACAGCGCCGCCGGAGACGGAACCGGATCGATCCGCCGCAGCCCGCAGCGCGGGCAGCCGATCACCGCGTAGCCCTTCCCCGCGAAGGTCGCCGAGAGCCCGCTGCCGCAGGCGGCGCACGCGTCCGTCATCGCTGCGCCACGGCGGGCTGGGCCAGATGCGAGCGACGCAGTGCGACGACGATGCCGATCAGCATGCCGCAGTAGGCCGCCGGATCGCCGGAGGTCAGCACCGGCGCGACCGACGTCAGCAGGGCGAGCGCGATCATTGCGGCGAAACAGGCGGTGGCGACGTTTCGCTCGAACAGCGTCGCGGCGGGACTGCCTGCGATCTCGTTCGCCGTGGCGATCGTGCTCCACAGCACGAGCACGAACGCCGCCAGGCCGAAGAGTCCCGTCTTGGCCAGGACGTTCAGATAGCTGTTGTGGATGTAGAACGTGTCGGTGACCGGCGCGCCGGTCACGGCGCCGTACGTCACCAGCGGATACGAATAGCCCCATCCCAAGCCGACGACCGGACTCTTCAGCCACACATCGACCGCGTGGCCCCATTCGATCTCGCGCGTCACGCGGCTGGTGGAGCGGCTCGAGCCGAGGTCGGCCAGGAACGTCACCGCGCCGGCGGTCCAGTTGTGCGATGAGGATGGCGACAGACGGTCGACGCCGGCGACGACCAGCAGCGCCAGCAGCGCGCCGCCGGCCAGGCCGACGAGAGCCTTCGCGGTCCGCGGGTCGCGCGGGCCGCGCAGCACGACGGCGGCGAGTCCGATCGCGCCGGTCAGCCAGAGCGAGCGCACCATGCTGGCGAGGAGGCCGCCACCGAGCGCGGCGATGCCGCCCAGCAGCAGGATCGATGTGCGCGAAGAGAGGCGCCGCTGGGACGATCCATGAAGAAAGACGGCGACCGCCAGATACAGCGCCAGCAGGTTCACGCAGGAGTACGGCGCGCGGAAGAATGTCGCGCCACCCTCCCAGGCATCGGCGCGCTCGTAGCGCGTTCCCGTCACCAGCGTCCAGAACGCGTACCCCTGCAGCAGCGCGACGCCGGCGCACAGGCTCCACAGCAGCCGGACGATGTCGCGCCGGTCGCGCAACAGCGTCCCGTAGGGAATCGCCGCGAGAAAGAGCAGCATCCACCCCGATTCGCGGATCCAGTACTCGGGATTCGACGCGCTCAGGAGGCCGATGATCGCCGCGACGATCGTCGCGGCCAGCCAGCCGAGCAAGGCCAGCCCGAGTCGCGTTCCCAGCAGCCACCGGCGTTGCGCCGCGGGCGCGACGAGGGCGGCCAGCAGCGCCGCCGCGGTGAGCAGGTTGACCCCCATCTTGGCGACCAGGACCGGCAGGCTGCTGCCCCAGACCCCGCCGACAAAGTTGAACGGCAGCAGAAACGCCAGCGCGAACAACGACGACCGCGGATAGGCGAGCGTCACCAGCAGGCCGACGACGGCGGCGAGCGGCAGCGCGTAGACGACACCCGACCGCTCCAGCGCCTCGAGGTAGAAGGCGACCTTGCCGACGCTGCCGACCAGCACCAGCACCACCACGCCGACGACGACGGCGAGGTAGACCGGAAGCTCACGTCCGAGGCGCAGCGACACGCTCATTTCCACCGTCCGCCGCGCGAAAGAATCACGAGGGCATCGACGAGAAACGCGCCAAACAGCGTCGGCACCGCCAGCCATCGCGTCAACATGTCGCCGTACTTGCGATGGTAGCGCATCAGGTCGAGGGCAAAGATCCAGCGGATATGGAACGGACTGCTGCGCCGCACGCTCGCGCTCACCGCGTGCACGAGGCGGGCCCCCGGGTAGTAGTAGACGCGGAAACCGGCGCGCTTGATGCCGGCGCAGAGATCGTCTTCGGTCCCGTACATCAGCAGGCGGCGATCGAATCCCCCGATCTGATCGAGGGCGCGCTTCCGGATGAACAGGAAGGCACCGGAGACCACGTCGGTTTCGATCACGTCTCCCTCGACGCGGATGGGTTCCGACCGCGCGCCGCCGAGCGCCCAGTAGACGCGCTCGCCGAGCGAATTGCGGCAGAGGGCGCCGTACCACAGCGAATGGAAGCGCCAGTAATTGTGCGCTTCGGCCTTGAGCGGCGTGCCGTCCTCGCGCACGTAGAGACACGTGCTGACCCCCGCCTCGGGCCGCGCGTCCATGAAGCCGGTCATGCGATGCAGGGTGTCGTGGAAGAGCCGCGTGTCGGGGTTGAGCACCCCGACGTACCTGCCGCGCGCCAGCGGAAAGGCCTGGTTGTGCGCCGGTGCGAAGTAGCGGTTGGACGGGTTGCGTATCAGCTCGACCCAGGGAAACTCCCGCTCGACCAGGTCGGCGCTGCCGTCGCGTGAGGCGTTGTCGATGACGATGGTCTGAACGGTGAGCCCGGGATCGATGGCGCGAATCGACTGCAGGCAGCGGCGCAGCAGATCGGCGGTGTTGTAGCTGACGATGGTCAGCGTGACGTCAGGCGAATCGATGGTCACGCAGGGTCACCCCAACGGTCCGCTGCAGGTGGCGCGACAGCGCGTCCTGCCATGACGGCATCGCGATGCCCGCCGCGGCGAGGCGATCGGTGGCAAGCGCGGCGTACTGCGGCCGACGTGCGCGCAGGACGACGTCGGCCACCGACACCGGGGTCAGATCGGGCGGCACGCCGAGCTGGCGCGCAATCTCCACCGCGAGCGCAAACCACGTGGTCGGCCCGCTGCTGGCGCAATGATACAAACCCGGTTCCGCGCCTCCGGTGATCAGGCGCCAGGTGACATCGGCGACGTCGGGGGCATAGCTCGGCGTCACCGTGCGATCGACGAACACGCGCGGACGCTGCCCCCGCTGCAGACCGTCGACGATCCGATCGATCTGGCTGCGGCGGCCGGCGCCGCCGAACAGGCTGGCCACGCGCAACACGTAATGCCGCGGCGCCGTGGCGGCGAACCATTCGCCCAGCAGCTTGGACGCCGCGTAGACGCTGCGCGGCGCCGGCTCGTCCTCCTCGCGATAGGGCGCACTCGCCGCGCCGTCGAACACGAAGTCGCTGCCGTAGTGCACGAGGATCGCGCCGTGCGACGCCGCCGCTGCAGCCAGCGCACGCACCGCCATCGCGTTGGCGCCGAGCGCCTCGACTGGATGATCCTCCGCACCGTCCACGTCGTTGTAGGCCGCGCAGTTGACGATCGCGGCCGGCCGCTCGCGCGCGACCAGCGATCTCACGGCGGTGACGTCGGTCACATCGAGGGCGCCGCGGTCGACCGCCACGACGTCGGCGCAGTCCGCCCACGTCGTCGTAATCGTGCCGCCCAGCTGGCCGGCCGCGCCGGTGAGGAGCACTTTCATGCGCGCCCTCGCATCCGATGACTGAACATCCAGCTCGGTGAGCCCGACCGCCCCTGTTCAGGGCACGACGCGAGAGTTAGCATCCTCTTGACATTTGCTCGTCTGTCACACTCTACTGTTGTCACTACGAATCTTGGAGACACGTGTCTCCACCGAAACAGCCAAGCCACCACATGATCCGCACGCTGTTGCGATCTCTTTGCTTCTATCGCCCCAAATTTCGAGGTGTAACAGATTTCCTACACTTCGTCAGAGCCATTCAGCAGAACAGACTGGTCTCGTGCGATGTCGACAAGGAACCTCGGGCGCTCCCCCCCTCCGATCTGCCCCGCCTGTCCATAGTCTGCGTTTCCTACAAGAGATACAAAGAGATTCACGTTCTGATCAATTCAATTCTTTCGCAGACTTGTGGCGCCTGGGAGTTGATCGTTATTCACGACGGCCCCGATGAGAACATGCGACATCTGGCAGAGACTTATGTGCGAAGCGACGCGAGAATAAGATACTTCGAAACAAAAGATCGATTCAATGATTTCGGCCATTCCTTAAGAGACTGGGGAATGACCCTGGCGAACGGGGACTATCTTCTTATCACCAATGACGATAACTACTACGCCCCGACCTTTGTCGAGTATATGTTGAGAGCAGCCTGCCAAGATGAACTCGATTTCGTCCTGTGCGACATGGTTCACAATCATAGATTTCCAGGACGGTACCGTTCGCTCCCTTATGAGGTCTTCGTCTCGGTGCCGCGGAAACACTTCATAGACATCGGGAATTTTATCGTCAAATCCTCGATTGCGCAAAAGGCTGGATTCAAGGGTAGGGACTTTGACGCGGACGGGGACTTCGTAGATGCAATCATCCGGCAAAACCCTCGTCTAAGACTCGGAAAGGTGCATAAGATCCTCTACGTTCACAATTGAGCCTCGGCCTGGCCGCGGCCGGACCGCGGCGCGGCGCGGCGGCTGACAGCTTGCCACCGACTCAACATATTCCCACCAACCTATCCTGAAAGGGACCTCGACGATGCGGTCGCACATGCTGCGTTCTGTAGTTGGCACGATAATCAGGCGTAGCGCGTTGCGGTGGGATATTCCAAATAAAGTGACGCGCATCGAGGTTATTCAGCAGGCGATAAGTCGTCTGCGCTGCCGTAAATACCTTGAAATCGGTGTCAGGGATGGTGAGTGCTTTTGCTCATTGACAGTGGCGGAGAAGATAGGCGTCGATCCGGTGGCGCCGCAGCCAGCCGTCCTGGCTGAAATGCGCAAGCCCGGCGTGCAGTATTTCTCTCTGACCAGCGATGATTTCTTTCAGCAGGCGGCAACTCAGGTGCTGGCCGACGGCGTGGATGTGGTGTTCATCGATGGCCTGCACACCTACGAACAAGCCTACCGAGACTGCAGCAATGCTCTCAAGTATCTAACCCCGGGGGGCTTGATCCTTCTGCATGACTGCCTGCCGCGTTCCGAAGTTGAAGCACAGCCGGCTCGCAACAACGAAGATGCCATGAGGATTCTGAGCACGGTGCCCAATGGAGTGTGGGTCGGGGACGTCTGGAAAGCGATTGTGAGACTGCGGTCGCAGCATTCGGACGTGCAGACTTGCGTACTGCACAGCGACCATGGAATTGGATTGGTTCATCGAGCGCAGAATCGCTCGCGCCTGCAACTGAGTCTGCCGCAGGTTGAAGCCATGACGTATGCGGATCTCGTGCAGGATCCGAGAGGACTCCTGGGTCTTGGCAAAGCCAGAGGCCTCATGGCGATCCTTGAGGAGCTCGACCGTCAGCGGCGCGAGAATCATTCGGTGCGCTGACGGTGGTGCGACAGCGCATCCTCACGCGCGCCGTCGCAGTCGATGACCGGCCAGGAACGAGATCAGCAGCACGGACAGAATATAGAGCGGCACCTCGGCGACCATCGCGTAACGGTCGGCCGCCATCGCCACGGCCGCCGGCGCCGCAGCCAGCACCGATGCATGAAGCGCGAGCAGGACGCAGGAGCGGTAGCCCGGCACCAGCGCGCAGACGGCCGTGCCGAGTCCCGCCAGCACCGCCAGCACTGCCCACAGCGACAGCGCCACGCGGTTGATTGCCAAGTGCAACGACCGCAGCGCCGACCGCGCCGGCGCAGGCGCCGAGGTGAAGTGCGACAGCAGCACGTCCGCGTCGGCCCAGGTCACGGTTCGCGCCTGCAACAGCGACGCGATTCGGGCATCGCTGGATCGGACGATCGGATACGTCCGACTGCGCTGAAACGTGAGCACGTCCTGGACGTCCGGGTAGAAGAAGATCGACGACGAACGTCGCGCCACGTGCGTGAGGTTGAACACCAGCGCGTCACGCACCTGTCGCGCGTAGGTCCCGGGAAAACGCCTGATGTATTCCCGCACCACTTCTCCCGGATAGCGATCGTCGTAAATGAGGTCCCATGGCAGGAAACGCGGGACGAAATAGCGATGGCGTGCCGGGAAGAAATCGTAGAACACTCGCAGCGGCCCGGCGACCTGCAGCGTACCGACGGCGTTGTGCTGCGAGATGACGTTGACGAACGCGGCGCCCTGGAGGCTGTTCGAAGGCGTCAGATCGGTCCCGGCGGCGGCGTGCGTCTGACCCTCGAGGTCGCAGTCGGCGTCCGACAGTCCCCAGTGCCCGGTCAGGCGGTGGAAGTGAAGCATCCAGCC
>Ga0068858_100007461_pt1 | contig 10569 bp, 4 predicted proteins | sample KBSSwiS12_FD_66589 | JGI IMG/M metagenome (GOLD analysis project Ga0068858, IMG submission 66589) | Switchgrass rhizosphere microbial communities from Kellogg Biological Station, Michigan, USA - KBS Switchgrass S1-2 | ecosystem: Host-associated > Plants > Roots > Rhizosphere > Soil ... | reverse complement strand
ACTTTGAACTTTGCACTTTGACTAAGCCCGCCCGTCCTTCCGTGGGTGTTATTGGTCTCGGCATCATGGGCTCGGCCATGGCCGTGAATCTCATGCGGGCCGGATACCGCGTGATCGGGTATGACGTCCGCGCGACGCGGCGCCGGGATCATCGGCAGGCTGGAGGGCACGTGGCGCGCAGCTGCCGCGACGTCGCCACGGGAGCCCGGCTCATCATCAGCTCGCTCCCGTCGTCTGAGGCCCTCTTGCAGACTTCCACACGGCTGGCCGCCTCGTCCCGGCCACCTGAGATCGTCGTCGAAACCAGTACGCTGCCAATCAAGGTGAAGCAGGAGGCGCGCAGACTTCTTGGTGCGCGCGGCACGATCCTCCTCGACTGTCCGTTGAGTGGAACCGGAGTCCAGGCGCGCACGAAGGATCTGGTCGTCTACGCGAGCGGCGATCGTCGCGCCTATCGTCAGGCGGCGCCGGTGCTGGAAGGGTTTGCGCGCGCCCATTACTTCGTCGGCGCGTTCGGCGCCGGGTCGAAGATGAAGTTCGTGGCGAACCTGCTCGTCGCGATTCATAATGTGGCCGCGGCCGAGGCGCTCGTGCTCGCGATGAAAGCGGGCCTCGATCCCGAGATGGTCGTGAAGGTCATCGGCGACGGCGCCGGCAGTTCGCGGATGTTCCAGGTGCGAGCGCCGATCATGGCGAAAGGCGACTACTCGGACGCGATGATGAAGCTCGATGTCTGGAGGAAGGACATGACGATCATCGCCGATTTCGCTCGAGAGCTCGGCTGTCCGACGCCGCTGTTCGCTGCAACGGCGCCGATCTACACTGCTGCCACCGAAGAGGACGGAGGCCAGGACACTGCCGCCGTGTGTGCCGTCCTGGAGAAGATGGCAGGGCTGGGAAAGTTCAAAGTGCGAAGGTCAAAGTAGAAAGTAAGTGGAAAGTTATCTGACGCCGTTCATTTCGCGTCCGCCGCATTCTTCCGCGCAGTCCTCACGGCGGTCGCGAGGATGCTGGCGATTTCCCTGGCTTCTTGCAGGAGCGCTGCATCTTCCTGGATCCGGCCATCCCTCAAGTACTCGAGCCAATCGACGCATTCGTCGGCTTCCTCGAACGCAGTGTGAAGCTTCGCCTGAAACTGAGCGCGGGATCCGCCTTTGCGCGCCGCTCGGTAGTTGGATCGCGTCGACGTGGCCGCTCGCCTCAGTTGGCCGGCTGCTTCCTGCGCTTCGCGGGTCGCCGGCAGTCGGCGGCAGAACTTGAGCACGTCCAATGCAAAGAGGCGAGTACGATCAATCAGATCCCACGGCGGCATCGCCACCGAACAGCAAGCAACGCGAATGCCGCGCTCGGAGCCTCGGAATTTCGCGGTGTACTGGCGCCACTTTGCACTTTTCGACTTACCTATCCACTTTGACCTTTGAACTTTCTACTTTCCTCTGGAGGCTCACATGCGTTTGCGAACAACGATGCTCGTAGTTGCTGTTGCCGCGTTCGTCGCGTTCACATTCAGCCGACCGTACCTGTCTGCTCAGCAGCGCGGCCAGAATTCCGTGACGAGGGTCGCAGCGGTGCCGAGCGAAAAGGGCGGTCAGGACATCTTCGGCGCGTACGAGGTTGTGGCGGGATGGCCCAAGAAGCTCTCCACGATTCCGGGACATGGTCCCTGGACGTTTGGTGCGGGCCAGAGCGTGTTTGCCGAAAGCCCGGACCGCGTGTACGTCGTCCAGCGCGGCGAACTGCCGGAGATCCCGCGTCCGATGGCGCGCAAACTGACCGACCTCGGTCCGAGCATCGCGTTTCCGATCGGCCGCCTGCCGTGGCGGGATGCGACCACCGCCAGTCCTCCAGGAAACGGCGGAAGCGGTCAGCCCGCCGAGGGCGGAATGGAAGCGTGGGCGCGGACCAACAAGATGGGTGTCGACGCCCGCTGGGAGCACTGCATCCTGGTGTTCGACGGGCAGGGCAACCTCCTTCCCGAGACGGCCAATTGGATGCAGTGGGATGCGAGCCTGCAGCGGCCGCACTTCATCGCCATCAGTCCGTATGACCCGGACAAGAACGTGTGGCTGATCGACGACCACAAGCACGTGATCTACAAGTTCACGCACGACGGCAAGACAAAACTGCTGACCATCGGCACCTACGGGGTGCCGGGCGCGGACGACAAGCACTTCAACCGTCCCACCTACATGGACTGGCTCCCCGACGGCAGCTTCGTCGTGTCGGACGGCTACAACGGGACGCGCGTGGTGAAGTTCGACAAGAACGGGAAGTTCCTGATGGCCTGGGGCGAGAAGGGCTCCAACCAGAACGACACGCGTCCGGGTTACTTCAACAACGTGCACGGTATCGCCGTGGATCCGAAGACGCGGCGGATCTTCGTCAACGATCGCGGCAACCACCGCGCGCAGGTGTTCGACGAAAACGGCAAGTTCCTCGACTCGTGGCGGTTCGGCGACCCGCCGTCGGACGTGCACATGTTCAACATCACGAGCGACAGTTTTCTCTGGGCCGCCGACCGCGGGACGAACAGGATCCTCAAGTACGACCTCAACGGGAATTTCCAGTATTCCTGGGGCACGTGGGGTGATTTCCCCGGCGGCATGTGGGGCGTGCATGGCATGAGCGTCGACCAGGACGGCAACTTCTACGTGGCCGAGGTCGACAACGGCGGCGCACAGAAATACCGGCCGCGCGCCGGCGCCAATCCGGCGTTCCTCGTCGGCAAACCGGTCCGCTCCGCCTGGAAATAGGGAACCCGCGATCCAAAGTTCGGTAGGGGACGGTCTCGAGACCGTCCTCCCCGCCTGTCTCGGGTCGATACGTCATTGACTCGATCTGAGACCTGGGCTACGGTGCACGTGAAATATCACTTTCATCGTTCGCGCCCGAAGAGAACCTTCTCCCGGAGGAAACCATGCTGTTGAGCGTCGTCAGACGATTGATGGTGGTCGGCGCAATGCTCTTGCTGCCCGTCGCGGCGTACGCGCAGGAGGCGACGCTGACCGGTAGCGTGACCGATTCGACCGGCGCCGTGCTGCCCGGCGTGGCGGTGACGGCAGTGCTCGAGGCCACCGGCAACAGATTCGAGTCGGTGACCGACGAGCGCGGCGGCTACCGCATCGCTGTCCGCGCGGGCACCTACCGCATCACCGCGCAACTCTCAGGCTTCAACAGCGTCGGGCGGACCGGCGTGGAACTGCTGGTCGGCCAGGCAGCCGTCATCAATTTGCAGATGACTCCCGGCGGCGTCGCCGAAGCCGTCACCGTCACCGGCCAGACGCCACTGCTCGAGACCAAGACGTCGAGCCTCGGCGGCAACATCGATCCACGTCAGGTGCAGGGGATCCCGGTGAACGGACGCAACTGGATAGCGCTCTCGCTGCTGGTGCCAGGGAGCCGGACGAACCCCAACGCCACCGGCGTGGCGGCGGCGACGCCGCTGCCGGACAGAAACGGCGGCGAGGCGCGCGAGTTCCAGCTCAACCTCGACGGCCAGCAGGTATCGGCCGACATCGGGACCGGCGGTCAGCCCAAGTACAGTTCGGATTCGATCGCGGAATTCCAGTTCATCTCGAACCGCTTCGACGCCACGATGGGGCGTTCGACCGGCGTTCAGGTGAACGCGGTCACCAAGTCGGGCACCAACCAGTTTTCGGGTCTGTTCCGGGGCAACTTCCGCGACAGCAGCTTGAACGCGGAGAATCCGGTGCTGCACGTCGTCGAGCCGATCAAGAACCAGCAGTACAGCACGACCTTCGGCGGGCCGATCCTGCAGAACCGGCTGCACTTTTTTGCTAATTACGAATACGAGCGCGAGCCGAGGACGAGCATCTGGAACACGCCCTACCCGACGTTCAACGTGCAACTGACCGGCGTGAACGACCAGAAGAAGGGCGGCGTGCGCCTGGACCTTCAGCTGTCGCCGCAAATGCGCGTGATGGGCAAGGTGTCGGGGGGACGGCTCTTTGAGCCATTCACGGCCGGCAACCAGAGCCACCCGGCCGCGACGGGAACGAACGCGGAGTACAACGACGAGTATTTCGGACAGTTCACGCAGGTCCTGAGCAACCGGGCACTGAACGAGGTCAGAGTCGGGAAAGCGGTGTTCGGCCTCTCCAACCAGAACCTGACGACGTGGTCGAAGCATTGGCAGGCGGCCAACGGCATCAACACCGGATCGCCGCGCATCACCTTCAACGGCTTCTCGATTGGCGGCAACCAGTTCTATCCGCGGCACCAGGATCAGTGGGTCTGGAACGTGCGAGATGATTTCACCTACTCGTACAACGCGCGCGGTCATCACGATCTCAAAATCGGCGGAGAGTTCCTGCATCGTTACCAGATTCAGGCGAACTGCCGTCAGTGCATGGGCACCATCAACGCGACCAACGGGCCGGTGCCCGCCAACATCGAAGCGCTGTTCCCGGACCCGTTCAACGCCGACACCTGGAACCTCGCGGCCATCTCTCCGCTCGTGCGCAGTTACGCCATCGGCGTCGGCGATTTCAACGTCAATCTCTATTCGAAGAAACTCGCCGGCTGGGTGCAGAACGACTGGCAGGCGTCGAGCCGCCTCACCCTCAACCTCGGCCTGCGTTACGACCTGGAGATGGGCGTGTTCGCCAACGACGTGAGCTTCCCGCCGTTCCAGGACGCCGGACGCCCGAACGACAAGAACAACCTGCAGCCGCGCGTCGGCTTCGCCTACCGGCTGACCGATCGCACGGTGGTGCGCGGAGGATCGGGCCTGTACTACGGCGACGCGCTCGGCGCCGATCAGTCGTTCGCCACCGGCAACGCGCAGATTGCCGTGATTCAGTACAACAACGACGGGCGGCCGGACTTCGCCGCCAATCCGACGAACGGGCAGCCGCTGCCGACCTACGCGCAGTCGCTCCAGCAGTTCTGTTCCACCAACACGGCGGCGTTCGAAGTCTGGCGCGCGCGGAATTTCACCGGCACCGCGCCGTGTCTGCTCCGCGCCGTTCAGGAGTTCGTGGGGCTGCCCCAGTACGTCAGCCTGCCGCGCACCTGGCAGACGACGATTGGCTTCCAGCATCAGATCGGCGAGACGATGGCGTTCGAAGCCGATTACGTGTACAGCCAGGGACGCGACGAAAAGGACGTTGTCGATAACATCAACCTGGCCTTCAACGCGGCGACCGGCGTCAATTTTCCGGTGACCGATCGCGCCCGGCTGCCATTCCCCGACTGGGGCATCGTTTCGATGAACACGCATCTCGGCCGCTCGGCCTATCACGGTCTGCAAACCGGGTTCACCAAGCGCTTCAGCGACCGCTGGCAGGCCTCCGCGACCTACACGTTGTCGGGTCTCTGGAATGCAGACACCAAGCCGTTCAGCGGGCTGACGCAGTTGACCATCGACACCGCTCCGGACCTGGGTGGTGAATGGGGCCTGTCGGCGGACGATCAGCGTCACCGGGCGGTGTTCAACGGCATCTGGCAGGTCGGCCACGGCTTCCAGCTGAGCGGGCTTCACTACCTCGGCGCCGGGATCCGGCTGGCCAGCACGTACGGCGGCGACCTTCGCAACACCGGCGCACCGCCGGCGGGCGGCGGCCGCCTGCGCCCGGACGGCAGCATCGTCCCGCGCAATTCGCTGATCGCGCCGGCGCAGAATCGGACCGATGTGCGAGTGCAGCAGCGGATTCCGCTGCACGGCAGAGCGTCGATCGATGCAATCGCCGACGTCTTCAACCTCTTCAACCGGCCGAACTTTGGCATCGGCACGGTGGAAAATAACGTGCAGTACCTGCAGAACGTCACAGCCCAGACCCGTACGATGCAGTTCGGGTTCAGGCTCACTTTCTAAGTTGAAAGGTCAAAGGTCAAAGTAAGTGGAAAGTGCGCTCGCCAAGGCTTAGCCACTTACTTTAGACTTTGCCCTTTAAGCTTTGCACTTTAGGGAGCGCCGATGACGAAGCGTCGGCGGTTATGGCTTGCTGCCGGCTTGTTGGTGTTGTCCGCATCCGCCGTTTCTCTCGGAGCGGGTGAACGGCAGCAGCCGTCCACCCGTTCCTTGCCGCCATCTGCGTCTTCACAGCGAGCGATAGTCGATCAGTACTGCGTCGGTTGCCACAACGACAGAGCCAGAACGGCTGGACTCGCGCTCGATACGATGGACGTGGGCCGCGCCGGCGAGCAGCCGGAGTCGTGGGAAAAGGTCGTGCGGAAGCTTCGTCGCCGCATGATGCCTCCTCCCGGCCGCCCCAGGCCGGACGAAGCCACGTACGACGCCCTGGTTTCGTATCTGGAAACCTCGCTCGACCGGTCGGCTGCCGCGAGCCCCCATCCTGGTCGAACCGACACCTTCCACCGGCTCACTCGCGCCGAATACCAGAACGCCATCCGCGACCTTCTGGCGCTCGACGTCGATGTCTCCGCGCTCCTCCCCAACGACGATGTGAGCCATGGCTTCGACAACGTGGGCGTTGGTGCGTTCTCTCCGACGCTGCTGGAGCGATACCTGGCGGCTGCGCAGAAGGTCAGCCGACTGGCGGTCGGGAGTCCTCCGCCGTCGCCGGCGAGCTACGTGGTCGTGCTGCCTGCGGACCTCACCCAGGAGGATCACTTCGACGGTCTGCCGTTCGGCACGCGCGGCGGAACGATGGTGCGCCATACGTTCCCGCAGGATGGCGGCTACGACATCCAGATTCGACTGTCGCGGGATCGCAACGAAAACGTCGAGGGACTCACCGAGCCGCATCAGGTCGAACTGACGCTCGATGGAACGCGCGTGCAGCTCTTCACGGTGAAACCGAACCGGAACCAGAGCGGGACGTATTACGCCGATGAGGCGGTCGACAAGGATCTGAAGATCCGCGTGTCGATGAAGGCCGGTCCTCACGAGCTTGGAGTCGCGTTCCTGAGAAAGACGTTTGCGCTGCCGGAAACCGAGCGTCAGCCCTACACCGCGCACTTCAACATGGACCGGCATCCACGGATCCAGCCCGCCGTGTATTCGGTCTCCATCGCCGGGCCCTTCGACGCGGCCGGGACGGCGGACCTTTCGACCTTTCGACAAGCTCAAGGTCGTCCCGAGCCGAGTCGAGGGACGACAAGCTCAAGGTCGTCCCAAGCCAGGTCGAGCGACGACACGCCGAGCCGCCATCGTCTGTTCGTGTGCCGCCCGTCGAGCACGGGCGGTGCGACCAGCGCTTCGACTGACGCTGCGTGCGCCCGGACCATCGTCTCGACGCTGGCGCGCCGCGCCTACAGACGGCCGGTCACCGACGCGGACCTCGAGGCTCCGCTCGCGTTTTACAAGGAGGCTCGCGCCGACGGAGGATTCGACGCCGGCATCGAAATGGCGCTCCGGGCGATTCTCGCCAGCACGGAGTTTCTATTCCGCATCGAACGGGATCCGCCGAATGTCGCGCCGAACACCGCGTATCGCGTCAGCGACGTCGACCTGGCCTCGCGGCTCTCGTTCTTCCTGTGGAGCAGTGTCCCGGATGACGAGTTGCTCGGCCTGGCCATTGCCGGGAAGCTGAAACAGCCGGCGGTGATGGAACAGCAGGTACGGCGAATGCTGGCCGACCCACGCTCGCACGCGCTCGTCACGAATTTTGCCGGGCAGTGGTTGTACTTGCGGAATCTGGCGGCCGCAAATCCGGACGCCCGGATGTTCCCGGACTTCGACGATAACCTGCGGCAAGGCTTCCGGCGTGAAACGGAGCTGTTCTTCGAGAGCATCGTGAAGGAAGACCACAACGTGCTCGACCTGCTGCGGGCGAATTTCACGTATGTCAACGAGCGCCTCGCCAGACACTACGGTATTCCGAATGTGTACGGCAGCCGCTTCCGGCGCGTGACGTTGCCGGAAGACAGCGTCCGCGGAGGACTCCTCGGGCAGGGAAGCGTCCTCACCGTGACGTCGTACGCGAACCGGACTTCGCCCGTGCTCCGCGGCAAGTGGATCCTGGAAAACATCCTCGGCTCGCCGCCTCCGCCCCCACCGCCGAACGTGCCGCCGCTCGGGGACAACACGAGAGGCGGGAAGGTCCTGACGATGCGTGAGCGCATGGCCCAGCACCGCGTGAATCCCGCCTGCTCGGGTTGTCATCAGCTCATGGATCCGACCGGCTTGTCGATGGAAAACTTCGATGCCATCGGTCGCTGGCGTACGCGCAGCGAGGCGGGCACGGCCGTTGATTCCTCTGGAGGTCTTCCCGACGGCTCCGCATTCGAGGGCGTCGCCGGGCTCCGCAAGGCGCTGCTTGCGCGTCCGGAGCTGTTCGTCACCACGCTCACCGAAAAGCTGCTGACCTACGCATTGGGTCGGGGGGTTGAGTACTACGACGCTCGAGCAGTCCGCACGATCATGCGTGATGCGCGCAGCAACGGTTACCGGTTCTCGTCGCTCGTTCTCGGCGTGGTCAACAGCACCCCCTTTCAGATGAGAAGCTCGCAATGATCATCACCAGAATGGCGTTGCCCCGGCGCACGTTCCTGCACGGCGTCGGCGCTGCGTTGGCGCTGCCACTGCTCGATGCGATGGTTCCGGCCATGTCCGCCATGGCCCAGACGGCGGCGAGCCCGGTGCGCCGCCTGGGCTTTGTCTACATTCCGATGGGAATGAACGCGGCGGCGTGGACGCCGAAAGCCGAAGGTCTCATCAGCGAGCTGTCGTCCTCGCTCGGCCCGCTCATGCCTTTCCTGGACCAGGTCACCGTCGTGACGAACCTCGAGATCAGGAACGCGTACACCACAGGCAACCATGCGTCGGCCAACTGCGCCTTTCTCAGCTGCGCACGCGCAAAGAGAACCGAGGGTACTGACTACCAACTGGGGACGACGGTCGATCAGATGGCCGCGCAAGCCATCGGCAGGGACACGCCCATTCCGTCGCTTGAAATCGGGACGGACCTCATCGCGCAGGTCGGAAACTGCGACAACGGCTACGCGTGCGCGTACCAGAACAATCTGTCCTGGTCGTCGCCAACGACGCCGCTTCCCACCGAGGCGGATCCGCGCGTGGTCTTCGAGCGCCTGTTCGGCGACGGCGGCAAGCCCGAGCGCCGGCGCGCTGAGCTGCGCAAGAGCGGCAGCATCCTCGACTGGATGACAGCGGACATGGCGCGGCTTCGAAGGGAGCTAGGTCCCGGCGACCGGACCAGGGTGAACGAATACCTCGATTCGGTTCGCGAAGTCGAGCGCCGGATCCAGAAGGCCGAGCAACAAGGCGACGTCACTCCGGTACCGGATCTCGAGCGGCCCGCGAATGTGCCCGCGGTCTGGGAAGACCACGTGAAACTGATGTGCGATCTGCAGGTGCTGGCGCTGCAGACCGACATGACGCGGGTGATCACGTTTCAGCTCGCTCGCGAGACGAGCACGCGCACCTATCCGCAGATTGGCGTGCCTGAGCCGCATCACCCCGTGTCGCACCACACGAACGATCCGGAGAAGCTCGCGAAGCTGGCCAGAATCAACGCGTACCATGTGTCGCTGTTCGCGTACCTGGTGGGGAAGCTGCAGGCGACGCCGGACGGCGACGGCTCGCTGCTGGACCATACGATCTATCTCCTGGGCAGCGGGATGGGCAATCCGGATATCCACAATCACACCAACCTGCCGATCGTCCTGGCGGGAGGCAGAACCAGCAAGCTCAGGGGAGGACGTCACATCAGGTACGAACAGCCGAACCCGCTGGCAAACCTCCATCTGACCCTGCTCGACAAGGTGGGTGTTCATCTGGAAAGCTTTGTCGACAGCAGCGGCAAGGTCGCCGATCTGGAACCGCTCGGCGTGTAAAAGCGATCGATGACGCCGCTGAAAACCATGTCTTCGTGTTTTCGTATCTTCGTGGCGGTGGTGCCAGTGCTGTGGCTTGTCGGCGCTGGACCCACGTACGTGGTGTCCGGCTTCAGCCGGACCGTGGCTGCCGCCAGTGCCGAGTCTCCGCTGATAAACGCGGTCAAGGCCGCCGATAAGGCGGCCGTTCGCGGGATCCTCGATCGGCGCGCCGACGTGAACGCCCCACAGGCCGACGGTACAACGGCCCTCCACTGGGCCGCCAACGGGGATGATTCGGAAATCGTGGACCTGTTGATTCGCGCCGGCGCAAACGTCAAGGCGGCGAATCGCTATGGCGTCACGCCGCTCTGGCTGGCCTGCCTGAACGGCAGCGCGGCCACGATCGAACGGCTGTTGAAGGCCGGGGCTGACGCGAACACCGCGATGCCGGAAGGCGAAACGGTGCTGATGACGGCCGCCCGCACAGGGAAGATTGACGCGGTGAAGGCATTGCTCGATCACGGCGCGGCGGTCAATACCAGGGAAGGCTGGCGAGGACAGACGGCGTTGATGTGGGCGGCCGCCGAGGGCCATCCCGGCGTCATCCAGGTGCTGGTCGAGCGCGGCGCCGAGATTCACGCGCGCTCGAACGGTGGATTTACGGCGATGCTCTTTGCCGCCCGTGAGGGGCGAATCGGTGCCGTTCAGGCCCTGCTGAAAGCGGGAGCGAACTTGAACGACTCGTTGCCGGTCCGGACGCGGCAAGGGACGGTCGCGGCTGCCTCGGCTGCGGCAGGCAGCACGCCG
>Ga0068858_100007455_pt1 | contig 10574 bp, 11 predicted proteins | sample KBSSwiS12_FD_66589 | JGI IMG/M metagenome (GOLD analysis project Ga0068858, IMG submission 66589) | Switchgrass rhizosphere microbial communities from Kellogg Biological Station, Michigan, USA - KBS Switchgrass S1-2 | ecosystem: Host-associated > Plants > Roots > Rhizosphere > Soil ... | reverse complement strand
CTGATCGCGGCCACGCATCAGGACCTCCGGCGCCTCATGGCGGAGCGCCGGTTCCGCGAAGACCTCTACTTCCGCATCAGCGCCCTGCCGCTGGTCGTCCCGCCCTTGCGGGCGCGGGCGGCCGACATCCCGGTCCTCGCCCGCCACTTCGCCGATCGGGTGGCGGCCGAGCTCGGGCGCGAGCCCATCTCACTCTCCGACGGAGCCCTGGCCGACCTCGGCGCCTATGCCTGGCCCGGCAACGTGCGCGAGCTGCGCAATGTCATCGAGAGAGCGGTGATCGTGGGGCGCGGGCGCGTCATCGACAGGGACGACATCGTCCTGAGTCACGCGCCGGCTCTGGCCACGGACGCCGCCGGGACCGGGGAATGGCTCACCCTGGCCGAGATGGAGCGACGGCACATCGCGGCCGCCCTCGAGATGGAGAGCGGTCGCGTGGCGGCGGCGGCGCGCCGGCTCGGGATCTCCGCCAGCTCGCTCTACGAGCGGCTCAAGAGGCAAGCCGGATCCTCTCCGGTTCCTGGAGACTCCTCCAGGAAGTAGAGGCTTTCCGGCGGTTCTCCGCTGGGACTCGTTTCTCTCAATTCCTTCACTGACCGCTACTTCGCCCGAGGCCAGCGGTTCCTGGACGCCTGGCTCCCCGATTGCCCTTCGAGAGTCCCGTGCGGCCCGTCGAGCCGCGCGGCACGGGCGGGCAGACGCGCTCCGAGGTGCGGTGAGATGAAGACGATCCTGCTGGTGGACGACTCGAAAACGGCGCTCCTCATGGAGCAAATGATCCTCAAGAAGAAGGGGTGCTACCGCACGGTGCTCGCCAATGACGGCGCGGAAGCGGTGGCCAAGGCTGTCGCGGAGCGGCCGGACCTGATCCTCATGGACGTGATCATGCCGAAGATGACCGGCTTCGAGGCCGTGCGCGAGCTGCGCCAGCGCGAAGAGACGAAGACGACCCCGATCATCATGGTCACCACTCGCGGCGAGGCGCCGAACGTCGAGACCGGCTACGAGAGCGGGTGCAACGACTACCTGACCAAGCCCATCGACGCCGTCGCCCTCCTGGCCAAGATCCACGACTACCTCGGGGAATGACGGCCATGAAGAAGGGCGACAAGGATCACGGCCAATACGTCCGCAAGGTCCAGGAAGAGACGCTCCGCCACTCGAAGGATCTCCTGGCGGAGAACGAGCGGCTCCGCACGCGGGTCGTGTCGTTGGAGGGTGAAGTGGCCGCCCTCGAGCTGGAGCGGCCACGCCTCGTCGGCGAGCTCGACCGCGTGCGCGAGGACCTGCGGCGCCATCAAGCGCTGCAGCAGGAGCTCAAGCAGAAGCTGGAGCTATCCCAGGCGGAGGGCCTCCGCTATTCCGAGAGCTATCTCGGCATCGAGCGGCAGAACGCGAACCTCGCCAACCTCTACGTCGCCAGCTACCGGCTGCACGGCACCCTCGATCGCGAGGAGCTGTACCTCGCGATCCAGGAGATCCTCTCCAACCTCATCGGCTGCGAAGAAGCCGGCCTCTTCGAGGTGGCCGCGGAGGCCGCGAAGCTCAAGCTGATCGCTTCGTTCGGCATCGAACGCGAACCCTGGCTCGAGCTGCCGCTCGGGGAAGGGATCATCGGCCAGTCGGCGGTGACCGGAGAGATCTTCATCGGTCCCTCCGGCGCCGCGAGGTCGCCGCGCGAAGAGCACCTGACCGTCAGCCTGCCCGTGACCCTCGACGGCCGGGTGATCGCCGTGATCGCGCTCTTCCGGCTCCTCTCCCACAAGGGGGAGCTGACCGAGATCGATCGCGAGCTCCTCGACCTCCTGGCGAACCAGGCGGGAACGGCCCTCTACTGCACGAAGCTCCACGCCGAGCGGCCGGGCGCGCCCGCCGGATCCGCGGCGTGAGCTACGCCTTGGCCTGCGCGGCGGAGCCGCGAGACGGAGGCGCCGAGTCCTGGCCGTCCCCTTCGGTCTCGCGGCAGTCCATCTACCTCCATCCCGGTCAGCTGGTGGCGACGCGTGAGCCGGCCGTGGTCACCACCATCCTCGGCTCCTGCGTGGCGGTGTGCCTGTGGGACGAGGTCGCGGGCGCGGGCGGCGTGAACCACTACCTCCTGCCGGAGGGGCCTGGAACCGACACCGGGGCCCTGCGTTTCGGAAACGTCGCCACCGAGGCCCTGATCGACCGCCTGCTCAGGCTGGGAGCGCAACGGGGACGACTGCGGGCCAAGGTCTTCGGTGGGGCCTGCATCTCCGCCTCGTTCACCGGACAGACGCCCCACCTCGGGGCCACCAACGTCGCGCGCGCGCTCGATGTGCTGGCGCGCGAGGGCCTCCGGGTCGATGCCCGTGATACCGGAGGTCGGCGCGGCCGGAAGCTGCTTTTCCAGACCGACGACGGCGTGGCGTGGGTGAAGGAGCTGTGAGCGACGCGGACGATTTCGGCATCGACCGCGATGCGCTCCTCACGGTGTTCCTGGCCGAGACCGAGGAAGGCCTCACGGCCATGGACGAGTCCCTCGTCCGGCTGGAGACCGTCCCCGGCGACGAAGAGGTCCTGAATCGCATCTTCAGGGTCGCGCACACCCTGAAGGGCAACGCCGCCACCCTCGGGCTGGCCGCTCCCGCCGACTTCGCGCATCACCTCGAGGACCTGCTCGACCGCGTGCGTGCCCGCACTCTCGCCGTGACCTCGCCCCTGATCAGCCTCCTCCTCGAAGCGGCGGACGCGCTGCGCGTGCTGGTGCCGGCGGCCGCGGCCGGGGAAGACGAGCTGCGACCCGAGCAGCAGGCTCTGCTGGACCGTCTGGATCGCTACGTCCTCGGCGCGCCGGCCGAGGAGCCGGCGGCCCCGGCGGCGTCCGTCCAGCCCATCGTCCCGAGCCAGGCCAAGACGCTGCGTGTCGACGTGGCCAGGCTCGACCGGATGCTGAACCTCAGCGGGGAGATCTCGATCTCCCGCGGCCGCCTCTCCGCCCTGATGGAGGCAGGCCCCGAGGCGGATGCCGTGGAAGTCGTGGACGCGCTGCGGGAGCTGGATGCGCTCTTCCTCGACCTGCAGGAGCAGATCACGAAGGTGCGCATGGTCCCGGTGGGGCCGACCTTCCGGCGCTTCGTCCGCACCGTGCGCGACGTGGCCGCCGCCCACGGCAAGGAGGCGCATCTCGTCGTCGAAGGCGAAGGCGTCGAGGTGGACACCTCGATCATCGAGATGATCCGCGATCCCCTGACCCACCTCATCCGGAACGCGCTCGACCACGGCATCGAGAGCCCCGAGGTGCGGGCGGCCCAAGGCAAGCCGCGGGCGGGCTGTATCACCCTCCGCGCCCGGCACGAGGCGGGGCGGATCGTCATCCAGGTGTCCGACGACGGGGCGGGCCTCAGCCGCGAGCGCATCCTCGCCCGCGCGCGCGCCATCGGGCGCGTCGCGGCCGGAGAGCGGCTCGCCGACGCCGACGTGTATCGCCTGATCTTCGAGCCCGGATTCTCGACGGCGGCCGCAGTCACCGATATGTCCGGGCGGGGGATCGGCCTCGATGTCGTGCGCCGCAACGTAGACGCCTTGCGCGGCACCGTCAGCGTCGAGGGTCGGGAGGGCCGCGGCGCCACCGTCACCATCCGCCTTCCGCTGACCCTCGCCATCATCCGGGGCTTCCTCGTCGGGGTGGCCGGCCAGACCTACGTGGTTCCGCTGGAGAGCGTCAGCGAGTGCGTGGACGGCTCGATCGCGGGGGCATCGGCCGAGGGGAGCGGCGTGCTCAGCCTTCGCGGGGAGGCGATTCCATACCTGCGCCTGCGGCGGACCTTCGCGCTCGAAGGGCCGGCGGGAGAGCGGGAGTGCGTGGTCGTGCTCCGCAGCGGCGAAGCCCGGTCGGGACTCGTGGTGGACGCGCTCCTCGGGGAATGCGAGGCCGTGATCAAGCCGCTCGGCCGCCTCCTTCCGGGCCTGCCCGGGATCGCGAGCGCGACCATCCTGGCCTCCGGCCACGTGGCCCTCATCCTCGACATCGCGACGCTGCTGGAAGAGGCCTCGAGCCGCGCGCGCCAGGCGGCCGAAGGCTCCGCGGAGATCGCCTCGTGAGCGCCGAAGCGCTCTACCTCACCCTTCGCGCGGCCGAGGAGCTGGTCGCGCTTCCGGTGGCGCGGGTCAAGGAGATCTTCGAGCCCGACTTCACCACGCCCCTGCCCGGCGCTCCACGGGCTTTCCGCGGCGTCATCAACCTGAGGGGGTCGGTGGTCCCGGTGGTGGACCTCGGCGTCGCGCTGGGGCTGGCGGAAGCGCCGCGGGCTGACGCGCGCTGGGTGGTGCTGCTCGAGCTGGACGTGGACGGCGAGCGCACGCTGCTCGGGCTGGCCACGGACAGCGTCGAAGAAGTGGTGCGCCTGACGGCGGAAGAAGTCGAGAGCGTGCCCGCCTTCGGAACCAAGGTCCCGGCGGACCACCTGCTCGGCCTCGGGAACCTGCGCGGTTCTTTCGTGCTGTTGCTGGACCTGGACCGGGCCCTGGCCTCGGTTGGCGTTCGTGCCTCGGCGACAGTCGCCGCGGCTTCCGGGGAGGCCGCGCGGCCGCCCCAATCATGAGGAGAACACGGATGTCGAGGAATGTCGTAGCGGCCATGGCTCTGGCCTCGAGCCTGCTCGTGGCGTCGGCGCCGGCCGAGGACCTGGGGGGGAACGTACAGGTCCACGGGTTCGGGAGCTGGGCCTTCGGGGACACGAACTTCAACCGGTACCTGGCCGGCGAGCCGGACCGTGAATACCGCCACACCACCCTGGGCCTCTCCGTGGATGCGAATCCGACCGAGCGCCTCCGGGTCGTGGGCCAGGCCTTCTGGAGCGACACCGATGCCGGGACCGAAGCCGAGTTCGACTACGCCTTCGCGGAGTGGAAGGTCTCGGACTCGTTCCGCCTCCGCGCGGGCCAGGTGAAGCTTCCCTTCGGGATCTACTCCGAGGTGGCGCGCGTCGGCACGCTGCGTCCGTTCCTCGACCTGCCGCAGGCGGTCTACGGGCCGGTCGGCATCACCGGCGAGAACTATCGCGGCCTCGGGATCACGGGCCGGCATTCCCTCGGTCGCAAGTGGGCGGTCGAGTACGACGTCTACGGCGGCGGCATGATTCTCAAGGAATTCGCGCCACCGGAACAGTTCCTCCTCGGCGAGGAGATCCATCCGGAGGAAGCGACCGAGTTCGAGGAGACGACCGACCTCATCGGGGGCCGGCTCGTGTTCGAGACGCCGGTGGAAGGCCTGCGCTTCGGCTCCTCCGCCTATACCGGCCACGAAACGGGGTCCTCGCGGCGAACGGTCTACGCGTTCCACGCCGAATACCTGGCCGGCCCGTTGTCGCTCCGTTCCGAATACGCCCACGAGACGGTGAAGAACGACCTCAAGGTGGACGGCGTGTACGCGGAAGCGGCCTACCGCATCGGCTCCCATTGGCAGCTCGCGGGCCAGTACGGCAATCTCACGACCGCGGTCCACGAAGCCCCGGATCCGACCGTGCCTTCCCTCCTCGATCACGAGGAAGTGGTGGTGGGCCTCAACTACTGGTTCAACCCGTCCTTCGTGCTCAAGGTCGACTATCACCGCGTGGAAGGCAATCGCTTCGCCGCGCCCGACGTCGAGGACTTCGTGGAGGTGGTCGAGTCCGGCGGCCTCAAGTCCAAGACGAACCTCTGGCAGTTCGGCGCGCAATTCAGCTTCTGAGCTGGGAGATAACACGATGAAAACGACTCGGTTCGCATTCGTCGCGCTCCTGGCCTCGCTGGCCAGCGCGGCGCTGTCCGCGCCCGCTCCCGCGCCGGCCCCCGGCGCCTACCGCGTGGTCGTGAACTCGGCCAACGCCGCGTCCAGCATGTCCCGCGAGGACGTGGCCCGGCTGTTCCTGAAGAAGCTCACCGTCTGGCCCGGCGGCCAGGCCGCCCAGCCCGTCGACCAGTCGAAGCAGTCGGCGGCGCGCAAGGCCTTCTCGCAAGGGGTCCTCAACAAGGACGTGTCCGCGGTCGAGAGCTACTGGCAGCAGGCGATCTTCAGCGGCCGCAGCGTCCCCCCCCTGGAGAAGGCCTCGGACGCGGAGGTGCTCGCGTTCGTGCGCGCCAACCCCGGCGCCGTCGGCTACGTGTCCGGCGGCGCGGACCTGGGCGCGTCCGTCAAGGAGCTCACGGTCAACTGAGCGGCCCATCGTCGGGCCGCGCGGAATCGAGGATTCGATGTTGAACGACTTGCCGTTCCGGAAGAAGGTGCTCCTGCTCCCCGGCCTGGCCGCGGCCGCGCTCGGCCTCGTCCTCGTCCTGAGCTTCGCGTTCGGCCGCAGCAACGAGCGGCTGTTCGCACGCATCGAGCAGGGGCACTACCCCGCGCTCGAGACGAGCCGGAGCCTGCAGCAGGGCCTGGCCAACATCCAGCGGAGCCTGCAGGACTCCGTCGCCTCTTCCGACGAGGAGAAGCTGAAGGAGACGGACGGGCTCCGGGATCAGTTCTTGAAGGACATCGAATCGGCCGAGGCGAATCCCGTGACCGACCGCGCCGAGCTCGAGCAGGTCGGCGCCAGCTTCCGGGACTACTACGCGCTCGCGCGGACGACGAGCCAGCACATGATCGCGGGCGACCGCACGGAAAGCGTGATCTCCGCCCTCGAGTCCATGAAGAACAAGTACATCGACATCCGCGCCCGGCTGGAGACGGGGACCGCGCGCAGCCGTACGGACATCGCCGTCGCTTTTGCGTCCGCCCGCGCCAACCAGGCTCGCAACCTCTGGACGACGGTGGTCGTGACCCTGGCCTGCGTGGCCGCGCTGGGCATGCTCTCCATGGTGCTCGTACGGTCGCTGGTGGGGCCGCTGACGGAGGCGGTGGCGGTGGCCGACCGTCTGGCCCAGGGAGACATGAGCGGGACGATCGAGGTGCGCTCGGCCGACGAGGTCGGCCAGCTCCTCCAGGCCATGCAGCGCATGATGGTCTACCTGCGCGAGATGGTGACCTTCGCGGAGCAGATCGCAGCCGGCGACCTGACCGTGAGCGTCCAGGCCCGCTCCGGCGCCGACGCGTTCGGCACGGCGCTGGCGGCCATGAACGCCAAGCTGTCGGCGATCATCGGCGAAGTGCGCGCGGGGGCCAACGCGGTCTCGAATGCGGCCTCGCAAGTCTCGTCCTTCGCCCAGAACCTCTCCCAGGGCACGAGCGAGCAGGCGGCCTCGGTCGAGGAGACGACGGCCAGCCTGGAGGAGATGAGCGCTTCCATCGCCCAGAACGCCGAGAACAGCCGTCAGACGGAGGAGATGGCGGCCAAGGGTGCGCGCGACGCCGAGGAGAGCGGCCGGGCCGTCCTGGAGACGGTCTCGGCCATGCGCGGCATCGCGGAGAAGGTCTCGATCATCGAGGAGATCGCCTACCAGACCAACCTCCTGTCCCTCAACGCGGCCATCGAAGCGGCGCGGGCGGGGGAGCAGGGCCGCGGCTTCGCGGTGGTGGCGGCGGAGGTGCGCCGGCTGGCCGAGCGCAGCCAGGCGGCGGCGAAGGAGATCGGCTCCCTCGCGACGTCCAGCGTCAAGGTCGCAGAGCGCTCCGGCCAGTTGCTCGGCGACCTGGTGCCGGCCATTCGCAAGACGGCCGACCTGGTCCAGGAGGTCGCCGCCGCTTCGAACGAACAGGCCTCGGGTGTCTCCCAGGTGAGCCGGGCCATGAGCCAGATGGATCAGGTGACGCAGCAGAACTCGGCCGCGGCCGAAGAGCTGTCGAGCACCTCCGAGGAGATGGCGACGCAAGCGGAGGCCCTGGAGCAGCTCGTCGGCTTCTTCAAGGTGGCCGAGGACACGGAGGTCGTGGCTCCGGCGCCGCGTCGGACGCCGGCCCCGCCCGCGACGGCGAGGAGCAAGGCGTCCGGTCCATCGTCCGAGATCAGGGCGCTCGCCCTGGCGGGAGCCCACGGCGACAAGGACTTCCGGAAGTTCTAGGCGCCACCATGGAAACCGCCGCCGCGGGAACGGCCGCCGTGCAATTCATGACCTTCCACGTCGGCGCCAACGAATACGCGCTCTCTCTCCTGGGCGTCGAGGAGATCATCGCCTGCGAGACGATCACGCAGGTGCCGACGACTCCTCGCTTCATCCGGGGCGTGGTCAACCTGCGGGGAAGCGCCTTGCCGGTCGTCGATCTGGGCGCCAAGCTCGGCCTGGACCGAAGCGCGATCACGCGATCGTCCTGCATCGTCGTCGCCGAGATCGCGAGCGCCTCTGCGCCGGCCACGCGGATGGGCCTCCTCGTCGACGCCGTCGGCCAGGTTCTCGAGGTCGCGCCGCCTTCGATTCGCGCCGTCCCTGCTTTCGGGCCGGGCGTCCGTCTCGATTACCTGGCGGGGATGGTGGAGATCGACGCCCGCTTCGTCCTCGTCCTCGATCTGTCGCGGGTCCTTTCCACGGAGGAGGTTCTCGTCGTGGCGACGGTCGAGGACTTGCGCCAATCGCTGGAGCTGGCGGCGGCGGCGGACGCGGCCGCGAGCGCGGCCGAATCGGCGCCCGTCCCGCCGGCGACCGAGATGGATGCGGCCGTGCCCGTGTCCACGGCCCCGGCCGGGCGCGGGCGGAAGAGGCGGCGTGGAGCACGTGAGAAGAGTTGAGCGCCAAGCCGCCGGCCGCACGCGCGCTCGTGCTCACGGATCCGGAGTTCACCCTTTTTCGCGACCTCATCCGTAACGAGGCGGGGATCCATCTCTCGGACTCCAAGAAGTCCCTGCTCTTCGGACGTCTGGCGCGCCGCGTCCGGGATCTCGGGCTTTCCTCGTTCCGCGAGTACTACCACCGGCTCACGGAGGTCCATCCGGAAGAGACGGAGGAGATGCTCAACCGGATCTGCACGAACGAGACGCACTTCTTCCGCGAGCCGCGGCAGTTCGAAGTCCTGGCCTCGCGTCTCGGAGACGAATGGGAGACGGCGGCGGCGCGTGGCGCACGGCCCCGCGCCCTCCGCGTGTGGAGCGCGGCCTGCTCCACCGGGGAGGAGCCTTTCTCGCTGGCCATGACGTTGCGGCAGCGCTTCCCGGCGGCTTCGGGGTGGGAGATCGACATCCTGGCCACGGATCTGTCTTCGGCGGCGCTGGGGCGGGCCGCGGCCGCGGTCTGGCCGATCACGAAGGCGGCGGAGATCCCCGAGGACCTGCGGAAGGAGTTCATGCTCCAGGGGACCGGCCCCAAGGTCGGGTCGATGAAGGCCGGGCCCGAGATCCGCGCGCTCGTGCGCTTCGCGCGCTTCAATTTGAGCCGGGATCCGTTTTCGCCCGGGGGACCCTTCGACCTCATCCTGTGCCGCAACGTCCTCATCTATTTCGACCGGCCCGCACGCGAGCGCGTCCTGCGCCGGCTGCTCGGACAGCTGGCCCCGGGGGGCTACCTCTTCCTCGGACATGCCGAGAGCCTGGCCGCGCTTCCGGGCGCGGCGCGCACGATCGGCCCTGCCATGTACAAGACGCTCGAGGACGCCCGCCCGGTCCGGCCGCGCGGCCGCTGATGCGTGTCCTCGTCGTCGACGACTCCGCCGTCGTGCGCCAGGCCATGCAGGAGATCCTGGGGCACGGGGCGGGGATGGAGGTCGCGGTCGCGGCCGACCCTCTCATCGCCATGTCGAAGATGAAGCAGGCCCGCCCCGACGTGATCGTGCTGGACCTGGAGATGCCCCGCATGGACGGGCTCACGTTCCTCCGCAAGCTCATGGCGGAGGATCCGATCCCGGTGGTCATCTGCTCCGGCCTCGGCGCCCGCGGCGCCCAGGCCGCGGTGCGCGCCCTCGACGAAGGCGCGGTGGCCCTGGTCCGCAAGCCTCAGGTCGGGCTGCGGGGATTTCTCCACGACTCCGCGCTGAGGATCGAGGAGGCGGTCCGGGGCGCGGCCATGGCCAGGGTGCGTCCCCGTGGGCTGGTGACGCCGTCGCGGGCCGCCGCGGCGCATCGCCCTGTCGAGAGCGCGTTCGCGCGGGCGCCACGCGGATCGCCGGGGCCACTCGTGGTCTTCGGTGCGTCGATCGGGGGCACGGAGGCCCTGCGCGAGATCCTCGTCGAGATGCCGGCCGACTGTCCCGGGATCGTCATCGTGCAGCACATGCCGGAGGGGTTCACGCGCGCATTCGCCGAGCGCCTGGACGGCCTCTGCCGGATCGAGGTCAAGGAGGCCGCGGACGGAGACGAAGTGCGACCGGGGAGGGCCCTGGTGGCGCCCGGCAACCTGCACACGTCCGTGGTGCGCAAGGGCCAGGGCTACGCCGTGGAGGTCTCCGAGGGGCCTCTCGTCTCGCGGCACCGCCCGAGCGCCGACGTCCTCCTCCTCTCGGCCGCGGGCGCGGCGGGCCCCCTGGGGATCGGCGTCATCCTCACCGGAATGGGCAGCGATGGCGCGCGTGGTCTCCTACAGATGAAGAAGGCGGGCGCGCGTACCATCGCCCAGGACGAAGAGACCTGTGTCGTGTTCGGAATGCCCAAGGAAGCCGTCGCCGCGGGTGCCGTCCAGGAGATCGTGCCCCTGACACGCATCGCCACGGCCGTACTTTCGTCTCCCGCTCATCGCGCCCCCGCCCCGCGCTGAGGCGCGAGGGTCATCCGGGC
>Ga0068858_100007450_pt1 | contig 10579 bp, 10 predicted proteins | sample KBSSwiS12_FD_66589 | JGI IMG/M metagenome (GOLD analysis project Ga0068858, IMG submission 66589) | Switchgrass rhizosphere microbial communities from Kellogg Biological Station, Michigan, USA - KBS Switchgrass S1-2 | ecosystem: Host-associated > Plants > Roots > Rhizosphere > Soil ... | reverse complement strand
TCGGCCGGAGCGGGAAGTCCCCACCATCTGGCCATGGAGCTGCTGAAGTCGGAAGCCGGCATCGAGATGGTCCATGCGCCGTATCGCGGCGCTGCCCCGGCCTTGGCCGACGTGGCCGGCGGCCAGATCCCGGCCATGATGGTCGACCTGGCCGCAGGCGCCGGCTTCATCAAGGGCGGCAAGGTCAAGGCGCTCGCCGTGATGACGCCGAAGCGCTCCTCGGAGCTGCCGGACGTGCCGACGCTCGCCGAGGCCGGCTATCCCGGCGTCGAGATGACCACGTGGTACGGCTTCTTCGGGCCCGCGAACCTGCCGCGCGAGATCGCGACCCGCCTGCACGACGAGACGCGCAAGATCCTCGCGATGCCCGACGTGAAGAAGCGCCTCGAGAGCCTTGCGGGCGAGCCGGGGACCCTCAACGCCGCCGAGTTCGCGGCGCTCACGAGGTCCGACTACGAGCGCTCGGGCAAGCTCGTGCGCGACGCCGGCATCAAGGGCGACCAGTGAGCCGTCCGGTCATCGCGCTCTTCGCGGGCGATCCCGCGGGCATCGGCCCCGAGCTCATCGCGCGCCTCATCGCCGAGGGCGAGGCGACGAAGCGAGCCGACATCAGGCTCATCGCGAGCCGCAAGGTGCTGGAGGAGGGCATGCGCGCCGCGCGATGCCGCTTCGATCCGGAACCGCTGCTGGTGAAGTGGTCCGGGCTCGACGCCGAGGGCTTCGAGCGCGGCGTGGCCGGCGCGAAGAACGGCCGCTTCATGCTCGACGGGTTGAAGGTCGGCGTCGACCTCTGCCGCTCCGGCCAGGCGAACGCGCTCTGCTTCGCGCCGCTCAACAAGGCGGCGCTGCGCGCGGGTGGCATGAACCATCCCGACGAGCTGCACTGGTTCCAGGAGGTGCTCGCCTTCGACGGCACGTGCGTGGAGCTGAACGTCCTCGAGAATCTCTGGACCTCGCGCGTCACCTCGCACATCGCGCTCGCCGACGTGTCGCGGGCGATCAGCAAGGAGAAGGTGGCCGAGATGGTCGAGCTCATCACCGCAAGCCTCAAGCGCGCCGGCGTGGCCAGGCCGCGGGTCGCGGTTTGCGGACTGAATCCCCACAACGGCGACGGCGGCGCCTACGGCCGCGAGGAGATCGAGGTCATCGAGCCGGGTGTCGCCATGGCGCGCGACCGCGGCTTTCCCGCCGACGGCCCGTTCCCCGCCGACACCGTCTTCGTGCGCGCCACGAAGAAGGAGGGCGGCTACGACGGCGTGGTCACGATGTACCACGACCAGGGCCAGATCGCGATGAAGCTCATGGGCTTCGAGCGCGGCGTGACGGTGCAGGGCGGCCTGCCGATGCCCATCACCACGCCCGCACACGGCACCGCTTACGACATCGCATACAAGGGGGTCGCCAACGGCGGGGCGATGCGCAACGCGTTCGACCTGGCGTGCCGCATGGCGGGCCAGGCTCGCTGAAAGGTCGAGGAGCCGGCGCCGACCCATCCCCATGACCCTCGAAACCTTCGATGCGATCGTCATCGGTACCGGGCAGGCGGGCAAGCCGCTCGCGGGTGATCTCGCGGGCGCCGGGTGGAACACCGCGGTGGTCGAGAGCGGTGACGTGGGCGGCACCTGCGTGAACGTGGGCTGCACGCCGACCAAGACGATGGTCGCGAGCGCGCGGGTGGCCTACCTCGCGCGCCGCGCGAAGGACTACGGCGTCCTGGTCCCCGACGTCCGCGTCGACATGGAGGCGGTGAGGGCGCGCAAGCGCGCCATCGTCGATCGCTTCCGCACCTGGGGCGAGAAGTCGCTCGCGAAGACCAAGAACCTCACCACGCTCTATGGCGAGGCCTCGTTCGTCGACGCGCACACCCTCGACGTGAAGATGAAGGCGGGCGGCACGCGCCGGATCACCTCGGCGAAGATCGCGATCAATACCGGTGGCCGTCCCGCGGTGCCCCCGATTCCCGGATTGGATGGCGTGCCGTACCTGGACTCGACGTCGGTGATGGAGCTCGACGTCGTTCCCGAGCACCTCATCGTCGTGGGCGGCGGCTACATCGGCCTGGAGTTCGGCCAGATGTACCGGCGGTTCGGGGCGAAGGTGACGATCGTTCAACGCGACGAGCGCCTCATCCCCCGCGAGGATCCGGACGTCTCGGCGGCGGTACGCAAGATCCTGGAGGACGACGGCATCACGGTCGATACCGAAGCTGCGGTGGCGCGGGTCGAGCGCGACGCCAATGGACGCATCACGGTGCACTACCAATGCGAGGATTGCGATCGCTCGGCCGTGGGCTCGCACCTCCTGCTCGCGATCGGCCGTACGCCCAACGTCGAGGCGCTGAACCTCGCCGCCGCCGGCATCGCACAGGAGAAGGGCGGTTTCATCCGCGCGGACAATACGCTCAAGACTTCGGTGGACGGCGTCTATGCGCTGGGCGACGTGAAGGGCGGCCCGGCGTTCACGCACATCTCGTACGACGACTACCGCCTGTTGCGCGACCGCTGGCTGCACGGCGCCGACACGCGCATCGACGGGCGCCTGGTGCCGAACACGATGTACATCGACCCGCAGCTCGCCCAGGTCGGGCTCACCGAGACCGAGGCGCGGAAGAGGAATCTCGACATCCGCGTGGCGAAGCTGCCGATGAGCGGGATCGCCCGCGCCCTCGAGATGGACGAGGACCGCGGTTTCGTGAAGGTGATCATCGACGCGAAGACCGACCAGATCCTCGGCTGCATGGTGCTGGGCATCGAGGGTGGGGAGATCATGTCGATGCTGCAGATCGCGATGATGGGCAAGCTTCCCTATCCCGTCCTCAAGGAAGCGATCTTCGCCCACCCCACGCTCGCCGAGGGGCTCAACAACATCTTCCTCGCCCTCGACGCGCCGAAGGGTTAGTCCGGCGCGCGAGCTCGCGCTTCAGCGAACGCTGAAGGGCGCCGAGTAGGGACGTCCGAACGCGATCCCGCCGTTCACCGTCTGCACCGGCTTGATATGCACCTTGCCCTGGCGCTTGTTGTTGCGGGTGTCGACGAACTCCACCGGCCCTTCGACGACATCCAGGATCGTGACGTCGCCGGGCGCGCCCACCGCCAGCGTGCCGAGCTTCGGATTCTTCGCGATCGCCTGCGACGGGGCGATGGTGGCCATGGCGATCACCTGCTCCAGCGTGAATCCCATGTTGAGGAACTTGCTCATCACCCAGGTGAGGAACGTCAGGCGGAAACGGGAATCTACGCCGATTCAACTCGCCTTGCCGGAGAGCTCCATCAGCCGGTTGAAGCCCTCGCCGAGGACCGCGTCCACGGGGGCCGCCACCTTGTCGAGGTTTGCGTCCGGCGCGCGCACCTTATAGGTGAGGGTGACGACGGTCTTGCCTTCGCCCGGCGCGATCGCGAGCGTCATGACTGCGGTCACGGCCCGGTCCTGCAGCGGTCCCAGCCCGCCCTCGAGCCGCACCATCCTGTCGCGTCCCACGAAAAGCACGCGCATGTGCTGCACCGATCCGCCGTCCCACTGCTCGCACCAGCAGCCGCCGGCGCGCATCTCGAGGCTCAGGTTCTCGGCCTTGCCCGAGTAGGTGTGCTGCGAGCCCCACCATCGCGATACCTGGCCGAAGGCGGCGAAGACCGCGGCGGGCGAGGCGCTCGTCTCGGCGCGATGGGTCACCACGAACGACTGGGGAGTCACATCGGTGGCCGCCGCGAGCGCCGGACCGGCGGCGAGGGCGAGCGCGAATGTTGCGATGCGTGACGCGGAGTGGAAATGCATGGGGCCTCCCTGTAAGGTTGGCGCATCATAACCGCGGGAGGATTCGTGGACACGTTCGACCTCATGCTGCGCGCGGCGACCTTCGCGCTCGCCATGGCGGGCGCGGCCGCGATCCTGCTGCGGCCCGCGCGGCGCCCGGTGAATGCCTACGCGGCCTTCGCGGTGGGCGGCATCGGCGCCTTCATGGTGGCGTCGGCTCCCGGCGCGCACTCGGCGCTGGGCCTGGGCGCCTTCTTCTTCAATGCGTGGTGCATCTCCACGCCCGCGGCCGTGTGGATGCTGGCGCTGGCGCTCTTCCGCGAAGACTCGCGGCCGGGAGCGGCGCATCTCGTGGTCGCGGGAATCCTCGTGTGCGTGACGATGGCGGGCGACTACGGGCGATTCGCGCTGGGGCTGCTCGAAGGCGAGCCGCAGGCGGCGAGGGTCCTTTTCCTTTCGGGGCGCCTCATCGCGATCGCGTTGCTGCTCGCGGCCTGCTGGCAGGCGATCTCGCACTGGCGTGCCGACCTCGTGGAGCAGCGTCGTCGCGTTCGCGCGGCGTTCGTCACCGTGATCGGCGCGGTGTTCGTGGCGCTCGCCTCGTCGGAATTCGTCTTCGGCGGCGTCGGTGCGCCGCTCGAGGTGCTCGTCGTCGGACACTCGTTGCTGCTGGCGCTCGCGTTCGTGCTGCTGCAATTCGTGGCCCGCGGCGGCGCCGAGAGCCTGCTCGCGACTGCGGCGCCGCGTGCCGCGCCGATGCCGCTCGCCGTGGTGCGCGGCGACGGCGTGGAGGCGGCGCTCGCGCGGCGCGTGGTCGCCACCATGAACGAGCGCCGACTCTGGAAGCGAGACGGGCTCGGGATCGGCGACCTCGCCGCGGAGCTCCACACGCAGGAGTACCTGCTGCGCCGGGCGATCAATCGCCACCTGGGCTACCGCAACTTCAACGACTTCCTGCACGACTACCGCCTGGCCGAGGCCGCGCGCCGCCTGGCCGATCCCGCCGAGGGGCGCTTGCCGATCCTCACCATCGCGCTCGACTGCGGCTACGGCTCCATCGGCCCGTTCAACCGGGCCTTCAAGGCGCGATTCGAGGTGACCCCGACCCAGTACCGCCAGGTTTCCGCGGTCCAGGGGGCCGCCGCGCGCCCCGATTCCGGAATCGGCGCGATTTCCCGCTGAATTCGGCGAGCCGTGCGCCGCGCGCGCACGGAGGATCGGGGCTCCACGACACCGGAGGCCCCGATGCCCGCGATCCTGTTCGCCATGCTGTTGCTCGCCTGTTCCAGTTGCGTCCCGCTGATGGCCGAGGACCTGCCACGGCGCGGCGACTTCGGGGCCGCCATGATGCCGCCGTCCGGCGGGCAGGGTCCCCGCATCGTCCGCTTCCGCCCCCGCTCGGTGCTGGAAGCCGCCGGCGTGCAGGTGAACGACGAGATCGAGCTGATCGCGAGCTCCCGGTCCGCGCGCGTCGAGGGGGATCCGGTGCGCGACGCGACGGCCTTCGGTGCGCTGGTGCGCAGCGCGCGCGCCGGCGACGCCATCGCGCTGCGAGTAAAGCGCGCGGGGGCATCGATACCGGTGCGCGTGACGCTGCCCGCGATGCGCGAGGAGGCCGTCGACGGCGCCACGGTGACCTATGGCAGTGTCGCGACGCCGAAGGGCTATCGCGTCCGGACTTACACGTCGCGGCCACGCGGCGCGACGGGGCGGTTGCCGCTGGTGGTCTTCATCCCGTGGCTCTCGTGCAGCCCCGCCGAGAACCCGCTCGCCGCGTACGACGGCTGGTCGAAGATGTTGCATACGGTGATGAAGGAGGGCGGCGCGCAGCTGGTGCGCATCGAGAAGCCCGGCGTCGCGGACAGCGAGGGTCCCGATTGCTCGGCGACGGATCTCGACGACGACATGGGCGCCTTCCGCGCGGGGATCCGTGCGGCACTGGCCGATCCCGGCGCCGATCCGGAGCGCCTGTTCCTCTTCGGCGGCAGCGTGGGCGGAGCACTGGCGCCGATCCTTGCGCGCGAGTTCAAGGTGCGCGGCCTCATCGTCACCGGCGGATTCACGCGCACGTGGTACGAGCACATGCTGGACATCGAGCGGCGGCGCCTCACGTTCTCCGGGATGAAGCCCGCCGACGTGAACTCGGGCATGCGCGCGCTGGGGCAGCTCTACGATCGCGTGCTCCACGGCGGGCGCTCGCCGGGACAAGTGCTCGCCGAATCGCCGGCGTGGCGGCCCTATTGGGACGACGAGCCCGAGCGACAGTACGGCCGTCCCATCGACTACTACCGCCAGCTCGAGGCGCTCGACGTCGAGGGGGCTTGGGGTCAGGTCACGGTGCCTACGCTCGTCGTGTGGGGCGAGTACGACTGGATCATGGGACGCGAGGAATCCGACCGCGCGGTGGCGATCCTGCGCGCGCGCGACCCGAAGCTCGTGACCTACGAGGTGCGCCGCGGCATGAACCACCACTTCGACGTCTATGCCGATCCGGCAGCCGCGTTCAGCGAGTCGGGCGGCAAGTACGACGAGGGCGCGGCGCAGGTCATGGTGAAGTGGCTCAAGGCGCACGTTTGATAGATTGCGGGGATGCGCAAGCTTCCCCGCGGCTTCTACGATCGCGACACCGTCGAGGTCGCCCACGACCTGCTCGGCCAGCACCTGGTGCACGTGGTGGCGGGCGTGGAGCGCGTGGGCCGGATCGTCGAAGTCGAGGCGTACCTCGGGCCCCACGATCTCGCCGCGCATTCCGCGCGCGGCCTCACCAAGCGCACGCAGGTGATGTTCGGGCCGCCCGGCCACGCGTACGTCTACCTCATCTACGGCATGTACTGGTGCATGAATTTCGTGACGCAGGAGGAGGGCAAGGCGTCCGCGGTGCTGCTGCGGGCGCTCGAGCCGGTGAAGAACGTGGAAGGCAAGACCAACGGTCCGGGGCTGCTCACGCGGGCCATGGGCATCGACGGCCGCTACCACGGACACGACCTGCTGAGCGACGACCTCTTCGTGCGCCGCGCGCGCAAGGCGGATGAGCGCGTCGCCATCGTGAAGCGCCCGCGGATCGGCGTCGACTACGCGGGACACTGGGCACGGCGGTTGCTGCGCTTTTACGTGAAAGGAAGTCCCTGGGTGTCGCGCCGCTGATACCATCCGGCGGATGTTCCGGCTCCCCTTCATCCTCCTCGCGGGCCTTGCGCTCGCCTCCTGCGCCATGCCTTCCTCGCAAGCCATCTCTCCCGCGTTGCGTTCCGAGCTCGCGCCGAGCGGCACGCTCGTCATGGGCGTGAACTACGGCAACATCGTCCACACCCAGAAGGATCCCGCGGGGGGTGACCCCCGCGGCGTCGCACCGGAGCTCGCCCGGGAGCTCGCACGACGGCTCGGCGTGCCGATCAAGTACGTCACCTACGACATCGCGGGCAAGCTGGCCGATGCCGTGAAGGAAGGCGCCTGGGACATCGCCTTCCTCGCGGTGGACCCCGCGCGCTCGAAGGACATCAGCTTCAGCGAGCCGTATGTCCTCATCCAGGGCTCGTACCTGGTGAAGCAGGGCGCCTCGATGAAGAGCGTAAGGGACTTCGACCAGCCCGGCCTCAAGATCGCCGTGGGGCTCAAGTCTGCGTACGACCTCCATCTCTCGCGCGAGCTCAAGCACGCCGAGCTGGTGCGCTATCCCACCTCGCAGGCGGCGATCGATGCGTTCGTCGGGGGAAAGGAAGGCCTGGGCGCCGCCGCGGGCGTCCGGCAGCCGCTGGTCGTGGCGGCGAAGAAGGATTCCGCCTTCCGCGTGATCGAGGATTCCTTCATGACGATCCCGCAGGCGGCAGGCGTTCCCGCGGGGCGGCCCAACGCGGCGAAATACCTGCACGACTACATCGAAGAGCAGAAGGCCAACGGCTTCGTCGCCCGCAAGCTCGCCGAGAGCGGCAACGGCGACGCCACGGTCGCGCCTCCGGCTGGGAATTAAAGCCGGAGGCTTTGGTTTAACGCGGCAGGTTCGCGTCGATGAGGGCGCGCGAGATGGATTGCCCGGGCGAGAGCTCGGGTAGCTTGTCGCCCGGCCCGAACCATCGAGCCTCGGCGATTTCGGCGGGATCGACCTTGATGTCGCCGCCGGCGTATTCCGCGGTGAACGCGATCATGAGCGAGTGCGGGTACGGCCACGACTGGCTCGCGAAGTAGCGCAGGTCCTTCACTTCCAGGCCGACCTCCTCCTGCACCTCGCGGTGCACGGCGTCCTCGATGGACTCACCGGGCTCGAGGAACCCGGCGAGCGCGCTCATGCGCCCGCCCGCCGGCACGGCGACGTTGCGCGCGAGCAGGATAGCGGGGCCGCGCTTCACCAGCACCATCATCGCGGGCGAGATGCGCGGATAGGCGAGGTGGCCGCACGCGGCGCACTTCATCGCGCGCTCGCCCGGCGACCGCGACATCCGCTCGCCGCACGCGCCGCAGAACTGATGGGTGCGCGCCCATTCCGCGACCTGGAAGGCGCGCCCGGCGACCGCGAGCATCGGCTCGTCCAATCGGCCGAACAGCGATCGCAGCCCCTTGAAGGCATGGCCGTCGGGCGGCGCGGCCTCGCGCGGCAGCCAGGCCGCGCGGCAGTAGCGGCCTTCCCAAAGTCCTACAGGCTGCATCGACTCCACGCCGATGCGCACGGCGGCGAGCGTCGCCGAGTCCGGCAGCGCCGCGTCCGGCTCGCGGACGAGGAGCTCGTTGCCGCGGAAGGCGAACGTCACCGGCGAGTCGTGCTCGACCGGATCGACGAGCGGCATGAAACCCGAGGGCGTGACGATCATCGGGAAATCTTAACCGATGGTCGAGACGGAAAGGATTACCGTCCGCCGGCTCGGAACTTTTTGCTTTTTGGGTCCGTCCATTCGCACGTGGATCCCGAGCATGGGATCTTGCTTTGCCTGGACCCCGAACCATCGGCAATGGGCTCAATGTGAACGACCTATCGAAGAAGACGAACAACCCGGCGATCGAGTCCTCCGCCACCGGCATCTCGGGCCTCGACGACATCCTGTGCGGGGGCCTCACGCCCAATCGCCTGTACCTCATCGAGGGAGTGCCCGGCTCGGGCAAGACGACGCTCGCGCTCCAATACCTCATCGAGGGCGCGAAGAGCGGCGAGCCCGTGCTTTACGTGACCCTCTCCGAGACCGAGGAGGAGCTGCGCGCCATGGCACGATCCCATGGGTGGTCCCTCGACGGGATCACCATCCGCGAGCTCGTGCCGCCCGAGGAAAGCCTGCAGCCCGCGGAGCAATACACGATGTTCCATCCCGCCGAGGTCGAGCTCTCGGAAACCACGCACACGATCCTTTCGGACGTGGAGCGCCTCAAGCCCGCGCGGCTCGTGTTCGACTCGCTCTCGGAGCTGCGCCTGCTGGCGGGCGACCCGCTGCGCTATCGCCGCCAGCTCCTCGCGCTGAAGCAGTTTTTCCGCGGGCGGCGCTGCACCGTGCTGCTGCTCGATGATCTCACGAGCTCCGGGCGCGACCTGCAGGTGCAGAGCATCGCCCACGGCGTGCTGGTGCTCGAGCAGCTCACGCCCGAATACGGGGCCGACCGGCGCCGCATGCGCGTGCTCAAGCACCGCGGCCGGCAGTTCCGCGGCGGCTACCACGACTACCTCATCGGCACCGGCGGCCTGCGCGTCTTCCCCCGGCTCATCGCGCTGGAGCATCGCAACCGCTCGGAGGCCGAGCGTTTCTCCAGCGGCCTGCCGCAAGTCGACCGCCTGCTGGGAGGGGGCCTCGAGCGCGGCACCAGCACGCTCATTCTTGGCGCGGCCGGCACCGGCAAGTCCTCGCTCGCGGGGCAATTCGTGTCCGCGGCGGGCGAGCGCGGCCAGCGTTCCGTGATGTTCCTTTTCGACGAGAGCCTGAACACGCTGATGACGCGCATGGACGGCCTCGGCGTGAACCTCCGCAAGTATTACGACGCGGGCCTCGTCACGATCCGGCAGATCGACCCCGCCGAGCTCACGCCGGGCGAATTCGCCGACTTCATCCGCACCGAAGTCGAGGAGCGCGGCACGAGCTGCGTCGTGATCGACAGCCTGAACGGCTACCTCAACGCGATGCCCGGCGAGCGCTACCTCACCATCCACCTCCACGAGATGCTCATGTACCTGGGCGAGAAGAACGTGGCGAGCCTCCTCATCGGCGCGCACCAGGGGCTCATCGGCACCACGATGCAGACGCCGGTGGACGCGAGCTACCTCGCCGACGCCGTGATCCTGCTGCGCTACTACGAGGCCGAAGGCGAGGTGCGCCAGGCGATCTCGGTCATGAAGAAGCGCGGCGGCAACCACGAGCGCACCATCCGCGAGTTCGCGCTGCGTCCCGGGGAGATCCGGATCGGCGAGCCCCTGCGCGAGCTGCGCGGCGTCCTCACGGGCGTTCCGGTCTACAACATCAGGCCGCCCTTCGAATCCGAGACCCAGTGAGAGACATGACGTCGCCCGCCCTCGAGCGGCGCGTGCTGATCCTCGCGCCCACCGGGCGCGACGGGGAGCTCACGCGCAACGTGCTCGCCGAGGCGGGAATCCGCTCCACCGTATGCGCCGACCTGGGCGGGATGATCGCCGAGATCGCGGCGGGCGCGGGCGTGCTGCTCTTCTCCGAGGAGGCCCTGTCCTCCGAGGTGCACCTCGGCTTCCTCGGCGACCGGCTCATGCGCCAGCCGCCCTGGTCGGACATCCCGATCCTCCTCCTTGCCCACCACGGCGCCGACTCGTCCCAGGTGCGCAAGGCGGTGCGCGCGCTGGGCAACGTGACGCTGCTCGAGCGGCCGGTGCGCGTGGCCTCGCTCGTCA
>Ga0068858_100007449_pt1 | contig 10580 bp, 9 predicted proteins | sample KBSSwiS12_FD_66589 | JGI IMG/M metagenome (GOLD analysis project Ga0068858, IMG submission 66589) | Switchgrass rhizosphere microbial communities from Kellogg Biological Station, Michigan, USA - KBS Switchgrass S1-2 | ecosystem: Host-associated > Plants > Roots > Rhizosphere > Soil ... | reverse complement strand
GCGCGCTCGTCAAGATCGCGATGCATCGCGATCAGGCGCTCGTAGAAGTCGTCCGGCGACGCGAGATTGGGCGCGGTGTTGAGACGGGGCATCGTGGTTTCCTTCAGGCTTGGGCCGTCGCACGCGCGATCGCGCGCTGCACCTCTGCGAGGTCGAAGCGCCGCCAACGCGCGCAGACGTGCTGGTCGGGCCGTACGAGATAGCACGTGCCTTCCTGCGCCTCGTAGCGCGACGCCGCCAGGCCTCCGACGTCCTCGACGGCGAGGATCGGCAGCAGCGCAGCGCCGCCGACCTGCACGACCACGCAGGGAATCGATGCCTGTGCAAGCGCTTCGGCGGACGCAGCGTCGACCGCCGGTCCGAACGCAAGCAACGCAAACGGTCCGCCGAGGCAGTCGAGCAGCCAGGCGCCGCGTGCGCTGCGCACAGGCGCGTCCGCCGCCGCAGTGCCGGGAACCAGCGTGCCGGGATCGCCGGAAAACTCGCCGGAACGGTCAGGTGTGTTGAGCGGCGACGCATCGAGCACGGCGGGCACCGACAGACGCCCGCTGTTGACGAGCCGGCGCGCGAACGGATGGTCGCGCGCGAGCTCGAGCACGGCGTCGCGGAACGTGCGCGAGATCGCGTTCTTGGGCGTGATGAAATCGGTGGCGCGCGTGGAATGGCGGATGTTCTCGTCGGCGGCGCGGGTGCGCTCGTCGTCGTAGCTGTCGAGAAGATGCGCGGGCGCCTGGCCGCGCAGCACCAGGTCGAGCTTCCAGACGAGGTTGTCCGCGTCCTGCACGCCGCTATTGGCACCGCGCGCGCCGAACGGCGAGACGAGGTGCGCGGCATCGCCCGCGAACAGCACGCGTTCGTGCCGGAAGCGCTTCATTCGCCTGCACTGGAACGTGTACACACTCGCCCATTCGAGCTCGAACTTCGCATCCGGGCCGAGCATCGCGCGAAGCCGCGGGCCGATGCGCTCGGGCTTCTTCTCCTCGTCGGGATCGGCCTCCCAGCCAAGCTGGAAATCGATGCGCCACAGGTCGTCGGCCTGGCGGTGCAGTAGCACCGACTGCCCGGGGTGGAACGGCGGGTCGAACCAGAACCAGCGCTCGGTCGGAAAGTCGGACGTCATGTGGATGTCCGCGATCAGGAAACGATCGCGAAACACCTGGCCCTCGCTTTCGAGTCCCATCAGGCCGCGCACCGTGCTGCGCGCGCCGTCGGCGACGATCAGCCAGTCGGCGTCGAGCGCGTAGTCGCCGCGCGGCGTCTCCACGGCAAGCCGCACGCCATCGTGCGAGGTCGTGATGCCGGCCACACGGCTTTGCCAGCGCAACTCGACGTCGACCTCCCGCGCGCGCGCGACCAGGCATTCCTCGAAGTGATACTGCTGCAGGTTCACGAACGCCGGCCGGCGATGCCCGGACTCAGGCAGGAGGTCGAACTGATAGGCGAGCGCATCCTTGAAGAACACTTTTCCGACGTTCCAGCGGACGCCCCGCGCTGTCACCGGCTCGCCGCAGCCGAGGCGATCGAGAATTTCGAGCGTGCGCTTCGCGTAGCAGATCGCCCGCGAACCGACGCTGACCGTCTTGTCCTCGTCGAGCACCAGCACGGGCTGCCCCCGCAGCGCGAGGTCGATGGCGGCAACGAGGCCGACCGGCCCCGCGCCGACGATGACGACCGGCCGCCGCCCGCCCTCGCCCGCGAGTTCGGGCGGGGCGCTGAAATCGTAGACGGGATTGGTGTAGGTCATTACGGTCGAGAGCACCGATGGCGGACGAAACGGCCGTTGACGCGACGCCGGCTCACGGCGGCATCGGCAGCAGGCCGCCGGCGAGATCGTCGCCGAGTCCGAGCCGCGCGCCGCACGCAGCGAGTATCGTGCGGGTCGGCGCCGGCAGCGGAATTCCCCGCGCGCCCCGCTCCGCGGCCGTCGCGCGCTCGGGTTCCCCGGGCAGTTGCACGCGCGCACCGGGTCGTGACGGCGGCGACGCGCGGAGCCACGTTGCCAGCGCCTCGACCTGCCGCGCGAACGCCTCGCGACCGCACAGGCGATCCGGGACGAAAACGATCGACAGCATGTTGTTGATCATCGGACTCGGCACCGGGCGATGATCGAGGACCTTGCCCCCCGACAGTGCGCCGCCGAGAAGTTCGCACATCACCGCGAGGGCGAAACCCTTGTGTTCGCCGAACGGCAGCAGCGCACCGATGGGCGAACCGAACATGACGGCGGGATCGTCGGTTGCCCGGCCCTCCGCATCGACCAGCCGGCCCGGGGGGAGCCGAAGTCCGGCATCTACGGCCACACGCGCCTTGCCGAGCGCCACGGCACTCGTCGCATAGTCGAGCACAAGCGCATGCGGCGCATGCGGCACGCCGACGCAGAACGGATTCGTCGCAAGGCGGGCGTCCGTGCCGCCCCACGGCGCCACCAGCGGCGTCGTCAGGACGTTGACGAAGTGGATCGACGCCATGCCGGCCTCGGCGCACTGCTCGGCCCACTGCCCGATGCGCGCGAGATGATGCGAGTTCGACACCCCGACGATGCAGCAGCCGAGCTCGCGCGCACGGCCGATCGCGAGCGCCATCGCCTCGCGCCCGATCGCCTGGCCGAACCCCTTCTGCCCGTCGACGCCGATGATGGATCCACTGTCGGTGACGACGGCGAGCTTGCGGCCGGGAACCGCGAGACCCTTCGCGATGTTGCCGACGTAGATGGGGGCCAGCGCGATGCCGTGCGAATCGTGGCCGTAGAGATTCGACTGGACGAGCGACGACGCGATGATGCGTGCTTCCTCGTCGTCACAACCCGCGGCGGCAAAGAGGCGGCTCCCTCCATCGCGCAGGCGCATCGCATCGACGCGCATGTCGGCAGGTGCCGGCGTCGTGGGCGGCGCCGATGCCATCAGGCGGGATAGAGGCCGTGCGTGCGCGCGTGCAGCCGCGCAAGGCCGAGAAGCGCGTCGAGATTCGGCGTGGCGATGCCCGTCCGCATGCCGATCTCGCGCACCGCCGAGAGGAGCGCGTCGATCTCGACGGGCTTGCCCGCCTCGACGTCCTGCAGCATCGAGGTCTTGACGGCGCCGAGCCTGCGTGTCACCTGGTTGCGCGCTTCGCCCGTTTCGCCGATCGGACAGCCGATCGCGGTGCCGATCGTCGCTGCCTCGCGCATCACCGACAGGCAGAACGCGTTGGCGAGCGGATCGTCGAGGATGCGGTCGAGCGTCGCGCCGGTGAATGCCGATACCGGGTTCATCGTCATGTTGCCCCAGAGCTTGTACCAGATGTCCGCCTGGATCCGCGGCGAGACGTCGACGTCGAAGCGCGCACGTTTGAACATCGCGGCGATCCGCTCGACGCGCGCCGACGAGCCGCCCGCCGGCTCGCCGACGATCAGCCGGTTGCCCACGCCATGCCGCACGATGCCGGGCGCCGGCGCGGAGCAGGCGAGGTGGACGACCGCGCCCACGACACGCTCGCTGGGAATGGCCGCGGCGATCGCGCCGTCCGGGTCGATCGTCGCCAGCCGGGTGCCGTCGTAGGCGCCCCCGAGGCCGTCGAAGAACCACCACGGCACGCCGTTCATCGCCGTGACAACGACGGTGCGCTCGTCGGACAGCGCTGCAACCGCCGGCGCCACCGCGCGCAGGGCCGGCCCCTTGACCGCCACGATGACGATATCCTGCGGTCCCAGCGCCGCCGCGCTCTCCGCGACGGCGACCGGCGCCGTCGCGAGGCCGTCGACCGTCTGCAGTCGAAACCCGTGCTCGCGCAGCGCCGCGGCGGTGGCGCCGCGGGCGAGCGCGCTCACGTCGAGTCCCGACTGGACAAGACGGGTGCCCAGCAGGCCGCCGATGGCCCCGGCGCCGACGATGCACACCTTCACGTGCGAAATCCCGGGTCGATCCCGTCGACCACGCGCGTCAACGCATCGAATACGTCCTGCCCGGCACCGAAGCGCTCGCTGAACTGCAGCGAGTCGCGCGCACACTTTTCCTGGACGTCCTCCGGAATCTCGATCACCGGCCCCATCGACGTCGAGGCGACCTGAATCTCGCACGCCCGGTTCAGCAGCCACAGGATGGCAAAGGCGCGGGGGACGGTATCGGCCCAGGCAAGGAGCCCGTGGTTGCGCAGGATCACGGCCGGCCGGTCGCCGATCGCGCGGACGAGCCGCGGACCCTCGTCGGGATGCACGGTGATGCCCTCGAAGTCGTGGTACGCGAGCTTGCCGTGGAGCTGCGCCGAGTAGAAGTTCGACATCGACAGGCCGCCCCGCGCGCACGCCACGGCCATGCCGGCGGTCGTGTGCGTGTGCATGACGCAGTGCGCGCCCGCGATGCCGTCGTGGATCGCCGCATGGATGGTAAAGCCGGCGGGGTTCACCGGCCAGTCGGATTTGCCCACGACGTTGCCGGCGACATCGATCTTCACGAGGTTCGACGCCCGCACTTCGGAATACATGAGGCCGAACGGATTGATGAGGAAATGCTTGTCGCGCCCTGGCAGCCGCAGCGTGATGTGGTTGTAGATGAGCTCGACCCACCCGAGGTGCGAAAAAATCCGGTAGCACGTCGCAAGCTGCACCCGCGCGTCCCATTCGTCGGAGGTGATGTCGGCGGGCCGCGTCGAGCGCCGCGTGGTCGTGGTCATCGCCATGGTCCTGCCGCCGGCTAACGCGGCCGCTTGTCCACGATCCGCTTGGCCTTGCCGAGGGAGCGCTCGACCCCGCCGGCCTGCAGGACGCGGACAGTGGCCGTCACGCCGATGAGGTTCTTCACGAGGTGTGCAAGCGCGGCCCCCGCTTGTTCGCCGTCCGTCGTGCCGGCGTCGGGCGCGCGCTCGACCAGCACCGTCAGCTCGTCGAGATTGCGCGGCCGCGTGATCTCGAGCTGATAGTGCGGTGCCAGCGCCGGCTGGCGCAGGATCAGCTCTTCGATCTGCGTCGGGAACACGTTGACACCGCGGATGATCATCATGTCGTCGGACCGGCCGGTGATCTTTTCCATCCGGCGCATCGACCGCGCCGTGGGCGGCAAAAGCCGCGTGAGGTCACGCGTCCGATAGCGGATGATAGGCAGCGCCTCCTTGGTGAGCGACGTGAACACGAGCTCGCCCTTCTCGCCGTCGGCCAGCACGGCGCCCGTCTGCGGATCGATGATCTCGGGATAGAAGTGGTCCTCCCAGATGGTGAGCCCGTCCTTGGTCTCGATGCACTCCTGCGCGACGCCCGGGCCCATCACTTCGGACAGGCCGTAGATGTCGATCGCGTCCATCGCGAGCCGCGCTTCGATGGCTTCGCGCATCGTCGGCGTCCATGGCTCGGCGCCGAAGATGCCGATCGACAAAGAACACGCGCGCGGATCGATTCCCTGGCGCTCCATCTCCTCCGCGATCGCCAGCATGTACGACGGCGTGACCATGATGATGTCGGGCTTGAAATCGGTGATGAGCTGCACCTGCTTTTCCGTCTGGCCCCCCGACATCGGAATGACGGTGGCGCCAAGCTTTTCCGCTCCGTAGTGCGCGCCGAGGCCGCCGGTGAACAGCCCGTAACCGTAGGCGATGTGCACGATGTCGCCGGCGCGCCCGCCCGCCGCGCGGATCGAGCGCGCCATCACCGTCGCCCACGTGTCGATGTCCTTTCGCGTGTAGCCGACCACGGTGGGCTTCCCCGTGGTTCCCGACGATGCATGGATCCGCACGACGTCCGTGCGCGGCACGGCGAACATGCCGAACGGATAGTTGTCGCGCAAATCGCTCTTGACGGCGAACGGAAATTTCGCCAGATCGGCGAGGCTTTTGCAATCGCGCGGATGCACGCCGGCAGCGTCGAATGCCTTGCGATAGTGGGCGACGTTGGCGTAGGCGTGCTGGAGCGACCAGGAGAGTCGCTCGAGCTGCAGGGCCGCGAGCTCGTCGCGGCTGGCTGTCTCGATGGGTTCCAGCTCACCCGGTCGCGGAATCTTCGCCGGCATGGCGCCCTCTCCTCGCTCGTTCGTCAGTCCGCGGCCAGCGGCTCGACCACGTGGCCCTTGATGCGGTAGCTCTTGCCGCGGAACAGCGCGATCTTCGCGCCATCCTGGTTGGTCACTTCGATGTCGTACACGCCGGTGCGTCCCGAGCGGCTGCGCTCGGACGCGTGCGCCGTCAGCAGGTCGCCCTCCCGCGCCGGCGCCAGGAACTCGATCGCGCAGCCCTGGGCAACGGTATTGAAATTGTAGCTGTTGCACGCGAACGCGAACGCGCTGTCGGCCAGCGTGAAGATGAAGCCGCCGTGGCAGATCGCATGGCCGTTCAGCATGTCGCCGCGCACCGTCATCGTCAGCTCCGCGTGGCCCGGACCCACGCCGGCGATCTGCATGCCGAGCGCGCGCGACGCGCGGTCGCTGCCGAACATGCGCTCGGCGACGGCGCGCGCCAGGTCTCGCGCGTGTGCGTCGCTCATGACATACCCTCCGCGCTGCGCGCTCCCACGAGGGGCGCCCCGCTCGCGCATCGGCGTCCGATCAGCGGCGACGTGCGGTAGCGGTCTTCGCCGTAGTGCGCGGCGAGGTTCGCCAGCACGTCGCGGACGCGCGCCACGCCGATCGCGTCGGCCCACGCGAGCGGGCCGCGCGGATAGTTGACGCCCTTGCGCATGGCCACGTCGACATCCGCCGGCGACGCAATGCCCTGCACGACGGCGTCGGCCGCCTCGTTCGCGAGCATCGCGACCGTGCGCATCACGGCGAGGCCGGCGACGTCGTCGAAGCGCGCCACCGCGATGCCGGCCGCCTGCACTGCCGCCGCGGCGCGGGCCCAGCCGGCGTCGCTGCACAGGTCGGCGGGCGCCAGGGCCAGGCGCGTGCACGCCGCGTAGTCGGCTGCCAGATCGAATACGACAAGCTCGGGCACCTGCAGCGCCTTTGCGCGCGCGGTCGCCGTGCGGCCGTCGGTAAGCGCGAGCAGTGCGCCGTCGATGTCGACGACGCCGTCAGGGAACGCCGGATGGGCGGGCGCGAGGCGCACGGCGACGCCGCCTTGCGCCAACCGCTCTGCCAGCGCGGCCGCCAGGCCCAGCGCACCGCGCACCGCCACGCGCGCGGGCGCTGCATGCGCGGGCTCGCTCGCCGGCGCCGGCGCCGCGCCTTCGCCGTGCTCATAGATGCCCCGACCGCTCTTGCGGCCGAGAAAGCCGGCGGCTACGAGCTCGCGCTGGAGCACGGACGGCGCGTACCGCGGGTCATAGTGGTACGCCTGCCACACGCTCGTCGTCACGGCGAGGTTGACGTCATGGCCGATCAGGTCCATCAGCTCGAACGGCCCCATGCGAAAGCCGCCGGCGTCGCGCATCACGGCATCGATCGTCGCTGCCGTCGCCGCGCGTTCGGCGAGCAGGCGCCAGCCTTCGGCGTAGAACGGGCGCGCACAGCGGTTGACGATGAAGCCGGGCGTCGACGCCGCGTGCACGGGTGCCTTGCCCCACGCGGCGGCCGTGGCGAAGATCGTCTGCGCAACCGCCGGTCGCGTCGCGAGGCCGCTCACCACCTCGACGAGCGGCAGCACCGGCGCCGGGTTGAAAAAGTGCATGCCGACGACGCGGCCCGCATCCGTCATGCCGGCGGCAATTGCGGTCACCGACAGCGACGACGTGTTCGTCGCGAGGATCGCGTCAGAAGCGACGATCACCTCGAGCTCGGCGAACAGCGCGCGCTTCGCCGCGAGATCCTCGACGATGGCCTCGATGACCAGGGCCGCGCTCACGCAATCAGCCAGCGCATCAACGGGCAGAATGCGCGCCACCGCCGCCTGCGCGGCATCCTGCGTCAACTTGCCCCTGGCGGCGAGCGAGGCGAGCGTTCCGCCGAGGGCGTCGCGGGCGCTTTCGGCGGCGCCCATGCGCGTATCGAAGAGCCGCACGGGGTGGCCGGCAAGCGCTGCCACTTGCGCGATGCCTGCGCCCATCGCGCCCGCGCCGATGACGGCCACGATCGCCTCGCGCGGCAGCGGCTGCGTCATGCCGCTAGCGGCCAGTGAAGCGCGGCGCGCGTTTTTCCAGGAAGGCCGCGACGCCCTCGCGATAGTCGTCGCTGTAGCCGAGCTCGCGCTGCGCGTCGCGCTCGAGGTCGAGCTGGCCATCCAGCGGCATGTGCTCGGCCGCGTGCAGCGCACGCTTGATTGCGGCGAGCCCGCGCGTCGGCGCCTGCGCGAGTTGCGCAACCAGCGCGTCCACGGTCGCCGCAAATTCCGCGTCGTCGACGCATTTCCAGATGAGTCCCCATGCGGCCGCCTGCTCCGCCGGCAGCTTGTCGCCGAGGAGCGCCAGCCCCATCGCGCGCGCAGTGCCGACGAGCCGGGGCAGGAACCAGGTGCCGCCCGAATCGGGGACGAGACCGATCTTGCAGAAGGCCTGGATGAAGCTCGCCGAGCGCGTCGCGACGACGATGTCGCACGCGAGCGCGATGTTGGCGCCGGCACCGGCGGCCACGCCGTTCACGGCGCACACGACCGGCAGCGGCAGGTTGCGCAGCGCGAGCACGAGCGGCCGGTAGTTCGCTTCGATCGAAGCGCCGAGGTCGACCGGCGTGCCGCCCGGCGCCACTGCGCGATCAGCCAGATCCTGCCCGGCGCAAAAGCCGCGGCCGGCACCCGTGAGCAGCAGCACGCGGACGCTTGCGTCGCCGCGCACGTGTTCCAGCGCCGCGCGCAATTCCGCGTGCATCCCGGCAGTGAAGCTGTTGAGGCGATCCGGACGGTTCAGCGTGACGCGCGCTGCGCCGTCCTTGACCTCGAGGAGTATGGTGGGCTCGCTCACGCTTCGCCTCCCGTGATTTAAGCGTGCCGCCGATGCTGGACGACGCGGAAGCGGCTTGCCACGTACGCGGCGTCGGTCAGCGCCGCGTTGGCCGCCGGATTGGCGCCGGTGCCGTGAAAATCGGAGAACGCTGCCGACTGGTTGACGAACACGCCGCCGGTGAGGTTGATCGACAGCGCGACACCCGCGTCCTCCGCGACCTCGATCGCGCGTCCGATCACATACTCGCTCGTGGAATAAACGGACAGCGTGAGCGCGCCGTGTCCGACGATCGCGTCGCGCGCGATTTCGAGGCTTTCGTCGGTCGACTCGGTCGCGATCAGGAAGGCGATCGGGCCGAACCATTCGTTGAGGTACGTCGCGCGGTCGTCCGCCGCGAGGCGCACGATGAGCGGCGTGCGCACTGTCGCCTGCGGGAACGCCGGGTGAGCCACGATGCGCGTGTCGAGCACGACGGTACCGAGGGAGCGCGCCGCCTCGAGTCGGCGCAGCACGCCGTCATTCTGCATCGCACCGAGCACCTCGACTGCGCGGGCAGGGTCGCCGAGAAGTTTGTCGACGCCTTCCGCCAGCGCGCTTGCAACCTGGTCGAAGGTCAGGTGGCCTTCGGCGGTATCGATGCCGCCGCGCGGAACATAGAGGTTCTGCGGCGCCGTGCACATCTGGCCGGAATAGAGCGCCAGCGAGAACGCCACGTTGCGTACGAGTCCCTTGAAGTCGGCGGTCGAGTCGACGACGATCTGGTTGACCCCCGCCTTCTCGGTGTAGACCTGGGCCTGCCGCGCGTGCTCCTCCAGCCAGCGGCCGTTCGCCGTGCTGCCGGTGAAGTCGACGATCTTGACTTCGGGCCGCAGCGCCAGCGTCTGCGCGACGCTGTCGCCGGGCTCGTGCGCGACGAGCGTGACGACGTTGGGATCAAAGCCGGCTTCGGCCAGGACGTCGCGCGCGATCTTGACCGACAGCGCGAGCGGCAGCACGGCGCCCGGATGCGGCTTGACGACCACGGCGTTGCCGGTGGCAAGGCTCGCGAAGAGACCCGGGTACCCGTTCCACGTCGGGAACGTGCTGCAGCCGATGACCAGCGCGACGCCGCGCGGCACGACGCGGAAGTGCTTGTCCATGCGCAGCGGCTCGTTCTTGCCCTGCGGCTTTTCCCAGCGCGCCGTGGCGGGAACGCGACGCATTTCGTCCCACGCGTAGGCGACGGCCTCCAGGCCGCGATCCTGTGCGTGCGGGCCCCCCGCCTGGAACGCCATCATGAATGCCTGCCCCGTCGTATGCATGACGGCGTTCGCGATCAGGAAGCTCTGCTTGTTGATGCGGTCGAGCGTTTCGAGCGCCACGCCGACCCACGCTTCCGGCCCCGCCTTGCGCCAGGCCTCCTGCGCCTTGCCGATCGCGGCAAAGAGCCCATCGAGGTCGGCCTTCGGATAGGTGATGCCGAGCGTCATGCCGTACGGCGACTTCTCGGCGCCGACGTGGCCGACGGTTGCGGGCTGCGTCAGCGGAAATTCCTTGCCGAGCAGCGCGTCGAACGCGGCCTTGCCCGCTTCCGCCGTGCCCTCGCCGTAGTTGCGCGGGCTCGCGGATTCGGGATACGGCGACCAGTAGCCACGCTCGGCGATGGCGGTGAGCGCGCGCTCGAGCGTCGCGCGGTGCTTCTCGAACAGGGGATGCGTCACGACAACCTCGTGCGGATGACGATCGCTGACTCTAGCACGCCGCCGGGATCAGCCCGTGCCGGTCTGGTCGAAGTCGATGACGACCTTGTCGGTCGCCGGATAGCTCT
>Ga0068858_100007447_pt1 | contig 10581 bp, 18 predicted proteins | sample KBSSwiS12_FD_66589 | JGI IMG/M metagenome (GOLD analysis project Ga0068858, IMG submission 66589) | Switchgrass rhizosphere microbial communities from Kellogg Biological Station, Michigan, USA - KBS Switchgrass S1-2 | ecosystem: Host-associated > Plants > Roots > Rhizosphere > Soil ... | reverse complement strand
GACGATGGCCGCACTCGGCACTGCCCATGCCCAGTCGGCCGACATGACGTTTTTCGTGTCGAGCGTCAATTCGGGCAAGGGCGCCGATCTCGGCGGCCTCGCCGGTGCCGACAAGCTGTGCCAGACGCTCGCCGGCGCTGTCGGCGCGGGCGGCAAGACGTGGCGCGCCTACCTGTCCGCCAGCGCGGCGGGCGGCGCACCCGCCGTCAACGCCAAGGACCGGATCGGCGATGGTCCGTGGCAGAACGCGAAGGGCGTGGTGATCGCCAAGAACAATGCCGAGCTCCACGGCAGCAATAACCTCACGAAGCAGACGGCGCTCACCGAGAAAGGCACCGTCGTCAATGGCCGCGGCGACACGCCGAACCAGCACGACATCCTGACCGGGTCGCAGCCGGACGGCACTGCGTTCGGCGGCAGCGACGACAAGACCTGCGGCAACTGGACCAAGAGCGGCGCCGACGGCTCGGCGATCGTCGGCCATGCCGATCGCACCGGTCTCGACACGACGCCGCCCGCGCTGTCGTGGAACTCGTCGCATCCGTCCAAGGGTTGCAGCCCCGAAGGGCTGGTCAGCACCGGCGGCAACGGCTACATCTACTGCTTCGCGACGAAGTAGGCGCCCGCGACGGGCCGGCAGCACGGTGCCGGCCCCGTCGTCAGCGGCCGTCGGGTGCGCGGGCGAGGGTGACGTCCATCTGGTAGAAGCGGAACACGCCGGCGGCCTCCGGTCCGGCATTCTGCGCGCGCAGGTAGCGCTCCAGCACGTCGTCGGCGAACGCGCCGCGGTCGGCCGCGTGCAGTTGCCGCGTCCACGCTCCCAGGCCCATCACGCAGAACGCATGGAAGTCGCCGCGGGAGCCAAAATCCCAGGCGTGGTCGTGCACGCGCAATGCGGTGACGGCGAGGCCGTTGCGCTCGCACACCGCCGCGTACTGCGCGGGTGTGAGGTGCAGATAGGGATCGGTGAAGTCGCGAAACTGCGCCGTCCACCGCGCCGCGTGGCGCGTCTGCTCGACGATCGACTCGAGGCTCACGCGCTCGCCGTCGCAGACGAGCCGGACCTGCGCAGTGGCGGCGGGCTTCATCGCGCGCCGGAGCGAGCGGAGCGCGATGTCCTGGTCGGGAATCCAGTGCAGCGCGTTGAACGACACCACGCGATCGAATGCCTCGACGAACGGCAGCTCGCGTGCGTCGGCCACGTCGAAGGTGAGGTTGGTTGCGGCCGGCGGGCCGAAATGGGCGGACGCGAACGCAATCATTTCACGCGACGGATCGACGCCGGTGACGCTGCCGCGCGGCACGCGCTGCGCGATGGCCGCCGTGATCTTGCCGTCGCCGCAGCCGACGTCGAGCACCCGCTCGTCGCCGGCGAAGGCGAGCGTGGCGAGCACCTCGGCGGCCATGGCCGCCTGCAGGCCGGAGCCTTTGGCGTACTCCGCTGCGTTCCACACGCTCATGCGCTGTCCTAGACCGCGACGGCCGCGCGCCGCGCGAACAGCGCCCATACGCCCGCGCCGGCGAGCAGGCAGCCGCCGACGCGATTGAAACGCCGCTGCGCGCGCGCCGAGGCAAGAAGACGCCGCGCCAACGCGGCGAACAGCGCGTAGAGCGTGGCGTTGACGGCGGCCAGCACGACGAACGTCACGGCAAACGTCCAGAGCTGCGCGTTGACGTTCCCTTCGGGGCGCAGGAACTGCGGCAGGAACGCGACGAAAAAGATGATGCCCTTGGGATTGAGCGCCGTGACCGTGTAGGTGTTGAGAAAGAGTTTCCAGCGCGACGCCGGCGCGGGCGCCGTCGCGAGGTCCGCCACCGGCACGCCGCTTCGAAGCATGCGCACGCCGAGATAGATGAGATAGAGGCCGCCCGCCCATTTCACCAGCGTGAACAGCAGCGCCGACGCGGCCAGCAGGGCGCCGAGGCCCACGAGCGACAGGAACAGCGCCGTCGAATCGCCGAGCGCCACGGCGAGCACCAGCGGCACGTTGGCGCGCCGGCCGTGGGCGATGGAATAGCTGATCACGGTGAGGATCGTCGGTCCCGGAATGACCAGCAGCACGATCGTCGCCGCGGTGAAGGCAAGCCAGATCTCGACCGTCATGCGCAATCTCCGCGAAGCGCGCGACACCGCAGGGGCTGTGGTGTCGCCGTCAGGGCAATTGTAGTGGTTCGCGCCGCGCGGCGCGAAGGCGTCAGTGCGCGAGCTTCAGCGTGACGACGCCGCCGATGATGAGCAGCACGCCGAGATAGCGGGCAAGCGAGGCGGCGTCGCCGAAGAACCAGATGCCGACGACGAACGTTCCCGCGGCGCCGATGCCGGTCCAGACCGCGTACGCGGTGCCGATGGCGATGTCGCGCTGGGCGAGCCACAGCAGGACGCCGCTCGCCGTCATGCCCAGGAGCGCAATCGCGACGCCCAGCACCCGCCGCTCCGGCATCTGCGACAGCTTGAGTCCGACGGGCCACGCGATCTCGAACAGCGCCGCCAGCAACAGATAGATCCAGCTCATCGGCATCGGCGGCTCGCGGGTTTCGGGGCGGGAAGGGACCCGCGGGTCATGGTGCACCGGGCAGGTCGCGCGGCACGCGGGCGAGATAATCGTCGAGCGTACGCGCGCCGACGGGTTTCACGAGGACCCGCACGGTGTTCGTGTTGAGGCCCATCACCATGCCGGTGCGCACGCGCACTTCGCGGTAGCCGGCGGCGGCCCAGAAGCGCTCGGCGCGCGCATTGCCCGCGACGACGCCGAGTCGCAGCCAGTGCGCGCCCCCGGCGATCATCCAGCGCTCCAGCGCGTCGTAGAGCGGGTGTGCGATGCCGCGCCCGTGCAGCGCCGTCGCGACGATGTACAACCCGACATGCCAGACACCGGACGCGAAGAGATCGCTGACGACACCGGCGACGCCGACCAGCGCATCGTCCGCGCCGGCGATGCCCATCAGCCAGCGCCGCGTGTACGGAAAGCCCGCCGGCGGACGATCGTCGAACTCCTGTTGCGCGGCGTCCGGGAGCGGTGCGCGGCCCTCGACTGCGCGCGTGTACTCGGGATTGGCGTCGAAGAACGCCTGCAGCCGCGGCACGTCCGCCGCGGCCAGCTCCAAGGCGCGCCACGATCCGGTCGCGAAGAGCGGCGTCATGAATCGGTGTCGATCTGCACGCGCTTCAGCCGGCCCGACGCGCCGCTTTTGACGGCAACGCGCGAGCGCGCGACGCCGAAATGCCCGGCGACGAGCGCGATCAGCTCCGCGTTGGCCCTGCCGTCGACCGGCGGCGCCTTCACCTGCGCGATCCACGTGCCGTCGTCGCCGCAGGCCAGCGCGGAGATCCGCGCATTCGGCTTGACCTTCACGCGGATGACTTTCACGACGTGCGCCGCCGCCATCGTGTCAGCCGGCGCCGACCGGCTCGCAGCGAACGTCAGTGGTGACTGAATTGGCGATGAAGCATTCCGCGTGCGCTTCATGATGCATCGACGCGACATCGGCAGCCGTGGGCGGGCGCTCGCCGGCGAACGTCACATCCGGGTGCAGCGTCACCGTCAGCATCGCCATCTTGCCGGCAACGTTCTTTCCCATCACGCCCGTCGCCGCGTCGACGTAGCGGTCGACCAGGAAGCCGCGGCCCGCGGCGATCGACAGGAACCACAACATGTGACAGCTCGACAGCGCGGCGACGAACGCTTCTTCCGGATCGACCGCCGCGGCGTGCGAGTAGGGCAGCCGCACGGTGTGCGGCGACGACGAGCCCGGAACGACGATGCCGCCGTCGAACGTCCACGTGTGCAGGCGGCTGTAGCGGTTGTCGGTGAACGCAGCGCCATCGCGCTGCCACGCGATCGTGGCCGTGTAGGTGGACATGGGGCGCCTCAGGGTCGTTTGGTCGCGGGATCCCAATGCTCGGCGATCTTCCCGCGCTCGATGCGGAACATGTCGAACCACGTCGTCGTGTATTTTTTCGCGGCGTCCTGCGGATCAGGCATCTCGCGGGCGAAGACCAGCACGACGAGATCGCCGTCGGCGAGGACCGCCACCAGGGGCGCCTTCACGCGCGGCTCGATCGCGTGCGGCTTGACGTTCTTCGAGAAGAAGTCGACGAACGCCGCACGCCCGGTCGGCACGTTCGGATTGTGCTGGATGTAGCCCTCGGCCATGTATTTGTCGGCGAGATCCATGTGACCTGCCTCGAACACCTCGCGCCAGAAATCGTAGACGAGGCGCTTGTTGGCGGCGAGGCGCGCATCGGTGCTCGTCAGCAGGGCCTCCTGGTCGGCGGCGGCGATGACCGCAACCTGTGCGGTCGTCGGCAGCGCGGTCGCCAGCATCAGCGTGGCCAGGATCGCGCGGAAGTGCGTTGCCATCGTCTGCATGTTCCCCTCAGGAAGGATTCGACGCGAAGAACCACACGCGCTCGATGAGCCCGTCATTCACTTCGTAAACGGCCACCGCCTCGACCGGCTCGGGCCCGAGGCCGACGATGCGCTCGTGGTCGACGACTTTGTTGCCGAACGCCATCCGGTTGACGATCGCCGCGTGGAGCGTGGGACGGTTGAAGCGCTCGGCGGCGTAGAACGCGGCGAGGGCGTTGCGCCCGTCGAGGCTCGGCGTGGCGGAAGGCATCCGGAACACGGTCACGCGTTCGCTGAACATGGCGGCGAAGCGGCCGAGGTCGTGCGCGTTGTACGCGTCGACCTGCTGCTGCACGACCTCGATGGGGGACATGGCGTCTCCTTGCACGCAAGTCAATCCATTGCGGCGCCGTGCGCCTCGCGCAGCGGAATGCCCGCACGATCGAAGTCGTCGAGGCAGGCGATGTTGACGCCGAAGTGATCCGGCGTCACGCGCTTGCGATGGAAGGGATAGATGCCGCAGCGCCCGCAGAAGAAATGGCGCGCGGTCATCGTGTGAAAGCGATATTCGACGAGCGCGTCCTCGCCCGCCAGCAGCCGAAAGTGATCTTCATGGACCTTGACCATCGTTGCCGACCGGCGGCGGCACATCGAGCAATCGCAGGTCGTGAGCTCGGGAAAATCCGTGTCGATCTCGAACACGACACTGCCGCAATGGCAGCTGCCGCGCAGCGTGCGCAGCGGCCGCGGCGTCATGATGCGGCCTCCGGCGGCACGCCGTCGAAGAACTCGACGACACCCGTGTCGAGCGAGTACTCGGCGCCGACGACGAGGAGGCCGTCGCGCGCGATCAGGTGCTCCAGCACCTCGGAGCCGTGGCGCAGGTGGCTCGCCGACACGCTGACGTTGGCGCGCACCGCGTGATGCAGCAGCATGTCGGGATTGCGGCCGAGCTCCGTGCCGAGGAGCGCCTCCACCGACGGCCGGATGCGATCGACGATCGAGCGCAGATTGCGCGACTGCTTTTCGGATGACTGGCCGAGCTGCTCCAGCGTCGCGAGGACGGCGCCGCACTGCGAATGACCCAGCACGACGACGAGCCGTGTGCCGAAGCGCTCGGCCGCGAACTCGACGCTTCCCACCTGCGACGGCGCGACCACGTTGCCCGCGACGCGGATGACGAAAAGATCACCCAGTCCCTGGTCGAACACGATTTCCGCCGGCACGCGTGCGTCGGAGCAGCCGAGGACGATCGCGAAGGGCTCCTGCGCGAGGGGCAGGTCGCCGCCGCGCGTCGGGCTGCCGAGCGCGTCGCCGTTGCGCACATGGGCGATGAAGCGGTCGTTGCCGCTGCGCAACCGCGCGAGGGCTTCGCGGGCGGAGATCATCGCGGTTCCCATGCGACGAGCGAGGCAACCCGCGAAGGGTGGAATAGACGAAGCATGGCGGTCTCCCGGAACGGGTGATTATCGTCGTTCCGGCGGGGCACGGTCATTTTCGCCGAGCGTGCGGAACATCACGAACGCGTCGACGAAGCCCTGGTCCGGGTGCCGGAACGCGCCCGGGAGCGTCCCGACGATCGCGAAGCCGAGTTCCTGCCAGAGCCTCACCGCCGCGACGTTGGTCGACACGACGAAATTGAACTGCATCGCGCGAAACCCAAGTCGTGCTGCCTCCGCGAGGCAGTGCTCGCCCATTTGCCTGCCGACGCCGAGGCCGCGCGCGTCCGGCGCGACCATGAACGCGGCGTTCGCGACGTGCGCACCGAGATCCCGGTGGTTCGCCTTGAGGACGTAGGTGCCGACGACGCGGCCGTCGTGAACCGCCACGTGGCAGCGATGCTCGGCCTGGAGCCAATAGTCGAGCGCCGCGGCACGCGGGGTCGCCGGATCGAAGACGTACGTGTCGCCCCGCGCGATGACGGCGTGCAGGATCGCCCAAAGGGCATCCGCATCCGCGGTGTCCGCCGCGCGAATCGACAGCGGTGTGCGCGTGCTATGCGTCAATAGCGCGCCCGATCCCTTTGGCGCTGCCGGTGACGAGCGCTGTCTTGCCGCGAAGGTCGTAGGTGTTGGGCATGCGTGGGCCTGTGGCGGCGTCGCGGCGGTCTCAGCCGGTGCGCGACAGCACGCGGATCCGCAGGTCCTGATGATGCCGAAACCCCATCCGTTCGTAAACGCGGCGCGCGGGCGCGTTGTCCTGCATCACGTGGAGGATCGGGGTCTCGCCGCGCGCGATCTCCTCACGCACGAGGCGCGCGACCAGTCGCCGCGCGTAGCCGCGTCCCTGGACGTCGGGATGCGTGCACACGCCGCTGATTTCGCGAAACACGCCGGCGGCCATGCGCTCGCCAGCCATCGCCACGAGGCGCTCGCCGTCGAACACGCCGTAGTAGCAGCCGAGCTCGTGCGTCCGCGCCGCGAACGGACCGGGCTGCATGCGCTCGACCAGCGCCACCATCTGCGCGACGTCGGCCGGCCCGAGGCGTGTTGCCGCGAGCGCGTCGTCGGCCGCCGGCGGTGGCGCGTCCCATACGTACTGCTGTCCGGCGGCGTCCGCGTCGATCGTCCACCCCGCCGGCGCGCTGCCGGACCAGCCGGCGCAATACAGGTGCTCGCCGGGTTCGCAGAAAGGGGCGATGGCCTCGAGCGCAGGCGCCTCCGGGCGCGCGAAGCCGAGGATCGGTGAAAAGCCGCGTGCATAGCGGCGCGCCGCAGGCGTGCCCGCTGCAAGATGCGCGTGCGGGCCCGCGAGGCAGTGCCACACGATGTTGTCGAGGACCTGCGCGGCCATCGAGCGGCTAGCCTGCCGGCGGGGCGTCGCGAAGGCGCCGCTGGAACCACGCGACGTCATGCCAGCGGCCGAACTTGCGCCCCACGGCTTCGAACGTTCCGATCGGCGCGAAACCGACGGATCGATGCAGGGCAATGCTCGCGGGATTGGGCAGCGCGACGCCGGCGTACGCGTTGCAGTAACCCTGCTGCGCGAGCGCGTCGAAAAGCCGCAGATAGAGCGTTCGCCCGACGCCGCGACGCCGCCCATGCTCCGCAACGTACGCCGACACCTCGACCGACCAGCGGTACGCGGCGCGCTCGCGGTGCGTCGAGCCGTACGCGTACCCGAGCACGCGGCCGTCTGCCTCGGCGACCAGCCATTGCCAGCGGGCAAGTGCCTTGTCGATGCGCGCGGCGAAGGCGTCGACCGTCGGGACTTCGGTCTCGAACGAGACGGCCGTCGCCTCGACGAACGGGCGATAGATGTCGAGCAGCGCTGCCGCGTCGGCGGCCGTGGCCGCACGGATCGATACGCCGGCCGGCGTAGCCGCCCCGCGCGACGCGGGCGCTGCCGCCGCGCTCATGCGCGGGAATAGCGCACCGCCGCGCGGGCGCGCGCCCGCGCCGCCTCTTCCTCGCGATTGCGCGGTGGCGCGTGCGTCTCGAGGGCAGCCAGCAAGCGCGTCGAAACGGCCGCGATGTCGTCGACCGCCGCGACGAATGCCGCCTCGTTCGCCTGCGACGGCTTGTTGAAGCCGCTGACCTTGCGCACGAACTGCAGCGCGGCCGCGCGGATTTCATCGTCGGTCACCGGCGGCTCGAAATTGAAAAGGAGTCGGATGTTCCTGCACATGCGTGTGTCCCTCGTGTCGAAATTCAACCGAGCCCGACCTCGGCCTCGATCTCCACCGGGATGTCGAAGGGCAGCTCGGCCATGCCCACTGCGCTGCGCGCATGGCGGCCGCGCTCCGGCCCGTAGAGCTCGAGAATGAGGTCGGAGAATCCGTTGATGACGCTCGGCTGTTGATTGAACCCCGGCGCCGAATTCACCATTCCGAAGACGCGATGCCACGCGCGGACACGATCGAGGTCGCCGAGCGCGCGCTTCAGGCTGCCCAGAATCGCGAGCGCGGTGAGCTTTGCCGCCGCATAGCCTTGCTCGACCGACACGTTCGCGCCCACCTTGCCGAGCGGACGCGCGATCGAGCCATCCGGGTTCTGCGGCGCATGGCCGGAGATCAATGCGCGATCGCCGGCGAGATGAACGAAGGCGAACGGCAGCCGCACGCCCGGCGGCGCCACGATGGCAGGCGGCAGCACGAGCCCCAGCGCCGCGAGTCTTGCTTCGATGTCAGCCAAGCGATCTCCAGTGCGCCTGCGCGCGGTACGCGGCCCGCGTCGCCCGCCACGGCGGCGGTCGACGGCGCGTTACCGGCGATTTTACCGCGCGGGCCGGCGCGACCGCGCCTAGCCGCCGGCCGGCCGTGGCTCGCGCTGCGCGGGGTCGTAGAAGAAGGTCTCCTCCGCCACGCGCTCGCCCTCCCAGCGCTGGTACGCGAGCTCCTCCATCTGGGTCACCGTCCCGTCGTGCCACTCGAAGCGGAACACCCAGCGGATCACGACACGGTCCCCGTGCACGAAGACGGGTCGAATGCAGCGCGAGGTCAGCGCCCTGGCCCGCGCGAGGACGCGCCGTTCGTTCGCCATGTGATTGTCCCGCCCCACGCGCGGCGGCGACTGGTTTTCCTGCATCGACGCGTTCTCGGTGTAGAACGCCTCGACGGCCTCAACATGGGCGTTGCTTTCGACGAGTGCGATGAAGCGCTCGAGCGTGTCGATCGTCGGCATGGGGACTCCTCGCGAAGGGTTGATCGAAGCGGGTGCGGGCCGCGCGTGCCTGCGTCGCCGCCACGCGTGTAGGCGGTCGGACCACGCCACAGTCGGACGCACGAGGATGCCCCCGCGTGTGGCGTGCGCGCAACGTCGGAGTGGCGAACATGCCATTTTCGAGGATCACCTATGAAGCGCGCACTTGTCATCGGCATTCTGCTTTCGACGCTCGGCGGCTGCGCCGTCGTTCCCGGCGGGTACGGCTACCGCGGCGACCGGCACTACGATCGCGACGGCTACTACCCGAGCGAGCGCTACGACCGCGGTTATCGCAACTACGACTACGACCGGCGTTACTACGACCGCGAGCATGGCCAGTGATCTGAAGCGACCGAAAGCCCTCGGCCACGCCTAGTCCTCCTCCGCCGCGCGACGCCAGTCGTTGCGCAGCAGACCATAGAGGCGGCTGTCGGACACTTCGCCGTTCACAATCCAGCGCTGCCGCAGCAGGCCTTCTGCGACAAAGCCCAGCCGATCCAGCGCACGACCGGATGCGGCGTTGCGCGGATCGATGTCGGCCTCGAGACGGTTGAGATCGAGGCGCCCGAAGGCGAAGGCCACCAGCGTCTGCAGTGCTTCGTGCATGTAGCCGTGGCCCCAAAAGGCGCAGGCCAGCGCGTAGCCGATCTCCGCGCGCCGGCTGGCCGGGTGAAAGTGGAATAGCGTGCAATTGCCGAGCAGGACGTCGTCGCTCGCCCGCACGATCCCCAGCGGCAGCGCATCCCCGCTCGCGTAATCGGTCAGGATATCGCCGACGAGTTTCTCCGCCTCCGCGACGGCGGTCATCGCCGGCCGGCTCCAGTAGCGCATCACCTGCGGATCCGAGAAGATGCCGAAGAGTGCCGGCGCGTCCTCCGGCGTGATCCTGCGCAGGTACACGCGCGCCGCGTCCAGCGTGTCCACGTCGTCGGGCAGCGTCATGGCGGCGGCACGCCAGTCCAGCGGACGAGGAGCGCGGTCGCAGGCAGCGCTGAAGCGAGCGTGGGCATCGGCATGGGTGAATCGCGCCCGCTACTCGACGACCGGAGCGAGCAGGTTGGCGTCGCGCGCCAGACGCCAGCGACCGTGTTCCTTGCGGAAGATCGTCAGCGTGTGCCCGGCGCGCTTCGTCGCTGCGCCCTCCTGCGGCGTGACCTCCACGGTGAGTCGCGCGCGCATGAACGCCCACGTGCCCAGAACGATGAGCTCTTCGATGGCGGAGGCGCCGTCGACGTGCGGCGCACCCGGCGCGGCCTGCGCGCGCGCCGCGGCGGCAAAGTCGTCCTTGCGCATGACGCGGCCCGGCACCAGGAAGACCGCATCGTCCGTCATCAGCGACAGGACCGTCGCAACGTCTCCGGCGCGGCTCGCCGCCATCCACGTCGCGACGAGATCGCGGATCGCGCGCTCGTCGGCGTCGATCGGCGCCGGGTCGTCACGGTCGCGGGCGCCGACGCGCCACGGCGGATCGAGGCGGTTCCGGCCCGCGTGATAGAGGCAGATCACGTTGCCGGTTGGGTCGACCAGCCGCGCCTCGCGCCAGAGCCACGGCTCGTCGCGGGGTTCCTGCAGAAATTGAATGCCCCGGG
>Ga0068858_100007445_pt1 | contig 10583 bp, 11 predicted proteins | sample KBSSwiS12_FD_66589 | JGI IMG/M metagenome (GOLD analysis project Ga0068858, IMG submission 66589) | Switchgrass rhizosphere microbial communities from Kellogg Biological Station, Michigan, USA - KBS Switchgrass S1-2 | ecosystem: Host-associated > Plants > Roots > Rhizosphere > Soil ... | reverse complement strand
TTTCACTGGGAAATTCGTTCATCTACGGCGACGTGAATTACATGTCAGGTACAGCCATTCAAGCCCATATGGAATCGCGCTACCTAGGTTTGACGGCGCTGATGCAGGCAGACCTATCTCAAAGCTCTTTGTATCTTAGTGTCCCGTTATGATCTGGAAGCCGGAGATCGCGGCTTGGTAGATGGCAGGGGGAGTCGTGACCCAGACGATCGAAAAGCTGATTTTTACCGTACTGTCCGCTTCCGTTTGCAGGTCTTTGACGTCTGCCTTCATGCCCACGCCCGCCATCGCGCGGATATCGAACGGTTCACTAAACTGTCGGGTTATGGCAGCGGTTCAAACCGGGGAAGGCTTCGGGAGCGCTTCGAAAATGACGAAAACGGGAAAATCCAGCGGCGAGAATGGACTTGGCTAGAAACTAGGGAGAAAAATGGTCGGACCGGAGGGATTTGAACCCTCGACCTCTTCCACCCCAAGGAAGCGCCCTACCAAGCTGAGCTACGGCCCGTGTCGTCGAAAAAATCGAACGGCGAAGGGTTACTCTGCCAGAACCGTCGCCAGCGGCAAGCTTGAAAGCATGGGATCGAACGGGAAAAGATGCCCGTAGCTTTTCTTCTCTTTTCCAAATGGCTATTTAAATTCCTTTTTAAATGGTCCCACTGCGTTTCGCTTTGATTCTGCTGATACTTTGTTGGTTTAGGAGCTCAGTATACGGAGCGGATCTAGCTCAGCCCCACATTGAAGTTTTTAAGGCAAAACGTGAATTGCAACTCTTCGACGGGGAGCGTCTCGTAAAGGTTTATCCCGTTGCTCTCGGCTCGAATCCGATTCCTCCCAAAGAGCGCGAGGGCGACCGGGCTACTCCAGAAGGCTCCTACTTCATCTGTCAAAAAAATCCACAGAGCCACTATCATCTTTCCTTGGCGATCAGTTATCCCGGGCCGCAGGATGCGGAGCGCGGTTTCAAAGAAGGATTAATTAGTGAGGAAGAGAAAAAGGCAATTTTAAGGGCAAGCGCCAACCATCAAGTACCATCGTGGAATACCCGGCTTGGAGGCGAGGTCTTCGTCCACGGCAACGGTTCTAAACCTGATTGGACGTGGGGTTGCATTGCCTTGGATGATCAAGATATGGATGAACTTTACCAATGGGTATCCGTAGGAACTCCCATTACAATCCATCCCTGATAGAAAGTTTCTTTTTCCTACCAGAAAATAGATGCCTCAAAGGCGATTAAAAGTAAACTGCGCACGGTTAAGCTTGGGAAAGCCATTCTTTTTAGACAACCTCAAGCATAGTGAAGCGATACTCCTCTAACTGCCTGATGCTGGTACTGCTGTTTTCCTTCGGCATCGAAGAGATTATACCGGCAGCCACCGATTCGCCCTATACCGGTACGACGAATAGCGCAGCGGCGATTCCTCCTGCGCCGGTGAAGCACAAAAAGAAAAAGACCAAGACATCGACAGAGTCATCGGCTTCAACCAATAGCGTGACGAAGCCTATTCCTCCGTCAGACACCACAAATGCAGCACCTTTGAAAGTATCAGGTCCTTCTTCGACGAACGAAACTGCGAAGACGGAGCCAGCCCAGCCCGCGACCAATTCCTCGACAGAGCCCGTTCCGCCAATTATCAAAATCGATACCAAGTCTGGATCGTCGGGCAGTACGAACGATATCTCGAAACCGACACCCTCTTCTTCCACGAATGCGACCGTCGCGCCAACTGAGCCGGCGGTTCCAGCCATTCATACCGCCACGTTGACCACCGCGGATATCAAGGAGTTTGCGGACCAGACACCGGCCATCCAGGCGCTGATCAGCAACGGACTGGCTGTAACCAAATTAAATCTCAAGTATCAGTACGGCTCCGATGATCCCAAGAATGGCGGTATGGATTGTTCCGGTACGGTCCATTATTTGTTGGAAGAATCGGGACTCAAGGACGTTCCACGGGATGCTACCGGTATCTATACGTGGGCTTGGAAAGAGGGACATGTTCAGCCGGTGGTCAGCAGTAATTTGTCGACGTTTGAACTGAGCCGGCTCAAACCGGGTGATTTATTGTTCTGGATCGGTACTTATGATGTGGATCGCGATCCGCCCATTTCGCACGTGATGATCTACCTCGGCACCAATCGCGAAACGGGCAAGCGGGTGATGGTAGGAGCCAGCGAGGGGCGGACCTACAAGGGAAAGTCGCAGTATGGGGTCAGTGTGTTCGACTTTGCCCTGCCCAAGGCGTCATCCAAGGTGGGCGGGCAGGAATATCAGGGCCGGTTTATTGGCTACGGTCCGGTCCCGGGCCTCTAGAAGGGAGGGTTGGCGGAGGGAAGGGGAAAGCGGTCATAAGAAACTTTTCCGCTCCCCTCTTGCCTTTTTGCCCCAGATTTTTGAAGATGGTGGGATGGACTTGCCCCGTATTGTCGAATCGTTGCTATTTGTCACGGATCGACCCCTCACATCCAAAGCGATTGCGCGTGCCTTGCACGACGCCGCAAGATTTTCGCCGACGCCCGAAACGGCTGCCTTCGAAAAAATAACTCCCGATGAAATCGAGAAGACCATCGAAGAGTTGAATGCCAAGTTGACCGAGGAGGGATCCAGCCTCATGGTCCAAGGGGTCGCAGGCGGCTATCAACTCAAGACCCGTGCGGATTACGCGGTCTGGACGAATCGCCTCTTTGATGCCCCCAAGGCCCCGCGCTTGAGCCAGCCCGGCTTGGAAACCTTGGCCGTCATTGCCTATCGCCAGCCGATTGGTCGTGCGGAGATTGAGTCTGTGCGCGGTGTTGCCGTGGATGGCGTGCTTGCCACCCTGCTGGAGCGTAAGGTCGTCCGCGTGGCGGGGCGCTCCGAGCAACCAGGCCGCCCGCTTCTTTACGAGACTACTCAGTTGTTTCTTGAGATGTTCGGATTGAAGAATCTCGACGAACTTCCCAATGCCGATGAATTGCGCCGGTTCCAACCCCCTGAAATTTCCAATGCCCCCCAACAACAGCAACTCGACGTCGTCCTTGACCAGCCAGATGCGCCAGCTGCGCCAGAAGGTGGATCGGATCGACCTCAAGATACTGAAACTCCTCCAGCAACGGATTAAGCTCTCGACCCGGATCGGCCAGGTCAAGCGTCGTCACGGAGCGCCCGTTTACGCCCCGCAACGCGAGGCGGAGCTGCGTATTCGTGTTACCAACTTAAGCAAGGGAAAGCTGCCTGCGCCGGCAGTCGAGGCCATTTTCCGGGAGATCATGTCCCACTCACGTGCGGTGCAGGGACAGGCTCCGCTTGGATTGCTGCATGCAAGCGCGGGCTTGATCAAGGCGCCAGCGCGATGGCAATTCGGCGCATGTGACAGTTTTGTTGCGAAGAAAACCTGGCTGGAGCTGGCAGCTGGGATCAAGACGGGTTCCCTGACCTTGGGCCTGTTGACGGGTAAAGACCTAGCCTCAGTTTTAAAGGACACGTCAACTCGTCAGCATTTCCTGACGCACTTCGAAGTGGTGAGCGATTTTACTCCCGGGCTCGAAAACGAGGTGCCTTTAACCCACAGGATTTTCGTTGTGACCCCTCGTAATCAAGGAGTTACAATACTCGCCAACCGGGCGTTGATTTTAATCGAGTGCAAATCCACGCTGAATACGGTAAAAAAGTTGGCTAACTCCATGTCAAAGCGTCCCATTCGTGTCGAAGAGCTTATTCTTCGCAAACCATCTACTGCCTTGGTCCGCGTGACTTTGCCGCAACGCATGGATGCCCTGAAGCTTGCTGATCTCCTGTGGGTATCAGGGGAATCTCTTGGCGCTCAAATCTCCCCGCTTGGCGTTTATCTTGGTACCGAGAATTATGGCGGATAATGCTCCAGTACCGGAGGATGCATCCAAGCCTCCTGCCCTGCCGACCACGCCGCCTTTAAAGTCGGCTGCCAGCAAGGTCGTGGTGGCGCTTTCCTCCGTGGCTAAGGCACCACCGCCCATTCCGATTAAGCAAGCCTCCGCAGAGCCCAAGCTTGTCCAGCCCGGTATCAAAACCGAGATCAAGCCGCCGCCGAAAATCGAAACCTTGCGGGGAGCTCCTCCCATCAAGGTGCCTGATACCAGTTCTCCCGAAACGGGACGTGGGCAGTCGAGTGTTCCTCCTCTCGTAAATAGCGGGTCAAAGAAGACGACGGCCCGGTTGTTGATCCCGTCGATCAAGTTAAACCAGCCCGTGCCTGAACCTGTCGTTGAAAAAGAGACTCCCCAGGAATCGATCATTCTCGGGCCGGGAGATTCGGTTGAAGAGCATCCCGTTCACCCGGAAAAAGTTGCGGAAGAAAAGGCCGCGTCATCCTCCTCAGCAGAGCAAGAAAAGCTTCCTGAAGCCGCCCAATCCCTGGTTGTTTTGCCGCCAGTTGCTCCAGTCGCAGGAGAGTCAACGACGCTTCAGCCTCCGGTGATTCTTTCCAAGCCGGAATCGTCTGAGGCTCCCAAGTCTGTTCGTCCGCCACCCTTACCCGCGCCCAAACCCGTGGAAAAAGCGGCTTCAACCGCGGTTCAAGTTGTTCCCAAGATGGTGGGAGCCGAGCCCATTGCCCATGGAGAAAAGCTGCGTCCTCCGCCTCAACTTCCCCAAGAAGGAGCTGGAGTGGCGGGTGCGCTGCCTCATCCGGTTGTCGTTCCCGAAACCACAGCTCTGCCGCGTGTACCCGCATTGGCTCCGGTGGAAGCAAAGTCAGGTGGAACTCTCCCGCCCGCCTTACCCTCGACGAGCGCAGCGGTAACGCCGACGGAAGCGAAGGTCGTCCCTCCGATCCTCCCGTCGGATAAAGCTGCTGCGCCGATAGGCACGACCAAGGCGCTTCCTCCACCGATTGATCCGCTATTGAAAGCAACGAAGCAATTGTTGCCCAAGCGAGAGGAAGCCAAGCCTGCGCTTCGTCCTGCCGTCCTGCCCAATAAAGCACTTGCGAATCCCAAGACGACAAGTAGCTCCATCGAGCCGTTGGTGGTCGCCGGCTCGACAAAAAAAACTGCAGCAGCTGTACCGCCGATCGCAGCCGCCCAACCTGAAACAGGCAAGCTGCACGCTCCGGTTGAAATACCCGCAAAGACAACCGATAAGCCCCCGCTGCCGCTGACCCGCGCTGCCCGCGCCAAGAAGCGGCGCGTGATGGAGATGGTCTTTTTCTATTTTGTGATGTTGGTCGTTGGGGGTGTCCTTTATGTAGGAACGATCCGTTTGACCCAGGAGACGCGAGTCGAAGGCCAGGTGATTCCACCCGCGGGTATGCCTCTTGCGGAGGAAGTGTGGATCGTGAGTGATTTCCGGCAATTAACCGCCGGCATCGCGGAAGACCTGGCGGAAGAACGCGCTCCCCTGTTGCAGGAAATGCACGAGCGGCAGGATCACGTCCAACGTGTCCAGGCGGACCTTGCGATGCGTGAAGAACGCATCCGACTCCTACGGGCGCAAATCCAGTCAGCCAAGGACGAGGAGACGAACGTCGTCAAGCAGGCCCGTGATGAGGCCCAGCAATTGTGGGATGGCCCGGGGACGCAACTCGACGATGACTACAATGCCCGCCAGAGCGAACTTCAGAATGCGATCGTGAACCGTGCGAAATCCCTCAACCTCAAATACGCGCCGGACCCGACCTACAACGCACCGGAAGTCTGGGCCAATGCCTACCGTCTCGCTCTTTATGAAGTTCCCGCCGGTGTCGATGCAGGAAAGGAATACCAGTGGCTGAACGACCAGATGAAAGCCTGGCGTGATTTCGTCAAGGCTCAGGATGACAAACGCGAGCAACTACGCGAGCAGGCCGCCCAGATCAAGATGAGCCCGGCGACGAAACTGAACGATCTCAACGCGAAGATCGAGGAGTTGCAGCATCGCATCGATAGCACGCAATCGGAGGAAGATCCTCTCAAGCCCGAGTTGCAGACGGCCCAGGCCGACTTGGCCGAGACGCAGACCACGGAGGCGGGACTCGATGCCAAGTATTACAAGCAGTTGAGCGCGTTGCCGGGATCAAGCATTACCAAGCGATTGCCGCTGGAACCCAATGGCCGGTTTACGTGGGCGAACGTGGAGAATGACAGTCCCTTTGCCGATGGTGAGAATGAGCATCATTACTGGATTTTCTCTCGGGCCACCCGTGCGGATGGACGCGAGTACTGGGCACTGGGCCGGTTCACGATTGAAAAGAATCATACTCTTGGACTGTTGATCGAGCCGGACAGTTTCGTTTCGACCAAGGCCATGTTGCGTCCGGAACTTTCGCCGGATGAGCAGGCGCAGTAAGACATCCGTGCGACGGGTGTGGGGTTGGCGGCGCTTGATCGCCATGACCCAACAGGAACTCTGGAATGAGCGACTCCTTGCGGTCCAGGCCCCGCCCTGGGTGATGACGGAGCGACCCAACCGTTCCCGCATTCTACTGGAGGTTTATACCGAGGACCATGGGGCGGTGCTTTCGCTGGTGGAGCGATTTGGCGGGAGCGTTCGGGTGGTGAGGGACAGCGAATGGTTGGTGCCGGAGAAGTCGGTACCGCTGCGGATTGGGAAGAGGCTGGAAATTGTTCACAGTAACATTTCTAGACGAGCGACCATGCCGCGGCTGCAGATTCCCTACGGGATGGCCTTTGGCAGTGGCGACCATGGAACCACGGGGATGTTGCTTCGGGCCCTGACTCAATATGAGGATTGGCCCGGAACTTCGGTGCTGGATCTGGGGACGGGCAGCGGGGTGTTGGCGTTGACCGCGCGGCTCTTCGGCGCGCGGAAAATTGAGGCGACCGATTTTGATGCCGACGCGATTCGCGTTGCACGGGAAAATGAAGAGCTGAATTTTCCGGAGCCGATGATTCGTTGGCAGTGTGCGGATGTGAAACGGCTGAAGGTGAAAGCCGGATTCAATTTGGTGACGGCCAATTTGTTTAGCGAAATCCTTTGTCAGGCTGCGCCGCAAATTACGGCGAGTGTCGCGTCGGGCGGACAATTGTGGCTCAGCGGGATTCTACGCTCTCAGAAGCCGCAAGTAGTGACGACATATCGCATGCAACGGCTGAGGCTGGTGCGCGCGGTCAGCCGGGGTAAATGGGTGATGCTCCAGTGGAGCAAACCACTCGCGGTTTAAGACAGCGAGTGGTCGGTGAAGAAGAGGACGAAGACGAGGTAGCCGATGGCTGCCACGGCAAGAACCGCGAGGAGGCTAAGGGTGGCGGTCCACGCTTTATTTGCTCCACCCCGTGGTTTTTTGGCGACGGGTGAGGCATTGATGAAGCCTTCGGGGCGTCCGACGGAGTTGCACTCGTTAAGGTTGACCCGCTCCGAAAGGCTGGGCATTGGCTGGCCTGGGGGCGCATGCTCGGAATCGTAAAGCAGCTCGATGTTGCCGAGGCGGACGACGTCGTTACGGCGGAGCTTTTGTTCGACAATTTTCTCGCCGTTAACGCGGGTGCCGTTGGTGGAATCGAGATCCTTCAGGACATAATCGAGTCCATCGAGCTTGAGCACGGCATGATGTCCGGAGACACTGGCGTGTTCGACCTGGACCTTGTTGTCTTCAACGCGGCCGACGGTGATTTCCGGGCCAGCGAGATCAAACGACTTCCCCTCAAATTCCGGGGACTGTGCGACTAGACGGGGCATAGTTGCAAACGCTACGAATTATTCGCGCTCTTATCAATCATTTTACTGAATTCGTGGAAAAAGTAATCGGCGTCGTGAGGGCCGGGCGCGGCTTCCGGATGATATTGAACCGAGAAGACCGGCTCCTTGCGATGGCGCAGACCTTCGCTGGTGTTGTCGTTGAGATTGATCTGGGTGGTCTCGGCCTCGGAGGCGGGGAGGGAAGCGGGATCGACCGCAAAGCCGTGGTTTTGCGAGGTGATGCTGATCTTGCCGGTGGTGAGGTCTTTCACGGGCTGGTTGCCGCCGCGATGGCCGAACTTCAGTTTGAAGGTCTTTCCGCCGAGGGCGTAGCCGAGGATCTGGTGGCCGAGACAGATGCCGAAGATCGGCTTCTTGCCGATGAGCGATTGGACGGTTTTGTGCGCGTAGGTAATGACGCCGGGATCGCCGGGGCCGTTGGAGAGGAAGATGCCGTCGGGATTCGATGCGAGCGCTTCGTCCGCCGTGGCCGTGGCCGGAAGGACGCGGACGCCGAAACCGTGCTGGCGGAGGCGGCGCAGGATGTTGGTCTTGAGGCCGAAATCGAACGCGACGATGCGATGCTTGATGGGCGGGAGCGGGGCGAAATAATCTTCGCCGGTGAGGGGCGGCGCGCCGGCGGGGCGCTTGCCCTGGATGAGGGTCCACTTGCGGCTGAGCTTGTTCTCGGGATCCCAATCGTAGGCGGCCTGGCAGGTGACTTCCTTGACGAAATCGCGCTCGAGATAGGACCACTTTTTGGCGAGGTCAATGGCGGCGGCGTCGGAAAGTTTTTCGGAGGTCATCACGCCGCGCAGGGAGCCCTGGGTGCGCAGGCGGAGAGTGAGCGAGCGGGTATCGATACCGGTGAGGCCGGGGATGTTGTTGCGCTTGAGATAGGAGTCGAGCGTCTCGACGCTACGCCAGTTGCTGACGACGGGGGAGAGCTCGCGGACGATGAGGCCGGAGACGTGGGGCTGGTACGATTCGATGTCGAGGAGGTTGATCCCCGTGTTGCCGATGAGCGGATAGGTCATCGTGACGATCTGGCCCTTGTAGGAGGGGTCGGTCAGGATTTCCTGGTAACCGGTCATGGAGGTGTTGAAACAGACTTCGCCATTGACGGTGAGGGGCGCGCCGAAAGAGAGGCCGCGCCAGATGGAGCCGTCTTCGAGGGCGAGAAGGGCGGGATTCATGGTGCTCCAATATCGCGGGTTAAGCGCGAAGCTCAAGAAATTGTACGTTAAATTTTTTGGACGGAATTAACGGACCGAAGGGTAGTCTTGGACCCTGGGCGACGGGTTGGGAAAGATATTGAATAAAAATATGGTCATCCTGAGCTTGTCGAAGGATCAGCTCCGGGTGATTTTCGTAGAAGAGAATGAAGGTAAGTTAGGAAGCCTGAGGCATGTATTTCTTTGCCCTTCTGAACCCTTTTGCTTCCGCATCGGCGACAGTTAGAGCGTAAAATTCGCCATCGCTCGGCCGAATCTTGACGCGGTCATACTGCTGGTCGAAGGGCAAATGATAAATACGATTGCCTTGATTGATGTTGCACTTAATCAAAGGGTAATCAGTTTCAATCTTTTGATTTTTGATCGTAATGCCCAACCGCTGAGAAGCTAACGTAGCTACGTCTGATAATTGCGCGGTCGTTGCAAAGATCGAAGTCACAGTTTTTTTCTCGATGAGTTCGTAAAGAAGACATGTCCCGTAAAATTGAAACAAGTGCTTTTCGCGAATAACTTTATCCTTTGACCAATATTTTGCCTGAACAATGTGAGTTTTTATTCCTTTTGTACAAATCAGATCACGGCCCATATCCTCGAAGCCTTTTAATGCACCATGGAAGTGTACGTCCCAACCTTCCATTTCATATAAATAACCAAGATATCGTTCGTACAATCTTCCGATCTCCCAGGGAGATTTTTTCCGAGCTTTGTATGCATCGAGAGCTCTTTGATTTCTCTCCGATACAGAGAGAAGTTGGTATTCATCCTTGGACAGATATAAAGCAGAACGGTCGATATTTTCGTCTTCATCATCTAGATCGTTACCTGGTTTGAATCCTGCGATTTCATCTAAAATAATCTCCTCGTACTCTGCTAAAATAGGAAAATATTCTTTGTACGAGGCAAGTTGATACTCCAAGAATTTCATTCGTGCAGTTGCCTCTCTTTTTTTCTGATTGGCGTCTTTCACAAAATCCGCAGCACGTAGAGCGGGGCGTGATTTGTTTCGCAGGTACCTTACGGCTGATCCATCTCTAGTAGCCTCAACGTCAGCAATAAAATCAGCGAGCCATTTACGTCCAGATATATAGCCAAGTTCAAACTTTGATTGGGTGATTTCCAGAAATTGCTGTTTACGAGCGATAAGGTTGAGGGAGTCCTTTTGGTGCTGATCAGCTTCGCGCTTTTGTTGAGCAACATAGACGTCTACTTCTCCCTTTCGTGCTCTAATAGCATCATCCGAAATCTCCTTTGCTCTTTTTTGTATTTGAGATTCGATAGCGCTGAATATCCAAATAATACCAATTACCAAGGCGATTCCGCCAAAGACATAGTAGGCTGAATTGTCTTGGCTGTAAGTGCTGTGATAATAACCGAAGAAATTCATTTCCTGGAGGCTGACATCAAATCATAGCCATCTAAAGTATTTTTCTTTGATGAATATCTTTCGGAGGCTGATCCTTCGACAAGCTCAGGATGACGGACTGTTATTGGAGCAGGTCGCCATTCACGACCTCCGCATACGTCTTGAAGTGGAATTTGCAGACGGATTTGAGGGCTTCGGGGCCGTGCTTTTTGACGATCTCGCGGGCGGCGGCTTTGACCTGGGCGGAGGCACCTTTGGGGAGGGTGATGCCGATTTTTTCGCCGAGGTACTTGAGGCGAGTGAGAAAGGCAGCCCGCGCGAGGATGGAGGCGGCGGCGACGGCGATGTCGCT
>Ga0068858_100007444_pt1 | contig 10584 bp, 7 predicted proteins | sample KBSSwiS12_FD_66589 | JGI IMG/M metagenome (GOLD analysis project Ga0068858, IMG submission 66589) | Switchgrass rhizosphere microbial communities from Kellogg Biological Station, Michigan, USA - KBS Switchgrass S1-2 | ecosystem: Host-associated > Plants > Roots > Rhizosphere > Soil ... | reverse complement strand
ATCCGCTCCGTGCCGCGAGCGTTCGGCGGACCGGCGCCATCGCGCCCGCCGCCCTTGCCGTTCGCGTTGGCGTTGCCGCCCGGTGGCGTGGCCGGCGCATTGCCTTGTGCCTGCCGCGGCAGCGGCTTGGGCGGCGGTGCGTTGTTGACTACGCGCACCGGGGGACCGCCTGCAACTGCCGGCGTCGCCTGGCCCGGCGGCGGCGTAGCGCGCGCGGCGTTGCCTGCCGGGCGATCGACCGGTTTGCCCGGCGCGGCGCGCAGCGCGGGCAGCTTCGAATCAAGCGAGACCGGCGGTGGTGGCGGCGGCGCTTTCGCCACCACCGGCTTTTCCATCGCCCGCGCGGGCGCAGCGCGGCCGGCAGGCGCGGCGCCGGTCACGCTTTCGCGCTGCGGCGCGATCTTCGCGAGCGGCATCACCTCGGCCTTGTTGATCACCTGAGCGTTCATGGGGATGGCGGCGCGCTGCACGGGCTGCGACTGCGCGAAGGCGGCGGGCGGCACGGCCGTGATTGCGGCGGGCCGGTTCATGTTGACGTAGCGGACGTCGGTCGCCCTGTCGCGATTGTTGTAGATGTTCGTCACGTAAGTGGTGTTGACCACGGTATTGGTCACGTTCACGCGCGTGAAGTAGTCGCGGCTGGCCGTGTAGGCCGGGCGGTAGACCTCGCCGGGGCCAAGCGGAAACCAGCCGATCGCCGAGCCGCCGCCGACGCTGAGGGCGAAGCCCGCGCCCCCCACGAAGGCGACCAGCGCAGGCGCGTAGACCGCCCGCTGGCGTACCGGACCCGGTACCCAGCACCACGCGTTGTCGATCTGCGCCCAGCGGCCGTAGTGGAACGGTGCGAAGCCCCACGGCGCATCGTCGACCCACGTCCATCCCCACGGGTCGATCCACGCCCAGTGGCCGTCGCGGTAGGGCGCCCAGCTCGCGGCGACGCCGCGGGGTACCCACACGTTGCCGTAGTCGGGGACCGCCCGCCACGTGCCGTACTGGTCGAGATCCTCGTAGCCCACGACATCGGCGGCGACGTAGCGCGCGGCCGGCAGAGAGGCGTAGCGCTGCTCGCGACCTTGCGCCCAGCGATCGAAGCTGTCGAACGGCGCGGGTGCGCGATATTGCGCGTCCTGCAGGTCGGTACCCGCGAACCGCGCGGCCTGCCCGTTGCCGATGCGGTACGTCGTTGCATCGCCGTACACATCGCCTTCGCCGTCGCGCACGACGAGCGCCGTCGCGCCGCCATTGGCGTCGACGTCGAAGCGATAGGTGCCCGGTCGACGCGCGACGAATGCGAAGTTGGGCGTGTCGATTTCCACCTGGTCGCCGGCGACGAGGCTGCGCACGCGCAATTGCAAGGTTCCCTGCGTCAGCTGGAATTGCTGGATGCTGTCGTCGAGGTTCGCGACCACGACGCTCGTGGCCGCGCCAAGGCGCACCGTGGCGTTCGGCGTTTGCAGCTCCACGCGCGAATCCGCATCCGACCACAGGCGGTCGCCGGTGACGAGCGGACGATTCTGCACCGCGCGAACCCATTCGGATTCGCCAGCAGGCGAGAAACTCACGGTGCCTTCCAGGTTGGCGAGGCGCGCGACGCGCCCCGGCGGATCCGCGAGCGCAGTGCCTGCGGCCAACAGCAGCAGGGCGGCGAGCGCAATCAGTCGCGCATCAGTGCCGGAAGGGGTTCGGATCATCGGTGCTCCTCGTTTGTAGGCGGCGCGACCACCCGTGCGTGCGTCGTGGTCCGACAGCCGCACTCTTCATGACACGAATCGTGTGTAACGCGTGCAACCGGCTGCATCGATTCGTCGTGTCGCGCCTATCCGTTCGTTTTCGATACACGTGATGTGCAATGCGCGTGCCAGGCGGCAACGGCGCACGAATGCAGGTTGCAAGACTTACAAATCCCGCCGACGCGGGGAGCGCCGCCGGGGCGCGGCGCGTCAGGAGCGGGGCGGAGGCGTCGTCGCTTGCCGATCTTCGTGCGCATCCGGCGGTGCGTCGAGGCGGTCGATCTTCACGAGCTCGGGAAACCAGCGCATCCACAGCGCGACGACGACCAGGGTGCCGAGGCCGCCGATCACCACCGACGGCACGACGCCGAACCACGCGGCCGTCACGCCCGATTCGAATTCGCCGAGCTGGTTGGACGTGCCGATGAAGAGTGCGTTGACGGCAGACACGCGCCCGCGCATTTCATCGGGTGTGCGCAACTGCACGAGCGACGAGCGGACGACGACGCTCACCATGTCGGCCGCGCCCAGCGTCGCGAGGGCCAGCACCGACAGCGGAAACCAGCGCGATACGCCGAACACGATGGTCGCGAGGCCGAAGAGTGCCACGCCACCAAACATGAGCCGACCGGCGTGGCGGGCGAGGGGCTTCCTTGCGAGGTAGAGCGCCATCGCCAGGGCGCCGACGGCCGTGCTCGAGCGCAACAGGCCGAGTCCCCACGGGCCCGTCTGCAGAATATCGCGGGCGTAGATCGGCAAGAGCGCCGTTGCCCCGCCGAGCAGCACGGCGAAGAGATCGAGCGAGATGGCCCCGAGCACTGCGGGCCGGCTCCTGATGAAGCGGATGCCCGCCAGCACTGAGTCGAGGTCGACCTTTTCCGTGCGCGGCGGCCGCCGGGCGAGACGGATGAGATGGACGAGGAGCCCGGTCGCGAGAAAGAGTGCCGCGCTCGCCGCGTAGACCGCCGCCGGGCCCGCGACGTAGACGATGCCACCGAGCGCGGGCCCGGCGATCACCGCCGACTGGGTCGCGGCCGAGTTGCTCGCGATCGCCCGCGCGAAGAGCGCGCGCGGGACGAGCGACGGCAGCAGTGCCGACATCGCGGGCATCTGGAAGGCACGCGCAGCGCCGACGACGAAGACCAGCGCAAAGATCAGCGCTTCGGTGATCCAGCCCTGCGCGCTGCCGAAGGCGAGCCCGCCCGCGGCGAGCGCCTCCACCACCACGCAGGCCTGCAGCACGCGCCTTCGATCGAAGCGATCAGCGACATGGCCCGCGACCAGCACCAGCACGAACGCAGGGACGAACTGCGCGAGCCCGACGAAGCCGAGGTCGAGCGCGCTCCCGGTAAGCGCATAGATCTGCCATCCAACGCCGACGGCGAGCATCTGGTGCGCGACCATCGCGGCGACGCGCGCGCACCAGAACAGCAGAAACTCGCGCTCTCTCAGCAGCGAGTCGGACGGCAACGGCGCGGGCGGCAATCGGCCTGCGGGAGGCGTGGAGGACGTGCAGCGCGGCGCCTCGTGCGCCACGCCGGAACCGGGCGGCCCGCGACGCGGATCGCCGGAGGGTCAGCGGCCCTTGGTGCTGGCCCGCGTGCGCACTGCGAGGCGCGGCGGCGGTGCGGCCGGGCGCCGTGCAGCGGGGGGCGGGTTGGCCGGCGGCGTGGCCTTGGTGAGTCCCTTGAACGTGCCGGTCTTGGCCTTCGTCATGTCGTCGTTCCGTGGCGCGATCGGTGCGATCGCCACTCCATCATGCAACGCCGTCCGGGGAGAGCGCAAGCGCCGCTCAGGATGCGCCGACGAGTGCCAGGACGATCGGCGTGGTGAGCGCCGCCAGCGCCGTCGTCGTCACGATCGCCGATGCGACCGCGCCGGTCAGCACGTCGAACTGGCGCGACATCAGGTAGACGTTGGCGCCGACCGGCAGCGCCGCCAGCATGACGATCGTCGCCGTTTCGAGCGGCGGCAACGAGAGCAGACGGGCGAGGCCATAGACGGCGGCCGGATGCACGGCCAGCTTGATGCAGGTCATCGCGGCGCTCGCGCGCCATCCGGCACGGGCCCCGAACCCGGCGAGCCCCATTCCGAGCGCCACGAGCGACAGCGGTATCGCCGCGTTGCCGAGGAGTGTCATCGTTTCGTCGACGAAGCCCGGCAGCGCGAGGCCGGTAAAGCCGAACGCGGTTCCGGCCAGGATGCTCGCCACCACCGGGTTCGTCAGCACGCCGAGGACGGTTCGACCGAAGGCACGCGCGGAGAACGCGCCGTGGCGCGCCCATTCGATGGACACGGTGGCGAGCGTCCACAGCAGCAGCGAATTGAACACGAGCACGAGCGATACCGCGGGCAGCGCCGCGTCGCCGAGGATGATCCGCGCGAGCGGCAGGCCGAGGAGGACGTTGTTCGAGAAGATGCCGGCGAGCGCGAACACCGATTGCGCCGCGCCGTCCATGCGGAAGAACACTGCGGCGAGGAAACGGCCGATCACGTAGACGCCGAGGCACGCGCCGAAATAGGCAACCAGCAGACGGGTATCGACCCGCGGCTCGCGCGCGAACTCGCTCATCAGGCGAAACAGCAGCGTGGGAATGGCCACGGTGAAGACGAAGCGCGTCAGCGCGTCGCCGGCGGTCATCGGCCAGCGCCCGAGGCGCGTCAGCGCGTAGCCGATCGCCACCAGCACGAACAGCGGCGCCGTGAGGCCGACAAGGTGGAGAAAGCCGGCCGGCATGCGCGGTCGCGAGGGCGTCCACGCCGCGGCGTCAGACGGCGCGTTGACCGATCAGCGCGAGGAACTCTTCGCGGGTCGCCTGCGATTCGCGGAACGTACCGAGCACGGACGACGTGACCATCACCGAGTTCTGCTTCTCGACCCCGCGCATCATCATGCAGAGGTGCTGGGCTTCGATCATGACGCCCACGCCCGTTGCGCCGACCGTCTCCATCACGGCCTCCGAGATCTGCTCGGTGAGCCGCTCCTGGAGCTGGAGGCGGCGCGCATACATGTCGGCGAGCCGCGCGAGCTTGGACACGCCGAAGACCTTGCCCGTCGGAATGTAGCCGATGTGACAGCGGCCGAAGAACGGCAGCATGTGGTGCTCGCAAAGGCTGTAGACCTCGATGTTCTTCACGATGACCATGCTGTTGGTCTGCTGCGTGAAAATCGCTCCGTTGACGAGGCGCGCGAGGTCGGTGCGATTGCCCGAGGTCAGGAACGCGAGCGCCTCCGCGACGCGCTGCGGCGTGCGGACGAGACCCTCCCGGTCCGGATCCTCGCCCAGGGCGACGAGGATCTCGCGCACGAGTCCGCGGATCCGTCCGATATCCACGCCGGCGGTGTCGTGTGTCATGCGGCGACGCCCGCGTCCCTGGCCGCTGTGTCCGGATGGCGCGCAGCCAGCACGTTGAGTGCGGCGCTGATGGCGCGATCGAACAGCGGCACGGGCTCCTGCAGCAATGCCACGGGGCCGGTCGCAAGCGCATGCGCGAGCTCCTCGGGCGCACGCACGAACGTCGCGAGGCCGGAGCGACTCGCGAACACGTAGCGCATCCGCAGCGTGCCGGTCCAGACGAGACGCGCCGGCGTCGACCGGCCGTCCGAACGGAACTCGAGCCACGTACCGGGGACCATCTCGGAAACGAAATCGTGCGCTGCGGTGATCACCATGCGCGTGCCCGGCTTGAGCCCGGCTGCGGGCGCACCGGGGACCGCGCCCGCGGGCGCAAGGTCGGCCCCGGGTGTCCCCGGCGGCGCCGCCGGCGCACCGGTGCCCGGCACTTTGATGGCCGCGATGTGGAGCTGGTAGAGCGCTTCCATGAACGCCTTCGAGCGCTCGGCCGGGACGGCCTCGGCGGTGCAACCCTTGCGCAGCGCCATCACCAGGCCCGGAATCATCTTGGCGAGTCGGGCCTTCTGGCCGGTGCGCTCCTTGGCCGCGACGCTCCACAGCAGGTCGTCGAGCGTGCGCAGCGCATCCTGCATCGCGACCGCGTTCTCGCCGTGCGTCTTCAGGAGCTGCGTGAGGTGATCGGTCCAGATCGTCTCGGAGAACGCCCGCACGGCGCCCGGCACTTCGAGCCCCGCGAGGTGATCGCGCACGGTGCCGCGTACGCGCCCGCGCTCCGACTCGACTTTTTCCGACTGCGCGGCGGCGGCGATCTCGGGCTCGACGGCCGCCGCGGTCTTGCGGCGCTCGCCGTCGACGAACTGCGCGAGCCGCGCGCGGGCCGGCGCGAAGACGGCAAGGTCGATCTCGAAGTTCTGGACGAGCGTGTCGATGATGTCGGTCGCGACGATCTCGAGGGCATCCGCGTACGTCGGGTCGCCTGACGCTCCGACCGAAGCTTCCGCCAGTTCGTCGAGGAACCGGCGTCCCGGGTGCTTCGAGTCGTGGAAGAACGACGGCTCGAGCAGCGCCGCCTTCAGCACCGGGATCTGCAGCCGCCCGATCACTGCGCGCATCCGCTCCGGCAGCGACCCGTCGCGGAAGACATAGTCGAAGATGAGGGCGACGACGTCGGCGGTGGTGCGGTCGGCGGGATTGGTCAGCGTGTCGCCGAGTGCGTCGCGGACGTGCGGAATGAGGTTGCGCGGCGCGCGGGCGTCGTCGGGTGCGCCGTAGGCGCGGATGGCTTCCGCGACCACGTCGCGGTCGAGGTCGCGGCGCTGGAGCGAGGTCAGCTGGCGTATCGACGTCGCCACGCCACCCAGCGCGAGCATGGGGTCGAGGTCCGGAAAGGCGTCGTCGGCCTGCGCGGCCGGGGCCGGCGCTGGCGCTGCGCCCCCCCCCGATGCATGGCTGCTTTTCGCGAGCGCAGCAAGGCTCGCGGCGACCGTCGCCGCCGGCAGCGTACCGCGCTCGAACGCCGACTGCGCCGCACGATCGGCCGCGGGATCGTCGGCGTGCGCGAGCAGCCGCTTGAAGACCGGCAGCAACTCGGCATCCTCGTCCGGCCGGTACTGGCTGCGCGCGCGCAGCGCCGCGCTGATCTCCGGCAGTACGCCGTGGTCGGCGAGGAAGCGGTTGAGCGTGACGTAGGCCTTGTTGACGCCCGGCGTCAGATCGAGCAGCAGCCGCTCCATCAGCGTGCGCCAGACGAGCGGCGCCGGATAGATGGCGCGCGACGTGACGCCGATGGCGTCGAGCACGTACGACGGCGAGAACGGATTGTCGATCTCCGGCGACGTGCGGTCGGGCATCAGCGCGGCGAAGCGCTGGTCGAGCGCGATCGCCTCCATCCGGGTCATCTCGAGGAACTGCTGCGTCGCATCCGTCACGGCGGCCTGCTTTGCGTGATCGACGTCGGTCAGCATCTTCACGCCGAGGCCCTGCGCATTGGCGTCGGGGCGGCGCCCCTTGCGCCGGTGGCCGGCAATGCGGCGCTCGTACGCCTCGTCGATCGTCGCGCCGAACTTCTCGAGCCAGGCGCCGCGCTTGGCGCGGAAGCTCTCGACCTCTGCATCCGGCATGTGCTTGTTCCACTCGAACAGGTCGCTGCACATGTCGAGCGACAGCCGCGTCATGTCGACGAGGCGCGCGCGATACTGGAGGAAGCACTCGCGCAGGAGCGCGCGCGATTCGGCGGTGCCGAGCCGAGCGGCGCTGCCTGCGGCCTCGGGCGACGGGGTAGGGGGCGAGGTCATCGGGGCGGCGGCGGAATTCGCGTCATTCTAGACGCGGCCCGCCGCCCCGGCGACCCCGGAACGTCAATGCGGCAAAGAAATTGTGGCGATGGCGTCGCAGCGGACCTGCGCCGCCGAGCACGTGATGGTGCCGTTCGAGGGCAGATAGTTGCGGACGTTGAAGTAGTAGGTCTGCCCCGGCGTGAGGTTGAGGAGGCTGGCCGTGTTGTTGCCGATGCCGAACGGCACCGACACCGTATTGCTCACGGCGCGGGCCATCGGCCCGGCATTGCCGGACAGATCGGTGGCGCGGAAGTCGCAGGCGGTGCGCGATACCGTGGCCTCGCGGAAGGTCGGCGGGCCGCCGAATTCCGCGGCGAGCAGCGAGCCGAACTGACCGGGGCCGGCAGTGCCGGGCACAGTGAACTTGACCGCCCACACGCCGTTCCACGCGAACGCTGGCGAATCGCCGAAAAACGTCGTGTACGCCGAAGCGCTCGACGAGCCCACCGACGTGTAGAGCGCGCTGGGGAACGAGCCGCACTGACCCGCTGGGGGCGCGGCCGTTGCGACCCAGGTAACCGGAGCACTTGCCGAGCCCGAGCCACTGCCGTTGCTGGCAGTGACCGAGTAGACGACCGCGCCCGCCGTGGACTTGCGCACGAGGCAGACGTTGGTCGAACTGATGCAGTTCGTCCACGCATAGGACGTCGGCGTGCCGGTACACGACGCGATCAGCACGACGAGGCCGTTGACCGTCGGGGTCTCGCTCTGCGCAGTGACGACGAGGCTGCACACGGGCGGCGGCTCGGGCGGCGGCGGCGCGATCCAGTTGAGCGTGATCGACGCCGGCGCGCTCGGTCCCGCCGCGTTGCTCGCGACCAGCGTGTACGTCTGCGGCACGGCCACGCCCGCCGACGCCGTGCAGGCGGACGTGACGCTGTTGCAGCCGGTCCATACGAACGCGGTCGGATTGCCGCTGCAGTTGGACGTGAGCGTCACCTGCGTCCCCACCTGCGGCGAACCGTTGCTCGCGATAAGCTGGCACGCCGGCACGGTGCCGGGCGCCACCTGCGGCGAGCACATCACGACCGGCGTCGGGCCGTAGCCCTCGGCGATGTAACCCTTGGCGATCATCGCCTGCTGTGTCGTGAAGTCCGTCGTGTAGCGATGATTGGAGTCGCTGCGCCCGTTCCAGGTCCGATAGATGGGCGTGGTGCCCGACGGGCAGGCGCCGGTCGTGGTATTGGGCAGGTACACCTGGAACACGTCGCTCGACTCGAGCAGCCATGCGCCGGGAAACTTCTGCTTCACTTCGTCGCATTCCGTCGGCGACGCCGAATAGAAGTGCGAGTCGAGGCCGACCGTAGGACTGCCGTAGAACCGGCAGACCGGATTGGCGGCCGTTCCCGTGGTCGCCGCGTCCTGCACCTTGAAGCTCTGGCCCGTGCGTTTCCAGCCGACGAAGAAGCCGTTGTCGAGCTTGCCGATCTCGTCGGCGGCGGCAGTGACGAAATAGTGGTCGAGCGTCGCGTTGTAGAACTCGATCGCGTCGACGAGCGCCGCCGCAGACGCTGGCGGCGCGACGGCGAGGAGGGCGACCGTCGCGAGGGACAGGCAGCGGACGAAACGACGGCGGAGGGGCGACAGGCGGGGCATGGGCGGGGATACCTTTGCGGATCATCTTACGCTTGAGGTGAAGGGCAGCGCTGCGAACCCGCCCTCCACAGGACGCTGGCGCCGCCGATTGGACCGCAGTTCCGCAGTTTGGTTGCGATCCACGCCTTCGGCTTGCGACGGTATTCGATTTGCGGCAGTCTTCCGGCATCTTCGCCTTCGCGGAAGCGCGCCTGCGCAACGAACGGAACACCGGACGACGGATCCCGTTGCAGCATGCACCCGGCGGCTCGCGCCGCGCGGGATCCATCTGATCGGGAGAGCGGGTCATGAATTGCGCCGTCTGCGGCAAGGACAATCAACCGGGAACGCGCTTCTGCGTCCATTGCGGCGCGTCGCTCGCTGCGCCGGCGCCAGGCGCGCGCCCTGCGGCCGCGGTGGCGCCCCCGACGATGGTCAACGTCGCGGTGCAGACGGCCGCCCGCCCCGCGGCGCCGGCCGGCGGCGAGGAGACCGTCATCCGCCCGGCGGCACCCGGCGCGCCCGCCTACGACGCGCAACCGTCGGCCGGCGCCGGCAAGATCGTTCTCGGCCTCGGCATCGCTGCCCTCGTGATTGCCGCCGGCTTCGTCGGATACAAGATCTTCGGCGGCAGCAGCGACGTGAAGGATTCCTTCGCGCGCTTCGACGGCACTCCGCGGGTCGAGACGCGCGCGCCGAGACCGTCCGCGTCGACACCCCCCACGCCGGCCGCGGAGCCGGTCGTGGCCGCGCCGGTCGCGCCGCCGCCCGAGCCCGCCAAGGCCGATGACAAGTCCGCGCCCGCCAAGGCCGATGCCGCAAAGGCCGACACCGCGAAGGCCGAGGCTACGAAGGCAGGCGCGGCCGCGGACGAAAAGCCCAAGGCGCCCGCGACGCCGAAGGGCGACGGCAAGGCGACCGGCAAGGGTGCGGCGCCCGCGAACTCGGCAGCGACCACCCCTGCCGCCCCGGCAACGCCCGCGCCGCGGCCGGCCCCGCCGCCGGTGGCTGCACCCGCCCCGGCGGACGCGGCGCCGCCCCAGGACCGCTGGGCGCAGATGGGCGAGGAGCTGCAGCGCTGCAAGAGCGAGAGCCTGTTCAATCGCATCGTCTGCGACCAGCGCGTACGCCTGCGCTTTTGCGATGGCTACTGGGGCAAGGTCGCGCAATGCCCCGGCAACGTCGTCAACCCCGACAAGGGCCAGTAGCGCGTCCGCGGCAGGGACGCGGCCTGCACTGCGGCGGGCCTTACGGCCGGCTGAGCGACGTGGTGACGCTGGCCGCCGTCGCGGGCTCGGCCACCAGCACCTGCAGGGCGGCGCGCAGCGCGGCGACGTCGTCGCGCAGCGCGGCGGTGCGGGCGGACTCGGCCTGCAGGGCGGCCACTTCCCGTTCCAGCCTCTCGATGCGACGGTCCTTTTCGGCGCCGCGCGCGGCAAGGCCCTGAATCGCTGCAATCGTCACGCCTTGCACGTCGACATGCGAGATCGTCGTGTCGCCGTCGCCGAGCCCGAACGCGCGCCAGAAATCCTGCGCCATCGGCCCCATGTGGGCGGCGGGATTGCCGTTGAACCGCCACGTCGTAAC
>Ga0068858_100007442_pt1 | contig 10588 bp, 10 predicted proteins | sample KBSSwiS12_FD_66589 | JGI IMG/M metagenome (GOLD analysis project Ga0068858, IMG submission 66589) | Switchgrass rhizosphere microbial communities from Kellogg Biological Station, Michigan, USA - KBS Switchgrass S1-2 | ecosystem: Host-associated > Plants > Roots > Rhizosphere > Soil ... | reverse complement strand
GCCTCGATCAACGTCACCGAGGCCTCGTCGCGCAATGCTCAGGTCGCGGTCGACTACACGGTGATCCGCGCGCCTTTCGATGGCGTGATCCTGTCCAAGAGTGCCAATGTGGGCGATCTCGTCACGCCTTTTTCCAACGCCGCCGATTCCAAAGGCGCCGTCGTGTCGATGGCCGACATGAGCACGCTCGAAGTCGAGGCCGACGTCGCCGAGTCCAGCCTGTCCAAGGTCACCGTGGGCCAGCCCGCGGAAATTCTGCTCGACGCGCTTCCGGATGCCCGCTTTCGCGGCCGCATCAGCCGCATCGTGCCCACCGTGGACCGCGCCAAGGCCACCGTCATGACCAAGGTGAAGTTCGACGCGATCGACCCGCGCATCCTGCCGGAAATGAGCGCCAAGGTGAGCTTTCTGTCGCAGGAGGTGACTGCGGAACAGCAGAAGCCGATGGTTGCGGTAGCCGCCGATGCGATCGTCCAGCGCGACGGCCGCGCGGTAGTCTTCGTCATCAAGGATGGCGTGGCCACGGCCGTGCCCGTGACGCCGGGGAAAAAGGTGGGTGACCTGACCGGCATCGCAGGCGACGTCAAAAGCGGCGACAAGGTTGTGTCCAAGCCGGCGGAGAGTTTTGCGTCGGGCACGCTGGTAAAGCCCGCGAAATAGCGCGGAAAATACCGCGTATGCAAATCGAGTCGTCCGAGGCGGTGCCCGACGTCGTCACCCGCACCGACGCGCCGCTGGTCGCGATCCGCAGCCTCACCAAGTACTACACTCGAGGCGAGCAGGTCATCCCGGTGCTGGTCGACATCAACTTCGACGTCATGGCGGGCGACTACATCGCGCTGATGGGACCGTCGGGCTCAGGCAAGTCCACGCTGCTCAACCTGATCGCCGGCATCGACAAGCCGACGTCGGGCGAAATACGCGTCGCGGGCGTCGATATCGCGGGGCTGTCCGACGGCGACCTGGCTGCGTGGCGCGCGGCGCACGTCGGATTCATCTTCCAGTTCTACAACCTGATGCCGGTGCTCACGGCGTTCCAGAACGTGGAACTGCCGCTCCAGCTCACGTCGCTGGGGCGCGCCGAGCGACGCGAGCGCGTTGCAACGGCGCTGGCGCTGGTCGGCCTGGAGGACCGGATGGACCACTACCCGAACGAACTGTCCGGCGGGCAGCAACAGCGCGTTGCGATCGCACGCGCGTTGATCACCGACCCGACGCTGATCGTCGCCGATGAGCCCACGGGCGACCTCGACCGCACGACGGCGGAAGAGGTGCTGGGCCTGCTCGAACGCCTCAACGCCGAGTTGGGCAAGACCATCATCATGGTCACGCACGACCCGAAAGCCGCCAGCCACGCGCGCAAGATCGTGCAGCTGGAAAAAGGCGTGCTGGTCGGTTGACCGAAGGCATCGCCATGTTCGTCCCGCTGATGGTCCTCAAGAATGCGTTCCGCCACAAGCTGCGCACATCGCTGACGGTGGTGGGCATCATCGTCGCCATCACAGCCTTCGGCCTGCTGCGCACGATCGTCGATGCGTGGTACGCGGGCGCGGAGGCGACCTCGTCGGCGCGCCTGGTCTCGCGCAACGCGATTTCGCTGGTCTTCTCGATGCCACTCACCTATGCGCAGAAGATCCGCCAGGTGCCGGGGGTGACCGCCGTGTCCTGGGCCAACTGGTTCGGCGGCGTCTACATCACCGAGCGCAACTTCTTCCCGCAGTTCGCCATCGACGCCGCGACGTACCTCGACATGTATCCGGAGTTCGTGTTGAAGCCGGAGGAAAGGAAAGCCTTCCTGGTCGACCGCCGCGGCGCCGTCGTCGGACGCAAGCTGGCAGACCAGTACGGCTGGAAGCTTGGCGACCAGATTCCGCTGCGCGGGACCATTTTCCCCGGTACATGGACGTTCACGCTGCGGGCCATTTACGACGGTGTCGACGCCAAGACCGACGAGACGCAGTTCTTCTTCCATTGGCAATTCCTGAACGAGACGGTGAAGGCGCGATTCCCCAGGCGAGGCGACCAGATCGGCGTCTACGTCGTCGAGATCCGCGACCCCACGCAGGCCGCCGCGATTTCGCAGGACATCGACGCCACGTTCAAGAATTCACTGGCCGAGACGCTCACCGAGACCGAGAAGGCGTTCCAGCTCGGGTTCGTGGCGATGACCGAAGCGATCCTGGTGGCCGTGCAGGCGGTGTCGTTCGTTGTGATCGTCATCATCATGGCGGTGATGGCGAATACGATGGCGATGACCGCGCGGGAGCGCTACAGCGAATACGCGACGATGAAAGCGTTGGGCTTCGGCCAGGGCTTCGTGGCGCTGCTCGTGTTCGCAGAGTCGATCGGCATCGCGCTGGCCGGCGGCGCGCTGGGCATCCTGCTCACGTTTCCGCTCGCCAATATCTTTGCCGGCGCCATGGGGACGCTGTTCCCGGTCTTCTTCGTCAGCCGCGAGACGGTCCTCATGCAACTGGGCGCGTCGCTGGTGATCGGCGTCGTGGCGGCCGCGGTGCCGGCATGGCGCGCGGCACGTGTGCGCATCGTCGACGGCCTGCGCGCGATCGCCTGATGAGTAACGTCCCCTTGAGCTACATCGCGCGCAATCTCACCGCGCGCAAGTTGACGACGGCGCTGACCGCTGGCGGCATGGCGCTGGTCGTGTACGTGTTCGCCACAGTGCTGATGCTGTCGGCCGGGCTCGAGGAAACGCTAGTCGCGACCGGACAGCCGGACAACGTGATCGTCATCCGCCGCAGCTCGCAGACGGAAGTGCAGAGCGGTGTCGACCGGGCCTCCGCGGCGATCGTCGAATCGCTGCCGGATATCGCCACCGGCGCCGATGGAAGGAAGCTCATCTCGAAGGAGCCGGTGGTTCTCATCAGCCTTCCAAAGCGCGACTCGGGCAAAGCGTCCAACGTCGTGATCCGCGGCGCAACCCAAGCCGGCCTCGAGCTGCGACCACAGGTGCGAATCGTCGAAGGGCGGATGTTTCAGCCCGGGACATCGGAGATCATTGCCGGCAGGTCGATCGCGAATGGCTTTCGCGGCGCGGCTCTGGGCGAAACGCTGCGTTTCGCGCAACGCGACTGGACGGTGGTCGGCGTGTTCGACGCCGGGCGTACCGGTTTCAACTCGGAAATCTGGGGAGATGCGGAGCAGTTGCTGCAGGCGTTTCGCCGCGTTGCATTTTCGGCGGCAATCTTCAAGCTCGCGGACGACAGTCGCTTCGATGCGGTGAAGGAGCAGATCGAGAGCGATCCGCGGCTGCAGCTCGAGGCCAAGCGCGAGACTCTGTTCTATGCTGATCAGTCCGCGGCGCTGTCCAAATTCATCTCCTACCTGGGCATCACCATATCAGTTATTTTTTCGATCGGCGCCATCATCGGCGCGATGATCACCATGTACGCGAGCGTGGCGTCGCGCACCAACGAGATAGGCACGTTGCGCGCGTTGGGCTTCTCGCGCGCGTCCATCATGGTGGCGTTCCTGGGCGAGGCGCTGCTGCTGGGCCTGGTCGGGGGCCTGATCGGGCTCGTCGGCGCGGCCTTCATGCAGGCATTCTCGATATCCACGATGAATTTCCAGACGTTTGCCGAAATCGCCTTCGGCTTCACGCTGACGCCGGGCATTATCGCGGCGTCGATCGCCTTTGCGCTGATCATGGGCTTCGTCGGCGGGTTCCTGCCGGCGGCGCGCGCGGCGCGGATGAAGATCGTCGACGCGCTGCGCGCGGCATGATCGAAACCGTGCCATTGAAGGCGCTGCGCGCACATGCGGTGCGGCGGACGCTGTTCGCGCCCACTTCCTTGCCGGCGGCCATCGACACGCTGGGTTTCGTGCAGCTCGATCCGATTCGCGCCCCAGCCCGTGCCGCCGATCTCATCCTGCGCCAGCGCGTCGCCGGCTATCGCGCAGGCGATCTCGATCGCGCTTACCCGGAACTGGGTTTGGCCGAGGATTATGTCCACGTCTACGGCGTGATGCCGGCGCGCACGCAGCACATGTTGCATCCGCGGGCGCCCGGCGCCTGGCACGTCGAACAGGAGCATCCGCGCATGGCCGCGCGCATTCTCGACCATGTCCGAAAGCACGGCGTCACGCATCCGCGCGACCTTCACGCGACGCTGGGCAAGGTCAGCATCGGCAATGGCTGGGGCGGCAATTCGGCCGCGACGACACGAATGCTCGAGGCGCTGCAGTACCGCGGCAAGCTGCGCGTGGCAAGACGCGAGGGTGGCATCCGCCTCTACGCGCTGGCCGGCGCGCGACCGCGCGCGCGTGCTGCGGCGACGCGGGCGGCCGCCGTGCTGGCGCTGTTGTTGCGCCTGTACGCGCCGCTGCCCGAGAGAAGCCTGGGCAAGCTTGCGTACATGGTCAGCGGCATTTCGATTCCGGAGGAGATCGCGGCGCAAGCCGTGGCGCGCATGCTCGCCGGTCCATCGGTTCGGCGCGTCGCGGCGGGCGGGGCCAATTTCCTTATTCCGGCGGGCGAGGCGCTGGATGCGCAAAGCGAGGATCGCGTGGCGTTGCTGGCGCCGTTCGATCCGCTGGTCTGGGACCGGCGCCGGTTCGAGTTGTTCTGGGGCTGGGACTACCGTTTCGAAGCGTACACGCCGCCCTCGAAGCGGCGCTTCGGCTACTACGCGCTTCCGCTTTTGTGGCGCGACGACGTGACCGGCTGGGCCAACGCCGCCAATGTCGATGGGACGCTGCGGGTGAACGTAGGCTTCGCGAAGTCCCGTATCCGCAGTGCCGCGTTCCGCCGCGCGCTGGACGTCGAGGTCGCCGCGCTCGCGTCTGCAATCGGCGCCACCTCTTTCGCGATCACGCTCGCATGACGATGAGCATACCGATGCTGTTCCTGGTGCCGACGCTGATCTGGGGCTCGACGTGGCTCGCGATCACGTTCCAGCTGGGCAGCGTCGCGCCGGAAGTCTCCGTGTGTTACCGGTTCGCGCTTGCTTCGGTGCTGCTCGCCGTCGGGTGCCTGGCCACCGGCCGTTCGCTGCGCTTCCGTGTGCGTGATCACGCCTACCTGGCGGGGCTGGGCGTGCTGATGATGGGTTTCAACTACATCTGGATCTACCGTGCCGAGCAGCTCATCACGTCCGGTCTCGTCGCCGTGTTGTTCTCGACGCTGGTGTTCATGAGCCCGGTCGCGATGCGGCTGGCGTTCGGCACACCGCTTCGCGTCCGGACGTTTGTCGCGGCGACATTTGGCGTGACCGGCGTGGCGCTCCTCTTCCTGCCGGAATTGCGTGAGGCGCAGCAGGGCGGCGCCGTCGCGTTGGGCATCGCGCTGACGCTGGCGGCGACCGCGTCGGCCGCAGCCGGCAACCTGATCGCCATACGGAATCATCGTGCCGGTTTCCCGACGCTGCCGGCCACCGCTTGGGGGCTCTTCTATGGCGCGCTGCTGGCTGGCGCGACGGTGATCGTGCAGGGCACGCCATGGACGTTCGACGCGCGCATGCCCTACGTGCTGTCGCTTCTCTACCTGTCGCTGTTCGGCAGTGTGATCGCGTTTGCCGTTTATTTCACGCTGCTCAACCGCGTGGGCGCGGGACCAGCCTCGTACACCACCGTCTCCACACCCATCATCGCGATGTCGCTGTCCACGCTATTCGAGGGCTACCGCTGGGACTGGCCCGCCGCGGTGGGCGTGGTGCTCGTTGCGTACGGCATCTGGCTCGCGCTGCGGCCGGTGAAGCCGACGGAAAGCGCACGTCACTAAAGGACGCCACCAAACGTCACTCCAGCGTGATCTTCGCGTCGACGATCAGCTTCTTCCAGCTTGCGAGGTCCGTTTCGATCAGCGCGCCGAGTCGCTCCGGCGGACCCGAGACGATTTCTGCGCCTTCGCGTTCGAGCCGTTCGCGAACGTCGGGCTGCGCCAGGATCTTGCGTGTTTCCGCGTTGAGCCTGGCGACGACCGCCGCGGGTGTTCCGACGGGCGCGACGATGCCCCAGTAGTTGATCACGTTGGCATTGGGGACGCCTTCCTCCTGCCAGCTGGGCACGTCGGGAAGTTGCGGGATGCGCCTGGTTCCGGTCACGGCCAGCACTTTCATCTTTTTCGCGGCGACCTGCGGGAGCGTCGCCGGAATCGACGCGGTCATGGCCTGGATATTGCCGGCCAACAGGTCCTTGGTGGCATCGGCGATACCGCGGTACGGCACGTGCACGATGTTGATTCCCGCGCGCGCATTCAGTAGTTCGAGCGCGAGATGGTTGATGCTCCCGGTGCCGGCCGAGCCATAGTTGAGCGTGCCTGGCTTCTGCTTCGCGAGCGAGATGAATTCGCGCATCGTGTTGGCGGGCACGTCGTTGCCGACGACGAACGCCAACGGTCCGGCTGCGATGGGCGCGACCGGGACGAATTGCTTGACCGGATCGTAGCCCGGGTTCTTCGACGAGGCCGCGACCGTCGTGAACGGTCCGGCGACGAACAGCAGCGTGTAGCCGTCGGCCTCGGCCCGCGCGGCTTCGGCGGCACCGATCGCGCCGCCGGCGCCGGTCTTGTTGTCGATGACGATGGAGGCCTGCATCGACTCGCCGAGCTTTTGCGCGACATAGCGCGCAACCGTATCGGTGCCTGCGCCTGGCGGGAACGGCACGATCAGGCGAATGGGCTTCGATGGGTAGGACTCCTGGGCGCACGCCGTCCATGCCAGCAGCGCGGCCGCCACAACGACCAGCAAACGGGCGAAGCTTTTCATCGCGTTGTCATCCTCCCTCGCCCAGATTGAAGAACTCGCGGCGTGCCCGCATGCTCGACACGCGCGCCAGCAACAGGTCGAGATGTGCCGGGACGTCGACGAAGTTGAGCCGCTCGCTGTTGATGATGAGGCACGGCGCTTCGTCATACTGATAGAAGAAGCGCGAGTAGGCGTCGGCCAGTCGTGCCAGGTATTCGTCCGGAATCGATCGCTCGTAATCCGCGCCGCGCATCTGCACGCGGTGAACCAGCGTGTCGACGGGTGCCTGCAGGTAAATCACGAGGTCGGGCGTCGGCGTTTGCGGCTTCAGATGCCCGTAGACCTTTTCGTACAGCGCGTACTCGTCTTGAGAGAGGTTGAGACGGGCGAACAGCGGGTCCTTGTCGAGCAGGAAGTCCGCCACCGTCGGGCTGCGGAACAAATCCAGCTGCGACAGCCCGCGCAACTGGTCAGCGCGCTGGAACAGGAAAGTGAGCTGCGTGGGCAGCGCGAAGCGCGGCATGTCGTCGTAGAAGCGCGACAGGAACGGATTGTCCTCCGGCTGCTCGAGCAGCATTTCCGCGCCGAGGCGCGACGCCAGCTGGCGCGCGAGGCTCGTCTTGCCCGCGCCGATGGGTCCCTCGACGACAATGTAGCGGCACTTCTCTAGTTCCATGGGGGCGCGCGCAAAGTGGTGGAATCAGTGCAGGACATGGCTGCGCGTGCGGACAATGCTCTGCCCGCGCACCGCCTGCTTCAGCCGGCGCGCCGGACCGCGGCGCGGGACCGTGACCGCCGGTGCGATGTCGAGTAGGGGCGTCAATACGAATGCCCGCTCGTGCATGCGCGGATGCGGCACTGTCAACTGGCGCAGCCGCACGATTCGTCGTCCATATAGTAGCAAATCGAGGTCCAGCGTCCGGGGCGAATTGCGCGGCACTTCGCTACCGCGTTCGCGTCCCTGCGCGCGCTCGATGGCCTGCAAATGCCTGAGCAACGACTTTGGCGCAAGCGACGTGCGCAGCGCGACGACGGCGTTGATGTAATCGGGCTGGTCGACGTCGCAGGCGAGGGGAGCCGTTGCGTAGTTGGGTGACAGCGCAACGATGCGCGTGGCCGGCACGCGCGCCAGCGCCGCGACGGCGCGCGCAATCTGACGCCGGGGGTGCGCAAGGTTGCTGCCCATCCCGATGAACGCGACGGTCGACATTGCGTGCAGCGCCCCCGACCTACTCGCTGTCGGCCGGTTCCGCGGCGGGAGGTCCCTCGCCCGCGTGTGCGTCGGCGCGGTGCTTGCGCCCGCGGCCGCGCGAGCGGCGGCCCTTCTTGGGCGCCTCATCCGGCTTGAGCATCGCCTCGCGCTCGTGGTCGCTCGCGTCCTGGAACTTCGTCCACCAGTCGACGAGCGCCATCGGCACCTCGCCGGAAATCCCGCGCAACTCGAGAAAGTCGTAGGCGGCGCGAAAGCGCGGATGCTCGAGCAGGCGGTAGGGGCGCGCACCGGCACGCTGTTCGAAGCGCGGCTGCAGCGACCAGATTTCCTTGATCGCGGCCTCGAAGCGGCGCGGTATCGAGATTCGCTGTGCCTGCTGCTCCAGCACGTTGTCCATCGCGTCGAACAACGCCGGCAACGGCTTTTCGCCGCGGCCCTTGGCGCCGTTCCACGTTTGCAGCACCTCGTGCCACAACAGTGTCGCGAACAGGAACGCGGGCGACACCGGCTTGCCGTCGCGCACGCGCCGGTCGGTGCCGGCGAGCGCGGCGTCGATGAACTTCGGGCCGAGCGGCTGTTCGAGAATCACGTCGAGCAGAGGCAGCAGTCCGTGCGACAAGCCGTGTGCGCGCAGGCTCTTCAGCGTTTCCGCGGCGTGACCGGACAGCAGCAGCTTCTGCATTTCGTCGAACAGCCGTGCGGGCGGCACGTTCTGAATGAGGCCGGCGAGCTTCGGGATCGGCGCGGCGGTCTTGGCGTCGATGGCGACGCCGACCTTGGCGGCGAGCCGGACGGCGCGCAGCATCCGCACCGGGTCTTCCCGGAAACGCGTCACCGGCGGCCCGATGAGTTTCAGGCGCCGCGCGCGCACGTCGGGCACGCCGCCGACGTAGTCCCAGATTTCCTCGGTGGCCGGATCGAAGTAGAGCGCGTTGATCGTGAAATCGCGGCGCGCCGCATCCTGCGCCTGCGAGCCATAGACGTTGTCCGACAGCAGGCGGCCGTGTTCGTCGGTGGCATCCTCGCCGGTCTGCGCCGCGCGAAACGTCGAGACCTCCAGCACTTCCGCGCCGACGTGCACGTGGACCAGCCGGAAGCGCCGGCCGATGATGAACGCGCGGCGAAACAACGGTTTCACCTGTTCAGGTGTCGCGTTGGTCGCGATGTCGAAATCCTTCGGCGTCAACCCCAGCAGCAGGTCGCGCACGGCGCCGCCGACCACGAACGCCATGTAGCCGGCTTCCTGCAATTTCTCGGTGACCGCGCGGGCGCCGCGCGGAACCTGCTCGCGGCGTACTGCATGGGCATCGGCCCGATAGATTTTCGGGCCGCGCGTCGTCCTGCCGGGGATAAGGCGGGCGAACAGGCGGCGGATCATCGGGTGGGAAAGGTCATCGACGCTGGCAAAAGTACGCGGCGGCGGAAGGCGGGGCGGGTCGGAAAGTCCGTCGCGAAGCCACTTGCGGAAAGCGCGCGATCATAGCATGCCGGGTGTGATCGCCGCGTCCCGCCACGCGCCCGGGGCGAGGCCTTCGAGCGTCCACGGACCCACGGCCCAGCGGACGAGGCGCAGTGTCGGCAAGCCTACGGCGGCAGTCATCCTCCGCACCTGGCGATTGCGACCTTCGGAGATGACAAGTTCGAGCCAAGCGGTGGGGATCGACTTGCGCACGCGGATCGGCGGGTCGCGCGGCCACAGTCCCGGCGGCTCGATGATGGCTCGCGCCGACGCGGGTCGGGTCGGCACGCCGTCCACGTCCACGCCGCGCGCCAGTCGTTCGAGTTGCGCGTCGGTGGGAATGCCTTCCACCTCGACCCAATAGGTCTTCGCGAGCTTGTTCTTCGGATGAGAGATGCGCGCCTGCAACGCGCCATCCGCGGTCAGCACCACCAGGCCTTCGCTGTCGGTATCCAGCCGCCCGGCGGGGTAGACGTGCGGCACGTCGACAAAATCCTTCAGCGTCGGGCGTGCGCCGTCGCCGGTGAACTGGCACAACACCCCGTACGGCTTGTTGAGGAGGATCACGCCCGGGTTTGATGCAGGCCAATCCCTGGGATGCACGCGCGTGGCAGGATTTGTCGGTTTCACGGATAATTATGGGTTTGGCGAAACCGGGGACCGCCTCCGGTCGCAGACACCTAGCAGCACCTATTCCGGAGTTCCCATGCCCACGTTTCAGCACGTCAAGGTCCCCACCGGCGGCCAGAAGATCACCGTCAACAAGGATTTCAGTCTCACGGTACCGGACAACCCGATCATCCCCTACATCGAGGGCGATGGCACGGGGTTCGACATCACGCCGGTGATGCTCAAGGTGGTGGACGCGGCGGTGGCCAAGGCCTACGCCGGCAAGCGGAAGATCCACTGGATGGAGATCTACGCCGGGGAAAAATCGACCAAGGTGTACGGTCCCGACGTCTGGCTGCCAGACGAGACGCTGACGATCCTCAAGGACTATGTAGTGTCCATCAAGGGGCCGCTGACCACGCCCGTAGGCGGCGGCATCCGCTCGCTCAATGTGGCGCTCCGGCAGCAGCTCGATCTTTACGTCTGCCTGCGCCCCGTCCGTTATTTCAAGGGCGTGCCGTCGCCAGTGAAGGAGCCCGAGAAGACCGACATGGTCATCTTCCGTGAGAATTCTGAGGACATCTACGCCGGTATCGAATGGGAGGC
>Ga0068858_100007441_pt1 | contig 10588 bp, 10 predicted proteins | sample KBSSwiS12_FD_66589 | JGI IMG/M metagenome (GOLD analysis project Ga0068858, IMG submission 66589) | Switchgrass rhizosphere microbial communities from Kellogg Biological Station, Michigan, USA - KBS Switchgrass S1-2 | ecosystem: Host-associated > Plants > Roots > Rhizosphere > Soil ... | reverse complement strand
GCCTGACCGCGCTGCGCAGCGTGGTACGCCGCCTCGAGACCGAGGATCTGCCGGATGTCGCGGTGGCCGCGTTGCACCGGGAACGCCGTCTCCGCGAGGCTTCGGTGCGCGAGCAGGTGCTGGAGACACCGGGCACCGCGATCGACGAGGCCGAGCCCTTCGACCCCGCGACGCTGCTGGCCCAGCTCGGAAACAACGACCTCGTCGAGCTGGTTGACGTCGACGGGCAGTTGCACGCGGTCGTCGCCAGCGGGGGCAGGCTGCGGCTGTGCATGATCGGCCCAACGGCCACCGCCGATCGTGCGCTCGCCCGTGCCCTGTTCACGCTGCGTCGCGCCGGTAACCGCGCGACCTCCGTCAGCGGGCCCGATCTCGACCTGGTCGGCGCCCGGCTGGAAGCCGATCTGCTGGGCGGGGTGCCCGACCTGCTCACCGGAGACTCCGTGGTGGTGGTCCCCACCAGCAGGCTGCACTCGGTGCCGTGGAACCTGCTGCCCTCCTTGCGCAATCGCCCGATCTCGGTGGCGCCGTCGGCCGCGACCTGGTTGCGGGCCCGTCAGACCACCGCGCCCGCGGATCGGCGGGTGGTCCTGATCGGCGGACCGAATCTGTCCACCGGCTCCGACGAGGTGCGCCGGCTCGCGATGCAGTACCCCGAGGCCGATGTGCTCACCGGAAGCGACGCGTGCACCGAGCGCGTGATGGCCGCGCTCGACGGCGCTTGGCTGGCCCACATCGCCGCGCACGGCACCTTCCGATCCGACAGCCCGTTCTTCTCGGCGTTGCAGCTCGACGACGGACCGCTGACCGTCTACGACCTGGAACGGCTGGACCGCGCGCCGCACCGGGTGGTGCTCTCCAGCTGCAGCAGCGCCGTGGGCGTGCCGTCCGGGGCCGACGAGCTGATCGGCCTGGTCAGCGCGCTGCTCGCGCTCGGATCCGTGGGCGTGGTCGCCAGCGTCGTCCCGGTCGATGATCCGGCCATCGTCCCGCTCATGCTCGCCCTGCACGAGTTGCTGAGAGCCGGTGCGTCCCTGGCCGAGGCCCTGCCCCAGGCCCGCCGCGCAGCCGGTGCGACCACGTGGGCACGCGCGGCCGCCGACGCGTTCATCGCGCTGGGGACGTGAACCTGTCACGGCTGGAACCAGGCGGTCACCAGCTTCGCGGTCGCGGTCTCACACTGCAGCCGGATCGCACCCGACGGCATCGCGGCGACCAGGAAGAAGCCCATCTCGTCGGCCCGCGCACGCACCTGGGTGCCGTCGGCGGCCTCCAGGGTCACCTCACCACTGCTGCCCGGCACCAACTGGCCGAGCAGCCGGTCGCCTTGCAGCTCCACCTCCACCGACAACGGCGAACAGTGGAACACCAGCACCCGATTCCCGCCGTTCGCGTCGCGGCTGCTGCCCACGGGTTCGGTGGCGGAGTCGAAGCTCAAGGTGGCCAGCTGTAGGTCGGCGTCGACCGTGCGCCAGGCCAGTGCGCCGCCGGCCTGCTCGGCGACGCGGTTCGCCAGCGGGGCGACCGGGCGCAACGCGTCGGCGAGATCGGCGAGCAGCTTCTCGTCGTCGTCCCATCGGTGCTGTGGCACGCCGCTCACCTCATCGCCCCGGTCGTGGTTTCCGGCCGGTCCGTCTCGCTCGCTCGGAAATTTTGCATGGCAGTGGTGCGGCGCAGCTTGGCCAAGGCCCGGGCCCGCGTCGGGCCGATCCCGCCGATCGGGATCCCGGTGCGCCTGCTGATCGCGGCGTAGCTCGGTGGCGGGTCCTCCAGGAAGAGCAGCAACAGCTCGCGGTCGCGGCCGCCGAGCTCGGCGAGGCCGCTGAGCAAGGCCTGTTGCCGCTCGGCGACCAGTACGGTGTCCTCGGGGGCATCGACGTCGGCCGCGAGCCGCGCCCACTCGCCGGTCCCAGGATCGCGCGCCAGCACCCGACGGCCTGCCGCCGCCTGGCGCCAGGCCTCCCGTCGCGCGGTGGTGACGATCCAGCTGGGCAACGCCTTCGCCTGGCGGAGCGTCTCGAGGTGCTCCACCAACCGCAGCCACACGGTCTGGGCGACGTCCTCCGTGTCGGCCGAGGAGAGCCGGCACTGCCGCAGCACAGCAACCAGCAGCGGGCTGTACCGACCGACGATGTCGTTCCAGGCCGCCTGATCGCCGCCGGCGGCTGCCGTCACGAGCGTGGAGATCGAGATATTGATGTCATCAACCATTCGAATCCCTCTCTGGGAGAGGTAGTGAAGTGGCTGAGACGCCGAGCTCTGATACCTCGCCGAGCAGGGAATTCGCGCCGTACGTCTGAATACGCGAGTCGTATGCGCCGAACGGCAGGCGTCGAGGAGCGCATCCGCACTAGCCGTCCGCGAGCGCCCGTCCGACGACGGTGCGGGGGGCAGGCGCCGTCGCGACTGCGTCCCCGGGCGGCGACGGAGAAACCCGCGTGGGCTGCCTGCGGATCTTGGCGCGTCCGGGGTGTAGAGTGGACTACGTCGGGTGCATGTTGCATCTGAGCGGCAAAGCTCAGATCGTCCTCGTCGAAATCCCAGGTCGAGCGGCGTCCGTTCGAAGACCGGAGCCTGACATGTCGTCGGCGTCCAGCACGTTACCGACCAGTCCCACCACCGATCGGCTGAGCCTGAAGCCGGATTCCGCCACCACCGGGTTCGTCGACGGTGCGTGGTGGCCCGCCTCACGTGATCTCGCAGCCGAGATGCCGGCACTTCTCGCCGCGCTGGGCGATCAGGGGGTGGGCCCCGTCGAGAGAGTCAGCTACAACATCGACGCCTGGAATGCCGTGCCGCGAAAGGTCCGGGTCGACGGCAAGGTCGTCCGGATGGGCGGGTTCCGCTCCCAGCCTGCTGCCACTCTGAAGGTGGTGGGCGAGGGCCGGGCGTTGACGCTGTTGGTGGTGCCGCCGGAAACCGACCAACAGGCCGCGCACCGCGTTTTGGCAGCGGCGAGCGAGAACGGGAACACCGAGGGCATCGACGCCCTGCTCGCGACCGCCGCGTAGGCCGTCGCCCTGATCGCCCGCGCGCTGATCGGCGCCGGGCGCCTCCCCATGAAAGGCATCTGTGATGTCGAAGACCGGTACGTACGTTTCCGTCCACGAACAGCGCGTGCAGCTCGTCGCGGAGGCGATTACGAAGAACTCGAAACTCGGCGACAAGGCCGCCGCAGAGTTGGCCAAGCACGTTCTCTACGCCTTGGACCACATTCCGGAAAAGGTGCGCTAGTACGGTATGGCGCTCACCGGGCGCCTGGGAACATTCGCAGACGTCAGGAGAATAGTACGTGCCGACAAGCACTGCCCGCCAACCCGCACAGTTCAGCTTCGAAACCGCAAGCAACTCCCGTCCGGCCACCATCGGGATGTTGAGCACCTATCCACCGACGCAGTGCGGTCTGGCCACGTTCAGCGCGGCTCTCGTCCAGCACCTGCGCCGTGGGGCGGGTTCGCTGGGTGTCGTGCGGGTGGTCGACGGCCCGGTGATCGGGCACGACCGGGACGTAGTGGCGCATCTGGTGAACGGCTCCCCGGACAGCGGGGGTGCCGCCGTACGTCGCCTCAACGGCTTCGACGCGGTGGTGATCCAACACGAGTACGGCATCTACGGTGGCGCTGACGGCATCGACGTCCTGTCGATCGTCGATGCGATGACCGTCCCGACGATCATCGTGCTGCACACCGTCCTCCAGGACCCGACGGCGGGGCAGCGGCACATCCTCCTTCGCCTTCTCGCCGCGGCCCACGTCGTGGTGACGATGACCCACACCGCCAAGCGGCGCCTGGTCGCGAGCTACGGCGCCGACCCGGCGCAGGTCGTCGTGATCCCGCACGGCGCGGTCGACCACGGGCGTCCCGCCCCGGTGGAGCACCGACCCGGCGCCCGCCCGCTCGTCCTGACCTGGGGTCTGCTCGGGCCGGGCAAAGGCATCGAGTGGGCGATCGATGCAATGGCCGGGCTGCGCGACCTGCGGCCGCGCTACCTGGTGGCGGGCCGCACCCACCCCAAGATCGCGCACCGCGACGGTGAGGTCTATCGCGACAGCCTCGTCGAGCGTGCACGGTCGGCGGGCGTCGCAGACATCGTCGAACTCGACGACCGCTACCTCGACGCGGCCGCGCTGGCCGGGCTGGTGCAGCGCGCCGCGGTCGTCCTGCTCCCCTACGACTCGCGTGAGCAGGTGACGTCCGGGGTGCTCATCGAGGCCGTCGCCGCCGGGCGACCCGTGGTGTCGACGGCGTTCCCCCACGCGATCGAACTCCTTGCCGACGGAACGGGGCTCGTCGTGCCGCAGCGCGACCCGTCGGCGCTCGAAGCGGCGCTGCGCCGGGTGCTCAGCGAACCCGGCCTCGCCGAGGGGATGGCCGACCAGGCGCTGCGGAAGTCGCCGGAGCTCCTGTGGCCCGCGGTGGCCGACCGCTATCGGAAGATCGCGATGCAGCTCGTCGCGGCGGGCATGGCCGAGGCTTCGTGACGGAGACCGTGCGCGCGTCACAGATCGACATCCCGGTCCCGCAGTACGCCCACCTGCGCGCGCTCACCGACGCGGGCGGGTTGTACGAGCACGCGGACCGCATCTACCCGCGCCGGGAATGCGGCTACTGCGTCGACGACGTGGCACGGGCACTGGTCGTCGTGTCTCGGGACCACGCGACCGACGAACTGGACGACCTCCGCGAGCAGTACCTGACGTTCGTGCTGGCGGCGCAGGAACCCGACGGCCGATTCCACAATCGGCGGCGGTTCGACCTGGGCTGGACCGACACCGCGTCGGTCGAGGACTGCTGGGGCCGGGCCCTCTGGGGCCTGGGTACCGCCCTCGCGCGGGTCCCGCACCTGCGGGAGCGGGCGCTCGCCGGGTTCGACCGCGGAGCGGGCCTGCGCTCCCCGTACCCGCGGGCTATGGCGTTCGCCGCGCTCGGTGCCGCGGAGGTGCTCGCCGCCCTGCCGGGCCACGCCGGAGCACGGGCGCTGATCACGGCGGCTTTGCACGTGATCGGCAGGCCTGCGCTCGGCAGCCGGTGGCCGTGGTCGGAACCCCGGCTCAGCTACGCGAACGCGGTGTTGCCCGAGGCCCTGCTCGTCGCGGGTCAGGCGCTGGATTCCCCCGGGCTCGTCGCGGACGGCCTCGGCCTGCTCGAGTGGCTGCTCGACCGGCAGACCCGCGACGGGCACCTCTCGGTCGTCCCGACCACGGGGTGGGGACCGGGCGAGCCCGGACCGGAGTTCGACCAACAGCCCATCGAGGTGGCCGCGTTGGCCGACGCGTGCGCGCGGGCGTACGCGATCGACGGACACGGGTGGTGGGCCCAGGGGATCGACCTCGCCGTGGCGTGGTTCCTCGGCGACAACGACTCCCGCACGCCGATGTACGACCCGGTTTCCGGGGGCGGTTTCGACGGGCTGGAGCGCTTCGGCCGCAACGAGAACCAGGGCGCGGAGTCCACTTTGGCGGCGCTTTCCACGTTGCAGCGGGCGCGCCGGTGACCGAGTGCGTCACGCCGACCGGCGTGACGCTGACCCCCGACCCGGCGCGGGTGCTGGCGCGGCTGTTCGTGCCCGGTCACGAGCTCTCCCACGATGGTCGATCCCGGGCGTCGGGGGTGCTGTCGAGGATCCTCGCGCTGTCCGACGACGAGGTCGGATCGACCCTGAAGCGGGTCGGTGAACGCTACGCGGCGCGCCACCGGGACCTGTCGGGCGTGCTGATGGCGCACTACGAGCAGGTCGCGCACCGGATACCCGACGCTGACGGTCTGTCGGAGGAACGGCGCAGCCTCGTGGGCGCGTGGTTCACCCACGAGTTCGCGGTCGAGGCGGCCGCCCTCTTCAACCCCTCCGCGGTCGTGCACCCCGACCAGTCGGGCCTACCGCCCGGGAGCTGCCGGTTCATCCTGAGCCTGCGGGCGGTCGGTGAAGGGCACCTCTCGTCGGTGGAGTTCCGCACCGGCGTTCTGGGGCCCGCGGGGGAGCTCCGCATCGATGATCCCGGCCCGCACATCGAGGCAGGCCACACGCTGGGGACGTCGTACGACCGTGGCGTGTTCGCGGCCAGGCTCGTCGGGACGGACATCGATCGCGAGTCCGCCGCGTTCGTCATCGCCCGGCTGCCGCCCCACTTCCGCCGCGACGAGCTCGACGCGGTCCTCCGGTCACTCGCCGACGAGCGCCTCACCCGGCCGACCGCCGCGCGGACCGCCGAGCTGGCCCAGCGCATCGCCGAGTGCGGCTACGAGCTCGAGTTCCCGGCGGCCACCACGCTCGCCGAGCGGGTGCTGTGGCCGCGGAGCCCGTCGGAGTCGCGCGGCATCGAGGACGCCCGTTTCGTGCGCATCGAGGACGAGGGCGTCTACCGGGCGACCTACACCGCCTTCGACGGCGTGTCGATCACGCCGCAGCTCATCGAGACCCACGACTTCCGGCGATTCCGGGTGCACCAGATCGCCGGGCCCGCCGCCCAGAACAAGGGGATGGCCCTCTTCCCGCGTCGGATCGGCGGCAGGCACGTCGCCCTCTCGCGCTGGGACCGGGAGAACAACAGCATCGCCACCTCGTCAGACGGAGCCTGGTGGGGTGACGCCCGCACGCTCCAGACGCCGACCCGTCCGTGGGAACTGCTGCAGCTCGGGAACTGCGGGTCGCCGATCGAAACCGAAGCGGGCTGGGTCGCCCTCACGCACGGGGTCGGACCGATGCGCGAGTACTCGATCGGTGCCCTGCTGCTCGACCGGGACGATCCGAGCCGGGTCCTCGGCGCGCTCCGCGAACCGCTCCTGGTACCCGACGAGGACACGCGCGACGGCTACGTCCCCAACGTCGTGTACTCCTGCGGCGCGCTGCGGCACGGCGACCAGCTGCTCCTGCCCTACGGGGCGAGCGACGCGTCAGTCCGGTTCGCCCTCGTGGCGCTGCCGCTGCTCCTCGAGCGGTTGGCCGCCGACGGGCCGCCCGCGGCGACGCGGGCGAACAACTGCGCGTAGTCGGCCACCATGCGGGCTGCGGTGAAGCGCTCTTCGACGTCGTCGCGGCAGTGCCGCCGCGACAGGGCGGCGACCTCGCCGACCGCCGCGACCGCGCCCGCGAGGTCGTCGACGAGAAAACCGGTCCGACCGGGACGGATGATCTCGGGCATCGACCCGAGCGGGTAGGCGATCACCGGTGTGCCGGTCGCCATCGATTCGACGACGGAGAGCCCGAACGGCTCGGCGAACCCGATGAGGTGCAGCAACGCGAGCGCGCCGCCGAGCAGCGCGTCCCGCTCGGCGGGTGCGACCGGGCCCGCGTAGCTGATGCCCTGCGCGCCGAGGTGCGGCTGCACCGAGTCGCGGAAGTAGGCCTCGTCCTGCACGATCCCGGCGATGACCAGCGGCAGCCCCGTCCGCTGTGCGACCGCGATCGCCCGGTGGGTGCCCTTGTCGGGATGGATGCGGCCCAGGAACAGCAGGTAGTCCCCGGGCCGGTCGCGGAAGGTGAAGGGGGAGAGGTCGATGCCGTGGTGGATCGTCGCCGCGTAGGTCAGGTCCGGGTGCCGGTCGGCGTCGCTGATCGCCACGTAGTGCGCGATGTCGTCGTAGGCGCGGTAGACCGGCAGGATCCGCTCCGACGAGAAGCCGTGCACGGTCGTCACCACCGGCGTCGACACCAGCCTGCTGTAGGTCAGCGGCATGAAGTCGAACTGGTTGCTCACCACGTCGAACGCGCCCGCCCGCTCGAACGCGGCCGCGTTGTGCAGGCCCTCGTACACCTTGGCTTCGACGCCGGGATCCTCCTCGTACCCCCGCGGCGCCTCCGCGTGCAGCCGGGCGGTCGTCAGGGAGTCCGCGGTGGCGAACAACGTGACGTCGTGGCCGAGGGCGACCAGGCCTTCGGCGAGGGTCGACGCGACCTGCTCCCACGGCCCGTAGCCGCGCGGCGGGGTGCGATGAGCGATCGAGGCGAGCACGCCGATGCGCAGCCGCGACGCGTCGCCTTCGACGTCGATGTCGTCCCCGTCCCATCGCAGATCGCGGGCATCTTCCTGACCAGGCGACCCTACCGGCACGACGGGTTCCGCTCGGATGGACAGCCACCGCTCGAACTGGGACGATGAGCGTCGATCTCGTCGCTCCGGTCCTCGGCGACACCGTTGATGGTGAACGTGGGGCGTGTGGCGACGTGAACGATGGCGGAGAGCCCGGCGGCAGTCCGTCGGCCCCTGCCCGGCGGGGCAGTGAGTACGCCGAGCTGTTGCGGCTGGTGCGTGCGGAAGGGCTGCTGGATCGGCGCCTCGGCTACTACCGGGCACGGATCGCCCTCACCGTGGCGTTGTTCGCGGCGGGTTGGGCGGTGTTCGTCTGGCTCGGGCCGTCGTGGTGGCAGCTGGTGGTCGCGGCGTTCCTGGCGGTCGTGTTCGTCCAGCTCGGCTTCCTCGGCCACGACGCAGGCCATCGGCAGGTGTTCCGCTCCGGAGGCCACAACGACCTGCTGGGCATCCTCTGCGCGGACCTGCTGATCGGGCTGAGCTACAGCTGGTGGATCGAGAAGCACAACCGCCACCACGCCAACCCCAACCACGTCGACCGCGACCCGGACATCGATGCCGGTGGGGTCGTGTTCACCAAGGCGCAGGCCCGTGCCCGGCGGAGCCGGATCGGGCGCTGGGTCGCCCACCACCAGGCCGTCCTGTTCTTCCCGATGTTGCTGTTCGAGGGCGCTGCTCTGCACGTCGCAGGCATCAGGGCCTTGCACGCACGTCCGGCAGGCCACACCCGGCGGGTCGACGCGGTGCTGCTGAGCGCCCATGTCGTCGGCTACTTCGCGGCCGTGTTCCTCGTCCTGCCGCCCGTGCAGGCGGTGGCGTTCATCGCGGTCCAGCAGGGCCTGTTCGGCGTCTACCTGGGCTGTTCCTTCGCGCCTGCCCACAAGGGGATGCCCCTGCTGGGTCCCGGTGACCAACTGGACTTCCTCCGCCGCCAGGTGCTCACCTCGCGCAACATCCGCGGCGGACGCTGGGTCGACATGGCCATGGGCGGCTTGAACTACCAGATCGAGCACCACCTGTTCCCGAGTATGCCGAGCCCCATGTTGCGTCGTGCGCAGCCGCTCGTCCGGGCCTTCTGCCTGCGGCACGACCTGCCCTACCAGGAATCCACCTTGACCGGTTCCTACGTCCTGGTGCTCCGCTACCTGCGCGACGTCGGGGCGGATCGCTCTGCCGCGGCCGCGAGCGCCAGACGGTCGGACTAGCGACGTCGGCGCGACGGCGTGCTCGGCGGGATGATCTCGGTGAGGTCGAACTCCTTCTCGGCGATCCGCCGTGCCACGTCGCTGAGCCTGAGGTCGTGGCTGCGGACGTAACTGCGGAGGCGCTCGAACGCCGCGTCGGTGGTTATCCCGGCGTACTGCGCCATAACGCCCTTGGCCTGCTCGATGACGACGCGACTGTTGAGCGCGAGCTGCAGTTGCTCACCGAGCACTTCCCCGCGGCGGATCGCTTGCTCCTGCAAGATGCCGATCGTCGCGACGTCCGCCAACGCCTGGCCGAGGGCGAGGTCCCGCTGGGGGAGCAGACCGGCTACTTCGCCGAAGAGGTTGAGTGCGCCTATCGCCCGGCCCCTTAGCCGCAGCGGCAGGGCGTGGACCGATCGGAAATCGGTGCGCTGCTCGACGGCCGCTACGAACGACGGCCAACGGTCAGACGCCGCGGTCAGATCGGCCACGCTGACCGCTGTCGCGGTCTGGAAGCAGTCCAGGCAGGGGCCCTCGTCGGCCTGCAGCTGCAGCAACTCCATCATGTGCGCGGCCTCCTCGGATGCGGCGACCGCGCGCAGCTCCCGCCGAGCATCGCCCAGGACGATGCCTGCGGCGTCGGTGGGCAGCAGCTCGACGCAGAAGCCGACCAAGCGGTCCAACAGATCGATGATGTCGTAGTCGTCGACCAAGGTGTCGGCCAGCGTGACGAAGGCCCGGCTGGCCAACTCCTCCCGCTCGTTCGATGACCGGTCCATGGCAGGTACTCCCTCGGGTGATCGCATCAGTCCAAGTCCTCCGTGAACGTCAGTCGGCGGCTCACCACGTCGTGCGCGACGTCGATGAGCAGCTGGTCGTGCAGGAACGCGTGGGCCCGGAGGCGAGCTAGCGCCTCGGCCGCGGGGACGTCGAGTTGCACCGACACCATGCCGGTGGCCTGGTGGATCTCGGCGCGGTAGGCGACCGCGTGATCGAGCCAAGCGGCGCCACCGTGGTCGGGCTCGGTGCGCAACCCGAGCATCATGAGCGCGGCCGCGTCGGCGGCTGCGATCGCATCCCGCAGCTGGGCGTCATCGAGTGCTCCCGGCTTCCTCCGGTACAGGTCGAGCACGCCGAGGTTGACCGCGCCCCATTGCAGGGGCAGCGCGAACACCGCCCGGACCGCGCTGCGCTCCAGCACCGCCGCAGCGAACATCGGCCAGCGCGCGACGTGGCTGCTGCTCTGCCGCAGATCTGCCACCAGAACCGGGTTTCCCGTTCTCGCCGCCTCCATGCACGCGCCTTCATTCAGGGTGAACTGCAGGTCTTCGAGCAGTTCGGCCGTCTCGTCGGTCGCCGCCAACGTCTGCCGCGC
>Ga0068858_100007439_pt1 | contig 10591 bp, 14 predicted proteins | sample KBSSwiS12_FD_66589 | JGI IMG/M metagenome (GOLD analysis project Ga0068858, IMG submission 66589) | Switchgrass rhizosphere microbial communities from Kellogg Biological Station, Michigan, USA - KBS Switchgrass S1-2 | ecosystem: Host-associated > Plants > Roots > Rhizosphere > Soil ... | reverse complement strand
TGCAGGTCGGTCTCATGTTCGCGGGCGTCGTCGTGATCGAGCAGATCTTCGCCTGGCCCGGGATCGGCCTCTACACCGTGCAATCGATTCCGCGCACCGACTTCCCCGCCATCGCCGGGGTGACGCTCGTGCTCGGCGCCGGCTACGTGCTCGTGAACACGATCATCGACGTGCTGCAGGTCACGGCCGACCCGCGGATCGCGCTCTGAGGACGCGGCCCTGGTGGGGCCGCGGACCGTCGGCGAGGTCGAACACCGTGCTCCCGCGCACGAGCGTGCGCACCACGCGCGCGCCGAGCTGCCGACCGATGAACGGCGACGATCGATGGCGACACCACAGCGCGTCGGGGCTGACCGTCCATGCCGCGTCGAGGTCGACGAGGGCGATGTCGGCGTCGTAGCCACGGACGATCGCGCCCTTCCCCGGCAGGCGCAGCAGCCGTGCGGCGGCGGTCGTCAAGTGGGCCACCTGGGCGAGCGTCATGCGGCCGGAGGAGAGCAGCACGGCGAGCGTGGTCTCCACCCCGGCCACGCCGGCCCATTCGCCGCGCCGTTCGGGCGGGCAGGGCGAGTGGTCGGACGCGATGGCGTCGACCGCTCCGTCGAGCACGTGCCGCCACAGCGCCTCCTGGTTGGCGGCATCGCGGATGGGCGCCGTGCAACGCGCGTGCGGGTCGGCGGTGGTCGTGAGGGCGAGGTAGTGCGGGCAGGTCTCGACCGTGACGTTCGGCCACCGCCGGGCTTCGTCGACCGCCGCGGCCGCCGAGACGTGCACGACGTGGAGCCGCGCGCCGTCCGCTCGCGATGCCGCCCAGCCGATGGCGGCGACCTCCGATTCGGCCGTGTGGCCCAGCGGTTCCAGCTCGGCGTGCAGCGCGAGCGGCAGGCCGTGACGGCGCGCCGCGGCGAACCCGGCGACGAGCGTCGGCTCGTCGATGGCGGGGAAGTCGTCCCATCCGCTCGGGCAGGCGAACGCCTTGAAGCCGACGACCCCCACCGCGGCGAGGTCGTCGAGGTGGTCGACCGACCCGGGCACCAGCCCGCCCCACAGCGCGACGTCGACGCGGCTGCGGGCGCGCGCGGCGTCGGCCTTCGCCTCGGCGAGCGCCGCGGTGGTCGTCGGCGGATCCGAGTCGATGGGCATGTCGACGATCGTCGTCACCCCGCCCGCGGCCGCGGCCGCGCTCCCTGCGTCGAAGCCTTCCCAATCGGACCGTCCCGGCTCGTCGAAGTGGACGTGGCCGTCGACCATGCCCGGAAGCACGGCCAGTCCGCCGGCGTCGATGACCTCGGCCCCCACGGTTTCCGCGGTGCCCGGCGCCACGATGTCGACGATGCGCTCACCGGCGATGACCACGTCGGCCGGGCGGTCGATCACGAACCCGCCGCGGACGACGACCGTCACCAGTGCGGCGCGCCGAGCTCAGCCGTGAACTTCGGCCACACCTCGGGATCGTGGCCCGGCACGAGCCGGTAGCCCTTCTCGGCGGCGATGGCCTTGAGCCGCCGGATCGGCTCGATGGTGTCCTCCGCCTCGCAGTTGATGAAGCCACCGACGGCCAGCTCGTCGTCGATGTTCTCCTGGAGGTCGGCGGCGTCGAAGGCGAACACGAAGCCGGGGATGCCGAGGTCGTCGGCCAGCCCGCTCGAGAGCGTGACCATGAAGCTCTGGTGGCCGGGCGTGTGGCCGTAGGTCGGCAGCGCGACGACACCGGGCGCCAGCTCGACCTCGCCGTCGGCGAGCTGCCAGTCGATCGAGGGGTCGTCGTAGTCGATGCGGAAGAGCCCGTGGTGCTCGGGGTCGGGATGGCCGTGCAGCCCGTACTCGAGGTCGCGGCGCTGGCAGTGCACGGGCACCTTGCCGGCGAAGTGGCGCAGGCCGCCGGCGTGGTCATTGTGGAGGTGCGAGAGACCGACCATCACCACGTCGGCGGGGTCGACGCCCACGAGCTCGAAGGTCGCCTCGACGGAGTCCCCGGCGACCGGTGGCAGGATCGCCTCGATGCCGTGGTTGCCACCGTGGAACCGCCGGTAGAGCCACGGGTCGCGGATCAGCGGGTCGTTGAAGCCGGTGTCGAGCAGGAGCCACCCGCCGTCGAGCTCGAGGAGCACGCCGGGCACCGGCTCCTTGAGGCGGATCGACGGATCGGCGCCGTGCACCGAGATCGACTTCGGCAGGTCCTCCCAGCCGAAGGTGAGGGGGATCACCCGGCGGACGGTCATGCGAGGTGGGCGGCGAGGGCGCGGTAGCCGGCAACGCCGTTCACCAGCGACTCGAGCGTGATGTGCTCGTCGACCTGATGGGCGATGTGCTCGAGGCCGACGCCGAAGCCGATCGTGGGGATGCCGAGGAGCCCGGCGGTCAGCGAGCCGTTGGTGCAGAACGAGTAGTGCGTCGGTGTCGGGTCGAGGCCGGCTTCGGTGAGCGCGGCGGCGGCCTTGACCACGGCGTCGCTCGATTCGTGGGTCCACCAGGCGTGGCAGAACTCGGGGGCGTCGAAGGTGGCGCCCGTCCACGTCGAGAACGTGGCGTCGACGAGGCCGACCTGCAGTGCCGGTTGCTCGGGCCAACTGGCCCAGGCGCGGGTGGCGGCGTCGGTGAGCAGCTCGCACACCGACTCGGGCGTCTCGCCGGGAAGGAAGCGGCAGTCGAAGCGCGCTTCGGCGTAGCCGGGCACCGTCGACACCGAGGGGTAGGGACGTGACGCGAGATCGATGCACGTGAGATCGCGCCGGCCGAGCTTCGGGTGGGTCGGATGGGTGATCCGACCGGCTTCGACGACGAGGGCGGCGAGCGCTTCGGCGGCGTTGAGCCCCTCACGGGCGTGACCGGCGTGGCAGGCCCGACCGGTGACGCGCACGGACACCTTCGCCCGGCCCCGCTGGCCGATGCCGAGCCGGGTGTCGTTCGGCTCGCTGGTGACGACCACGTCGGGGCGGAACGTCTCGACCACGCCGGCGAGGGCCTGGCCCTCCATCGCCTCCTCGCAGACGCTCGCGACGACGGCCACCTGGCCGCGGATCCGCCCCGTCCGCAGCGCCGAGCCGACGCCCTGGATGGCGGCCGCGATCGAGCCCTTCTGGTCGCAGATGCCGAGTCCGTAGAGGCGGCCGTCGCGGATGAGCCCGCCGAAGGGATCGACGGTCCAGCGGTCGATCGAGTGCAGCGGGATGGAGTCGATGTGGCCGTCGATGAGCAGGCGGGGGCCGTCGCCCATCCCGGCGATCCCGATGGCGTTGCCGGCGGCGTCGATGCGCACCTCGTCGAAGCCGGCGTCCTCCATGGCGGTGACGGCGAGCCGCACGGCCGCCTCTTCGGAGCCGGACTCGCTGCGCGTCATCGCGAGGAGGCGGGCGAGCTCGATCACGTCGGTGTCGACGGAGGTGGACACGCCGTGACCCTACGGAACGGATGTTTCCTCACGGTTTCGTAGAGTCATCGAAATGATCGAATGCGCGGCATGACGTTGGAGGAGCGGTTGGCCGCCTTCGTGGGCCAGCCGGTGGGGGCGCCCGGTCCGGCCGTCGGGCCCGATCCGGTGAACCAGCCGATGATCCGTCACTGGGCCGCGGCGTTCGAGGACGCCAACCCCGTGTACACCGACCCGGAGGCCGCCGCCCGGTCGCGGTTCGGCGCGATCGTGGCCCCGCCGCTGATGCTGTCGACGTGGACGATGGCCACGGTGCAGATCACGGGCATCGCCGAGCGGGGTGGCTCGCCCGTGGCGTCCGACGGCAGTGGCGCCATCGCGGTGTTGGACGAGGCGGGGTTCGTGGCGACCAGGGCCGTGAGCTCGACGACCGAGATCGTGCGCTACCTCGGTCTCGGTGAGACCGTGTCGTCGTCGACGGTGATGGCGTCGATCTCCGACGAGAAGCGTACGAGTCTCGGACCTGGGCACTTCCTCACGTGGGTCACGACGTACATCGACGGTGCGGGCGAGGTCGTCGGCACGCACGAGTTCTGCATCCTGAAGTTCAGGCCGGCGTGATCGCCGTGGGGGACGAGCTCCCGCCGCTCGAGCTCGAGATGACCGCCACGCGCATCGTCGCCGGCGCGCTCGCCACGCGCGACTTCATGCCGGTGCACCATGACCGCGCCTACGCCAACCAACAGGGCGCGCCCGACATCTTCCTGAACATCTTCTCGACGAACGCCTACTGCAGCCGGTTCCTCACCGACTGGGCCGGACCGGACGCCGTGGTGAAGCGCCTGGCGGTGCGCCTCGGCGTGCCGGTGTTCCCCGGCTCGGTGTTGCGGTTCACCGGCACGGTGAGCGCCGTCGACGGGCCCGAGGTCGAGGTGACCTTCCGAGGCACCAACGACCTCGGCGACCACGTCACCGGCGTGGCTGTCGTACAGCTCCCCTAGGAGCGCGCGCTTCGTTCTTTGTCGCGTTGTGGTCGCTGGGCGACCACAACGCGACAAAGAACGCGACGGCGCGCATGGCGACCGGCAGGGGCGGCGACCGGCAGGCCCACGTATCCCTGTCCGACGACGACGACTCGCTCGCGGTGTTCGGGCATCCGCGAAGTGCGCCAGGCCCTCTACCGGTGCTAGGTGGAGCTGTCCGGCGGTGTCTTCGGGCGCCAACCGGGCGGAGGCTTCCGCGGACCGAGTGGCGCCGTGAACGCCCAGACGATGCCGAGCACGAACAACACCGGGGGGAGGATGACGAGGAGCTTGCTGTCGAGGGCGACGCGGCCGGTGGTGAGCAGCAGCAACGAGAGGCTGATGCCGAGCAGCAGGCCGCCGAGGGCCCCGAGGATGGGTCGTCCGCGAGCTCTCATCCGGGGTTGACGTCCTCGAACGCCCAGAGCTTGCGGAACACCGGTCGGCCGGCGAAGAAGAGCATGCCGCCGGAGATCACGAGCAGGCCGAGGGCGCCGAACACGAGCGGGTTGGAACCCTTGACCTTGACGAACACCGAACCCGAACAGACGACCCGCCCGGACTCGCGGTGCTGACCGTGCAGCTTCATCTTGATGCCGGACAAGATCGCCGGGAGGTCGTAATGGTGCTCGCCCTGGTTGGCGTAGCGGACGCTGGTCCGACCCCAGCTGTCGATCGTCACCGACCCGATGGGGAGATCGAGCTGGACCTCCCCGGAGATCGGCCGGCGGGGGCCGACGGCGCCGAGGGCAAAGCCCTTGATGTTGCCGGCCCACTGCACGGTGTCGGTTCGCGGGACCGTGATGACGTCGCTCGGTTGGTGCGCGGTGGAGCGTTCGGTCTGTCCGGACTTGACCCAGTGACCGCTGCCGACGCAGGCGCCGGCCGGGGTGATCACGTCCGCGTGGGCCGTGCCGGGCGCGGCGCAGATGGCGACGGTGAGGAGCAGGGCGGCCGACACGGCACGTCGTATCGCGGCCACCGTCCCCTCCTCGCGGCGTCGATGTGACGCGGTCGACACCCGACCGCCCGTTCAACATCGTCGTTGGCTCGCTCCTCCGCAATGGCCTCTCCAAGCCATTCGCGCCGTAGCGGCTAGCCATGGACGGCGTTTCGACGCGCCTAGTCAGCGACGAGCAGGTCCTGCGTCAGGGCTTCCGACGAACGCCGCCGTCAGGCGGCGGCGTTCTCGTACTCGCGGCTGGGTTCCGGGCGCGACCCGCACCGCTCCGGGTCGCCCTTGATGCCCCGCACGAACGCATGCCAGCCCAGCGTCAGCACCAACGAGACGCCCGTCCAACCTGCCGCCACCTCGCCCACGAGCCTCACGACACGACTGTACTCCACTATCTCAACTAATACAATGGGAAATGCCGGTGTCGGCAGGCTTGCCAGCGCCCCCGGGGTGATTCGAACACCCGACGCACGGTTTAGGAAACCGACGCTCTATCCCCTGAGCTACGGGGGCGAGATAGAAGAGGTGGCGGACAAGCCTATTGCCGATCGCGAGGGAGCTGAGCGCCCCCTGCCACACTGCGGCCCGTGCTCGATGAGCGGTTCGTCGTCCTGGGCGCCGCCATCAGCCTCGTGGGCACCAGCCGCTACGTGCGGGCCACGTTGTCCGGCCGGGCGCAGCCGAACCGGGTCACGTGGGCGTGCTGGGCGGTGGCGCCGCTGCTGGCCTTCGCCGCCGAGGTGCACGAAGGGGTCGGGCTCCGGTCGCTGATGACGTTCGTCATCGGGTTCAGCCCGCTGCTCATCCTGGCGGCGTCGTTCGTCAACCCGCACGCGTACTGGCGCCTCGGGCCGTTCGACGTGGCCTGTGGCGTGCTCTCGCTGTCGGCGGTGGTCGGGTGGGCGGTCACCCGCTCGGGCGTCGTCGCCATCGTCTTCGCCATCGGTGCCGACTTCATCGCGGCGGTCCCAACGGTTCGCAAGACCTGGCACCACCCGCGCACCGAGGAGCCGCTGGTGTTCGTGCTGGGCGTGGTGAACGGCGTCATCACGTTGCTCACCGTCGACCACTGGACGACGGCGAACGTGGCGTTCCCGGCCTACATCGTGGCCATGGGCGGCACCCTGGCCACGATCGTCTACCTCCGTAGACTGCCTGGGCATGTCGCGCCTCGGGCCCTGGAGGCCGACCACCGCTGACGAGCGGCTCGACCGCGTCGAATCGCTCGCCGAGATCCAGCAGCTGCCGGCGCGCTACGCGCTGGCCCTCGACTCCCGCGACATGGACGCGCTGGTCAGCCTCTTCGTGCCCGATGTGCGGGTCGGGCCCGACGAACGTGGGCGGGACGCGCTGAAGGTCTGGTTCACCGAGGCGATGAAGCGGCCCCACGTGTCGGTCCACTTCGTCGGCAACCACATCGTCGACTTCGACGACGCCGACCACGCCCACGGCATCGTGTACTGCCACGACGAGCTCGAGCGGCCGGAGTCGGGCGCCTGGGAGCTCGGCAAGCTCCAGTACTGGGACGACTACGCGCGGGTCGACGGCGAGTGGTGCTTCGCTCGCCGTCGCTTCCACCGCTGGTACCTCGTCGACGCGCTCACCCGTCCCGCGCACGGCGCCGGGGTGAACGACGGCAGCGACCCGCTCGCCGCCCGTCAGCTCCCCGAGGCGTTCGACACGTGGGCTCGGTTCTGGGCCGACTGACCCGTCACCCCTCGAGCGCGAGCACGGGTTCGTCGAGCTCGATCCCCAGCTCGTCGTCGGGCACGTCGTCGAGCGAAGCGCCGGGGCGAGACGGCAGCAGCGCCGCGGCCATCACCGCGCCGCCCAGGGCGACGCCACCGGCGAGGTGCAAGCTGCCCCGCAAGCTGTGCAGGAAGGCGGCGACCGCGGCGGCCCCGAGCTGGTGGGCAGGTCCGGCGAGGCCGGTTTGGCGCAGCGTGGTGGCGGCGACGAGGGCACCACCGATCGAGCCCTTGGCGGCCGCCGCCGCGTGGGCCGGCAGGTGCGCGGGGATGGTGGCCCCGAGGCGGCTGCCGTAGAGCGACGCGGCCACGCTGCCGATGACGGCGACGCCGAGCGCGGCGCCGAAGAGGCGGGTCGCGTCGTTCACCGCCGAGCCGACACCGGCCTTCTCCGTCGGCACCGCGCCCATGATCGCCTCGGTGGCGGGCGCCGTGATGAGGCCCATGCCGCCGCCGCCCAGGAGCATCTGACCGACGATCACCAGGTACGGGGTCGACGTCGACACCGTCGAGATCCAGAGCAGCGCGGCGCCGAACATCGCGAGGCCGAGCGCCACGACCGCCTTGTTGCCGATGCGCACCGCCAGCTTGGTGCCCGCGACGGCCGCCACTGCGATCGAGATCGCCACCGGTAGCAGGCGGACGCCGGTGCCGAGCGGCGTGTAGCCCTTCACGAACTGGAAGTACTGCGTGATGAGGAACGAGAAGCCGGCGAGGGTGAAGAAGCCGATGGTGATCGAGCCGCTCGCCGCCGTGAAGCGCGGGTTGCGGAACAGTCGCACGTCCAACATCGGTGTCGTCGCCCGCCGCTCGACCTCGATGAACGCGGCGAGCAACACGACGCCGACCGCGATGGTGGCCAGGGTGGACGTCGAGCTCCAACCCCAGTCCGGCGCCTGGATGATGCTGAACACGAGCGTGCCCATCGCCGCACTCGACAGCACGAGTCCGTACCAGTCCATCGCCGGAACGTTCGGGTCGCGTGACGTCGGCACGAACGCGGCGATGCCGACGGCGATCACCAGGGCGACGGGGACCATGAACGCGAACACGCTGCCCCACCAGTAGTTCTCGAGCAGCCAGCCGCCGACGATCGGTCCGGCCGCAACGCCGATGCCGGTCGTCGCGCCCCACAGCCCGATCGCCTTCGCCCGCTCGGTGCGCTCGGTGAAGACGTTGGCGATCAACGAGAGCGTGGACGGGAAGATGCCGGCGGCACCGATGCCCATGAGGCTGCGCGCCGCGATCAGCTGAGCGGGGCTCGTGCTCAGCGCGCCGGCCAGGCTGCCGAGCCCGAACACGCCGAGCCCGAGCAGCAGGATGCCCTTGCGCCCGACGCGGTCGCTGAGGCTGCCCGCCGCGAGGATCAGCGCCGCGAAGACGAGCGTGTAGGCGTCGACGATCCACTGCAGGTTGGTGGTGGTGGCACCGAGCTCGCGCACGAGGCTCGGGAGCGCGACGTTCACGATCGTGACGTCGATGTTGATGATCAGGGCGGCGGCGCACAGAGCGAGCAGGACGAGCCCCGGGCGTCGTGTCTTCGGCGCGGTTGCGGACATGGAGCCAACCGTACGTCGAGGTGCTTGAAAAGATCAAGTGAATATCCAGGAGAATCACAAGTCGTTACACTGGAGGCGTGCGGTCGTACAGCCAGTACTGCGGCGTGGCCCGGGGCCTCGACGTGATCGGCGACCGGTGGGTGCTGCTGATCGTGCGCGAGCTGCTGAACGGCCCGCGCCGCTACGGCGAGCTGCTCGACGGCCTGCCCGGCATCGCCACCAACCTGCTGGCCGACCGGCTCAAGACGATGCAGGAGCGGGGGGTCATCGAGCGCGACGCCGACGATCGCTACGCCCTCACCGAGTGGGGCGAGGGGCTCCGCGAGATCGTGTTCGCCATCGGCCGGTGGTCCCGGCCGCTGATGCGCGAGCTCGGATCCAACGACACCTGGCGGAGCCATTGGATCGCCTACCCGGTCGCCGCGCTGTTCCCCGGCGTCGATCCGGCACGGCCCGAGCTCACCGTCGAGGTGCGGTGCGACGACGAGCCGATGACGATCGTGTCGTCCGCCGGGAGGGTGTTCGTCGAGCCTGGCCAGGCTGCCGCGCCCGACGTGGTGCTCACCGGTCCACCCGACGCCGTCGTCGCCCTCCTGGTCCAGGCGGTCGATGCCAAGGAGGCGCAGGCTCGCGGGCTCGCCATCACCGGTGATGCGCGCCTGCTGCGGCGATTGAAGCCCCGGCGGGCGTGACGCCGGCCGTCGTCGAGCGGCTGCGGGCGGCCGGATGCGTCCGCGCCGAGGACGAAGCCGCCGAGCTCCTCGCCGCCGCACCGGACGACGACACGCTCGACGCCTGGCTCGCTCGACGTGAGCAGGGTGAGCCGTTGCCGTGGATCACCGGCACCACGCGCTTCTGCGCGCGCACCATCCACGTCGATGCCGGCGTGTACGTGCCGCGCTTCCAGAGCGAGGACCTCGCCCGTCGGGCCGCCGCCGTCCTGCCGGCACACGGGCGCGCGGTCGACCTCTGCACGGGCGCGGGCGCCATCGCCGCCCACCTTCGAGCGTCGGTGCCCCGCAGCGTGGTGATCGGGGTCGATGTCGACACCCGAGCGGTCGCCTGTGCGCGCCGCAACGGCGTCCTCGCGGTCGTCGGCGACGTGGACGCGCCGCTCCGCGAGCGCGCGTTCGACGTCGTCACGGCCGTCGCGCCGTACGTGCCGACCGACGAGCTCGCGTACCTCCCGGCCGACGTGCAGCGCCACGAGCCGCGCCTCGCGCTCGACGGCGGCGACGACGGGCTCGCGGTCGTGCGCCGCGTCGTGGGCGCCGCCGAGCGTCTCCTGCGCCCCGGTGGGTGGTTGCTCACCGAGCTGGGCGGCGATCAGGACGTGCGACTGGCGACCGCGCTCGAGCCCTTCACCCGGGTGGCGCCGTGGTACGACGACGAAGGCGACCTGCGAGGGATCGCCGCCCTACGCCGCTGACTCGACGGCGAACCCGCCGATGAGCTGGGCGGCGTCCTGGCGGGCCTGGCGACTGAGCGCCCACGCCTGAGCCGGTTCGACCGCACCGATCTCCAGGCGGGAGCTGAGCTTGTCGAGGAGATCGCCGATCCAACGGCGCTCGTCGTCCGGTCGGAGTGCGAGCGTGCCGACCGCCTGCCCGGCGACGATCGCCCGCGCCAGCGACGGTCCGCCGCGGTTGACCTCGGCGTGCACCTCGACGGCGCGCACGTACTCGTCGGGGAACATCCACGCCGCCAGACTGCGGGCGAGCAGCTGCCCGTGGTCGAGGCCGTACAGCTCGCGCTCGATGCGGCTGCGGCGCCGGCAGTCCCAGTGCTGCGCGTGGGCGTGCACCTCGGCGTGGCCCTCCTGCGACGCGCGGAACAGCAGGAAGTCGCCGAGCTCGTGGAGCAGACCCATGCTGAACGCGTCCGGCCGTGGTGCGTCAACGCGGCCGGCGACCAACGACGAGGCCGATGCGCCCGAC
>Ga0068858_100007438_pt1 | contig 10591 bp, 7 predicted proteins | sample KBSSwiS12_FD_66589 | JGI IMG/M metagenome (GOLD analysis project Ga0068858, IMG submission 66589) | Switchgrass rhizosphere microbial communities from Kellogg Biological Station, Michigan, USA - KBS Switchgrass S1-2 | ecosystem: Host-associated > Plants > Roots > Rhizosphere > Soil ... | reverse complement strand
TTTCGCACAACACCGACGATCCGCCAAGCGGTGGAAACTCCCGATGAGACGTTTGCGCAAAGCGAGCCCAGATCTGCCCGGAGGTGCAAAACAGACTGACGGCATCCCTGCGGCCAGGCAGCCAGTCCTGCACCACGGCGTGCAGCCCGTAGCCGAGCATCTTGTCCACGAGCCGCATGGCCTCGTCGAGCGTTGTCGCGGATTCCGCACCGTGGCGTCCGCCTTCGCCATCCGCCTCGCCCCACGATTGCACCGGCTTGATGACGGCCGGGCATCCGACTTCGTTGATCGCCGCGCGAACGTCACTCAATTTCGTGACGACCACGCTCCTGGGGACGGCGATGCCGAGCTCCGTGGCGAGGGCGAGCGTCCGAGGTTTGTTGACGGCGATGTCGAGCGCCGCCTCGGACGCCAGCGGGAAGAACGTGCGGCGCTCGATTTCCGCGCGGCGCGCGCGCAACGTTTCGATCGTTCCATCGTGGCTGGGAATAATCAGCCGCGCGGGTTTCTCGTCGAGCAGCGCGAGGATCGCATCGCCGAATGCCCTGGGGTTGCCTTCGAAGTCCGGGACGATCGATTGCTGCTGACACCAGCGCGATTTCAGCGCCGGCGCCCAGCGTGCCTCCGACTCGCACGCCACGGCACCGACCTTGACGCCGGCTCGAGATAAACTTCTCATAACGGCGAGCGATTGCCGGAACTGTGCGTCCAGGACGAGTACGTCAGCGGGCGTACTCTCTCCAGATCGCGGCCACGTCGTCGTAAAGGCTTTGTTCGTCACACCAGCTTCATCGAGACAGGGCTCGGGTATCGAGCCCGTCCACACACGAATCGCTTCTCGAGAGACCGCCATTTTCCAGATGTCCGGTTGGATGCCGCACCCTCGATGAGCACGATGCGTTCCGTCTCTCGACGATTCTTATTAGGTCGGTTTGTCCCGGCATCTTTCCAAAACTGCTGCTTCTGGCAAGCCCCAGGCTGACAGATCTGAAACCGACCTCTGTGGGGTGAGGACAAAAGGCTACTTCCCGGCGAACTTTTCGTCTACCGGTCAGAATTGGCGGGGGGTTATCGGGGCCGATTCCGGCAGGAATCTTGCCCCTCCCTGATATTCTCGAGGAGTTGGTTATTATTCCGAAGACAGGCGTCCTTTTCATCAGTTCCGCCGAGCTTCCCGGCGCAGACACCTTCGTTCATACGTTGATCATGCGGAACCTGGATCGCTCCAGGTTCGACGTACATGTCGCATATTCGGCTGAACACCCTGGCGCGCGGACCCCGGCGTTCGAAGTGCTGAAGACGATCCCCGAATTGCACCTCAAGCCGTTCAATTTCGGACCCTCGCTGTCCGGGCGTTCCGCCATCGCCAAGACCGCCGCCATCTGGGGCAGCGTGTCCACGCTCGTTGGTTTCGCGGGTCTCGCGCGCTACGTCAAGAAGCACAATATTCGCGTCATCCATTCCACGGACCGGCCGCGCGACGCGGTCTCGTGTGCGGTGCTCGGCAAACTCTCCGGTGCGAAGTCCGTCATCCACGCTCACCTGCGGTTCGCGGAGTGGATGGGCCGTGGGCTGCGCTGGTCGATGGCCTCCGTCGACGCGATCGCGGCCGTCTCGGAATTCGTGGCGCAATCGCTGGTCGACAACGGCTACCCGCGGAAGAAGACCCACGTCCTCCTGAACGCCATCGATCTTGCGGAGTGGGACTACAGGCGCGACGGCGGCCCCATTCGACGGGAGTTCGGCATCTCGGGGCACGCGCCGGTGATCGCCTGCGTCGCCCGCTTGTTTCGCGGCAAGGGCCAGGACGATGTGATCCGGGCGATTGCGGCGATTCGCGACGAGTTTCCGGACGTTCGCCTGCTCGTCGCCGGTCGCGACGATCTCCAGGCGATGCGCACGAGCTTTACCGAGGAACTGAAAGCGCTCGCGCAGGAGCTCGGCGTCTCCGAGAACGTGATCTTCACCGGCCACCGCGCCGACATGCCGGCCATCATGGCGGCGTGCGACATCTTTGCGCTGCCGTCGATGTTGGAGCCGTTCGGATTGGTGTTCGTCGAGGCGATGGCCATGAAGAAGCCCGTGCTCGCGCTCGACAGCGGCGGAGTGCCCGAGATCGTGGAGCCCGGCAAGAGCGGGTTGCTATCGGCTCTCAGCGACGGTCCGGGGCTCACGTCAAATCTGCGCACGCTTCTTCGGAATCCGCAGCTGCGGGCGCAGATGGGCGAGTACGGCCGGCGCCGGGTTGAGCGCGATTTCACGTCGGGACGGCTCGCCGAGGACACGGCGAAGCTGTATACGAATCTCATTGCGTCGCCGACCGGCCAGGCGGCCGGTGTCCTGGGCCACGCGAGCTTTTGATCCGTGACTATGGGTGCGTACGGGTTGGCAGTGGACGCCGGATCGGTGCCGGCCGTGGCCGCGGCTGAGCCACGCGTCGCTCCGCGACGTCCCCCGTCTCTTCACATTCCGTCGCTCGACGGGCTGCGCGCGCTGAGTTTTCTGATCGTCTTCATGGCGCACTCCGGCGTCGGCATCATACTCGCCGTGCCGGGTGGCTTCGGCGTGACCGTCTTCTTCTTCCTGTCCGGGTTCCTCATCACCACGCTCATGCGTGTCGAGCATGAGACGACGGGCCGCGTCAACGTTCGCTTCTTCTACATCAGGCGAGTGCTGCGGATTCTTCCGCCCTTCTATCTGATCCTGGCGCTCGCCTGCGTGCTGACGTTGACGCACCTGCTGCCGGGCGAGTTGGAACCTGGAGCCGTGCTCGCACAGGTGCTCCACTTCTCGAACTACTGGTTCATCGCATTCGGCAGCGGCGGCGCGGCCGCTGGCACGGTGCCGTACTGGTCGCTCGCGGTCGAAGAGCACTTCTACCTGGTGTTTCCGTTTCTGTTCCTGACCCTCAACCGCTTTCTTTCGTATCGCGGGCAGGCCAGAACGTACTGGGCGCTCTGCGCGATCGTGTGCGTGTGGCGCTGCGTGCTCGTGCTGTGGTTCGGCGTGCCGGAGGATCGCACCTACCTCGCGACCGATACCCGGTTCGACTCAATCCTCTTCGGCTGCGCGCTGGCGATGGGAATGAATCCCGTGGTGGATCGTCCTGTGGGCAGCGAGCGCGTCTGGAAGTGGGGAATTCTTCCGGCCGGCCTTGCGCTGCTGCTGTTCACGTTTACCTATCGCGCGCCCTGGTTCCGGGAGACCATTCGCTATTCACTGCAGGGCATCGCGCTCACGCCGGTCTTCATCGCGGCGATTCGTTTCCCGCACTGGCTCCCATTCCGGATCCTCAACAACAAGGCGGTCGCCTTCGTCGGCGTCCTGTCCTTCACGCTCTATCTGTCACACGAGATTGCGGTGATCGCGTTGTATACATGGGCGCCGCAGCTGCGGCCCTATCAGATCGCGCTCCTCGCGTTCGCGATCGCGTTCACCTTCTCCGTCGTGATTCACCAACTGGTCGAGAAGCCATCGGCGGCGCTCCGCAAACGATTGGCCCGCGAGGCGTCGGCGGCGCCGGCCACCGCCTGATCAGACGACGCCGGCTCGAAGGTCTTCCGCGAGCCGATCTCCTGCACGAGCGGCGAGCGCCATGGCGGTCAACACCGGGTTCTTTTCGGGCCCGGTCGTGAACGCCGACGAATCCGCGACGATCACGTTCGGAACCGCGTGGAGACGGCTCCAGGCGTCGAGCATTCCGAACCGCGGCGATGCGTGCATCCTGCACGTGCCGGCGAAGTGAATGGCGCTGCCCACCGCATCGACGAGCCACAAATGCGTTCGAGGCCGCAGCTTCGCGCGGTCGAGGAGATCCAGAAGACGGTCGCGCGCGTCGGTCAGGGCCGTCGTCGACTCCGGCGGGTAGTTGATGTGCAGTCTCAGGCCCGGCGTTCCGTCCGTGCGGGTCTGCTCGTGATCGAGCGCGACCAGATTGTCCTCGGACGGAGCCATGGTGCCGAACACGCTGAAGCCGCACGACGTCAGCTGACCGGGACGACCGGTGAGCACGCTCTTCGCGACGCTCTGGACGCCCGACCACTGCAGGCAGGCCGCGGCGTACAACGGGACCGACCCTTCGAGAGGAAGTCGCGTCACGTACGCCGCCGGCTGAAACGAGAGCGGCGCGCCGAGATCGACCATCAATTTGCCGAGCGGGTGATCGTGCAGGTACCGGCCGAGCACGCCGTGAGTGTTGCCCAGCCCCTCGGGGAAGTCGCTGTTGGTGGATTGCAGCAGAAGCTTGGTCGTGTTGACCGAGCCCGCCGCCACGACGACAGCGCGGCAGGGAATTCGAGATGTGGTCCCGGTCTGAGGATGGCGCACGATGACCGCTGTAACGCGCCTGGTTTGTCCCGACCACTCGAGCTGAATGGCCTGGGCATCGAAGCGCACGCTCAGATATCGCGATCGCAGTACCGGTTTGATCAGCCGGACGAACGAGTTGAACACCGTTCCGCTCAGCGTCACCGTCGTCCGCGCACCATAGACGTACGGCACCGGCACAATCGCCTGACCGCCGCGCTGCGCGTCTTCGGCGATCGGCTGCCATGATTGTGCGAGCGTGCGGGCGTCGGTCACTTTGCCGGCCGGCAATTGCGGAACATCAATCGGCGATCCCGAAATGCACAACCGCGGCTCGACCCAGTCGTACCAGGACGCGAGATCGTCGTAGCCGACGGGCCACTCGAACGCTTCGCCTGCGCGCCTGGCGTCGGTGAAGTCGTCATGCGAGAAGCGGGGAACCGCGCAGCTCCAGTGATTCGTGAGCCCCCCGGGCGCGACGTCCTCGAACAGTACCGTGCTGGGATCGCCGGTAAAGACGACGCCGTCGTGCCGCGGGGAGAGCGGACGATGGATTCGCGTGAGGGTGACGCCGGCGACGCGCGCCGTGAGACCGAACGCGGCTCGTTCAGGTCCCGCCTCGATCAACGTGACGTCGACACCCTTCTCGATCAGAGAGAGCGCCGCCGCTGCTCCCGCGGGGCCGCTTCCCACGACGACAACGCAGTTTTCTTTATGCGAGAATCCGTCCGACTGCAAGGCTACACGATAACATTGTCCAAGGCGGCCGCGATTGACATCTGGAACAGCCGACATCCCATCCCGACGTTTTGGTCGCACCGACCTGCAGGCATCGGCGATCGGACTTGGATGCGCGCGTATCGGAGGGATCTTCAAACAAGATCCGAATGAGTTCCTGAATCTCCTGTCCGTCGCCTTCGACGCCGGCATCAACTTCTACGACACCGCGGACATCTACAGCCAGGGCGAGAGCGAGCGTCTGCTCGGCCGCGTGTTCCGCGATCGGCGCGACCGTGTCGTGATCGCCAGCAAGGCCGGTTTTCTCCTGCCGGCGCAGCGCAAGCTGCTGGCGAGGCTCAAACCGTTCGTCCGGCCGCTGATCGGGCTGATTGGTCTCGCGCGCCATCACGTCCCGGCTGCCGTGCGGGGCTCTCTCGCGCAGGACTTTTCGCCGGCGCATCTTCAGCGATCGATCGAGGGCAGCTTGAAACGGCTGGGCACCGATCACCTCGATCTGTTCCAGCTTCACGCGCCGCCCGCGTCAGTCGTCCAGACCACTGACTGGGTGGCGATGCTCGAGCGGATGAAGCAACAAGGCAAGATCCGGTACTACGGCGTCTCATGCGACACACTCGATGCCGCGCTCGCCGCTCTCGAACATCCGGGCGTCTCGGCGCTGCAGCTGTCGATCAGCCTGCTCGAACGGCGCATCATCGATGCGCTGCCGCAGGCGCGTTCGCGCGGCGTCGCGGTGATCGCGCGGGAGGTTCTCGCAAACGGGCTGCTGGTCAAGAAGGCATCGGAGATCGATCTTCGTTCGTACTGCCAGTCCGACGAGGAAGCCGCGGCGAAGGGTGTGCTCCTGAACGAGTACCGACTGAAGGCCGTCGCCAGAGGACTGTCGCTGACGCAGCTGGCGCTCGAATACGTCACCGGCCTGGACGGCGTGTCGGTGTCGCTGATTGGCGTGAGCCGGCTGGACCAGCTGAATTCGCTTCTCTCCGATCTTCACGATTTCAACGCGCCCAAACCGGGCATCCCACGCGCCGAGAATTGAAATAAGATCGCCGGACAAAAGTCTCCTCTCCGGGCGACTTTGCGCCGGATTTTCGTGAGGCTCGGAGCGAATCCCGGGAGTCTCGAATCACCCTTTTGCCCGTAATTGACTGAGTGTCAATGGATTGATTCCCTCGTCCGCAAGCGGGCCTGAGGGTTGCACTGGTCCCGGCCGAAGGTTGGAGTTTCACATGTCGAACAGCGCTCAATCAGTCAGCCCCGCGCCGCAGGCCACGAAAAAGAATCCATTGCCGAACATCGAACAACTCAAGGAAACATTCGCCAGGGACGGCTACCTGGTGTTCAGAAACCTGGTGTCGCCCGAACGGCTGGCGGCGCTGCACAAGCAGCTCTCGCAGGCATTCGACAGCGCGAAGCAGTCCGGACAGCTCTTCTCCGGCGGCGGCACCATCAGCGGCCACTTGAACTGCTTCCCGGGAGAATCATCGAGGTTCGCCTACGAGGCCCTCGAATCGAACGGCATCGTCGACTTGATCAAGATGGTGTTTCCGAAGGCGACGCGACTGCCCAACGTCGGGTGCAACTTCAATCTCCCGCACAGCGTCGCGCAGCACTACCACGCCGATCGGAACTACCTCGATCACTTCATGATCGCGAACGTCGCGGTCGTCGACACGAACATCGCCAACGGCGCGATCGACATCATTCCCGGCAGCCATCAGAAGTTTTACAAGTACTGGCGCTTCGCCATGGAGCGCGTGGCTCGCGGCAGCACGCGGATCGAGATGAAGCAGGGAGATGTGCTCATTCGCACGTCGAATGTCTGGCATCGGGGCATGCCGAACATGACTGACGTTCCGCGGCCGATGATCGCGTTCACGTGGGAAGACGGCGGCAGCACGCAGCCCGACCCGTTCATGGTCGAAGGCGGGAAGATTGCGTTCCGCCAGAACTGGTATCGCCCGACGCGTATCGGCCGCTTGCGCGAGCGCACGTTCGTGACGGCGCCCGTCACGTACTCAGCCTACCGTTTCGTCACATCGTTGTACGGCACCAAGGGGTACGACCACCAGTAGGTGGTTGTACCGATCCCTCCCAGGCGCCTTCTTGATGCGCCGCTTACGTAAAACGCCGGTCGCAGAAAACGTTGTCGATCGCCTATTCAGCCGGACCACATGCGTTATTGCCCAGCCCAAGCATGTTTGGTGTATGAATTACACAATTCGCGGTGGTGGGGCGCCCGCTCGCCTGTTGAGATTGACGTGGATGGTGCCTAAATACCTGATTTAGAATGCTTTATTACAGGCTACTCTTCCGGAGTGTCGTGCGGTGCATAACTTGCAACCCGATCGGCCCTGGGCGAGGCCTCGATGCGGTCGCGCTCAATCTGACACCATTCGAAAGATTGCTGCTATGAGCTACCGACGCGATGTGCGCCTTACAACTCCAGCTGCGCTGTTCGTGCTGCTGATTCTCACGATCGTCGCCTATCGAATGCCCACTACGTCGGCTCTGGCCCCCGTGGTCGTCAACGGCGTGTCGATTAATCATTCGTCGGCCAAGATCTATTACAACCCGGTTGCGGGCGCGAAGGACTATCGCGTTTACGACATCGCCAATCCGAACAACGTGAAGTACGCGGGATGGAGCCATATCAGTCCCGATCCGGAGTGCCCCGGCCCGCAGTGTTTCCGGCATTTCATCGCGCAGGCCGACGGCGTGACTCCGGTGTTTCCGTATCAGGCATCCGCGTTCAGCTATCCAAACGGCGGCCTAGGCGGCCCGCAGGTTCTGGATGTTCCCGCCACGCAAATTGAGTGGAACAACCTCGGGGACAATCAGCCGCACACGCTAATCGTGGAGGCGGTGGATCAGCTCGGTCCGGCCCCTCTTGCGAACTTGTACACGGGCGCGACCAACACACCTTTGGCGCCTGGAGGCATGCTCGGCTCGGACAAGGGCGCGACGCCGGATGGGAAGACATCCACGAATGGTCAGGGGCCCTACACGAACAACCCGCAGGTCATTGCTCAGTCACAGCAGATCGTCGTCAAAGCGAACAACACACTGAAAGCGATTCCGTCGCTGCCGAGCGCTTCCCAGACGTTCTACGACACGTTCGATCAGTCGGAGAACGCCAGCATCACGCTGGTTTCGAGGAGCGACAGCACGACCGACGCATTCGGCAATCTCGGCCAGATGCAGTACTCGATGAATGCGGGAACGCAGATGGCCTGGGACATCATCTACCGCCAGGCGAACAATCGCGATTCGATGCCGTTCATCGCGGCCGACCATTTCATGGACATGATCTTCGACGGGGCGACGCCCGGCGTCTCGGCGCCGACGCACGTCATCTACGGTTCGATGTCGATGAGGCCGACGAAGACGATCGACATCACCTCCGGCAAGATCCTCCACATGACGATGGAGGTTGACGGACACGTCACGATCAACCGGCGATGGATGGATTTCAACATCGCGCCGGCGTCCGATCCGCTGCAGCGCTGGGACTACTTCGGCGCGGCCGTCAACAACACCAACCAGGCGCTGTTCCTGGAAATGAAGGACGGACGCTGCACGCTCAACATCTTCAACGGGCCCGGCGGCCCGCCGCCCGGCGCGTCGCCGACCGATGGCGGCGGCGGCGCCGGCTTCCCGTGCGACTGGGCGCAGAATTACAGCCCGACCGATTTCACCAAGGACGGTCTTGGACTCGACGACCGGTCGCGATACGACTTGTTTGTGTCCCAGACGCACGTCGCGCTGTTCATCAACGGCAGGCTGATCGGCCAGAAGGACATTCCGGCGGGAACCTTTCCGTGGTCGAGCCAGCCGCTCCAGGCGTACTACAGCCACTACATCTATCACTCCGACATCGAGTGGTCGACGGAGCTCGTGAACCGCTCCGAGCACGGACAGAACTACTGCTATCCGCTGAACTCGATCTTCATCAACGATCCGGTGAACGGCTTCCCGGCGAGCGGTTCGATCTGCAACACCGCGTTCCCTCCGGGCTACGGATACCGGTACTCCGACGAGCGGCACTGGGACAACATGGGGTTCGAGGTGCTGCCGGCCAGCGCGGCATCAGCCACCGACTTCTCGGCGCTCGCGTCGCTGGTGCAGCCGTACCCGAAACAGGCGCCGAACACCTCTGCTGCGCCGGGCGCCCCGACGGGCCTTCGCATTGTCGGGTTGTTGTTCGAGACGTTCTTCCCGAAGTTCTCGCTGCCGGTGGCGCTCTACGGGCAGAACGGCGCGCTCGACTGGCGCAAGTAGCGTCTGTTCGGGGCGGCCGTCAGTCGAAGGTCAGAGTGCGGGCGACGGCCTTGTACAGGCCTGCCTGACGGGCCGCTTCGACCACGCCGGCGTCTCCGGCCCCCTGAGCGGCGACGCGAAATGAGGATCTCTCCACGAGCACGAGCGTGTCCGGCTCGTGCTCCGCGAACTTCAAGGCCACACCGATCGCGCGATTGAACGCGACGATCTCTCCGATCCGCTGACAGAGGTTGTCGGCACGATCGTCTTTGCCTGTCCACGCACCGTTGATCTGCAGGAAGAAGCCCGGACTGCCCGGCAGACCTTTCGCCAAATCGTGATTCAGCCGCTCGATGGCGGTGGCGGTCATCGCCGCGAGAGACGGCGCGTTGACGGGCCGTTCGGTTTCCTCGCACAACACCGCCGGATCTTCGCTGTCTGATTCGGCGATCGGCGAGCCGATCGACGCGGTCCTGAAGCCCGCCCGCCGAGCGAGCGTCAGCACGCCGCCTGTCGCCGCCGCGTCGCCTCGCTCATCGGCTGAGAACAGCTTCATTCCCTGTTGCGCGGAGGTCGAATCCTCGCTGGACGGCGACAGTGTTTCCATCCACAACAGCCCGTCGGCCCCAACGAGGTAGTTTCGCGCGGCTGCGACGTCCGAATCGCGCATCCCGTTGCCCACGAAGAGCAGGACGTTCTTCGCCCGAGGCTCCTGGCTGCCGTGATGCCGTTCGGCTCTCGTCACGGCGCTGACGCCGCCGACCGCAACTCCCAGCGCGATACCGGTGAAGGCCAGCCATCGGGTCGTCGTGTGCGTCCTCTGTCCCGTCATGAGGCTGCTCCTCTTTGGCGGAATCGTAGAGTTCAGGCACGACGGCGCGGCGACGACGACGCAACGTTCGTGTCACGATGTTGTGACCGCAGCGATCCAGGTCTCGATCGGGCTTGTTGCCCGAATTGGAGCCGGTCGCCGGGCGTCGCCGCCTCGATGGCTATAATGTCTCCGCTGAAGGACGGTCAGGGGAGTCGGCAAATCATTTGAACGAATACATCGCGACACAGCCCTCGTTGCTGAGCATTGTCATCCCCTGCTACAACGAGGAAAGGACGCTTGCTTCCTGCGTGGAAACAGTGCTCAGGATCGAAGATGAGTCGCTGCGGCTCCAGCTGATCATCGTAAACGACTGTTCGACTGACAAGAGCGCGCAGGTGGCCGACGGGCTCAGGCGATTGCACCCCGGCATCGAGGTGCTGCACCACACGCGCAATCAAGGCAAAGGCGCCGCGT
>Ga0068858_100007437_pt1 | contig 10592 bp, 8 predicted proteins | sample KBSSwiS12_FD_66589 | JGI IMG/M metagenome (GOLD analysis project Ga0068858, IMG submission 66589) | Switchgrass rhizosphere microbial communities from Kellogg Biological Station, Michigan, USA - KBS Switchgrass S1-2 | ecosystem: Host-associated > Plants > Roots > Rhizosphere > Soil ... | reverse complement strand
CATGGGCCACAAGGAGTCGCAGGTGTTCCTGGCGTCGCCCTACACGGTGGCGGCGAGCGCCCTCACCGGCAAAATCACCGACCCCCGCGAGTACGTTGGCTGAATCTGCAATGCAAGTGGCCCGGGCCCGAAGTCGAAGACCTTTCCCACGTTTCCGACCATCCCCGATGTCCTGGCCGCCGCTTTCCAGAATCCTGCAAAGTCTGGTCCTCATGATCTGCCTCGCCGCCTTCACCTCCTGCCAGACGAATGACGTCCCCTCGGGGTCGCACTACGTTGTGACTACGAACAAGGCTCCGTTCTACAAGTTCGGGCCGGCGCAATCGTTCGGACCGGATTTCGTGCTCAATGAAGGCGCGAAGGTGACCATGCTTGAGCATTCCTTCGGCTTCTGCCGCGTGATGACCGAGGACGGCACCGCTGGTTTCATGTCCAGCGACGACCTGAAGCCCGCACCGACGATCTACTCGACCTCCACCAAGACGAAGACCAACTACACCATCCAGCTTAACCGGCCGATGTTTGATCCGCCGCAATCCGCCGAGAAGCACAGCAATGTGCCGCCTACGCACGGCGCCGGCTCGCTCTTCGACACCGGGGACACGCCCCTGCCGCAAGGCACGCCGGCGCCCAAACCCGGATTTCATTTCTAAGCCCTCTACTCCCATCCACGCCATGTCGCACACCATCACCAGCCCCGTTTACGTCGTTCAGGACAATATCGACACCGACCAGATCATTCCCGCGCAGTACCTCACGCTCGTGCCGACCATCGCCGAGGAGTACGAGAAGCTGGGCAGCTACGCCATGATCGGGCTGCCGGACGACCAGTATCCCACCAAGTTCGTGCCTGAGGGCGGGATCAAGACGCCCTACAAGATCATCATCGCCGGCCGCAACTACGGCTGCGGCAGCTCGCGCGAGCACGCGCCCATCGCCCTCGGTGCCGCCGGGGTCGAGGCTGTCGTCGCCGAATCCTTCGCCCGCATCTTCTTCCGCAACTGCGTGGCCACCGGCGAGCTCTACCCCTACGACGCCAAGGAACGCCTCTGCGAAAAGGTCAAGACCGGCGACATCGCCACCCTCGACTTCGACAACGACACCCTGACCGTCAACGGCACCACCTACAGCTTGAAGCCCCTCGGCGAAGTGCGCCCGGTGATCGACGCCGGCGGCATCTTCAACTTCGCGCGGAAGAGCGGGATGATCGCAGCGCAGGGGTGAGGCTGCTGCCCGCAGCGTGGCACATCCGTGACGCGCTTGGAGGCGCCGCTTCGGCAGCGCCCTGATATTCGCGAAAGAGTGGGCGAGGACAGAGCACCGCCCTCCAGGGAGGGAAGCTCGCCGAGCGTCCCCTCGAATCTTAATCACCAGCGAGCCTTACCACTCATGACGGAGGGTGCAACGATGCTTGCCGCCATGGCCTTTCGCATTCATGCAGGAACTGCCGCAGCTCTTGTGAGGGCATTCGCGACCGCACATCAAGGCCGTCGGTTCGTCGACCGCGGAGGGCGAGGTGACGTAGACACCGCCGCGACGTCGTGGGACATTAAGGGCAGATGACGACGCAGAAGAGTCGACCGTTTTCATATTCATGTCGTTCCCTGTTTCTCTATCGGCGATTTCCGGTTTCTCCAGCGCAAAGTGCAGGCTGATTGTAGCGGAGGGTGAGGTGGATGGCAGGGTAATGGTCAGGAGCGACCGCGGTGCGGCAGGATCGCGGAGCGATCCCCTGCCGGTCGCCGTGGCGTTGTCCGCGGAAAAAAACCCGTCGGCTTCCCGGCCGACTGAAAGGCTTTTTCTCGCATCTGTTCAGCCCAGCGGGATTCTTCCGTACGCCGCCTATTTTCCTGTGCTATGCCGACTCCTGATGCCCTTTCCAGCCAGCCGGATGTAAGGAGTTGAACACACGCGATGATTCCGGACCTACGTTTGCTTGTGTTGTCGTCGCTCACTTTTATGACAACGACCGTCGCTAGCCAAAGCACCGGAACATTGCAGATCAGCTATAGCCTGACCGGTTCGTACGCGCAGTCGGGCATCACGTCGAGTCCGGCGAGCCGTTGGTTGTTCATCACCAACAACACCCTCGTCCGTCATATCGAAGGTTCCGACCCCAATCACATCAGCGACTATGCGACGGTGGTGGACACCGTCAATTTTACCTACGGCACACCGTTCACCATCCAAGGCGGCCTCGAGGCCGACGCTTTTACCGCCGGGTCGCAAAATGCTTCGGTCAGCATCAATCTCGCGCTGCGCCAGACCAATCTCACCGTTTTGTCCGGCGGAGTACCGATCGACTTCAACGCCACTTCCAATACCGGCAGTGCGGCGGCAAGGAACGTGAGCCTGGGAGGCAGCTACGCCGGCTTCACCTTGCAGAACACTTCGCCCTACGGCCACGGCTCGACTGTGAGCATCCTCGGAGGCACGGCCAGCGCGGCGAAGACGCTCAATGCCAGCTTTCTCGGGCAGGTCTCGGGCTTCACCCAAGGCAGCGATATCGTCGACGTCAGCGGCATCGCCGGCGACACCTTCGTCTTGCAACTGAGTTACGATCCAACTCTCGTCACCGGCCTGCTGGGCAGTGAGGCCAATGCGGTTTTGCTTTGGAAGGACCCGTCTACCGGACTTTTCCAAAACGCGGTCGTGGGTAACTCGGATGGAGGTGCGCAAAGTCACGCTTTCACTGGCGCCTACAATCCCGGCACCGAGTTCGCGCTCGGCAATTACGGCGTGGACACCGTCAATCACGTCGTCTGGGCGGTCGTCGATCACAACAGCGAGTTCGCGGTCGGGCAGCAGGTGCCTGAGCCGGGCGCGTGGGCCTCGTTGATGAGCGGCATCGGGATGCTCACGCTCTGGCGCCGCCGCCGGCGCTGAAGTATCTACTGCGAGATTTGGCGGAGCCACTCGCGCAGGGCGTGGACGGTGGCGTCGCGGCGGTCGTCGTTGAAGCGATTCTTGCGCATGTCGCGGAATGCCTTGGCGAGGGCCTTGCGCAGGTCGTCGGGGGCTTGGTCGGAGCCGGCCTTGGTCGCTTGCAAGCGGGCGGCGAGGGCGGCGGCGTCGAGGGTTTCGCGGTCCTGGCGGGCATGGGCGCGGCGGGAGACGGAGACGAAGATGCCGAGCGCGCGGTCGAGGACGATCCACGGAAAGTTCTCGTGCGTGATGGGGCCGGCGACAAGCTCGGTGCCGACGATGGCACGGGAGAAGAACGGGAGATTGACTTTAAAACCGGGCGCGGTGCGGCTGCCGGCGAGCGCGGCACCGCCGCCGACCGCACCGCCCAGCGCGGCGCCGAGGCCCCAGGTGGCGCCGCCGAAGAGCAGGTCGATCTTCGCGCCGACGAGCGCGCCGCCACCCGCACCGGCGGCGAGCAGCCGCCAGCCACTCAGGCCGAGAAGTGACCAGGTGCGGGCGACGAAAAGGCCATCGGAGAGCCATTCGCGCGGGCCTTCGTCGCGGACGGCCACTCGCTGATGGGCGAAGGCGCGGATGATTTCGCGGTGCGCCTCGATCTCGCGGGCGACGAGCTTTCCGCGGAAGCGTTCCTCGATTTCGCGACGCTGCGCGGCGACGCGCAACGGATCGCGCAGGGCTTCGACGTGCCGGCAGGTGAGGAGATCGGAGAGGAGGTCGATGATGATGCGCGCGGTGGTATCGAGCTTGTCGTCGCGGTCGCGCTGGAGGACGGCGACAGCGGCGCGCAGCTTCGCCTTGCCCGGAAGATCGACGGTGGCGAGGGCCTCCAGCAAGGCGAGGCGATTGGAGAAATCGGCACGATGGGCATCGAAGTCGATTACCGCGCTGAAGTTCTGGCGGAGGCGCGCTTCCCATGCGGCGCGATGCTTCGGTTCGCCCGTTTGATTGAGCAGGGCGATGCGCGGCGCGCCGGAGAGGCGCAGGATTTCCGTCTCGGCTTCGTGGCGCGGCTCCAGGGGTTGGGCGACGTCGACGACGTAGAGGAGCGAGGCGCCTTCCAGCACGGGCTCCAGCAGACGGCACTCGTGGACGAAGAAGCGGTCGTCCTTGTGGCGCGCAACGAATTCGCGAAAGACGGAGAGCGGGCTGCTGGCCGTGCCCGCTTCCTTCAATTCGCGCAGTGCTTCGCGGGCATTTTGGAAGCCCGGTGTGTCCACGAACTCGAGCAGGTCGCGCACGCGGAAGCGCTGGCATTGGGTAGTTGTGGGGAAAGCGCCGATGTCCACGGAATCATCCTCGGCCAGCGTGGCGACGACGGAGGATTTTCCGTGGTTCACGTCCCCGAGGATGGCAATGACCGGGAGATCGCTGGTGTTCATGGCGTGAAGCTCAACGTGGCGCAGTCGGTGGCTTCCGCGCGCAGGAAATCGCTCCAGTAGCGCGTCCATTCCGGGTCGGGGGCTTTGGGTTTGCCGTGCTCGTCGAGGGCAACGATGAGGACGAATCCCGCGCCTTGGCCGATGCGCTCGATGAATTGGGTGAACGCGGAGAAAGCGGTGAATGGCGCGGGCACGGCGATGAGCCAGCAGGGCGCCTTTGGCAGAGCGGCGGTGAGCCGCGTGAACGCGGTGTCGTTGCCGCTCGGGTAATCGATCTCGACCACTTCGCTGCACGCGAGCTGCCATCCGAGTTGGGTGGTGACCCAGCGCTCGATCTCCGCGCTGGCACCAGCGAGCGATGAATCGATGAGCAGACACCCGGCTTCGGCGCGTGCTTTCGTGAGCGGGGTGGATTTGCCATCATGAGGCGCAGCGCCTTCGAGGGGCGGGCGATTCGAGTGGATGACCGGACCGGTGAGCCGGTACCAGGCGGCGCGGTGGCGGGGCTCGTCGAAGGTGAGGCGGCGCAGGCCCGCTCGCGATTGCGTCCAGAAAAAGAGCCACAGCCCGGCGCGAGGCAGGAGGCCGTAGACGAGAATGAAACCGACGAGCCACGGCCACCACGACGCGGTAGCCGCGCGATCGAGGGCGGCGACGCCGGATTGATAGTGGAACCAACTGTGCTCGACCTGGTCGAGAGTGGGGCAGGCGTCCGGGAACAGCCAGGTCCACGGGGTAGCGAAGGCGCGGGCGAGAGCGTGCATGCCGCCCGGGCCTTGGGCCGAGGTGGATTCCCATCCGAAGGCGACGTCGGTGAAGACCACGCGGGCGAGCAGGGCAGCGAGCACGCCGAGATTCCAGGCGATGCCGAAGCCTTGCAAGGCGAGCCAGGGCGGCCAGCGGAGCAATTGCAGATTGCGCCCGGCGAGCTGGCGCAAGGTGGCGGCCTCGGCACGCAGGCGGAGACGTTTGGGTCCAGAGAGATGCTCGAGCGCACTGGCCAGCCCTTGGCCGATGCCCTCGCCGATTCGCAGGAGCAGCCGTTGAGAGGCGGCGCGAAAACCCCGCGAGAGGATGACCAGGAGCGACCAGGTGAGAAGCAGCCATTGCACGCCGACGGTGATGGCGAGAAAGACGGCGACATTCACCGGACGCGAGCCCGCGTAGTAGAGTGCGCCACCGGCAATGAGGAAGCCGAGGACCAAGCCGGCGAGGACGGCGCCGCCGGCGAGCATGCGCCAGCCGTTGGTCAACCAGGTGCCGGGGAGGGTCTCGGTTGTGCGGCGGGCTTCGAGCCAGCGGTGGAAGACAGTCGAGCGGTCGGGAGACTCAACGGAGGCAAGTTGCGGGGCGATTTGCTCCTGCCACAGGCGGGTGTCCCGGGCCGCGATGGCTGCGGGCTCAGGGCCGCGCTCGTCGGCAGCGACCAGCGCCTCGAAGTCGAGCACGTCGGCGAGGGTCCAGGTTTCGGGGCGGCGCACGGAGAACACCTAGGTTTCGCAGGGCGTGGTGTCAGGTAGATTCTTGGCGGGCGGCAGCGATGGCTGCGATCCCAGCATTCCCATTTCTCCTATCTTTCCCATCCGGTCCCATGGGAGGAATGGGAAGAATAGGAGTGATGGGAGACGTCGCGCTTAGCTCCACTCCACCGGCACGCTTTTGCGCTGCTGGAAGCGGTCGGTGTAAAAGAGCTTCTTTTTCTCGATGCCGAATTCGTGGACGAGCTTGGTGCACTTCACGTCGAAGCAGCAGTACTCGGCGATATCCAGGATGCGGCCTTCGCGCCACCAGCGGATGGCGTCAAGGCCATCGCCGGTCTTGCCCACGCCGATGGAGGCGCTGGCCACGGCATCGAGGCCGAGGCGATGGCCGAGCTTTTTCTCGATATCGACCATGAGATCGAGCGTGTGGCAGAGGTGCGGGAGATCGTAGGCGGTGTAGCCCATGAGGACTTCGTAGTCGAAGTTGATCACGTTAAAGCCCACGACGAGGTCGGCGCGGAGAAGTTGCTGGACGAGCTGCTCGACGCGGTTTTCGCCGTAGATATGGTACGCGCCGAGGCGGGTACTATAGGTTACGCCGACGCTCATGCCCATGTCGCGCTTGCGGTCCCAGCCGCCGGCGTCGTTGGCGGTGCGCTGGGTTTCGAGATCGAAATAGACGATGTCGGAAAGCATCAGAAAGACGAATGACGAATGACGGATGACGAATCAATCACGAAGCGGCGTTCGGGTGAATTGTTCCCATGAATTCGGCATTCCGCATTCGTCATTTTCACTTCCCCGTCCACTCGTACTCGCCGGCGTCGAAGGCCATCATGTTGGCCAGCTTGTGGGCCCGAAATTCCTCCACCACGGCGCCGTCGCTCTGGAAGATCGTGAGCTGGCGTCCGCTGCCTTCGCGGCCGATGACGACCCATTTCAATCCGGGCGTTTCCGTGAAACGGCGGAGCGGAAGACCCTCGGTGGTCTGGAGAAAGCTGCCGCCCTCGTTGAAGCCGATGTTCACGTGCGCGGTGGTTGGCTCGTCCTTGAGCAACGGGTTGGCGATGAGATGCACGACGAATTCCTTGTCGGTAACGAAGGGCTTGCCGCCCGGTCGGTGCAGGGAGTCGTGGATGGATTCGTAGCTCTCACCGAGCCAAATGGATTTTTCGACCACGGTTTCCCAGGCGGGGGCGTCGCCGGTGGCGGCCTTTTGGGGCAGGGCGAGCGAACGGACGCGCTGCACCTTGTCGTTTTGCTCCAGGAGGAGAATTTGCTCGCTCCAGCGGTTGGCGGAGCGGCCGCGGGCGGCGAGGATGCGACGTGGGAGCGGTTCCCCGGGTGCGTAGGCGAGGCGGCGGAGAAATTCGCCGGCAAACGTATAGGCCCGCACTTCAGTGCCGCCAGGCGCGCTGACGATGATCCAGAGACGGTCCGGCGCGCCGAGCGCGGCGTCGATCGCGGTTTCGCCGGCCGCCAGCGGCAGTTCGCGGGCCTCTCCTCGCGCAGTCAATTTCACCTTGCCCTCGGCGATGCTGACGGTCTCGTCGCCACCGGGCTTTTCCTGCGGCTGGGTGTCGAAGCTCAGCGAGCGGGTAACATCCTTGCCGTCGAGCGTGCGCAGGACCACGTCGACTTTGTCGTCGGTAGCGGGATGGAGATCGAGGACGCGCAGGGGCCGCGGGGCGTCGTCATCGGTGATCCAGTCGTTGCCGTGCAGGGCGATGCCGTCCACGTCGAGGGCGCCCACGCTGTAGCCGCGCGCGGCGTAGACGCCGGGGGGCATGACCTTGCCCGTGTTATCCTTGCCGTCCCAAAAGGTGATCAGCCCATTCAGGCCGATGCTGAAATCTTTTTCCGTGGCTTCGCGGGCCATGGTGCGGACGAGTTTCCCTTTCTTGTCGTAGATCCCGAGGCTGAGCGTGCCTTCCATGGGCGGCGGCAGGAAGGTGATGCGCATGCCAGGGCGCTGGGGAGGCGGGGGCTCTTCGGTCTGGGCGTGAAGGAAGGATGAAGGAGGAAGAAGGAGGGATGAAAGCAGCAGCGCGCAGACAGCGGCGGCTGACGGAAAATGAAAAATGAAAAATGGAAAACTTCCCCTACGCATAGTACCGCCAGTCGAGATTGGGGAAGATGTTGTCGCGCCACTCGCAATTGGCGAGGAAGGGCTCGTCGATGTCCTCGGCACGGACCTGGTCATAGAGGCGGGTGAAGCGGAGCAGATGGTCCTTGGTGCGCTTGGTGGCGTAAGTGCGTGCGGTGCCGGTCTTCATCAGGAAGGCCCAGTCGCTCGATTGGGCGAGGAGAAGTTCGCGGGCCATCTGACGCAGCGCGCGGCCGGTGAGCTCGAGGAGATCTTCCTTCGCCCAGTAGACGCGGGCGAGCTCGGTCATGCGCTTGGCCGCCATGTGGAGGTGCGGATAAATCCAAGAGTTTGAATCGTCGAGCCAAACCTCCCAATAGCCCTTGTGTCCCCAGCTCGAGGCGGAGGGGACCAGAAGCTGTTGCGTGTCGTTATCCACGAGGTAGCGCGAGGGCGTGGTGAGCTTGAAGGCGTCCTGGTCGTAGACGGCTTTGCGGATGAAGAGATTAAGAAACTCCGGGCCCTCGAACCACCAGTGCCCAAACAGCTCGGCATCGAACGGGCTGACGACGATCGGGGAGACATTCATGTTTGCCCGCAGATGCTGCATCTGCGCGGCGCGCGCGCCCATGAAGTGCCCGGCATGATGGTCGGCGGCGCCGAGCGCCCAGCCGCGGTTGTAGAGCTCCTTGTCCGGGGTGCGCCCGGTGATGCGGTGATACTTGATGCCGGTAAATTTGCGCGTGCCATCCCCGGGGAGGGCATCGCCGAGATATTCACGCGAGAGATCGAAGCCGATGTCCCGGTAGAAATCGCGATACGCCGGGTCGCCAGGGTATCCTTCCTCTGCGCTCCAGACCTGCCGGCTGGATTCGCGATCGCGCCCGAAAGCCGCCGCGCCGGCCGGGGTGAAGACCGGCGTGTAGATCGCGTAGCGCGGGCGCGGGCTACCGAACATGACGCCGTGGGAATCAAGGACGAACCAGCGCAGGTTCGCCTCCTGCAGAACCTGGTCGAGACTGGCGACGTAGGCGCATTCCGGCAGCCAGATGCCGCGCGGGTCGCGGCCGAAAGTCTCGCGGTAATGGTCGCGTGCGAGGAAGATCTGCGCGCGCACGGATTCCTTGAAACTTTCCATGAGTGGCAGGAAGCCGTGGGTGGCCGCGCAGGTGATGATCTCGATCACGCCACGCTCCTGCAATTCGCCGAAGGCGCCGACGAGATCGCGCTTCCAGCGTTCGTGCCAGTTGCGATGGCATTGCATGAGGCGGTCGAGATAGAACCCGGCGAGTTCGTGGAGCTGGGGATTGTCGCGCGTGCGATCGATCTCGCGGCGGGCGAGCGCGAGCGAGCGATCGAGATAACGCTCGTAGCGCTGCTGGAGCAGCGGATCGCGCAGCATGTGGCAGAGCGGCGGCGAGAGAGTGACCGTGAGCTGGAAGGCGACGCCCTCGTCCGCGAGGCCGTAAAGGACGGAGAGGAGCGGCAGGTACGTCTCGGTGATGGCTTCGTAGAGCCAGTCTTCCTCAAGGAATTCATCATACTCCGGATGACGCACGTAGGGGAGGTGCGCGTGGAGGATGAGAGCAAGATATCCGTTCGGGGCCATGGGTGCGGATGTGCGCGGAAGCTACCACCAGCGCCTGCGGCGACAAGCGTGGAAGAGCGAAGTGCTCAGTATTTAGTGCTCAGTGCTCAGTTTCCAGCAGGGTGAGCACGCCGCGCAGGGGAATCGGGAGCCAGGTGGGGCGGTTGTTGATTTCGTAGACGACTTCGTAGAGCGCTTTTTCGAGGAGGAAAGCTTCGAGCAGGCAGTCTTCCTGGGCGGTGGCGACGGCGCGAAAGACGGCGCCATTCGTCGTGGCGAGCCACGCTTCAAGGAAGGCGAGCTGGACCTTGGCGGACCACTGCGTGGCGTGCGGAGCCAGCGTGGCGTGGTCTTTGATGTGAGATTCGAGCGCGGCGTGGGCGGCGTAGTCGAAAGAGCGGAGCATGCCGGCGACATCGCGGAAGGGAGAGCGCTTTTCGCGGCGGGTGGCGAGGGAGCGCAGAGGCTCGCCTTCGAAATCGATGATCACGAAGTCGCCACCGGTTTCGAGCACCTGGCCGAGATGATAGTCGCCGTGGGTGCGTGTTTTCGCGGCGGAAATGGACGAGGACACCGCTTCGGCGCGCGAGCGGAGGGCGGGTTCGAGGGCGACGAGGCGGCTGGCCAGGCCGCGCGCGGGCTCAGGAAGGGCGGCGAGTTTCGCGGCAATGAGACCGAGCACCTGCTTCGCGGACGTGAGGACGCTGGTGGCGAGGGCTTTGCCGTCCGTATGGCTGAGTGGCTCAGCGGCAAAATCCGGATCGGATGTCTCGCTGGCAAGGGCGAGATGCATTTCGCCGGTGCGAGTGCCGAGCTGAGCGGCGCGTTCCAGGGATTCGGCTTCGATTTTTGTCGCGCTGGCCGTGTCGCCGGCGAGAAGGGCTTCAAACCAGCGCTGCAATTCGCCGAGAGTGAAGCTCCAGGCGTCGCCTTTGTTGGGCACGAGACCGGTGGCGAGGGCGAGGACGCAGGCATGCCCCCCGGCGTCGCCATGTTCGATAGCACCGGCAAAGGGCGGGGCGTGGGTGAAGCCGCGGCTGCTCAGGAACCGCAGGATTTCCGCGTCGGGATTCATGCCGTGCTCGAGCCGGCGGTAAAGTTTGAGGAAAATGTGGTCGCCGTAGACAACC
>Ga0068858_100007436_pt1 | contig 10593 bp, 8 predicted proteins | sample KBSSwiS12_FD_66589 | JGI IMG/M metagenome (GOLD analysis project Ga0068858, IMG submission 66589) | Switchgrass rhizosphere microbial communities from Kellogg Biological Station, Michigan, USA - KBS Switchgrass S1-2 | ecosystem: Host-associated > Plants > Roots > Rhizosphere > Soil ... | reverse complement strand
GTCCCCGCCGTGCGCTTGATGAAATCGATCGCCTTGTCCGCGCAGGCCATCGATTCACCGGGATCGTAGGTTTCATCGAACTCCGCGGTCACCGCCTTCGGCGAGTTGTCATTCTTGCCGGTGTGCAGCGTGGCGTAACCGGCCGCCTTCATCGATCTCGGAAACGAATAGGTCTCCGGGGTCGTGTCCGGCGCCATCTCCCCCTTTCCTCCCGGGACCGCTTTCATCGCGCGAAACATCGACATCCCAGTGAGCAACATCGTGCGGCTCGGCAGGCACACCGCACCCACCATCGAGCCCATCGTGTAAGCGCGGCGAAAGACAAAACCGGTCGAGACCAGAGAATCGACATTGGGTGTCTTGACCACCGGATGCCCGAGGCTTGCCAGCCCATCGCAGCGCAAATCATCCGCCAGCAGGATCACGATATTCGGCTTGGCCTCCGCACCACGCGTTGCGGGCAGGAAGCAGACGACAAAAAGGGCAACCAGCAGGCAGGGGAGTTTCATGGGGAGAAAGGGGAAACCGATTTCTAGAGACACAACACTCCATGATCAAGAAGCCTTAGCCCTCGGATAACGCGCTCCCCCCACCCCTCATCACCGCCTCACCCCACCCTCACGTCCCACCACCCTGCGGCTCGTCAAAAAGCATCGCCTGCTCCGCCGGGGTCGTCCCACTTCCCCGGCGTGGCGTCACCGCTTTCTTCTCACCACTCATTCCCGGCGCAAATTGACCACGCCGCAAATCTGTCTTCGACTTCTCCGCCGGGCGCGCGCGTTGCGGTTGCTTGGCCATCACATCCGGCGGGCTGCGGAGCGAACGAGTGCTTCGTCGACGAATACGGAGCGAATGTCGGCGGCCTCGATCAAGCTTAGCATGGCCAGTTTGTTCACGTTGCGGCAGATGCCCCCGGAAAGTTCGTGCAGCGCGGCCAGCGCCGATTCGGTGAAAAGCTCATCAATCCGCCCGGCCGTCAGCAGGCGGTATTTGACGTATTGCCCCAGTTCCGCAGGATCGAGCGGACGCACTTCGCTGCGCAGGTAAATACGATTATTGAGCGAAGCGTAGCTCGGATGCCCGAGCCGCTGCAAAAGCCGCGACTCCGCGAAGAGCAGGCACGTCACCAGCTTTTGTTCCGGGGTCTCGATGTTGCTGATCGTGCGGAGAATGTGCAGGCAGTCGGCGGAGAGCAGATGGCACTCATCGACGATGACCACCAGGCGCTGCCCCTGCTCATGCAGCTCAATGATGTGGTTGCTCAGTTGCTTCACCAAATCCTGCACGCGCAAAATGCCCACCGGCAGCGCGAGATCCAGTTCTGAGAGGATCTCCCGCAACAGGCCAGTCTTGCTCAAGCCGGGCGTGACCAGCACCAGCACCACGCGATATTTCGGATCATCGAAATGCTGGAGCAGAAGCTGGCTGATCAGCGTTTTGCCCGTGCCGCTCGGCCCGGTGATCATGCCCAGCGACGCGCGGAATTCCACCGCGAGCATCATGCTGCGAAAAGCCTCCGCGTGGCTGTCGGTGCGAAAGAAAAACGCCGGGTGCACCGAGTCCGCGAACGGGTTTTCCTTCAGCCCGTAAAAGTCCACGAAGTTGCCCGCCGGCGCGAAAGGCAGGATCTCCGGGGCCGCAGGAGGGGGCACTGGCAGGCTTTCCAGCAGGTTCAGGAAGGCATCCATGTCCGCATCCTCCGCAGGCGCGGGCGGCAGCAGTGGCGTGGCGGAATTGGGTTCAAGGGGTTGGGCTTGTGTTTCCATGGCTGGCTCGGTGGTTCGCGGAAAAAGGAATCCCGTCTTCAGGCGGCCGCGCAGGTGGTCTCCGTTCCGCAGGCGGCAATGCGGTCGGATTTTTCTTCTTCGATCACTTTCGCAGCCATCGATGCGATGCGTTTCGCATTGGCATTGCCAGGCTCGGTCAGCATCAGCGGGCGCCGGCTATAGGCCGAGCGCTCGAAAGCTGGATCGCGGTCGAGAAATCCCAAGGTGCGCACCGAGGTGCTCAGGTAGCGCTCGGCGCAACCGGCGATGCGCTCGTTCACCCGCCCCGCCTCCTGTTCCCCCGCTGCCTGGTTCACGAGCAGATTCAAGCGCGTCGCCAGCCGCGTTTCGTAGGCCAGCTTGATCACCCCATACGCATCGAGCGTGGAAGCCAGCGCCGGTGTCGCCAGCACGATGGTCTCCTGCGCCAGGCTCAGGAAATGGGTGACCGATGCAGAAATCCCCGCCGCCGTATCGATGATCAACACATCGAAATCCGCCGCCGCGCGCAGCAGTTGCTGGCCGAGCGTCTCCAGCGCCAGCACCGTCAGGTCCGACAAACGGCTCACCCCCGACGTGCCGCAAATCATCTGGATGCCACCCGGTCCCGGCATGATCACCTCTTCGATGGTCGCGCGCCGGTCGATCAAATCGAGCAGCGTCAACTTCGGGTTCACTCCGGTATAGATGTGCACGTTGGCCATCCCGAAGTCGGCGTCGAAAAGCAGCACGCGCTTCCCGAGTTGCGCGCAGGCCACCGCGAGATTCACCGAAAACGTCGTCTTGCCCACGCCACCTTTTCCACTGGTCACTGCAATCGTCCGCGTGCGCCGGAAGGTCGTGTTCAATTCCGCCCGAACGTCTGCGACCGAATCACGAAAATGGAAAAGCCGCTGGTGCACCCACACCGTCAGTTCCCGCCGCCATGTCCGGATTGTTTCATTATCCGACGGCTTTTCCTCGAGGTAATCGCTGAACGTCCGCTGGAGGAATTGGAGCTGGGAAGGTTCGATGGCAGGCGACGCGTCGCCGGATTGCGGCTCAAGAGAAGTCTGCGTGGGATTGCTCATGGAGTCAGGAGATGAAACCGCCGCCGCCGAGGGAGCGTAAAATGAAGATTTTCCCCACGAACCACAAGATATGGTGGTAAGGTTTTCAACTTGACTACCACTAATGGGCTGCCAGCTTGGCACAGTCAAGCTCAATGGGAGGTTCTTTTTTCGCGAACCGTCTCCGAGTTTCCACGTCATGCCTGCCGTCCATTTTTATTGCGTTCTTTGCGGTACCCCGCTGGAGACGTCGTCCGAATCCCGGTACGACCTCACGAAGTGCCCCTGCTGCTCGCGTTATGTCCCGGTTCCCAGGCCCGTGAACGTGACCGGCGATTTTACCCGCTACCAACCAGTCCTCCCGCCCGAGGTGCTGGGCCTCTCCGTGAAATATCAATGCTCCACATGCGCCGCGGTAATTATCGCCGATGCCCGGTGCGAGGGGCGTCAATTGCGCTGCGACGACTGCGGCGCGAAAACCACGGTACCGCGTTGGTCGAATGTGGCGAACTGGCGCTTTTCGGAAGCCGGTAAAATCGCGCGCCTGCGAGCAGCGCGTCCGCCCGCTCGCGTGGAGCCACCGACCTTGAGCGTCGACGAGATCGATTTCCTGCGCGGGACGGAGTCCCCGAAACCAGAGGCGGCGGCCTAGCGCCGAATGGTCAAGACACACGCCCCTCCCGACGCCAGCGAGGCGGTGTGCCCTTCTTGCGGCGCTGGAATCCGCGCCGCGCCCTCCGCCCGGCGCCGCCGCGTGCAATGTCCGAAGTGCCGCCAGGTCGTCGTCCTCGAAAGCTCCTCCGGCCAGGAACCCCCTCCCACTTCCCCGCCCCCCGTACCGCCCACCCCCGACATCGCCGCCGCGGAAAACCGTACGCGCATCGACTCTCTCGAGGCCCGCGTCGAAGCCCTCGAAGCCGCCCTGCGTGACTCGATGGCCGCCGCCCGCACGGCGACTCCGGGCACGCCGCAGCGAAAATTGGTTTGGGTCACCACCACGCCCGGCCAGGCACCCGAGTTTTCCCCTGAGCAGGACCACGCCCTTTCCTACAACCTCGCCGGTGTCCGCTCGCAAGCCATCACCATCCGCACCCCCGCCGGCGATCCCGCCGCCCGCGCCCACGCCGAGTGGTTCAAGGCGATCTTTGAGCGCGCCGGGTGGACCGTCCGCGGCCCGGAGGAGATCCCGCCGGACACCGCTGTCTCGGGACTGTCCCTTGCCGTCCCGGAGATCCCCGTGGCCAAGGAAGCCGCCGCCACCTACCTCGCCCTCAAAGCCGCCGGCTTCGAGCCCATCCCCATTCTGGATTCCACGCCTCGGTCCGAATCCGACCATGGCACTACCGCCCTGTCGCTCACCCTCCCGCCGGTCAAGGCAGCGTAAAGCAGCGCACCACCTGGCGCATCTTTGCAAGAACCAGCGGCGCGCTTGCGCTATCATCCAGTCACCCATCCCATGCCAGTTCACGACGACCACCACGATCACGATCACGAAAACCACGAACATGACCATGGTCACGATCACGAACATGATGAACACGGCCACGGCCATTCGCACGGCCACGGCCACTCCCACGCCCCGGCCAGCTTCGGCCGCGCCTTCGCCGTGGGCATCACGCTCAATACCATTTTCGTCATCGTCGAGGTTGTCTACGGCTTGCTCTCACACTCCCTCGCGCTCGTCGCCGATGCCGGACATAATCTCAGCGATGTTCTCGGCCTCGTGCTCGCCTGGGGCGCGACCATCCTCGCGAAGCGCGCCGCCACCGAGCGTCATACCTATGGCTTCCAGCGCTCCTCCGTGCTCGCCGCGCTGGGCAACGCCATCGTGCTCCTCGTCAGCGTCGGCGCCATCGCTTGGGAAGCGCTCCAGCGCCTGCGCACACCGGACCCAGTAGGCGCGCAGACGATCATCTGGGTCGCCCTGCTCGGCATCGCCATCAACGCCGGCACCGCGCTCATGTTCATGTCCGGCCGCAAAGGTGACCTGAACGTCCGCGGCGCTTTCGTTCATATGGCCGCCGATGCACTCATCTCCGCCGGCGTGGTCGTAGCCGGGATCGTCATCGCCTTCACCGGCTGGTTCTGGCTCGATCCCCTGGTCAGCCTCATCCTCGCCGCCATCATCATCTACGGCACCTGGGACCTGCTCCGCGAATCGATCAACCTCTCCCTCGACGCCGTCCCCGAGGGCATCGACCCCGCCGCCGTCAGCGAATATCTGCGCACCCTGCCCCAGGTCGCCGACGCCCATCATCTGCACATCTGGGGTCTCAGCACCACCGAAGTCGCGCTCACCGTCCACCTCGTCGTCACCGAACGTTCCGCCAGCGACACCCTGCTCCGTGAAATCAACCTCACCCTCCGCGAACGCTTCCGCATCGGCCACGCCACCATCCAAATCGAATCTCCCGGCGCCCACGACTGCGAGACGCCCGATTGCAAATAACCGCGCGACAACCCGCGCCACATCGTCCACTTAAGGCCGGATCGTCGCGCGCTCGAGATAGTTCGCCAGCGCCGCCAGCACCGAATGCTGCGCGAAAGCCTGCCGCAAATCCCTTTGTCGATCCCCAACGTGGTAGGACATATAGGCATCCCTCCCCATTTCCTTGGCCAATTTCTGTCGCCGCTCCGCCTCCAGGGCCGCGGCCGGCAGCGGAAAGATGGGCCCTTCGTCCAATACCGACCGGTTCTTCTCCGCCGCGAGGATCGCGTCCCACAGGCTCCGCAAGTCACGTACATCCTGGAAGCTCGGATAGTGATGTCCCACCGTGGGATCCAGCCGCAACAAGGCCAGCGTCGCCGCGTCCGCCTCTCCCCCGGCGAGATTGGCTCTGCGGGCCGCATCGCGCAGATGCGACCACGCGTTGAAATAATCCGGGTCGAGCTGCACCGCCCTTTGAAACTGCACCGCTGATTCCGCGGCGCGATTCTGCTGCTCCCGCAAATAACCGAGCAAATAAAAGACCTGCGGCCGCGCCGCCGGATCCGCCGCCAGTTTCGTGAAGACACGCTCCGCGATGTTCTGCGCCCGGTCGCCGGTGAAAGCGCCTTCGCAGCCAAAGCAGTGGCTCTCGATCCGCCCAAAGCTCCCGGGCATAAGTTCAAAAGCGCGCTGGTAGTGTTCCTCCGCTTTCGCCATGTCGCCCAGCTCGCTGTAGCGCAACGCCAGCCGCGACTGGATGCAATAAGCATCGGCAAAATGCCCCAGCGCTTCCTCATACATCTTGACCGCACGCCGCAACAGGCCGGCCTGCCACCAATCGTCTGCATTTTCCGAAAGGCGGATCGCCTCGACCGCGCCGCGCATGATCTTCGCCTGCGCCGCATCCCCTCTTTTTTCCAGGATATCTCCCAGTACTGCGTAGGCCCGCATGCGGTCGCCCTTCCCTTCCTCGCCGTCGGAAGGATCGATCGCGATGGCCGCGCGCACCGTTTTCTCCGCCTCCTCCAGGCGGCCCGTGTCGTATTGCAACTTCGCCTTCCAGATGAGCGGGCGCTCCTGGAAGCGATCGCGTCGCGCCAGTTCATCGAGTCGCGCTTCCAGGCCGTCACCGCCCAGTTCCAGCAGCAGCGCGTAACCCGGATCGTAACCACCCTTTTGCTCGAGGAGCCGGTTGACCACACGGCGTGCCTCGTCCTTTCGTCCTGCCACTGCCAGCGCTTTCGCTGCCGCGAAAAGCAGCGGCACTCGCATGCTTTCCTTGCCGCTCAGCCCGGAAAGATCGGGCGTGCTCCAATAAGGTGATTGTTCGAGTAGTTGGAGCACGTCGGCATGACGTCCGGCCAGATGATAGATTGTGGCCAGCTTCTCCGTCCGGTCATTGAACACGAAGTCATTCATGCCGTTGGCGTCCGGGGAGAATTCGCTTTCCAGCTTCTCCGCCTCTGGCCCACGTCCCAGGCTCACCAGCAATTGCAACACCTGCTCCGTTGTTTGCTGGCCATAAAACTGTGTGGGTTTCGAAACGCCCGCCACCGCCGCCGCCACGCCTTCATCGGTCCATTCCGGATGCTCCAGCAACCGCCCCAGTTGCGCGAGACGCAAGCAGCGCTCGATGTGCTGGCTCATCCCATCACCCCGACCGGGTTGATCGGCGCGCTCCGGGGCCGGCCCTTTTTGATTCATCGCGCGCAGGATCTTCACCCCTTCGTCGATGTCATCCGCCGCCAGCAAGGCATCGACCTCATGGCGACTTGTCGCCCGCTGCGCTTCGGGGGAAAGATCGGGCCGCGCCGCCACCTCGCGCAGAAACGCCAGCGCCCGGTCCGACTCGCCGAGGCGCGCGGAAAGCTGGATGTAAACACTCCAGTAGTGCAGCGCGGGATCGCCGGAGAGCAACTCGCGCAGGAAGTCATTCACCTGCCGGCTCAATCCCCGGCGCACCAGATAGTCCACTGAGCCATAGGCCATAAACGAACCGCCAGTGGACACCATCGCGCCCGCATCCGTCGCGAATTTCGCCGCGTCTTTCGTGCGGCCATTGGCGACGAGACCCACGAGATACGCCATCGCCGCCGCTCCGTACTGATAGGAACCTTCCGAGCCCGTCCGCGCAAAGCGCGCCGTCAACGCTTCAAACAACGGACCGTCTTCGATCTCTCTCACCAGCCCCCAAGACGGCCTCAGCAGCCGGCCGGCGGATTGCAAAGCGACTGCGGCCCCGAGGCGACGCGTTTCCTCGTCGGAGATGTCCACATTTCCATCGAGCAGCAGCACCCGCTGGAGCAGCGTTTGCGCCTTCTCCCGCCCAGCCAGCTTCACCAGGGCTGGCACCCCGATCGCTCCGCCCCGCAGCCGGTCCGGGTGCGCTTCCTCCGTCGCCAGGCGCTTCTCAAAGGCAGCCAGTTGCGCGCCCTCATCGCCCAGCATCGCCAATTGCTCTTCCAGCGAATCCAGCACCTGCAGGTCCATCCCCGCGACCTGCTTTGGATTCTCCGCCATCGTCCGCAGTTCTTTCAGCAGGCGCTCGCGCCCCGCAGCATCACCGCGCAAAACTGTAGCCAGCAAACGCAGGCCCTTTTCGCGCCATTCATTTCCTCCCTGCCGCGCCTCGATCTCTCGTGCCAGTGCCTCCCAGGCGCCCGTCGGTGGCAGCGCCTGAAAGAAGGACTGCACCGACAGCCGGTCTCGATTGTAACCGGCGAAAGTGCTCCCCGGGAAATTGTTCAGCGCACGGGTGGACAAAGCCGAAAAAGCATCGAACAGCGCCAGCCATTGCCCAGCCGCCTGCTCCGGCGTCAACGTCGGCGCCAGCGCGCGATAGTCCGCCAGCTTCTTGCGCACTTCCTCCGCCGCAGCCGCCGGCTTCGCCCCATCGGCCGCTTTGGTCCGCGATTCCAGCATCTTCCTCAATACCGCATCCGCGCCTTGAAAATCCGCGCCTCTCAAAGGCACGCAGGCAAGCACGACCAATCCAGCAAGGGGAAACACAGCTTTCATAGGGGAAACCACCACCGCGCTTCTGCCACCATTCCCATGCCCGGGCAAGGTTTCTCCCCATCCCTCCCACCGCCCCACTCTCACCGCCGTCCAAAATCTTCGAGATACTGCTCGACGATCTGCTTCAGCGGCGGTGGATGCGGCAGCCCCAGCGCCAGCGCACGCGCCCCATCGACCGCCACCGGCCAGTTGTCCACGATCCCCTGGATACGCGCATCGAAGGCATCCACGATCGGCCCGAGCTTCAGCCCGCGTTCACGGGCCACCTCCTCGATCACTGACGCCGCCAGATGCGGCGTCACCCGGTGCGCCGGCAGGCCGATGGCCCGGTCGTCCCGCAATTGCGCCGTGGGCACTTCGTGGAGCGCGATCAGTGACTCGATTACCGTGCGATAGCCCGTCATCGGGTGGCATTGCTCACGCCGCACTGGCAACAGGCACGTCTCGCCATTCAATGGCTCACGAAACATCCCACTGGCCCAGCTCGACGCCGCGGCATTCGGTTTACCCGGTCGCACCACCACCGTGGGCAACCGTGCGGAGCGTCCATCGAAGTGGCCTTTGCGCGAGTAGTCGTTTACCAGCAATTCGCAGATGGCCTTGGTCATCCCATAAGTCGTCTGCGGCGTCAGCTTGGTGCGATCGGTATTCGGGTCCTGCATGGCCTCGCCCCCGAAGCAGGCAATGCTGCTGGCAAAGACCACTCTCGGCCGGCCCGGCACCGCGCGCGCGGCCTCGAAGACATTGCGCCCGCCATCAAGATTGACGCGCAGGGCGTCATCAAAGCGCTCTTCGCATTCCCCGCTCACCATCGAGGCGAGGTGGAAAATCGACACCGCCGGATCGGCCCCCACCGCCGAGAAAACGGTCGCACGATCACTGATATCCCCGGTGATCTGCCGGACACGCGGGTCCGTTGCCGGACGGTGAAATGCCGCATCGAGCAACGCGATCTCACGGATCTCCTCCGCATTGCCGGATGGTCCGGTGAGATGTCCGCGCTCCAGAAGTTTTTGGCCAAGTTGGGAGCCAAGGAAGCCGCCACCGCCAGTAATAACGATTTTCATGGGAAATAAGGGAAACGAGGATGTCTCATAGGCCTTTTCACAAAGGTTTGTCACGATCTCTCGCCGGCCTCCCGACCTCATATGACGAGAGATTTTCCTGTGATGTTCAGGCCCTTCGATAACAATGGTTTTCAGATCGCAACGAGGCCCAATCCCGCCTCAGACTTCAAACCTCGAACCTCCAACTTCCCGCATGCCTCCTCCCAACTATCAGGTGCCCCAGTGGAACATGCCGCGCTTCAACTTCGCCTGGGTCTGGCGTGGCCTCCTTATCTTCTTCGTCCTCATGACGATTCTCTCGTGCTACTCCTCCGTGCCGGCGGATTCCGTGGGCGTCTTGCTGCGCTTCGGCAAGTTCAAGGAGATCGTCCTGCCCGGATTGGTCTTTAAGCTGCCCCTGGGCATCGACCAGATCGTCCGCGTGGAAGTGCAGCGACAGAACAAACTGGAATTCGGCTTTTCCACCGAGGGCGCGACCAACCCCGACCAGGTCCCGCGCGAACCGGAATCCGAGCAGAGCATGGTCACCGGCGATCTCAACATGGCGCTCGTCGAATGGGTCGTGCAGTACCGCATCGAAGACCCCAAGCAATATCTCTTTCACGTGCACTCACCCGGCCAGACGCTGCGCGATGCCAGCGAATCGGCCATGCGCGAGGTGGTTGGCGACCGCACCGTGGACGAGGTGCTCACCATCGGCCGGCAGGAAATCGAGAATGAAACGCTGGTCCGGCTCCAAGGCCTCTCCAAGCAATACGGGCTCGGCATCAGCGTCATGCAGGTCCAGCTGCGGGACGTGCATCCGCCGCGCAACGTGCAGTCCTCCTTTAACGAAGTGAACCAGGCGCAGCAGGAGAAGGAGCAGATGATCAATGTCGCCAACGGCGAATACAACAAGGTCGTCCCCCGCGCCCGCGGCGAGGCCGATCAAAAAATCCGCGGCGCCGAGGGCTACGCGCTCGGCCGCGTGAACCAGGCGCAGGGCGATGCCGATCGCTTCAGCGCCTTGCTGGCCGAGTATCTCAAGGCACCTGAGGTCACTCGCGAGCGCATGTACCTGGAGACGATGACCGAGATTCTCCCGCAGTTTGAGCGCAAGGTCATCATCGACGACAGCGTGTCGCAACTGCTCCCGCTGCTCAACCTCGACTCGAAAGCGAAAACGAAATAACGCGCATGAACTCCAAGGCTTTTTCCATCCTGCTGCTCATCGTCGCTGTCCTCGCGCTGCTCGCCGTCTCGGGCGCTTTCTACACCGTCTCCGA
>Ga0068858_100007435_pt1 | contig 10594 bp, 13 predicted proteins | sample KBSSwiS12_FD_66589 | JGI IMG/M metagenome (GOLD analysis project Ga0068858, IMG submission 66589) | Switchgrass rhizosphere microbial communities from Kellogg Biological Station, Michigan, USA - KBS Switchgrass S1-2 | ecosystem: Host-associated > Plants > Roots > Rhizosphere > Soil ... | reverse complement strand
GAACGTGAGCGAGGCCCAGGTGCTCTCCCAGTCGGCCTCGCTCGGCTCGGCGCTCGGCACCATGTCCACGAGGCTCACGAGCCACTCGCCGGATTCGCGCACGGGGACGGTGATGCAGCCATCCGCCCCCGTGCGCCCCTCCCACGCCATGGCCGACGAGTCGCGTACGGCGGCGTCGAGCGCGGCCCCGGACGCGCCGAGCGGCGCCCGCCACGCTCTCACGAGCGCACCGCGCAGCGGCTGACCGCCGCGAAGCACCGCCACGGGAAGCGTGCTGTCCCGCCCCGGAATGGACGCCGGGATGATCTCGAGCGGTAATCCCATCGGCTTCGTCGCGCGCCTCACATCATCACCGCTCAGCCACGCTTTGGCGCAGCGCCGGTAACGCTCGCGGCCTGGCTCCTCCGAGGCGCCGCGAGCCGAGAGTGGCTCCGTCAATCCTTCCTCGGCGAGGTAGGCGTTGAACTTCGCCGCCGGCAGCTGGATCGGCGTGAACGTCGACTCGAATCCCAGCATGGCCCCGCCCCGGTCCGTGGGGGCGAACCGCACCCACGGTCCGTCTCCAGCGAACGCGACATCGGTGAGGTTGATCAGGCGGGACGTGCGGACGAGGAATCGAACGCTGCGCTCCCGAGCCCACGTTTTGGATGGGCCGCGAAATCCCTCGCCGGTTCGGGCGGTGACCGCGGTGGCTTGCCCGGGCGCGGTCGCGTACGTCGTGGGTGAGAGCCAGAACTCGTGGGCCCGCGCGAGTGCGGGCGTGATCGTCAGTGCGATTGCGAGTGCGATTCGGATGGGTGTTTTCATGCCCCTACTACGGGCGCCAATCCGGATCGGATGAGGCTCTAGCCGCGAAGCTTTCCGAGCATGACCACGGGGCCGGCCGGCGAGGTCGGCGTGGGAGCGCCGCCCTGGTTCTCGAGGGAGACCGCGAAGCCAGCGAGGCCTCCTGGGGAGCCGGCGTCGGGCAGGCGGACCACCGAGCGTCCGCCCGTGTCGGCGTGGATCACGCCGAGGCTCGAGGGACCGGTGTCGCGGATGGCCCAGAGCTCGTAGTCGTGTCCGGAGGGAGGCGTGAAGTTGGTGCACACCACCACCGCGCGCCGCGAGACCGGATCGTAGGTGATGCGCGCCGCGATCTTTCCGGGCGCGTCCGGTGTGGGGGAGAGATCCAGGGCCACTGCGAGCGGCGCCATCGGAACCTCGGCCCAGCTCCGCTCCTCCTCGGAGCTCTTCCTCAGCTGATCGAGGGACGCCTGGGTGTTGGCCAGCTGCTTCTTCAATTCCTGGTTGGCGCGCCACTCGATGACGCCAACGACCGCGATCAACGCGGCGGCGATCGCGAGCCCCCACGTGGCGTACGAGGGCCGGCGCTTGGCGAGCGGCGGCTCGAGGCGAAGCGGCGGCCCCACGCGCTCGGGACGGAACGCCTTCGCGTCCGCCTCGACCGCGGCCATCACCTTCGCCTTGAGCGCCGCGGGAGCCTTGCTTGCGGGGGACTGCACCGCGAGGAGCGTGGCGGCCCCGCTCAGGTGCCGGATCTCGCCCTCGCAGATGGCGCACCCTTCCGCCAGATGAGCCTCGAGCGCTTCCCGGTCCGCGCGGTCGAGCGATCCGACCACGTAGCCGGCGCAGAGCTCGAGATATTCGGTGCGGTGCTCCCTCACAGCCATTCCTCCCGGGGGACGAGCTTCTCCAGGCGCGACAGCGCCTGGCGCGTCCAGGACTTCACGGTGCCGAGCGGCGCGCCCAGCCGCTCGGAGATCTCACTCTGGGACAGTCCGGCGAAATAGGCGAGCTCGAGCACTTCGCGATGCTGCGGGTCGAGCTGCGACATGGCCAGGTCCACGTGTTCGCGGCGCTGCCGGTCCACCGCGGACTCGGCCGGGCTCTCCAGCGGATCGGGCGCGTCCACGCCCGATGCGTCGGTCGCGCGCTTGCGTGATCCTTCGCTTCGGAGGCGATCGATCGCTCGGCTCCGCGCCATCGAGACGAGCCATCCGCACACGGTGCCGCGCCTGGGATCGTATGTGCGTGCGCCGCGCCAGGCCTGGAGCCAGATTTCCTGGATCACGTCTTCCGCATCTTCCGCGCGGCTCAGGATCCGGCGCACGAGCGAATAGAGAAGGTCGCCGTGCCGGTCGTAGATCTCTTCCAGCGCGCGCGTATCCCCGGCGACCATCCGCTCCAGCGCGGAGCGGTCGCGATCGGGTTGATTCATGCGCTCGATGCCGCCAAGAAGGGCGTCCACTCACCCATCACTACGAAGCCCGGGCAAGTTTGGACGAGGGAAGGTGGGCTCATCCGATCGGCGCCGTGGGCCGTAGTGCGTGATGTCGGGGGAAACCCCATGCCACGCACCTGCCTCGGCACGAGGCCCATCTGGAAAGGAAGGCTCGAGCATGTCACGCCGTCACGCATCGATCTGGTTCGCCACCATCCTGCTCTTCGCGCTCGGGAGCCCGCCCGCGCTCGCATCGAGTCACAGCGAGGCGCCGGGCACGAGCAAGGACCGTCTGGCCGATGACACCGATCTCTACGCCTGGATCGCCTCGGACGCGCCGGAGGCGGTCACCATCGTCGGCAACTGGGTGCCGCTCATCGAGCCGAACAGCGGGCCCAACTTCGCCGGCTTCGACGACGAGGCGTCGTACTACATCAACGTGGACAACGTGGGCGACGCGAAGAAGCACGTGCGCTTCGAGTTCACGTTCCACACGACGCGGCAGAACGATAACACATTCCTCTACAACACCGGCCCGGTGGGGAGCCTGAGCGACCCCAATCTGAACGTCCGGCAATTCTGGACCCTGACCCGGATCGACGTCGACAGCGGGCAGGAGACCGTGCTCGGCACGGGGCAGGTGGCGCCCTACTTCGTCGGGCCCACGTCCATGCCCAATTACGACACGCTGGCCCAGTCGGCCATCACCACGCTCCCCGGCGGCTACAAGGTGTTCGTGGGGCCGCGAGATGATCCGTTCTTCGTCGATCTCGCGGCGGTGTTCGATCTGCTCAGCATTCGGAAGCTCCCCGGCAACGCGGGCAAGGGCGTCGACGGCGTGGGCGGCTACAACGTCATGAGCGTCGTTCTCCAGGTTCCCAAAGACAGGATCACCAAGGACGGAATGACGCCCGACGCGAGCCGAAACAATCACATTATCGGACTCTGGGACACGGCCGAGCGCCGGCAGACGCGCACCATCCAGGGCGACGGAACGGTCGCGCTCTCCGGGCCCGAAGTCCAGGTGTCACGCCTGGGCATGCCGCTCGTGAACGAGATCGTGATCCCGGTCGGGAAGAAGGACCTCTTCAACGCGAGCGAGCCGGCGCAGGACGTGGCGAACTTCGGCGCCTACGTCGTCGACCCTGAGCCCGCGCGGCTTCTCAACGCGCTCTTCGGCATCAAGGTCCCCGCCGTGCCGCGGAACGACCTCGTGCAGGTGTTCGCGACGGGCGTCCCGGGATTGAATCAGCCGGCCGGCGTGTCGCCGGGCGAGATGCTCCGGCTCAACCTCACGATCCCGTCCGCCGCGAAGCCGAATCGCTTCGGCGTGCTCGCGGGCGATGTGGCGGGATTCCCGAACGGGCGTCGCCTGGCGGACGACGTCGTCGACATCGAGCTCCGCGTGGTGGCGGGCGTGCTGGTGGATGGTTTCAACATCGCCCCCAACAATCAGCTCGGCGACGGAATCGACGCGAACGACGTTCCGTACCTCCCGTATTTCCCGTACGTGGCGCCTCCGCACAATCCGCGGAACCACGAGCACCACGATCTCCAGCACGGGCCCAGCCCGAGCTCCGTGGCGGGTTCAGTGGGCGCGACCAAAGGCTCTCTCGCGATGGCGTCGCCGAACCCGAGCCGCCAGCCGATCCTGAGCTACTCGCTGGCCAAGCACGGGCGCGTGACGCTCAAGGTCTACGACGTGCAGGGGCGCTTGATCCGGACGCTCATCGATCAGGACGCCGCGGCGGGCGACTTCCGTGCGACGTGGGACGGACGGAGCGATTCGGGCGAGCCGGTGGGGAACGGCGTCTACATGGCGCGGCTGACGTCGGACGGGGCGACGGTCGATTCGAGGAAGGTCGTGATCCGGTAGAAACGCGCGACGAACGAGCGGGGTCCGCCGATGGTGGCGGGCCCCGACTACTTTCCGGCCTTCACGCCCCGCACCATGAGGATGGGAATCTCCGTGAGGTGCCGGAGCGCGTTCGCGGTCGTGCCGTGGATGATGTCGCCAATCCCCTTGTGACCGTGCGTGGCCATTGCGATGAGATCGCAATGCTCCCGCTCGGCGGCGGCCGCGATCTCCTGGGCGGGATCGCCGGCGGCGAGGAGCGCCTCCACCTTGAAGCCGTCGCCTTCGAGGTCCTCCCGAGCCGACGTCAGGTAGGCGCGATCCTCGCGCATCTCCTCCGATTCGCGCAGATTGAGGCCCTTGATGTTCCGCGCCGCCCATCCGTCGGCCACGTGGACGAGAATGAGCGCCGATCCGCAGAGCTTCGCGAGCGTGCGCACGTGAGCGAGGATCGCCTCGTCGTACGAGGAGTGCTCGAGCGGAACCAGGATTCGCTTGTACATCAGCCGGCCCCGCCGCGGAACGTCTGCACGAGCAACCACGCGTTGAGCGAGGCGATCACGATCGCCACCGCGTAGGACAGGACCTTCACCCAGGTTGGATTCACGAACTCGCCCATCTTCATCTTGTCCGACGTGAACTGGACGAGCGGGAAGACCGCGAACGAGAGCTGAAGGCTGAGGATCACCTGGCTCAGGATGAGGAGCCGCGCCGTGCCGCTCTCACCGAACCAGATCGCGGTGATGGCGGCGGGCACGATCGCGATGAGGCGCGTGATGAGCCGCCGTAGCCAGGGGCGGATCCGGATGTTGAGGAAGCCCTCCATCACGATCTGTCCGGCGAGCGTCCCCGTGAGCGTGGAGTTCTGGCCGGACGCCAGGAGAGCGAACGCGAAGACCGCGCTCGCGCCGCCGACCCCGAGGAGCGGCGTCAGGAGCCGGTACGCATCCTGGATCTCCGCAACGTGCGTCTGCCCGCGGGTGTGGAACGTGGCGGCCGCCACGATCAGGATCGCCGCGTTGATGAAGAGCGCGAAGCTCAGCGCGATGGTGGAGTCGATGAACGCGTACTTCACAGCCATCCGCTTGCCCGCCGGCGTCTCCTCGTACCGCCGCGTCTGCACGATGGAGGAGTGGAGGTACAGATTGTGGGGCATCACGGTGGCGCCGAGGATGCCGATCGCGATGTAGAGCTTCTGGTGGTCCGTCAGGATCGAGCCGCTCGGGATGAACCCGAGCGCGATGCCCGAGAGGGACGGCTTCGCGATCAGGATCTCGAAGAGGAAGCAGGCCGCGATCGTTCCGATGAGCGCGATGACGAGCGCCTCGACCAGCCGGAACCCCTTGTTCTGGAGATACAAGATCAAGAGCACGTCGAGCGCGGTGATCGCGATCCCCCAGGGAAGCGGGATGTGGAAGAGCAGATTGAGAGCGATCGCGGACCCGATCACCTCCGCGAGATCGCACGCCGCGATGGCGAGCTCGCAGATGATCCAGAGGAAGATGGACGTGGGGCGCGAGTAGTGGTCGCGGCAGGCTTGCGCGAGATCGCGTCCGGTCACGATTCCGAGCTTGCTCGACAGACCCTGGAGCAGGATTGCCATGAGATTGGAGAGCAGGATCACGCTCAGGAGCGCGTAGCCGAACGCGGAGCCGCCGGCCAGGTCGGTGGCCCAGTTGCCCGGGTCCATGTATCCCACCGCGACGAGGTAGCCCGGGCCGGCGAAGGCGAGCGCGCGCCGCCACCACGTTCCGGTGGAAACCGGTACGGAGCGGTAGACCTCGGCGAGGCTCGGCGTGACGCGCGGCTGTCGCCAGCCGGGCTCGGCACCCCCCTCGGATTTCTTGGCCGGTAGGTGCACGATTTTCCCTCGTTCGTTCAAGCCCGGCCCGAGCGGCGGCGGAAGCTCGAGAGGACGCCCAGCACCGTCTGCGCCACGCCCCATGCGGTCTGCGCCGTTCCAAGGGCTCCAGGCATCTTGAGGAGTCCGCGTCCGCGCTTGCCGCGCATCACCATCCACGCGGCTCCGGCGACGCCCGCGAGCCACGGCGCCTTCTCACCGATGCCCTTCACCACTCCGACGACGTGATCCACGGTGCCCAGCGGCTTGCGCCAGACCTCGACGCTCCGCGCGATGTCCTCGCGGTAGGCTTCCGATCGCGCGATCAGATCGCGACGGCGGGCGAGTAGCTCTTGCTTGGACGCCACTTACGTGCGTCCCTGCAGCTTGTCTCGATCTTTCTTGAACTCCTGGATCGTGGCGTCGAAGAACCCGGCGCGCGAGCCGAGCCAGCCGCGCAGATAGAGCACGCCGCCAATCGAACAGGCCAGCACGAGGAGCGCGGCGATGCCCACCGTCAACGCGCGGGCGGACTCGGGCACGACCAGGACGAGAAAGATCACGCCGAGGAGGAGGCCGAGCTGGAGGCAGAGGACCACGGACGCCACGAGGACCACGAGCTTCGTGAGGTCTGCGTGCGCGAGCGCGAGATCGTTTCCGAGGAGCTCGAGGCGCGTCTCGATCAGCCCGAGCGTGCTCGAGACGGTTCTCTTGAGCGAGGAGATGATCCCCGGGCGTTCGGTGTCGTCCATGGGCACGTTCACCGCTTCGCGATCAGGATGCCGATCACGAGACCGACCCCCGCCGCGATGCCCACCGCGTTCCACGGGTGCTCGTGCACGTAGTCGTCGGCGGTCTTGGCGGCCTCCTTCGCGCGATCGAGCGTGGCGTCTTCGAGATTGGAGAGCTTCTCCCGCGCCTTGCCGATGGTCGCCTCGGCGCGCGCCCTCGCGGCGCTCACTTTCTCGCCGGCCGCGTCCTTGGTGGCGCGGAGAAGCTCTTCCGCATCCGCGACGACCGCCTTGAGATCCGCCACGAGCTGATCGCGCGCGGCACCGGGGGTGAGGCTGTTCGACTCTGTCATGTCGTGGCTCCTGATGCGGGGCGCGTGGCCCCAGGGTCTAGGCCGGCTGCGGTCTCGCGGACGCGAGACCCTTGCCGAACTTGCGTGACTTGAACGCGAGCATGACGAGCGCGATGCCCGCGAGGATGGACCAGATGCCGATGATGGTGAGGAGCGCCAGGGCGCCCGCCCCCGGCCTCGCGATCATGATGAGGCCGAAGAGAACCGACGCGAAGCCGCCCAGGATGAGCCACCACTCGCCACGGATCTCTCGCCTCAGGGTGAACGCGAGGGCGATCCGGATGATTCCGCTCAGAATGGCCCACCCCGCGATGTAGAAGAGGAGCGTGATGGCCGCCAGTCCGGGGGCGCGAAGGGCGTAGATCCCGAGCGCCGCCGCGAGCAGACCCTCGAGGAGCATCATCCACCACCTCGGGGTCTCCCTCCGGCCGCTAAAGGCGTGGAAGGTCGTGAAGACGCCGTCGAACAGGAGCCAGACCCCGAAAACCAGGATGAGCGAGGCGAGGGTGATGCCCGGCATGGCGAGGGCGATGATGCCGAACAGAATCGCGGCGAGTCCGCGGAGAAGCGGGATCCACCAGTACCGCTCGATCAGGGACGACAGCATGAAGCCCCCCTTTCAGCGTCCGGCCGTCGTGGCCGAACCATCCGAGGACGGTAAACCGACACACGGCCTATGGCCAGCGGCGAAATGTGGGCTACACTGCGGGCCATGAGCGATCTCGAGGAATGCTTCGAAGCCAACCGGCAGTGGGCCGCCCGCATGCGCGAGCGGGAGCCCGAGTTCTTCGAGCGGCTGCGGCACCAGCAGCGGCCCGAACTGCTCTGGATTGGCTGCTCCGACAGCCGCCTCCCGCCGGACCGCATCATCGGGAAGCAGCCGGGCGAGGTCTTCGTGCATCGGAACGTCGCGAACGTCGTCGTGCACACGGACATGAACTGCCTGAGCGTGCTGCAGTACGGGATCGAGGTGCTCGGCGTGCGGCACATCATCCTCTGCGGGCACTACGGCTGCGGCGGCGTGGTGGCCGCGCTCCAGACGCAGCCTCTGGGATTGATCGACAACTGGCTTCGCCACATCCGCGACGTCCACGCCGCGCATCGAGACGAGCTCGACGCGATCGCCGACGAGGGCGCGCGCGCGGACCGGCTCTGCGAGCTGAACGTGGCGGCGCAGGTCGCGAACGTCTGCCGGACCACCATCGTCCAGGACGCCTGGCGCGCGGGGCGTCCCCTCACCGTTCACGGATGGATCTATTCCGTGAGCGACGGATTGCTCAAGGATTTGGGCCTGTCCGTCTCCAAGCTGGAGGATTTGCCTAGTCGGTACCACATGGCCTGAAACCACCGTGAAGGAGGTCCCTCATGCGTCCGTATCTCGCCGCGCTGTTCGCCCTCGCTCTCATCCCCGTCACCACCCAGCCCGCTCTGGCCACGTGGGGCGTCGGCGCCAATCTCGGTCTCACCATCCACAATCCGGAAGGCCCGGGCGATGACGTGACCATGTTCTCCGTTCCGACCCAGGCGAACGCCTTGGCCTCGATCAAGCCGGGTCTCCGCGTGAGCTACACGGGCAACGTGAAGACGAACCACGAAGGATTCCTGGACCTGAGCTACGACCGGCAGTCGTCCGACGGCGATCACCTGAGCACGCTGCGCCTCGCCGGCAACTACCAGTACAACTTCCAGACGTCGAGCTCGATGCGCCCTTACGTCACGTTCGGGATCGGCATGTTCCACGAGGGATTCGACTCCGGGGGTGAAAACCTGGGCGCGACGTCCATGACGTTTGGCGGCGGGTTCGGCGTGGGCTTTCCGGTGAGCAACGGGGCGGGTCGGATTCGCGTCGAGACGCGCATGGACAAGCTCGACAACGCGGACGACGACGGGATTCCGGTGATCGGCGAGGCGACCGTGATTCAGATCGGCGCGGGCTTCGACCTCTGGTTCAAGTAGGACTACCAGTAGGCGATCAGAGAGAAGACGCTGCTGGTCGTTTGCACGGTAAAGCCGTCCTCGGTTCGAGCGGTCTCGATATGGCTCCGAAAAAGGTCCTCAGGGGCGGTTATGTGTCTTGAAGAGGTCTGAGTTCCTTCATTTCGAAGGGTCGAAAGGCCGTATCGCCCGGCGAGGCTGAGGCGCCGAACGAAGTGCCACTCGAAACCCGCCTGAAGTTCGAGGCCGTAACTTTTCCGATCCGACTCGTAGGTTACAAAGTCGTGGGTCGCTGCAAGGTTGGTTTGTGTCAACTTCGACCTGTTCCAGACGAATACGGGCCCTACGTCCAGTGACAATCCGAAGTGTTCCGCGACCGTTGTATACCGGCTGATGTGGAGGAACACGGAGCCACTACGGTCGTCCGACTCGATCCCCCCTCTAGACGTTGTGCCGGAGCTGTCATAAGGAGTGGTCCGGTCCGACTGATTGAACGTGTCTCCATCGCTGGATCCAAGACTGACGAGAAATCCCATGCGCGCGGCTGTTCGATCGCCTAGGTGATACTTGGTAGCGATCCCATACTGGCTCGAGCCGGACTTGGGTTGGACCTGAAACTCCAGACCCCAGGATCCCGCATGGGGCACATCCTCTCGGGCAGCCTCGGCTCGGCAGGCCGCAAGGCTGACCATCAAAATCACAACAGCCACCCTTGTCATCATCACCAGGACGCGGTCAGTGATACCGACGGAAGGATCGTCCGGACGACGAAGCCGTCCGAGTGGATTTCACTGTAGTCGTGCCTCATGATCCCGTCATAAATGGATGAGGAGAAATTTGTGCGAGTCCGACTCTCATCCGTTCGCAATGCAGCGATCCCGTATCGGGCCCCGAGGCTCACATGTTCTGTGAAGAACCACTCGAAGCCCATTTGGAGATCGAGGCCGTACTCCCACAAATTGACGTCCTCTTGATACAGATAGTTTTGATCGGGGGATCCAGGATAGGCGAATTGCTCGGAGTACTCGGTCGAGTACCAGTGCACTGAGGGGCCAGCCTCAAGAGTCATCCCGAAGTGCTCGTCGAGGCCGTGATATTGGACCCAGTGAGCGAACACAGTGACATCACGCCTATCCGTGGATCCATCTACCTGGGAGTTCGGAACGCTGACGCTTGTGTCCGACGTTATGTATTCCTCCCTCATCGTGTCGTCCACGTCCGAGCTGTTCACAATGCCGGAGAATCCCGCTCGGATTGCCGATCGATTGCCGACATGGTGCTTGACCGCGACCCCGAGCATGTTGGTGGAGCCGCTCAGACCCGAGATCCCGAGCTCTAGGCCCCAGAGCCCGTCATGGACCGGAATGCCGGAATCAGCCTGACCGGACGTAGGAAGGATGCAGCACAGAACGAGAATGCACGCGAGCGGCAGCCGTCGTAGAACCATGAGTTTCCCCCTGAAATGCCCGCCAGAGGAAACCACGTTGCCGGGGTCCCGGCAAATGCTTCTTTCGGAGCCTCGCCTACAGCGTCCGCTTGAACATGGTCGATGCCAGGACGAGCATGATGCCCGCAAACGCGGCCATCATCGCGAAGTCCTGCGCGACCGCGCCGAAGCCGACCCCCTTCAGCAGCAGATTTCGGAGCGCGTGCACC
>Ga0068858_100007432_pt1 | contig 10596 bp, 4 predicted proteins | sample KBSSwiS12_FD_66589 | JGI IMG/M metagenome (GOLD analysis project Ga0068858, IMG submission 66589) | Switchgrass rhizosphere microbial communities from Kellogg Biological Station, Michigan, USA - KBS Switchgrass S1-2 | ecosystem: Host-associated > Plants > Roots > Rhizosphere > Soil ... | reverse complement strand
CTCCGCTACGACGCAAAGCCCCGGAGCGGTCGACCATGCTGGTCTCGCTCGGCACACTTTTCACGATGGGTGTCAATGTGCGGTGGGAATCCGTTTTCCCTGCGGAGTCAAAATTCGTTCCGATTCCGGGCTATGCATGGCAGCGCGATGTCTTCTGGACGGAACAAGCGACCATTCGCGAATGGCGTCTGACCCTGCCTGAACATCCGCTGTTGACGGTGCGTCATCGCACGCCCGAAATGCATTGGCAGGCCTCGCTTGACCGCCGTGTCGTGCCTTGGCTGAATGATCATCGCGTTCAAGGCCATATGGTTTTTCCCGCCGCCGGGTATCTTGAACTCGGGTTCGGAACGGCGCGTGATCTCCACGGCGCGGGTGCTCTGCAACTGGAAGATGTCGAGTTTAGCAAGGCACTCTTTATTCCCGCCGGTGCGGAACCGCCCGTGGTGCAAACGACACACGATGCGACGGACAATTCGTATCAGGTCCATAGCCGCGCCGGTGCAATCGCCAATGCATGGAACCTTCATGCCGCGGGCAAACATCGGCTGTTGACGCATCGGGCCCCGGCAGCTTTTGAATCCTTTGAAAGTATTCGGGCGCGTTGTACGGAACAGTTTGAACAAAAAGAGTTTTACGATTATCTCCGCAACATGGGGCTTGAATTCGGTCCTGCCTTTCAGGGAGTTCGAAACGTCTGTTGGGGCGATGATGAGGCGCTCGGTGAAATCGTGGTTTCCGAATCGGCCGAAAAGGAACTGAGCAAATACGAATTTCATCCTGCCCTCTTGGACTCCTGCCTGCAGGTCAGTGGTGCAGCGTTGTTCAAGCGTTTCGAAGGCAAGGAAAAGCGTCTGATGCTTCCGGTCTTTCTCGACCGGGCACGACTTTTCCAAAAACCTTCGGGAAGGCTCTGGGCTTATGCGCGAATCACCCGTCCGGGCAGTCATTCGGCTCTCTTCGATATTCTCGTGGCAAACGAGGCTGGCGAGACCGTGGCTGAATTCCGCGGATTGCAGGTGCAGGCTGTCGAAGGAACGCGCTCAGCCACACGCAATGCCTCACAGGAGCTTTGTTATGAGCTGGAATGGCAACTGGCGCCGCTTCACGCACAGAACGTTGAAGTCTCCACGCCCAGGACATTCCTTCCTCCAAATCCCGAATGGGCGATCCGATTACAGAAACAGGCTTCTGAACTAAGTGACGAAATCGGCCAGCGCAAACGGTACAGCTCGATCGATGGCGAAACGAATAACCTTTGCGGAAGCTATGTGCGCCAGGCATTTCTCGAACTGGGATGGCAGCCCACAGTGGGTCAGCGCTTCACCGGAGCCGATCTCCAACAGCAGCTCAATCTCCATGAGCGTTTTGCTAGGTTACTGCCGCGTCTTCTGACTTTCCTAGTTGAGGATGGATATCTTACTTCGACGGGCGATGCAAGTACGTGGGAAGTTGCGCGACCGCTGCCTGCGGATGCCAAAGCGAACTGGGAAGACGTCGACAATCAGTGGAAGCAACTTCTCACCCACTTCCCCGCGTTCTTGCCCGAGTTGACCTTGCTCGATCGCTGCGGTCGCCAATTGGCGGGCGTCTTGCGCGGTGAGAAGGATCCGATCCAATTAATGATGCCTCAAGGGTCGTTCAACATGTTGGAGAGCCTGTACGCCGATTCGTTCCTGTGCCGCATCCATAATATCATGGCGCGGGAAATCCTCGCCGAGGCGGCCAAACGTCTGCCGGAGGGACGTGTCTTACGTGTGCTCGAAATCGGTGCCGGCACAGGCGGGTTGACGGGATTTGTTCTTCCCGTCCTTCCGCAAACCCAAACGGAGTATGTCTTCACCGACGTCTCGAAACTCTTTTTCAGCAAGGCTGAACAGAGATTCCGCAGCTTCCCCTTCGTTAAATACGAACTGCTCGATATCGAGAAGGATCCAACGACCCAAAATTTTGCACCGCACAGTTTTGATGTCATCCTGGCCAGCAACGTGGTTCACGCCACGGTTGATCTGCGCCAAACGTTGAAGCACGCCCGACAGCTCCTGGCGAAAGATGGACTTCTCTTTGTTCTCGAAGTTGAAATCCCCGGACGACTACTCGACCTTACCTTTGGTTTGAGCGAAGGCTGGTGGCGTTTTCAGGACCACGATCTCCGTCCCGAATACCCTCTTCTCACTCGTGATAAATGGAAGAGCGCGCTGACTGAAACCGGCTATCGCGATGTGGCGGTGATCAGCGATGCCATCAATCCCAAGGAGTGCCAACTCATTTCGCTTCTCGCCCGCGCGGATGGCGATGATCTCGCTCCCTCTGATCTCAATACCAAGTCCGCACCTGTTGCCACGGGAAGCTGGCTGATCTTTGAAGACGATGCTGGAGCCTGCCGCGAAATCGGTAGCAGCCTTGCGGAACGCGGGCACACACCTGTTTATGTACGTGCGGGGGTTGCTTTTGAACGTCGCGGTCCATCCGAGTTTGCGCTGAATCCCGCGAACCCGCAGGACATGATTTCCCTTTTGGCCGAGTTGACCGGCCCGCTGGCACCCAGCGCGGTCCTTCACGGATGGAGTCTCAATGTGGCCAATGGCGAATTTGTAACGGGAGCGCTGGCTGAAGCGGAAACCCTGACCTGCCACAGCACGCTTTATCTTCTGCAGGCCCTTGCAGCTGTCGAGAGCTCATCGCCTCCACAACTCTGGCTGCTCACTCGCGCGGCGCAGGCGGCGGGTTCCACGTCCGTGAATGTACGGCAGGCACCGCTAATCGGGTTGGGGCGGACGATCATCAACGAACATCCCGCTCTACGGTGCCGCATGATCGATCTCAGCGCGGAAACCTCAGAAGTTGAACACAAAGCGCTGATCGAAGAACTCCTTTCCGGCGAAGGCGAAGAAGAAATTGCCCTGCGCGGTGAAGCGCGTTATCTCCAGAGGCTTGTCCGGCGGACCGATCATCTCAACCACGCTCCCAAGACCCTGGTGGCTGTGGGAGAAACCCCATGCAGTCTCAGTGTGCCGCGCGCTGGTGCGATCGATAACCTTGTTTTCCGGTCGATTACCCGTCGGGCACCAGGAGCGGGCGAAGTTGAAATTGCCGTGCACGCCGCCGGGCTCAACTTCCGCGACGTGATGAAGGCCCTTGGCATTTATCCGGCGGACGCGGGAGACGCCTTGCTGCTCGGTGACGAGTGTTCAGGTCACATTATTTCCGCGGGAGAAGGTGTCACTGAGTTCAAGCCGGGTGATGAGGTCATGGCCATTGGTGCGGGATGCTTTGCGTCGCACATGACGCTCTCCACTTCGTTCGTCATGCCGAAGCCGGAGCACGTCACCTTCGAGGAAGCATCGACCATGCTTTCCACGCACATGACGGCTTACTACGCGCTGCGTCAGCTCGGTCAAATGAAATCGGGCGAGAAGGTGTTGATTCACGCAGCAGCGGGCGGAGTAGGGCTTGCGGCGGTTCAGCTGGCTCAGGCCTTCGGCGCGGAAGTTTTTGCCACGGCAGGAAGCCAGGAAAAGCGGGAACTCCTCCGGTTGCTGGGAGTTCGTCATGTGATGGATTCGCGCTCGCTAGCGTTTGCCGACGAGATCATGGACATTACGGATGGCCGCGGTGTCGATCTGGTCCTGAACTCAATTGCTGGGGAGGCGATTGCCAAGAGTCTGTCCGTGCTCGGATCCGGTGGACGATTTCTCGAGATCGGTAAGCGGGATATTTACGGCAACACACGCATCGGTCTGCGTCCGTTCAAAAACAATCTGTCCTACTTCGCCATCGACTTGAGCAAGATCATGGATCCGGAATTTATCGGAGGATTTCTTGCCGAGCTGAAGAAACTTTTCGCCACGGGCCGGTTGCGTCCATTGCCTTATCGCACGTTCCCGATGGGTGACGCGGTGGAGGCGTTCCGCTACATGACCCAGGCGCGCCAGATTGGGAAGATCGTTCTGAGTATTCATCAGGCGAAAGTTCCCATCGATATTCCGCAATCCGAAATTCCTCTGCAGTTTAAGAACGATTCGACTTACCTGGTCACGGGTGGAGTCGGCGGGTTTGGTCTTTCCGTAGCGCAGTGGATGGTGGAGAACGGCGCGCGTCGATTGGTACTTGCCAGTCGCAGTGCCTTGCCGGGGATTGAAGCGCAGCAGACCATCGCTTCGATGGAAAAGGCGGGAGCCACGATCGTGCTGGCGAAGTGCGATGTGTCCAAGCAGGAGGATGTCGCCTGGGTGCTGGATGAGATTGCCGCAAGCGGGTACCCTCTGCGGGGTGTTGTCCACTCGGCCATGGTGCTCGACGATGGCGTCCTGCGTCAGTTGAATGCCGAACGTTTTCGCCGAGTGACGGCTCCCAAGGCCGACGGCGCCTGGAATCTGCATCAGTTGACGCGTGACCTGCCTCTTGATTATTTCATTCTCTTTTCTTCGTCCAGCGCGACGATCGGGAATCCGGGCCAGGGCAATTACTGTGCGGCCAATGCGTTCCTGGATGCACTGGCTTATCATCGTCGCCAGTTGGGGCTGCCGGTATTGACCGTGAACTGGGGCTTGCTGGCCGAGGTGGGCGTTATTACGCGGAATGCGAGGTTGGCCGAACACTTCCGCCGCACCGGACTGGAGGGGCTATCGACCAGCAACGCTCTCAATGCGCTGGGACTTCTAGTTCGGCAGGAAGCCACTCAGACGGTGGTGTGGGAAATCGACTGGAACCAATGGCTCAATGGCGGAATGCCGTTCAGCAAATCGGCTCGTTTTTCGCTATTGGCCAACGCTGCGCAAAGCAAGCAAGGTGAAGGCGATGAAGGCGCCCATATGCGTGCCGCTCTCACGGCTGCTGGCGCAACGGAGCGGCTGAAGATTGTGCACGATTATCTGCGACGTCAGCTCTCGGAAATTCTGCGAGTACCGCCCGCCAAACTTGAACTTGAGCGTCCCCTCAATGAACAGGGCATGGACTCGCTTATGGGCGTGGAGTTGACCCACCGCATCGAGAGCCAACTTGGTATCAGCCTGCCTGCCTCCAAGCTTGCGGCCAAGCCGACGATCCAGCAACTCACCGAGATCCTGCTCGAGTCATGGGGTTTTGCGGTCCCGGTAGCTGCTACTACTGCGCCGACTGAAGAGACGGGGAAAAGCGCCACTGCTGAATCCGGAGCACCGTCCGAGCCTGCAACGCTTGTTCCCGTGACATGAGCGCCGACGTGGTGATGACGGTTCCTCCTGCTGAGCTTACGGAAGGGCGAAGCAGGAAAAAGACCCGCATTCATCCATGGATTATCGCGATAACGATTACCATCGCCACGTTCATGGAGTTGCTGGATACCAGCGTCGCCAACGTGGCCTTGCCTCATATTGCGGGAGGACTCGGTACTGACTTTGATGCGAGCACCTGGATTTTATCCAGTTACCTGATCGCCAATGTAATCGTCATTCCGTTAAGCGCCTGGTTCAGTCGTCTTTTTGGGAGAAAAAATTATTACATGGGCTGCGTGGTTGTTTTCACGGTGAGCTCCTTCTGCTGCGGAATGGCGCCGAGCCTGGGCTGGTTGATTTTTTTCCGCGTCATCCAAGGTCTGGGCGGGGGAGGACTTGCCCCATGCGAGCAATCGATCCTGGCGGATAGCTTTCCGCCCAAGAAACTTGGTGCCGCATTCGCTTTTTATGCCATGACGATCTCAGCCGCGCCGGCGCTGGGACCGACCCTGGGTGGTTGGATCACGGACAATCTTAATTGGCGCTGGGTTTTCTTCATCAATGTGCCGGTCGGATTGATCTCGCTGATCGCCAGTTACTTTGTGGTCAGTGACTCGATTCGAATGAAGCGGGAGATGAAAAAAGCGCGGGAGACGGAACAACGCATCGACCTGCTGGGAATCGTCTTTATCGCCCTCGCTCTGGGTTGTCTTGAGGTGGTGCTTGATCAGGGCCAGCGCAAGGACTGGCTGGAATCGAACTACATTGTCTTTTTTCTCACCGTTTCGCTCGTTTCCTTTGTCCTGGCGCTCTGGTGGGAACTGACCACGCCCAATCCTGCGGTCGACCTGAGTTTGATGAAGGATCGGAACTTCGCGGTGGCCTGTGGTCTGTACTTCATCTTCGGGTTCATCCTTCTCGGCACAACGGAACTTATTCCGCGCATGTTGCAGACCCTGTTTGGTTACACGGCCATTGAGGCCGGTTGGGTGCTGGGTCCCGGGGCCTTGCTTATTATTTGTGTGACGCCGCTGGTGGTATGGTTGGTCCGGATTGTCGGAGTTATACCTCTCCTGGTCGGCAGTTTTGTGGTGCAGGGTTACTCGCTTTGGCTCTTCAGCCAGTACAACCTCGCGACGGATCACAGTTCTTTTGTCCACGCGCGTTTAATCCAGGCATTTGGAATCGCGCTTCTCCTGGTGCCATCTGCCTTTGTGGCCACATCCTATCTTCCCAAGCACATGAATAATCGGGCTTCGAGCCTGGGGAATCTCTTCCGCAATCTCGGCATGAGTTTCGGTGTTGCGTTCGTTACCACCGTCCAGGCCCAGCGCGTGCAAGTGCATCAAAGCTTTTTGATCGAGCATCTTAATGCAAACGAATCCATAACCGGGACACGCCTTCATCTTTATGCAGGTGAGTTGCAAAAGCACATGACCGTGCCGGATACTCATGCACCTGCGCAGGCCCTGCTTCAGGAGGTCATGCTGGGCCAGGCCAGTATGCTCGCCTATCTGGACACATTCTGGTTAATGATTGGTTTTACATTTGTCGGAATCGCTTTGGTTTTATGCATTAAATCCTTCAAGCTCATGGGAGGATTGTTGTGGTGAAATCCTCCCTTTTTGCGCTGAATAAAACTCAACCCTGAACTTCCATGCGCCTGCCCTCCATCAACGAGATTAAAAAATTCCACTTCGACCGTGTTGCGCCCCACCTGCGCAAATTTTCGCTTCAACCGAAGTTGACGAATGTCCCCTACATTTTTGGATCAGTCATAGTCCTTATCATCCTGTTCGGGTTGTTTACCTACATCCATTCCTACTTCTACCAGACGACCGATGATGCTTTCATTGAGAGTCACGTGGTGGGAATCAGCCCCAAGATTTCCAATCAGGTAAAAGAAGTTCTTATTGATGACAATAATGAAGTGAAAAAGGGCCAGCTTCTCGTGCAGATCGATCCGCGCGATTACGATGTCGCACTGCTCCAGGCCAAGGCCAACTATACGAAGGCCCAGAGTGAGTACGACCGTACCTCCTCACTGATGGATTCTCACGCCGTTTCACAGTCGGACATGGACACGGCCCGCAATAATCTCGACGTCTATTCCGCGCAGGTGCAGCAGGCCCAGCTCAACCTCGATTATACCCGGATTACGGCTCCGTTTGCCGGGCACATCACGCGTAAGGATGTTGAGCCGGGAAGCTATGTGCAGACCGGGCAGACTATATGTTCGGTTGTCTCAGACAACGTCTGGGTCATCGCCAACTTCAAGGAAACGCAGTTGACCTACATTCATCCTGGCCAGACAGCTTACATCCGCGTCGACATGTACCCGGGACACGTTTTCAAAGGGCATGTCGAAAGTATTCAATCAGGAACGGGTGCCCGGTTCAGTCTTCTGCCTCCGGAAAATGCGACAGGAAATTATGTCAAAGTTGTGCAGCGCATCCCGGTCAAAATCGTTTTCGACGAACCGCCCGAGGTCATCAAGATGCTCTCCCCGGGCATGTCGGTGCAGCCCGAGGTCTATACCGGATTTCATTAGACCTGCCGTCTTGTCTACTTGGTAGGGGTAGGAGTGGGGGCGGGCGGAGCCGTGCCAGTCAATTCGTAGATGGCCTGCCACTTGGGTGTGTTCAGATTGGCAATATCCTCGCTCAATCCCCAACACCCGTGACGGCTGCTGCTACTGCAGAATGAGAAGTACATGTAAAGATCGCCACCGTGCGCGAACCAATTGTCCTTTGCATCGTGAAGGATCAAATCCTTCATGGCGGGATCGCGATTGGATTGGATGCGATTGGCGATATTCTCCGTTTTGCCGCCGCCAACATCCGGACCGATTTCATACTGAAAATTCTTCAAGCCGTAATGATCCGCAATCTCCTGCAGGGCGAGGCGATCCTTCACGTGGGCATCGCTGCTTGCCTGCATCGTCTTGAGTAGCGTGGGCACATCAGCATCCTTGGGGGCCTTTGCAATATCGAAATAAGCGGCGCCAGCCAGGGCGTAGAAATAGTTCTTCGGAGGGCCGTAAGTTTTGTCCACCCAGGAGAGGACATCTTCGTAATGGGGTTTCGCTGAAATGACCCAGGAGGCATAAACCGGGCGAATCCGGGCGGCGTCCGCCGAGCCAAAGGCATCTCTAAAGATATCTCCGATTTCGATGAGCCGTTTCGCGTGGCGACGGTGCGTCCAGACCTCTTCATTTTTTTCGCCATCGCTGTTAAGCTTGGAACCGCCCTGCTTGACCTCATCGATTGCAGCCATCTTGTTGTAAGAGTACTGGGGAAAACTAAAGTTCCAGACCTCGTTACTGTGCTCGATGTAGATGTTCGTGGTGGGTGGCAATTGCTGCTTCAGCATTTGGGCGAGGTTCTTGACATAGTCGTCTGTGGCGGCAATGGGAATATTGATCCAGATGTCCTTGCCGCTGGCCTTGGCCAATTCGACGACATACTCCCAAGCCACGCCATATTTGTTTCCGTAATCGGCCTGCGTCGCGTCATCGGGAACGTGGCGATCAGCCCAGTTCAGCGCGTGGTGACCGGGGTCTCCGTAGAAGCCGGGGTTGTGGTTGGTCTGAAGCCAATCCATGAAGCGGAGAACAGCAAAAGGCTTGAGTGAAGCAAGGAATTCGTCCGTGAAAATCGCCTTCGTGTCGGGGCTATAGCCGGGACGTATGAGATGGACCTGGGTTATGCCGGAGCCCGCCGCGCTGTCGGGAGTCCGCTTCGTCTCTTTAAACGCAATGCAAAGCAGGCCGGTACCTTGCGGCACGATGATATCGGCGGTCGTGAGGTTGGTGGCAGGATCGTACTTTTGATTCTGGACCTGAAGGCTGGTTTCCTCGACAAAATCGAGAGTGGCCTGACCCTGGAAGCTCAGTTTGTAAGTACCGCTCCAGTCGGGCTGAAATTTATCGGGATCATCCATCGGAGGAGCCCAGGCGCCGAAAGGCCGTATGTCGAAGAAAACGCTGCTGGCATCCGTGGTGGGCCAGCCGTGGTCATCAATAGTCGTCCGCTTTTTCTCTCCCACGATGTCCCAACCTCTCAAAGTTTTGCCCAGATCGATCAGGGGTTTGGAGCGATTGCTATCGCCAAGGCCATCGAGATCGACGCCGATCTTGTTGGCGTAGGATTGATCGGTCTGCGCCGATACCTTGAGGGACGAGGCGCTCCATGTAAAAAGCGACAATAAAATTAGCGCAGTTGCGTGAACGTGTTTTTTCATAAATTGAATGCCCGTGAAGTAGGAAGGGAAATTGAAATACGTCAGTTGGTTGGACGTTGCCCTTGATTTGTTCTCTGTTTTCCAAGCCGGTCAAATTCTTCTAGCGCTTGATTCCGACTCTCTTCAGAATTAGAAGAGCTTAGTACTTTATCTCATCTCGCCAACCCCTTTTAATCGTGTCGACATTGACCACTCCCTTCCGCCTGGCGGTATTCGACATGGATGACACCCTGCTGGGGCCGGAGAAGCAGCTTAGTGCGGAAAACCTTCACGCGCTGGCGCGGCTGCGCTCAATGGGAATGGAGATTGTCATTGCCTCGGGACGCCATCACTCGAGCATTATCGCCTTTGAGGAAAAACTTGGATTCAAGGGCTGGATTATTTCCGCTGGTGGTGCCGTGGTCCGACATGCGGAAACGCAGGAACTTCTTTATGAGGCGACGGTACCGCATCCACTTGCCTTGGAACTTTTTCATCGAGGCCAGGGTCTTGGCCTGAGTGTTCTTAGTTATCATCGCACGGGGATTTTTTGCGATAAACAAACCGAGTGGACGTATCTTTACAAGAGACGAACGGGACAGGTTCCTGTGACCGATATTCCTGCGTTGATCGATACCGGTCTGCAAAAGTTGATCTGGATGACGGCAGCACCGCAGATCAAGGAACTGACCCTTCAAATGCAGGATGAGTATCAAAGCCGACTGTATGTCGTAAATACCGAGCACGAAATGCTGGAGTTTCTGAGCCCCGAAGCGAACAAGGCGCTGGCGACGCAGGCGCTCGCCCGAAAACTGGGAATCGACCGCGCGCAGGTAATGGCCTTTGGCGATGGCAACAATGATGTCCCGCTCTTGGAATGGGCGGGCATGTCAGTGGCCATGGCTCATGGACGCGAGTCGGCAAAACGGGCGGCGAAAGCAGTAAGTCCCCCCGGCCCGCCCGAGACAGCAGTGGCCCGATCCATCGAGCTGATCCTGCAATAGAATAGCGGCTTAAATCGAGGTTCGCCGTAAAGATGACGAAAAGGCTTGAACCGCACGGTGAGGTTGTTTAGTTTTCCCTCCTTGCCAACACGCGGGTGTAACTCAGTTGGTAGAGTGCAACCTTGCCAAGGTTGATGTCGCGAGTTCGAGTCTCGTCACCCGCTCATCTCTCTGTT
>Ga0068858_100007430_pt1 | contig 10598 bp, 8 predicted proteins | sample KBSSwiS12_FD_66589 | JGI IMG/M metagenome (GOLD analysis project Ga0068858, IMG submission 66589) | Switchgrass rhizosphere microbial communities from Kellogg Biological Station, Michigan, USA - KBS Switchgrass S1-2 | ecosystem: Host-associated > Plants > Roots > Rhizosphere > Soil ... | reverse complement strand
GCTCCTTTTTTTTTGATCGTCCTCGTTTGCATTCATCCTGAGGAGCGGACCCCGAGCGTAGCGAGGGGGAGCGACGAAGGATCCCGCGATCGACTCGCGAGAGTCGCGGTGAAGGACGGGATCCTTCGCGCTCCGCGCTCCTATTCGCCGTCATCCTGAGCGAAGCGAAGGATCCCGCGATCGACTCGCGAGAGTCGCGGTGAAGGAAGGGATCCTTCGCGCTTCTATTCGCCGTCATCCTGAGCGAAGCGAAGGATCCCGCGATCGACTCGCGAGAGTCGCGGTGAAGGAAGGGATCCTTCGCGCTCCGCGCTCAGGATGGGCGCCGAGGGCTTACGCCTTCGGCGCCCACTTCTTGAAGATCCTCTCCAGCTCCCTCTGCGCGATCTCGAGCGCCTCCTGCGGCGCCTGCTCGCCGCGCGCCACGCGCGCGAACAGGGTCGGGAGCACATAGGTGTTGAAGACCTCGTCCATCGCCGCGGTCGCGTAACCCGGATAGCCGATGTTGGTCGCCCAGTCGAGCACGCCGGCGAGGACCGCATACTTGCCGCGCGGATCCGCCTTGGGATCGTTCGCGAGCTGCTCCCCGAGGTCCGGAACCGTCGTCGGGTAGCAGGGGAAATTGTAGAACTCGCTCTCCCGGAAGACCGAGGCGAACTCCCCCACCAAATCCACCAGGAACTGCTTCGCACCGTCGACGTTCCGAGCGAACTTCCAGATCACGTAGCAGTTCATGACGTGCTCGGCCGCGATCCTCCGCACGGGCCCCTCGAGGGCGGGGGTCAGGCCGATCCTGCGGGCGAGGTCGGGGTTCTCGCGCTCCGCCGTCCGCGTCACCGAGATCGCGTTGCACACGAACGACGCGCGGCCCGCGAGCATCATCCGGTTGTTGGACGACGGGTCCCACGTGAAGACTTCCGGCGTCTCCGTCTCCCGGTAGAGCGCGCGGGCGAACTCGAGGGCCTCGATCGTGTTCGGCGAATTCAGTGCGACCCGACCGTCCGCGTCCTGCTCGGCCCCGCCGAAGGACCAGAGCAACGCCCGCAGCGCCATGTTGCTGTCGACCTCCTGCGAGAGGCCGAGCCCCACCGGGTTGCCGAAGCGTTCCTTGATCCGCCGCCCGCCGGCCCGCAGGTCCTCCCAGCGATTCGGCCCCTTCGGGAAGCCGACCTCGGTCCACAGGTCGATGCGGTAGTTGCCGGGATCGGGCACGTAGGAGTCGGAGAAGGCGAAGAACCGACCGGTGCGCGGATCGAGCGTCGACTTCCGCGCGAGCGCGATCATCGGGCCGTGCCGCGCTTCGACTTCCTTCACGACGTCGGCCACGTCGACGACCTGCGCCGCGTAAGCCGCCGGCGGGGAGACGAAGAGGAAGAGATCGTGCCCGTGGCCCGCGGCGGCCTCGGCCGCGCCGCGCGCGTTGATCTCGGTCGGCGTGATGTGGTCCACGATCACGTCGGTCCCGTTCTTCTCGCCCCAGGCCTTCGTGAAGACGCCGTCGAACCACCGGTCGTACCGCGGAACGAAGTGGCTCCACTGCAGGATCCGCAGCGACTTCCGGGCGCCGGCGCTCGTCTTCCGCTCGCGCCCGCCGCAGGCGAGGGCCGGAAGCGCGCCCGCCGCCGCGAGGGCTCCGCCCGCGGTCCTGACGAATTGCCGGCGCGAAATCCGTTTGATCGCGCGAGTCTATAATCGGGCCCGTGGCCGCCCTGGAGCCGGGAGCTCCCTTTCCTCCGATCACGTTGCACGACGCGAAGGGCGCGTCCCTGCCGAAGTCGGACGGCGAGACGCTCTACGTCGTGTTCAAGACGACGTGCCCCACCTGCGAGTTCACCTGGCCGTATCTCGAGCGGCTCCGTCAGTCCGCCGGATCCCCGGGACTCCGAATCGTCGCGGTGTCGCAGGATCCTCCCGACAAGACCGCGGCGTTCAACGCGCGGCTGGGGTCGAAGGTCGAGACGGCGTTCGACCCGCAGCCCTGGCCCGCCTCGAACCGCCTGGGAGTCGACACCGTGCCCTCGTTCTTCCGCGTCGCCGCGGACGGGAAGCTCGCCGAGACCGTGATCGGGTTCTCGCGCGACCGCATGGAGGGCCTGGCGGAGCGCGCGGCCGCCGCCGCCGGCAAGCCCTACCAGAAGCTCTTCCGACCGGGTGAGCCGGTCCCTTCCACCAAAGCGGGCTGAAGCTCCCGCAACGCCGGCTAGTTCGAGCCGGAGAAAGACCCTCGTGATCCGAAAACCACAGACGTTCGGAGAGTTGAAGGCCTCGGGCTATTCGCCCCGGGGCGTGAAGGAGGAGCTGCGCGCGAACCTTCGCTGCGCGCTCTCCCGCGGCGAGAATCCCTTCGAGGGCATTCACGGCTACGAGCGCACGGTGCTGCCGGCGCTCCACAACGCGATCCTCTCCAAGCACGACCTGCTCCTCCTGGGCCTCCGCGGCCAGGCCAAGACGCGGCTCCTGCGGATGCTCGTGCGCCTGCTCGATCCCGAGATCCCCGCGATCGCCGGCAGCCCGTTGTCCGAGGACCCGTTCGCGCCGATCACCCGCTACGGGCGGCGGACCCTCGAGGAGAAAGGGGACGCGACCCCGATCGCCTGGATCCCGCGCGAGGAGCGCTATCGAGAGAAGCTCGCGACGCCCGACGTCACGATCGCGGATCTGATCGGCGACATCGACCCGATCAAGGCCGCGACGGAGCGGCGCACCTACTCCGACGAAGAGGTCATCCACTTCGGCATCGTGCCGCGCACGAACCGCGGCATCTTCGCGATCAACGAGCTCCCCGACCTGCAGCCGCGCATCCAGGTCGGCCTGCTCAACATCCTCGAGGAGCGCGACCTCCAGATCCGCGGATTCCCGGTGCGCATCCCGCTCGACATCCTGCTCGTGTTCTCGGCCAACCCCGAGGACTACACCAACCGCGGCAACATCATCACGCCGCTGAAGGACCGGATCTCGTCGCAGATCTTCACGCACTATCCGGACGACGTGAAGATCGCGGCGAAGATCACCGCGCAGGAGGCGTGGATCGACCGCGACGGCGGCCCCCGCGTCGAGATCCCCGACCTCTTCCGCGAGCTCATCGAGGAGATCGCCTTCGCCGCCCGAGGCTCCGAGTTCGTCGATCAGTCCTCGGGGGTCTCCGCCCGGATGCCGATCTCGGCGATCGAGATCCTGGCGTCCAACCTCGAGCGTCGCGGCCTCCGAAACGGCGAGTCGCGCGTCTCCCCCCGGCTCTGCGACCTCCCCGCGACGCTTCCGGCGATCACGGGGAAGGTCGAGATGGTGTACGAGGGCGAGCAGCAGGGCGCGGAGGTGGTCGCGAAGAAGCTGATCGGAACCGCGGTCAAGAAGCTGTTCGACGCGAAGTTCCCCGCTCCGGACTCCGGCCGCCCCACGGAGCGCCGCCGTCAGGAGCTGGAGGAGGACGAGGAGCCTTCCGGGCCGCATCGAAGCAGCCGCGCGGCCGCAAGGACGCCGACGCCCGAGAAGATCCACCCGCTGTACGAACCCATCGCCGCCTGGTTCGCCGCCGGCAACCGGGTCCAGATCTCGGACGACACGCCCTTCGCCGAGCATCGGAAGACGCTGGAGTCCGTGCCGGGCCTCAAGAAGGCGGTCGAGGAGCACTTCTCGCCGGCCTCGGACGAGGAGCTCGCGATCGGCATGGAGCTGGTTCTCGAGGGGTTGACGCAGCACCTCAAGATCGCGCGGGAGGACCTCGACTCGCGCGTCTCCTACACCGAGATGCTCAAGTTCAACCTCGTCAGGAATCGGGCCAACTGATGCGCGAAGCGAAGCGGTCGCGCATCATCCTGAGGAGCGCAGCGACGAAGGATCCCGACCCCCAGCGGCTGGGCCTGAGGAGCGCAGCGACGAAGGATCCCGACCCCCAGCGGCTGGGCCTGAGGAGCGCAGCGACGAAGGATCCCGACCCCCGGCGCCTGGGCAGCACCCATGGCCGCTGAACGAGGCTTTCGATCCCGTATCCTTTCGGGCGCCTCGCCTCTCCTGGGCGCGTTCCTGACGTGGCCCGTGGAGGGCGAGATCGACCTGCTTCGGCTGTCCGATTTCGACTTCGCCGTCCTCGACTCCGAGCACGGCTTCTTCAATCCGGAATCGGTCGAACGGATGGTGCGCGCGGCGGAGGGAGCGGAGCTGCCGGTCATCGTCCGCGTCCCCAACTGCCAGGCGGCCGCCGATGCGGGGAGGGCGCTCGACGCGGGAGCCTGCGGCGTCCTCTTCCCGCGCGCGGAGGCGGACGCGGCCGTGCGCGCCGCCGTGGAGTCGGTCAAGTACGCGCCGGTCGGAAAGCGCGGCCTCGCCGGCGTCCGAGCGAACCGCTATGGCGGCGTCCCCTTCGACCACTGGGTCCTCGAGGCCAACGAGGGAACGATCGTCTTCGTCCAGATCGAAACGGCCGGGGCGCTGAACGCCGTCGCCGCGATAGCCCAGGAGAAGTGGGTCGACGTGCTCTTCGTCGGACCGAACGATCTCTCCCAGGCGCTCGGTGTCCCGGGACACTACGACGATCCGCGCTATCGGGCGGCGCTCGAGAAGGTCGGTGCGGTCGCGAAGGAGCACGGGAAGGCCGCGGGCATCATGCTGCGCTCGAAGGACCAGGCGCCGGCGCTCGCCGCGCTCGGCTACACGGTGTTCACCACGAGCGACCGGACCCTCTTCACCGAATCCGCCCGCGCCTGGCGGTCAGCCCTGAAGCGCGACTAGACCCCCATGCGCTACCGCTACTCCGACTACCCGGTCGACCTCCTCCGCCAGCTCCTCACGATGCAGGAGCTCGTGAAGCTCTTCCTGCAGCTCGTGCTGCAGACCGGCGGCGACGTCGAGGAGGCGCTGCGCTGGATGAAGTACCTCCAGGACCGGGGCATGATCGATCCCGGCATCGACCTCGAGGAGTTCCGCAAGGAGCTGCAGAAGTCCGAGATGGTCGAGGACAAGGGCGGCACGCTCCAGCTCTCGGCGGCCGGCGAGCGGCGCATCCGCCGCTCGGCGCTCGAGGAGATCTTCACGTCGCTGACCAAGGCCGGCTCCGGCTACCACGCGGTGCCGCGGACGGGCGCGGGCGGCGAGCTCCTCCCCGACACGCGGCCCTACGAGTTCGGCGACAACCCCAGCGCGATCGACGGCGTGCGCACGATCGGCAACGCGGTCAAGCGCGACGCCGAGGACATCACCCTCCAGCCCGACGACTTCGAGGTCCACGAGGAGGAGCACCTGACCTCGTGCGCGACCGTGCTCGCCATCGACATCTCCCACTCGATGATCCTCTACGGCGAGGACCGCTTCACGCCGGCCAAGAAGGTCGCGCTCGCGATGGTCGAGCTCATCCAGTCCAAGTACCCGAAGGACTCGATCGACGTGCTGCTCTTCGGCGACGACGCGAAGCGCGTGCCGATCTCCGAGATCTCCAAGACGCAGGTCGGACCGTTCCACACCAACACGAAGGCCGGCCTCGCGCTCGCCCGCAAGCTCCTCGTGCACCGCAAGAATCCGAACAAGCAGGTCTTCCTGATCACCGACGGGAAGCCCTCGGCGATCTGGGAGCGCGGCCAGCTCTACAAGAACCCGTTCGGCCTCGACCTGAAGATCGTCAACCGCACGCTCGAGGAGGCCGACGCGTGCCGCCGCGACGGCATCACGATCACGACCTTCATGATCGCGACCGACACCTATCTCGTCGAGTTCGTGGACAAGCTGACCAAGATCAACCGCGGCCGCGCGTACTACGCGTCTCCGTACAACCTGGCCGAGTTTCTCTTCACGGACTACATCCGCAACCGCAAGAAGTTCCTGCACTGAGGGTCGGGCCGGGTGGGGGCCATGGTCGACCTGAGGCTCACCTAAGAGGACGGCGCCGGCGTCCGCTTTTCGCTAGGATGGCCTCAAGGCCTTCCCGAAAGGAGCGGCGATGCGACGGAAGACAGGCTACGCGCTCGGACTCTTGCTCATCGTCGTCTCGGCGAAGCCGGCGCTCGCGACCTTCCACGAGATCAAGGTCAAGGAGGTCTTCGCCGGCAGCCCCGCCCACCCCACCGCGCAGTACGTGATGATCCAGGCCTACGCCGGCGGCCAGAACTTCTTGACGAGCCACAGCGTGCTGACGTTCGACGCGGCGGGAAACTCGACGGGGACCTTCATGTTCCCGGCGATGGTTTCGAACGGCGCCAACCAGATGACGGTCCTCGTCGCGACGACGGACGCCGCCGCGATCTTCAACCTGACCGCCGACCTGCCGATGACCGCCGTCCTCGATCCGGCCGGCGGCAAGGCCTGCTGGGACGGCTCGACGCCGGACGATTGCGTCGCCTGGGGCAACTACACCGGTAGCGCGACCGGCGTGGGAACCCCGTTCAACCAGGGCGTGGGGATCATCCCGGGCTACGCGCTGAGGCGCCGGCTCGACATCTGCATGGGAGCCGAGAACCTGGACGCGTGCGACGACACCGACGATTCCGAGAACGACTTCATCTCGGCCATCCCCCACCCGATCACGAACCCGGGCGTCGAGGGGACGACGCCGGCGGCCACGTGCGGCAACGGGACCCTGGAAGGCCTCGAGGGCTGCGACGACCACAACACCAACGACGGCGACGGGTGCTCGTCGGTCTGTCACCCGGAGCCCGCTCCCCTGGCTCCGGCGGGCCTGCAGGTGGATGTCTCGCCGTACGTGCCCATCGGCTCCAACCTCAACACCGTCTTCGAGCCCGGCGAGACCGTGCGGATCGAGCCCGCCTGGATGAACGGCGGTGCCGGAAGCCCGGACGTGAGGGCACAGATCGCGAACTTCACGGGACCCACCACGGTCTCTCCCCCCTTCCCGACCTACAGAATCCTGGACAGCGCCGCGTACTACGGCGTTCTGGCGCCTTCGGAGTCGAGGACCTGCGTCGTGAATTCCAACTGCTACGCCCTCTTCGTCGACGCGAGCACCCGCCCGGCGCGGCATTGGGACGCGACCTTCGACGAGATCCTGAGCAACTTCGGCGTGACGACGCGGACGCTGCACATCGGGGCGAGCTTCGGAGACGTACCGACCGACCTCGCGTCCGATCCCTACTACCCGTTCATCGAGACGATCTTCCACAACGGCGTCACCGCCGGCTGCGGCAACGGGACGATCTACTGCCCGCTCTCGAACAACCTGCGCCAGGAGATGGCGGTGTTTCTGCTGAAGGGGTTCCTGGGCTCCGGCTACACGCCGCCCGACTGCGCGGGCATCTTCCAGGACGTGCCGTGCCCGCCGACCGCGGAGTTCCCGTACTCCAATTTCATCGAGGATCTGTCCACCCGCGGCATCACGACCGGCTGTCAGGTCGGTCCGCCGGCGCTCTTCTGCCCGGGTCAGAACGTGACCCGCGCGCAGATGGCGCCCTTCCTGCTGAAGACCCTCCTCGGCGGCTCGTACGCGCCTCCCGATTGCCTGGGCATCTTTCAGGACGTGCCGTGCCCGCCGACCCCGGAGTTCCCGTACTCCAACTTCGTCGAGGACCTCTCCACGCGCGGCATCACGGCCGGCTGCCAGATCGGACCACCGGCGCTCTACTGTCCCGACAGCTCGGTCACTCGTCAGGAGATGGCGGTCTTCCTCACGAAGACCTTCGGCCTCGTCCTCTATGGCCCCTGAGCGGAGGATCGACCGGGACCCGTGAGCCCTCTCGTTCTGGCCGCCGTCGTCGGCATCGCCGCGGGCTCGATTCTTCTCGTCGCCGCGCTCCCGCGAATCATGGTGCGCAGGGCGCAGGACCGCCTCGCGGCGAGGCTGCTCGAGGAGGCGGCGGGGAGCTTCCGGCTCCTGACGCGCGCCGAGATGGTGGCGGGAACCTACCGGCGTCTGCCGGGCGTGCTCGCTCTGACGGAGGGGGCGGTCGCGTTCCGCGGGCTCTTCGGCGAGAACGAGATCGTCGCGACCCCGCGGATCCAGAAGATCGCGACGGGCCGGCGCATGGCCGGTGGCCGCCGCCTCCTCCGCCTCGAGGTCCTGCGGCTGACACGGACCGACGGATCGGAGGTCGAGTTCGTGCTGGCGCCGGACTCCGCGTCGGCGTGGCGCAGCCACCTCGGGCTCTGGGCGGTTCGGGAGCGGACGGCGGCCATGGACACGGTGGCGCCAGGCCGGAAATGAGGCCGTTTTCCGTGGAACGCCTTTTGCATCAAACGCGTCCGAATCTACCGTGGACAGAACAGCCCGAGCCCCTGGACCTGGATCCGAACGCTGCAGCCGCACGGCGCCGCGTCGACTGAACGTTCACCTCTCCCCGCCCAGTCCCCCGTCCCGTCCCGAACCCTCCGCTCGAAAAAAGGAGCTCTAGAGCCATGCGAGCCGAATCCGGACCCTCGCCTCGACCCCCCCGCGCGCCCCGGACGGGCCCCCGGACGGCCCGAAGTGACGGCAACGGCGACGGAGCCGGCCAGGCCGCCCCGCCCGACGACCGGCTCGACCATCGGGAGCTCTTGGGCGCCCTGACGCGGCTGCGGAAGGGAGACTTCCGCGTCCGCCTCGCCCCGCAGGGAAGCGGCGTGGAGGCCCGGATCGCCGACGCGTTCAACGACCTGGTCGAGCTCTCCGAACGCATGAGCCTCGAGCTCGCGCGGCTCTCGCAGGTCGTCGGCAAGGAAGGCCGGATCACGGAGCGCGCCTTCCTCGGCGACGTCCAGGGGTCGTGGGCGGCGTCGGTCCGCTCCGTCAACGCCCTGATCGCGGACCTCGTCCGGCCGACCGTGGACACCTCGCGAGTCATCGGCGCCGTCGCCAAGGGCGACCTGTCGCAGACGATGGACCTCGCATCCGAGGGCCGGCCGCTGCGCGGCGAGTTCCTCCGGACCGCGCGGACGATCAACACGATGGTCCATCAGCTCTCCTCGTTCGCCTCGGAGGTCACGCGCGTCGCGCGCGAGGTCGGCACCGAGGGCAAGCTCGGCGGACAGGCCCGGGTCAAGGCCGTCGCCGGGACGTGGAAGGACCTGACGGAGAACGTCAACCTCATGGCCGGCAACCTCACCGGCCAGGTCCGCAACATCGCGGCGGTGACGACGGCCGTCGCGAAGGGCGATCTCACCAAGAAGATCACCGTCGACGTCAAGGGCGAGTTCCTCGAGCTGAAGGCGACGATCAACACGATGGTCGATCAGCTGCGCTCCTTCGCCTCCGAGGTCACGCGCGTCGCGCGCGAGGTCGGCACCGAGGGCAAGCTCGGCGGCCAGGCCCGGGTCGAGGGCGTGTCGGGAACGTGGAAGGACCTCACGGACAACGTCAACTCGATGGCCGGAAATCTCACGTCCCAGGTCCGCAACATCGCGGACGTCACGAAGGCCGTCGCCCGCGGAGACCTCTCGCGCAAGATCACGGTCGACGTCAAGGGCGAGATCCTGGAGCTCAAGAACACCGTCAACACGATGGTCGACCAGCTCTCCTCCTTCGCGGCGGAGGTCACGCGCGTCGCGCGCGAGGTCGGCACCGAGGGCAAGCTCGGCGGACAGGCCGACGTCCGCGACGTCGCCGGCACTTGGAAGGACCTCACCGACAGCGTCAACTTCATGGCCGGCAACCTGACCGCGCAGGTGCGCAACATCGCGGAGGTGACGACGGCCGTCGCGAACGGCGACCTCTCGAAGAAGATCACCGTCGACGTCCGCGGCGAGATCCTCGAGCTGAAGGACACCATCAACACGATGGTCGATCAGCTCCGCTCGTTCGCCTCCGAGGTCACGCGCGTCGCCCGCGAGGTCGGCACCGAGGGCAAGCTCGGCGGCCAGGCGAGCGTGCCCGGCGTCGCCGGCACCTGGAAGGACCTCACCGACAACGTCAACTTCATGGCCGGCAACCTGACGTCCCAGGTCCGCAACATCGCCGAGGTCACCACGGCGGTCGCCAAGGGCGACCTGTCCAAGAAGATCACCGTCGACGTCGAGGGCGAGATCCTCGAGCTGAAGGACACGATCAACACGATGGTCGATCAGCTCCGCTCCTTCGCCTCCGAGGTCACGCGCGTCGCGCGCGAGGTCGGCACCGAGGGCAAGCTCGGCGGACAGGCCGACGTCCGCGACGTCGCCGGCACCTGGAAGGACCTGACCGACAGCGTCAACTTCATGGCCGGCAACCTCACGTCCCAGGTCCGCAACATCGCCGAGGTCACGACGGCCGTCGCCAAGGGCGACCTGTCCAAGAAGATCACCGTCGACGTCAAGGGCGAGATCCTGGAGCTCAAGAACACCGTCAACACGATGGTCGATCAGCTCTCCTCCTTCGCCGCCGAGGTCACGCGCGTTGCGCGCGAGGTCGGCACCGAGGGCAAGCTCGGCGGACAGGCCGAGGTCCGCGGCGTCGCCGGCACGTGGAAGGACCTCACCGACAACGTGAACTTCATGGCCGGCAACCTCACGTCCCAGGTCCGCAACATCGCCGACGTGACCAAGGCCGTGGCGCAGGGCGATCTGTCCCGCAAGATCACCGTCGACGTCCGCGGCGAGATCCTCGAGCTCAAGAACACCATCAACACGATGGTCGACCAGCTCTCCTCCTTCGCGGCGGAGGTCACGCGCGTCGCGCGCGAGGTCGGCACCGAGGGCAAGCTCGGCGG
>Ga0068858_100007423_pt1 | contig 10604 bp, 8 predicted proteins | sample KBSSwiS12_FD_66589 | JGI IMG/M metagenome (GOLD analysis project Ga0068858, IMG submission 66589) | Switchgrass rhizosphere microbial communities from Kellogg Biological Station, Michigan, USA - KBS Switchgrass S1-2 | ecosystem: Host-associated > Plants > Roots > Rhizosphere > Soil ... | reverse complement strand
ACCACAGTCTTCCGGGTCTCGCGGAAGCCGACGATTTCCACTTCCTCGCCCACCTTCACCTTGCCCCGCTCGATACGCCCCGTCACCACAGTTCCACGGCCCGAAATCGAAAAAATATCTTCTATCGGCATCAGAAACGGCTTGTCCAGATCTCGCTGCGGCTGCGGTACGCTCTTGTCCACCGCATCCATCAGTGCATCAATCTGCGCTTCCCACTTGGCTTCGCCATTCAGTGCACCCAGCGCCGACAGTCGCACCACCGGCACATCGTCCCCGGGAAATTTGTAGCTCTTCAGCAGCTCGCGAACTTCCAGCTCCACCAGGTCCAGCAGTTCGGCATCGTCCACCGAGTCACACTTGTTCAGTGCCACCACGATGTACGGCACTCCCACCTGACGCGCCAGCAGCACGTGCTCCCGCGTCTGCGGCATCGGACCGTCGGTCGCCGCCACCACCAGAATCGCTCCATCCATCTGCGCCGCACCCGTAATCATGTTCTTGATGTAGTCGGCGTGCCCCGGGCAGTCAACGTGTGCGTAGTGACGGTTCGCCGTCTCATACTCCACGTGGGCGGTGGCAATGGTGATACCGCGCGCCTTCTCTTCCGGCGCATTGTCGATCGAATCAAACGACCGAAACTGGATCTTCGGGTTGTGTTTCGACAACACCTTGGTGATCGCCGCCGTCAACGTCGTCTTGCCGTGGTCAATGTGCCCAATCGTCCCTACGTTGCAGTGCGGCTTTGTGCGGTCAAATTTCTCTTTCGCCATTTACTTTTCCTCAGGGGCTAGAGCCCCGAATCTAGTTTTCACCTGTTCGCACGACTGAAACCGTGCCCTGATACAAAACTAGTAATACTGATAAATCTTCTTGTACTTTGTCCGAAGCTCCTGACTCACTGCTTCCAGCTTCGACAAGTAAAACTCGCGCATCTGCGCTTGATCTGAGACAGGCAGCGCTTCATACAATTTGCGGGCCGTCGTGGACTTACCGAACTTATCATCCACACGCTCGATCACACTCTGAGTGATCACTTTGTCCCACTGCCGGACGCGGATGCCTTCTTTCTCCACCCGCTTGAGGAACTTTTCTACCTGCTCCGGGCGGAAGACTCGTTCAATCGCGCCCTTCAGCTCCCCGAATTCTTTTTCCTGCTCGACCTTGATGGTTGCTTGTTCGAAGCCCATCTCACCTAACCCTTATTAATGGAGCGGGAGACGGGAATCGAACCCGCGACCAACAGCTTGGAAGGCTGTGACTCTACCACTGAGTTACTCCCGCCCGTTTCCTACTTCCAAACTAATGGAGCCGATGACCAGGATTGAACTGGTGACCTCTCCCTTACCAAGGGAGTGCTCTACCAACTGAGCTACATCGGCGCATCCTCTACCGCAGCTACTCGTCGTTCTGACTGGAGCGCATCGTGTCATTCCGGCGCAGCCAGGTTTTGAACGCAAACATGGCCAAAATGGCCAAACACAGTAGCCTGATCCTCTCGTCGCTCAGCGTGGTCCAGGCAAGTACTCCCAGCACTGCAAATGCGGCCATCGCTATGGCAAAACGCGTCACGAGAATCTCTGGTGCACAGGGAAGGATTCGAACCTTCGTACCTCGCTAGGAGGGACAGATTTACAGTCTGTTGGCTTTAACCACTCACCCACCTGTGCAAAACCGCAGACCCGAAGGCCCAAGCTTCCGGCAAACAATCCTCGGCATTTGCGCACTCACACAGACGAGCAATTTTCAGCAGGCGTCACAGAAGAACATTTGGAGGGCGCATACCACTCAACCCAATTGGAAGTTCTCTATGGAAGTTGCTGTTGGAAAATCTCTGCTGCCACCACGCCGCGCAAAATGTCCTGCGTACCGGAACCGTTTCTTGGAGCTGGCGATAGGATTTGAACCTACGACCCTCTGATTACAAATCAGATGCTCTACCAGCTGAGCTACGCCAGCAATCTGGGACAGGTACCCCGTCTGGGAGCAACACTAGTCCTCTGGTCCCTCGCTGCCTAACCGGGACAATTTTAAAAGATACCATAGAGGGGGGAGGGGTGCAATTCTCAATTCGCGGAAATGAGCCTTCGGGATTAGCTATTACCCAAAAGCTGCTTGGACTTCCCCATCGCTCTTTACGAAATTCTACATAATATCCGCAGTTAAATTTAAGATAATGGCTCGGCGCACCCGCAATTTATGCCGCTTCGCGCCGTGATTTTCGTAGTGTTACTACCTGCCGTAGTATTAGCCGGAGGTCAGCCTGCACAACCCAACCCCACAACCACGCTCAAGTCACGTTCCGAGTTGGTTGTCGTACCGGTAGTTGTTACAGACAAATCCGGCAATCATGTTTCCGGATTGACGAAGGAAGATTTCACTCTCCAGGAAAATGGTGTGGAACAGAAAATTTCCTTCTTCGATGAGGTCGCCACCGACGCCCAGCGGGTAGCGCGACCTCAGCCGCCCAACCATACGTTCAGCAACATCCTGCCTGAGCAGCCTTCGGTGCGGCGGATCACCGTCACAATCATCGATTTGTTAAACACTAAGTTCGAAGACCAGAGACGGGTCAAAGACCATCTGATCAAGTTTTTGTCCACCCTTGATACGACTGAACCAACCGCCCTCTACGTGCTCACTCGCAATGGATTGAAAGTAATTCACGACTTCAGTACCGACCCGCGGGTTTTGATGGAGGCTGTACATAAGCTAAAAGGAAGCACTGCCGAGATCAGCGACAACGGTTCCAGTGAAGGCCTGTCGGACTCGAGCGAAACCTTGGATATTACCAGCGAAACCCAAGCCCTTCAGCAGGTTCTGGATGATGCCGCGGAAAATTTCGCTGCATTCCAGCGGAGAGTATCGATCCAGATCACGCTTGAGGCCATGCAGCAGGTGGCAAAAGCCTACGCCGGATTGCCGGGACGAAAATCCCTGGTTTGGGCAACTGGCAGCTTTCCTTTCTCCGTTAGCGATTCGAATATGGAATTGGCCCCGGCCGGGCGTGATTCTCTCGTTGATGTTCTGCCTCTCTACGAGCGCACCTGGCAGGCCATTAACGATGCGAATTTTGCGGTGTATCCAATTGATGCGCGCGGCCTTATGGCGCCGCCTCAAATCGATGCCAGCCGTCGTGGCATACCCGGGTCATCCGGAGGTGGCAGGCGCGGATTCCCATCGGGTCGTCAATCTTCGACTACCTGGTCCCAGAGCGATACTCTGGCAACCCTTGCAATCATCGCCTCGGCCACCGGCGGAAAAGCGTATTACAACAGCAACGATCTGACAGAGGGGTTCCGCGAAGCCGCGAAAGACTCTTCCGCTTACTACCTGTTGTCGTACTACCTCGATCACGATGCGGCCGCCAAGCCCGGCTGGCACAAATTGCATGTCAAGGTGAACCATCAAAAAAACGTGAGGGCGCGTTCAGGATTTTTTGTCACGGCAGCAAGCGCCGATCCCTCCGCGCAACGCAAAGCCGAAATCGTCGCTGCTCTAAATTCACCGCTCGACTACACCGAAGTTCCGCTAACACTCAGTTGGGTTAAGTTCATCCCTACAAAAGATCCGGGGAAACAAATTATCGAGTATCAGGTGCTCATCCCCAGAAACGGAACAACCGTCGACCTATCCGATAACAACCACGTGTTCCTGCAGTTTGTCTCCATCGCTCGTACGGCAGACGGAAAAGCCGCCACAACGCCACAAATGCAGGTGGTCGATACTCACTTGAAACCGCAAGGTTTTGAGCAGCTGAACACTAAAGCCTTCCGCTATAACGACTACATTGAGCTTCCCAATGGTGAGTACACTGTGCGCTTTGTTGTGCGGGACAACCTTTCCGGCAGGATGGGGAGCGTTGCTGCGCCCGTGAAGTTGGTGGATTCCACAAGTAATCAATGATCTGCTGGAATCCGCGGGCTGATTCGTTTTCCTAGTGGACCTTACCAGCAGAATTCTCCAGAACTACGTTCGATAGTTCTGCTGTATCGGATTTGTCGGGCAAGTGCGAGCAGAATCCTATTCCCACGTAAAAAGGTCCATCGATGTGCAGATTGATCGGTGCGCCGAACTGGTGGAGTGATTCACCATCGACACTGGCGAAAAGCGAAAAAGAGTCGCCACGCTTCTCGATGCCGATGCGCTTGGCAACGATTCCAACCAAGCTATCGGGGTTGTTTCCACCGGGGCGGTCACCCCGGCTTCCGATGCGGTATTCGATATCACGAACACGGACGTTTTTCTCCGGACGGAATGCAATTTGGATCATGCCCAAACCGTGGAGTGCGACTAGCACTTCCCTCGAATCATCTTCAAGGTCCTGACGAATGACCAGTACAGCTTTGCGGTCGCCGTATCCATTCGGATCCGGAAACGCAATATCGGCTGCGAGTGAAACGTCGCCGGACATTTTCTTCCAGAGAAAACGAAACTCGTCGCGCGTATACCAGACGTTGTATCCAGCAGAACTGATCGTGTATTGCTTCCTGCTGGTGTCGTAGCTGGCGCTGCCGGGAACTACCGCGCTTCCAATATCTGACTGGCCTTCAAATATGCCGATCGGCATGTCGAAGTTCTTGCTGGGTCGGTGAAAATCCGGCGGTGGCGCGGTCTGGGTGTGGGTTGCACTGCCGGGCTGTGCCCACGCCGGCACGGTTGGAGCAGGCATTGAAGGCGCATCGGGTGTTTGCGAATAGAGAAAAGGTAAAGCTGTGAACAGCAATAGTGACAGCGCTGAGAATCGGCACTCTAATCTCATAGTTAGGCGGGAATGATACAGATACTCAAAGAAAACATCATTGGTAATGGAGACCGTTGTCTACGGATGTGCCTCAATTGGTACGATTTCGTAACTCAAATCCACGTCTGCATGCACATCCACCGTGCCGGGGACAATCGGTGCCAGGTTGGTGGACTGCAGTCTTTCGAAGCTGATCTCGCGTGGCGGAGAGACCACTACCGGTTGGCCCTCTTCGACAGCCAACAGTCTTGTCAGTTTCAATTTCAGTGAACTGGCGAGGGCCTCTGCTCCGGCTTTCGCCTGGCTAGCTGCTTCGCCCAACGCTTTGGCACGTGCTGCGTTTTCGTTTTGCAAACTGAATTGCAGGCGGTTGATGCTGTTTGCTCCAGATTTAATGGCGATGTCCATCACAGTTTGCACGCGAGAGAGGTCGTTCAGAAGAATACGCACGGTGTTGTTCGCTGTGTAACCGGAGATGACTGGCGCGCTGTTCTGAGGATATCGATAGTTTGGATTTACAGAATAGTTCACGGTATTAATAACAGCTGCCGGAAAAGTGGCGGTGAGTTGCTTGACCAAAGTTTCGGATTGAGCTGCATTCTGATCAGCCGCCGCTTGTGCGGTGGAGGCCTGGGTTACGACGCCGATGTCAAATTGCGCTTGGTCTGGCACCAAGGAAACTGTCGCCTGACCGTGCACTTTTACCAGTGGAATCACCTGCTTTTCCTGTGCCCACGCGGCAGCAGTGCAAAGCAAAAGGGCAACGCTCAACAATCGCATAGGTATTCCAAACTGTATCATTGTCCTGCCGAGGGAATTGTTGGAAATTCGTTTTCGAAAATGCGAGATTGCTCGCCTGTCCTGGTTTCATTCATGCTGTGCGGGATTTCAGATTTGACCCTCTCACGCCGCCATTTTCTTTCTCTGGCCGCAGCCCTTCCCGGCATCCTCGCCTACGGTGATCGGCTTTCCACTTCAGATGACGCATTTCTTGAGGATCTGTCGCACCGGGCATTTCGCTTTTTCTGGGAGCACGGAGGCCCGAATACCGGACTGGTTCTCGATCGAGTGCGCAATGATGGGACTATCGTTCCGGGGCGAAATCTGGAGGTCGCCAGCACTGCGCTGACCGGGTTTGGACTTACCGCCATGTGCATCGCTGCGGACCGGCGGTGGATAGACCCGAATCAAATCCGAGAGCGAGTCCGCTCCACCCTTCGATATTTCGTCCGGGATCAGGAACATGTTCGTGGATGGTATTACCACTTTGTGAATCGCAAGAATGGTGAGAGGGTCTGGAACTCTGAGATATCCACTATTGATACGGCGATGTTTCTGGCAGGAGTAATCACGGCGCAACAGTATTACAGCAACGATGCTGAGATCTTCGATCTTGCATCGGTCCTATATAGAAGAGTGGACTTCGAGTGGCTGTTAAACAGAGCTACTGGACTCCTGCGTATGGGTTGGGATCCTGAGACGGGATTATTCCGCTCGGAATGGAAGGCCTATGATGAAGAGGCGCTCCTATTATTGTTGGGGATTGGATCTCCGACCCATCCGATTCCGGCAAAATCCTGGTACAAACCTGAACGACAGAAGGCGGAGGTCTACGGTTATCGCTACGTGGGCCGCGGGCCTTTGTTCACTCAACAGTACTCGCAAGCTTGGGTCCCCATGAATGGTCTGCGTGATGGACAGCCGTTTGCGATGGATTACTTTCAGAACTCGGTGGTCGCGACTTACGCGAATCGCGCATATTGCTTGAGCCTGCGCGGGATTTTTCCACACTACTCAGAACGATTGTGGGGAATCACAGCATCTGACAGCGAGATTGGATATATCGGCTGGGGTGGTCCAAAGTCGAGGAAAGATTTAGATGGTACCGTTGTCCCGTGTGCGGCGGGCGGCTCGTTGATGTTTGCGCCGGAAATCTGCCTGCCGGCGCTTCGTTACATGAAGAAACAGTTTGGGCCATATATTTATGGCCGCTACGGATTTGTTGATGCGTTTAACCCCGGCACGCTTTGGGCCAATCCGGATGTGGTGGGAGTGAACGTTGGCATCATGCTGCTGAGTGCAGAGAATCTTCGCTCAGGTCGCGTTTGGCGCTGGTTTGGGCAGTCACGTGACGTGCAGAGGGCGATGCGGCAAATCTTCCAACGTTATTCCTGATTCGAATGTCAAAGTGCCGGCAATAACTTTGACAGGCCTTGCTCGTTGAGATCGTGTCTAAGCTGAGGCACATCTTTAAAAACACTTCCCAGGAATCCAGCTTCGCGCGCCGCTCGAATATTTTCTTCGCGATCATCAATGAATAGGATCTCCCGGGGTGCAACCTGCAGCTTCTCCAGTGCGCTGCGAAAGATCTTTGGATCGGGCTTGGCTGTGGCGAGTCGGCAGGACCAAATGGTGTATTTGAATTCGGCGACCCAAGGAAAGTTGTTCTCCATCGCAGTAGCCAGTTCAAAACCGATGTTGGAGAGAATGCCCGTTTTGAAACCGGCTCGGCCGACACTTCTGGCCCATTCGAGCATGGGAGCGTTGATCCCGCTCCACATGAATATGTCCGCCTCGATGAGATCCTTTATCTGTTGAGGGGAAAAACCAATTCCTGCATCGCTAGCAACTTTGTGCCAATAGCCTTCTCCGGTAAATTTTCCCTCATCGTAGGCATGGCGGTGTGCCCAATAGTGGCGATCAAAAACATCGGCGCTCAAGGCGCTAATTCCCAACAAGCGTAGATGGGCGCTCACCACAGGAGGCGTACTCAGTACCATTCCGTAATCGAAAAGAACCGCGCGCAAATTCATTCGGTCTCTAGATTTGTGTGGAGTTACACAAAAAGATTACCAGACGTTTTTGTTTCATACCTCCGAGGTGAATCGACTCCGATTCTGAACCTTGTACAAATTCGCGAAGATGATCGGAGGTATACTTCCGACGATTGTGTCACGATGAAGGTATATCTCAACCGGCGTAGTTTTTTGCTTGCTGGGACCGGCCTCAGTGCAACCTTTGTTTTGCCGAAGAATTTTTTCGGCTCACACAAAAAATCTCTTTTAGTCTTCACCAAGTCATCCGGCTTCGAACATGATGTCGTGAAAACTATCGATGGCCATCCCAGCCTTGTGGACAATGCCGTCACCGCGCTCGGCAAGAAATATGGCTTTGAAGTCATGCCCAGCAAGGACGGGCGCATCTTCGACTCAAAAGAATTTCACGATTTCGGCGCGGTGCTCTTTTATACCAGCGGATATCTCACCAACGTCGGCAAAGACGGCAATCCGGCGATGACACCTCAGGGCAAAAAAACACTGCTCGATGCCATTAATAACGGTATAGGATTTGTCGGCATCCACGCCTCGACCGACAGCTTTCACACTCTGCCCGATCCCGACGATCGCTCGAACCGCTACATCGCACATGGCGAGCAGTCGGATCCATTCATTCATATGCAGGGTGGCGAGTTCATTATTCATGGAAGTACGCCGCGGTTGCAGGCTGCGAAGGTGATTGTGAATGATCCGGGGTTTCCTGGGCTGGAGGGTGTCACATCGCCGGTCAACTACACCCAGGAGTGGTACTCACTCAAAGATTTCACGCCAGACTTGCACGTGATCCTCACGCTGGATACGCACGGCATGACCGGTGAGCCTTACCAGCGGCCTCCTTATCCCGTCACTTGGGCGCGCATGCAGGGTAAGGGACACGTGTTCTATACCGCGATTGGGGACCGCCCGGAAGACTGGACTGATCCATTCTTTTTGAATCTGCTAGCAGGAGGAATTCGTTGGACGTTGGGCGATGTTGCGGCTTCACCCTCGAAAAATCTGGTGCAGGTGGCTCCTGGCTATGCAGTGATTCCACCGAGGGCCGGACAAGAACGCTAAAGTGCTAGCTTACGCAGCGTCTTTTTTATCGATTTTCTTCTCTACACGCAGGAGGTTTGGCTTCCGCGGGCGACGAAAGAATCCCTTCACTACACGCGAAATTCTGCCAACAATACCTGCCGATTCCGGCTTGCCATGAGTTTTGGCGAGAATTGCACGCAGACGTTCTAGTTCATCATCAGACATGGCTATCTTTTAGACGAGGTGAGCAGAATCCGCTTTACAAACCAATTGTGCGCCAAGACGGCTTGGCGTTTCTTGATTGTACTTTCAAACCCTGTGGGAATGTTGCGAAAAAATAAATCTATTTCACGGTCATGGCGGCGACTTCGTAGTCCTCGATCCGCGGTATGGTGAAGCGCAGAGTCCCATCTTCCAGGTGGAAACTCACATTCTGCTCGGAACGCAGGAGTTCCACTGACTTTACGTTCACACCCGAGGGCAGCTTCATGCTGACAGTTTGCGGACCCAGGGGAAAGGTGTCCCGTACCCATCCATGGTGGGCGTTGGGGTTGGTGTAATTGAGCAGATGTACAGCGTAGCCGGGAGCCGTCTCCCAAGCGAACATCTCAATGAACCCTTCGCCCTGGACATGGACGACGCTTTCGTCTCGGGTTAGCCAGCGAATGGTGTTGTGATGCAGCCGAAGGAGATCTCCATGGCCGGTCAGCCACCACGTGCGCTCGATGTCTCCGGGAAAGTAGGCGGTGCGACTTGGGCCGATCTCTCCCAAGACGACGGCCGGCTCGTCGGTGTGCGAGGCTGGCGGGTAGGCCAGCTCCGGCGGATACTGCACAAAGCCGGGAACAACGCTCAGAATCGGGCTTTGCACTGGCCTAACCGGCAGGCGGTTTTGCGTGCCAGGAAGCCAGTTGGTGTCAGTGAAGCCGGTGAGGATCGGGTGCTGGCGCTCGATGCGGCTGTAACATGCATTGCCATTGGTGCCGATGGCATCGCCGGCTTTGCTGGTTCCGAGCACATCGGAGAGGCCGAACTCCGCGCGCTTGTTCATGTTTTCGTCGTAGAGACTGGTTTCGAAGCTGGCCATGATGGATCCACCGGAGTGCAGGTAGTCGCGAATCTGCTGACACTGGCGATCGCTCAGCATGGCGACATTGGGCAACAGCAGCACGCGATATTTACTGAGGTGCTCGGAATCGAGGCGATCTTCGTGCACAAAATCAAAGGCGAAGCGGCCGCTCAGCAACATCTCATAGAGGCCATGCGTCGTCTCGCGCATGTAGTGGCTTGAATGCGCAGCCTCGGGCCCCTTGTAGAAAAGTTGCGTGCTCTGTCCCATGACAACGCCAATGTTAGCGATGGAACGCCGAGTTTTCAGGTGCGCGTCGTGTTTCGCAGCCCAGTGGAAGTAATCGCTTCCCACTTTCTGCCAGCGGTGGTCTTCCGTAAACCCGTTTTCTGAACCGATGAAGTGATAGTAGAGGGCCATGCCGCTGGCGACCGACTCGTTCAACCACATCTTCGCTTCGGCAGGATTTTTGGAGGCGTTACGCCAGCGCACAGTTCCGGTGGAATAAGCAGCAGTAACATTCGCGGAGAACTTGCCGTCCAGTACCGCATTGCAGGCGCGACCTTGCAGGGAGCATCCCCAGATCGCGGGATCGTCGTAGGTGCGGCCCTGGTTGTCCGCCTGAAACCAGGACGCGATTGTGGCGAGACGATGGAGATTCGGCCCGCCGTGAACGTTGCCACCAAGGTTGGCAAAAAAGAAACTGCCAGGCCTTTTTTCTTTGGCGATGGCGTCGTACTTGTTCCACAGTTCGAAGACGCGATCGTTGAAAACATTCCAATACGCAATGGTGTTCGAGGGCGGCAGGTTGCTGCAGATCGCGCAGTAGCACTCGGGCATGCTGCCGATGGGCGGCCAGCCGTTGGTGTAAAAGCAGTCGACATCGTAGAGCGAACTCACTTCCCGCATGATGGCGGGCACGTAGTCATCCATGTAAGAG
>Ga0068858_100007421_pt1 | contig 10607 bp, 11 predicted proteins | sample KBSSwiS12_FD_66589 | JGI IMG/M metagenome (GOLD analysis project Ga0068858, IMG submission 66589) | Switchgrass rhizosphere microbial communities from Kellogg Biological Station, Michigan, USA - KBS Switchgrass S1-2 | ecosystem: Host-associated > Plants > Roots > Rhizosphere > Soil ... | reverse complement strand
GATCTGGTTTTCGATGTCCTCGGCGGCGACATCGCGAAGCGGTCTGCGGGCGTGATTCGCACCGGAGGAACGCTGGTGACCATCACCGGCCCGACCGAGTCGCGGCCCTCTGGCGGCCTGACTATCGACTTCGTCGTTGTACCCGATCACGCTCAATTGCGTGAGCTCGTCCATCGGGTCCGGCATGGTCTGCTGCGGACAAACATCGGCAAAGTGGCTGCCCTCGACGATGCCGTCGCCGCCTTCAATCGGACCGAGCGGATCAAGGGAAAGACGATCATCCGCGTTCGTCCGTGAGGATTCGGGGGTTGAGTAATTTTTTGATCTGAAGGGCAGACCACTTTAGCTGCTAACCGGAAGATCTACAGCAAAGTGATGCTAACCTGTCGTCCCTCGAGGTATACGTTAAAGTCAGTTCCGCGTTCGAACACCAGCGTTGTCGGAACCTCAGTTTCTGGAAGTTCGCAAGCCTTTACCCAATATGCAAGAGGGTAGCCCACCTCCGAACCAAGTCCTTCCTCTATATTAGAAAGCACGCGAGTGACTACCGCCTGCCGCTCTTGCGAAGGGTTCTCGGACAATATGAACTTGAAACGTTGTCCTATTTTAATTTCAGATTGCATTTGAACTCCTTGATTTGTTTTGTCAGCAGTGGAGAGATTGGTCGGCCCTGCACACGTTTGTAGAACTTTTCTGTACAACATCGACATTTTGAATTGCCGTTCAGAGAGTCAACGGCGGGCCAACGTTAACAATTCCATACTTCCGGCGCGCTATCTCTTTATCTTCGGGAGTGCCGTTGCCAAAGTACTGGCCACGACTCTCCAAGTCGCGAAAAAACTGTTCAATATTTTCCGCGGGAGTGAATGCCACGAGCAGGCGACCCGGGCCGCTGCCGTCATAAACAAACGCGTGCGGCACGCGCCGCGGCCCCAGCACGGAATCACCCGCGGCGAGCCGGAAACGTCTGTCGCCGATCTCGACCACATACTCTCCAGCCAGACAATAGAACCACTCGTCTTGCGCTTCGTGATAATGCTTCGGTGGGCCAGCTCCCCGCCGCGTGATCGGCTGTTCGGTCATAAAGAGCGCGCCTTGCGAATCCCGAGTGGAGACCTTCACGTTGACGAGATCTCCACCGGGCAGCTTGATGACATAGTTGGAGCGATCCACGCCAGCGGCCACCTTCGCAACCTCTGGGGTCGGCGACACAAGCTGCGCTTGCGCCGCCAGTATAAAGGGAAGAGTGAATAGTGACTTAGACAACGAACGACGTGAGATATCCGCTTTAGACATTAAAAATCTCCTTTGCGTCGCGCAGAAGAGTTCCTCGGGATAGGATGCGATACTACACCTTTATTCGCTGCGCAAAGCGGTCATAGGATGGACGCTCAAGGCGCGCCGTGCCGGGATGTAACCCGCCAGCATAGCCACCGCCGCAAGCAACAATGCCACACCAATCAGTGTTACCGGATCGGTAGGCTTCACTTCGAAGAGCAGGCTCACCATCACCCGTGTAAGCGCAATCGCGCCGACAAGCCCGAGCGTAATGCCCAACAGTCCAAGCTTCACTGCATCCTTCATGACCAGCCGTAGGACATCGCGATGCTGCGCGCCCAAAGCCATGTGCACTCCGATTTCGTGCGTGCGCTGATTGACGCGATACGCAACCATCCCGTAAATGCCCACTCCTGCCAGCACCACCGCTAGCACGGCAAAGCTCCCGAGCAACAACATGTTGAAGCGCTCTTGCGCGAGCGAGACCGCCAACAGATCGTCCATGGATTGAATGTCACTTAATGGGATCTGGCTATCCAAACTCCAGACCTGCTTTTTCACGTCCTCGATCACACCTGCTACCGGAACTCGCGTGCGAATCACCAGCGTCATCCACTTCCGCCATGCCTCGTCATTCTGGCTGAATGGCTGGTAGATGGCGGGATCCACTGGCTGGTTCAGCCCGGAATGCTTCACATCACTCACAACGCCAATGATCGTCATCCAGTCGTTAGGATCGTCAGCTCGCGCCCAGTTAATGCGGCTTCCAATAGGGTTCTGGCCGGGAAGAAGTTGCCGCACGAATGTCTCGTTGACGATCGCCACTCGCGGTTGTCCTTCGCGGTCCATCGCAGAGAAGGCACGTCCCGCGTGAATGGGAATCTGCATCACGCCGAAGTACTCACCCATGACCGATAGCACTTGCGCCATTGGTTCGGTTCCCACCGCGGTCGTGGGTACTCCGTCGATCACGACGCGATGGCCTACAAAATTTCCCGCCAAAGGAAGGTCGGTGATCATCGCCGCCTCGACTCCGGGAAAGGCGTTGATCCGCGCCAGCAACTCCCGCCGGAAATTCGTCTGCATGGGAATGTTCGGGTAGCGAGTTCCCGGCAACTGAAGGTACATGGAGATGACGTTCGACGAATTGAATCCCGGATCAACGGAGCGCAGCCGCAGAAAACCTTTGATCAGCAATCCCGCGCCTGCCAGCAGAATGAGCGCGAGTGCAAGTTCCGCAGTGACCAGGAAGCTACGCAAGGGGCTGCGCGAAACTCCGGTGGTCGTAGTGCGTGCGTTCTCCCGCAACGCTTCCGCAATATCACCGCGAGCGGCGGACCAAGCCGGCAGAAGTCCGAACAGCAACCCCGTCAGCAGCGAGATCGCGAATACGAACATGAACACCCGCACGTCCATCGGAATTGCGTCCATGTGATGCAACTCCGCCGGTTTCAATGCCAACAACAGCGTCGTACCTGCCTTCGCGGCCAATAGCCCTACAGCTCCACCAACCAGCGCTATCAGGGTGCTCTCAGTGAGCCTTTGGCGAATCAGGCGGCTATTCCGCGCGCCCAACGAAACGCGAATCATAAGCTCACGCTGGCGTGTCACGGCCCGCGCCATCAGCAGCATCGCGAAATTCGCACAGGCAATCAGCAGCACTAGCCCAACCGCTCCGAACAGAACCAGCAGCGCCGGGCGTACATCTCCCACTAGCAACTCACGCAGCGGTATTAATAAGGTGCCGCGCTCCCTCTCAGTGTCTGGAAACTCCTCTGCTAGCCGACGGTCGGCCTGTGCTATATCCGCTTGCGCCTGCGTGAGCCCCACGCCGGGCTTAAGCCGCCAATAGGTATGCATAAAATGCACGCCGCGCTCCGGCGCTGCCTCGGGATATCCCGTCCACAAGGAAACGAAGACATCTGCAAGTTCCCTCGGTAGAGCGAAATTTTTAGGCATCACCCCGATCACTGTGAAACTGTTGTCGCTCAGCCGGATCGTTCTGCCCAACACATCAGGATCGGCTCCCAGGAAGTCCCGCCAGAACGCATAACTCGCCACGACATTCGGTGGACCACCTTTCACATCTTCATTGGCTGAGATCCAACGGCCCAACATCGGCTGGACGCCGAGTGTTGTAAATAGACCCCCATCAACAAGAGCGGCATGCACGCGCACCGGTTCACCCTTCCCGGTGAAGTCCATAAGCGTGATATTGACACCACCGCTGCTGGCAAACGAGTTGGTCCGTTGTTGCATGTCTTTAAGATTTGGGAGCGCCTCGTTTTGCCTTGCAGCCAGCAACTCCTGCGGGTTGGAATATGGGAGCGGATTCAGCAAAACCGTATTGACTACGCTGAAGATTGCCGTGTTAGCGCCAATCCCGAGTGCCAGCGTCAGCACAGCGCAAGCAGTAAACGCGGGTGAGTGAAGTAGGGTACGAGCGCTGTAGTGCAAGTCTTGCACCAGCGACTCAACCAGGCTGACACCGCGAGCCTCTCGGCAGTCATCCTTCACCTTGTCGAGTCCGCCAAACTCCAGGCGGACGCGACGCTTGACTTCCGCTTCGCTCATCCCCGACTTCAAATATTTGTCGGTCTGTTGCTCAAGGTGAAAACGCAACTCGTCATCGAGTTCATTTTCCACGGCAGGATGCCGCATCAAGGCACGCAGGCGAAAGAGTAAGTCGTGTAGGAACACGCGGCCTCCTAAGCAGTTTCGAGGATCTGGCTAACGGCTGCCGTCAGCTTCTGCCAGGCGTCCTGTTCGATCTCAAATTCACGTCGTCCGGCTTTCGTGAGCTCGTAAAACTTTGCTTTGCGATTGTTCTCTGATGTACCCCAGCGGGCTTTGATCAAACCGCGGCGCTCCAGCCGATGCAGCGCGGGATAGAGCGAGCCCTGCTGCACCCGCAACACGTCGCTGGAGATCTGCTGGATACGTTCAGAAACAGCCCAGCCGTGCAGCGGTTCAAGCGACAGCGTGCGGAGGATAAGCAGGTCCAGCGTGCCCTGCGGAAGATCAATGAATCGAGACGGCATCACGCTCTCCCCTATTACTTCTACAAGAAGCTATCTCAGTTGTTGTAGAAGCGCAAAGGGAAAGAGGCTGATACGCAGGTGAGTAACCCGCGGTCAACGCTGTGATCTTCCGCAACTAACCTAAAATGCAGCCGTGAAACTCACGGAACCCGCGGTGTGATTATCGAAACTGTCCACCACCACAAAGCTGGCAACATGATTCCCACGCGTGAGCGTGACCGTTGCTTTCAACTGGTCTTCCAGGTTTTGTGCAACTTTCTTTCCATCGATCCAGAGTTCCATACGTTTTGCGATGCCGTTAAAGGCGCTGCCCGACCCCACAAAAGTAAAAGTCTGGCCGACAACCTGGCCGTTTCTCGCCGGCGCACAGATACGCACCACAAGCTGGTTCGCCGGAGGCAACGAGCAGTTCGTCGCTGTATTCGTGTTCTGCAACACCTCGATTCCTCCATCGTTTGGGGCGCCGCCGGTGTTCGAGAACTGCGTCCACGCCAAAGCAACGTCATGTCGCGAGTCCCCATCCAGATCGCGGATGAAAGGGAATACTGGGCCGGTAAAAGTAGGAATCTGCTGCGGCCCTATGAAGTTACCATTCCCTTTCCCAAGGAAAGCGCCCGCAACTTGTCCGTTAGAGGTCAGTGGATCAACGCCAACCAGAAATATGTCATCCAGGAGATCTCCATTCAGATCGCCTGCTGTAACCTGCTGATAAGGAATGCTGGCATTGGTCTGGAGAATGTTTAGACCTCGAATCAGCAGGCTGCCGCCTGAATACCGCAGCGTGTGCAGTTGCGTGTCATAACCTCCTTCTGATGTATGCGTGCTTGACAGCGCTACCAAGCCTTGAATGCGGGTTTGGAAAAAATCTCCGACCGCCAGTGAAACGACACCACTCAAGTTTGCAAAAATAGGGCTCGCGAAACCGCCAGTTTTCTGTCCGAGATAAAGCGCGACTTTATCTCCCGAAACCACGGCGAAGTCCTGATGTCCGTCAGCATTAAAATCTCCAGCGACAATGGGACCGCCGCCATCAGGCAGCGTTGCGCCCCGCGTAAAGGAGCCACCTCCGTCTCCAAGAAAAATCTGCGTATTGCACGGCGGGGTGCCAGGCTGGCTGCAGGCTGAAACTGCCAGGTCGGGCAGGTGGTCTCCGTTGAAATCAGCCATCGCGATTGACATAGCACCTTGGCCAACATCAAGCGATTCACCCTTGGTGAAGGTCCCATCGCCGTTCCCAATGTATATGTCCACACCACCGAAAAAGAGCATGGTGCCTATATGCAAAGGAAGCACAGCGAGATCAAGCTTCCCATGACGGCTGAAGTCAGCAGCCACGACTTGGCCAACGTTACCGTCGTTAATACCTTGGTTGACGGGAGCTGCATACCGTCCTTTTCCCAGGCCTTTGTAAAACGAAAAGCTGTGTTCATTAACGGTCACTAAATCAAGAATTCCGTCATTATTAAAATCTCCGGCGACAATACCGTCGACACTACTATCGCCAGACGGAACAATAGTTTGGGTAAAGTTAATTTGCGCCAGCGCTAAAGTGGGAACCACTGTGAGGCAGATTGAGAAGCAAAACATGCGGGCAAAGCGGAGCATGAGGATCCTCCATAAACGCAGCGGCATCATGGCCGCTGCGGGTTAGCAAACGAAAGAACGAATGCAGTCATTACTTGGATAAAACGGTGATTGCGCGTGGATTGTGAACGGAGTATGGCGAGCCCGCAGCCTGCTTATGTCCAGTCGCAGTGATCTTGAACACGTAAAGCAGACCGGCAGGGCTAATGCCGTACAAGTGATCGTGATTGTCCCAGAGTATTTGTGAAATGTTGTGAATGGCGAGCAATCCTGTGTAGGCCGTAATTGGATTAGCCCCGTTGAAGTGAAATATCTGCAAACCGCTTGTGCCTGCCAGCGCCAGCAAATTACCGGCAGGAGAGGCCACCGAGTTCCTGATGTCCCCCACGGCGGAAGTCACCATATTCTTGCTCGTGCTATTCGTGGAGAGGTTACCGGAATTGTCGACACTGTAGACAGCCAACCATGCAGGTGGGGCGGGCGGTCCCGAAGTATTGGTTTCGAGATACATGGCAACCGCCAAATGGTTCGCAGGATCAGCGGCACCTCTCACCGGACAAAAGTCGCCGTTGGGATAACTGGGAATTGGCTCTGTCGAGTTAAATCGTGTCAGAGTCCCGTCCGCGCTGCGCTTGAGAGCATAAAAAAATGTCGTATCCTGAAAACAGCTGAAGCCGTACGCATAGAGATTGTTTCCAGTAAAAATCAGGTCACCGTATGCGATGTTGGTGGAAGTAGACCCAAAAAAACTGAGGCTGCCATTATTGGAATTTTTGGCAAAGAATTGAAACTCGTTGTCTCCGGAGCCATCGAGCGCCAGCGAGTAGAGTGTGGAACCAGAATGGTCGAGCGTCAACGCGCCACCCGTTAGGCCCGAAAATTCGTAATATTTCGCCGCGTCAACCGATGAAACCTGCTTGAGAGCGCCGGTCGAGGCTATCGAAAACGTGTAAATGTTCGTTCCATCTGAAACAAAGAACCAATTCGTGGTGTGCGCCATCGCGTATAGAGTCTTGTTGGTTTTCCAGAACGGTGAACCTGCCAAGGGCGTGAGAGCTCCAGTGGAGTCAGCCTTATAGCCATCAATCTCGTAACTGTTTGCAGCAGGGTTGGTGATCACATATACGTAAGCATTCGGGGAAGTCGTTTGTTGAGCATAAGCCAGGCTCGCGAATAAAGTGGCGATTAGGCAAACACCAAGTGTCGCAGATGATTTCATAACTGATTTACTCCTGATTCGTATCGGCGGAGACAGCACGCGTGGCGGTCGCCCTATGCAACCGAAGGTGATGCTGAAAGTAAAGTTCGTTGTTCGCTGAAAGAAACAGCTGGTGAACAGGCGAAATTAATAATTTGCCGCACATCGTAAGTTCCAAAACTTCACGGAACCCGGGACGGCAATTAGATATGTATCTTGTGACCACGGGTTGCCGTAATGTTTTGTAATCGCGGAAGATTAACTAATAGACGACGGCTACTTAGGGAGAAACACGTAAGGTAAGTAAAAAATCAGAATGTAAACGGTGAGAATTGAAATTCCGCACGAAGGCTAAACATTAGTTCACGGAATATTGATCGGCCCTAGCAGACGATTTTCGAACTTTTCTGCTTAACCCCGATATTTTTGAACTAACCCTTTCAGCGGTTTAAGACTGAATTATGCCGAATGGTTACACTCTGGCAGACGATTTCCGAACCCGGACCAAGTCTTAACTTCCCGGTTGCCGACCATCCGGGATTTTAGTCATCACAAGGGCGTTTGATGCAATGTTTGTCGATCGCACGGGGCTAGTTCGTGCGCCAAACTGTTGCGTACTTCTTCCGATATTTGGGGTCTTCTTCTATAGCCATTAGTCGCTCGGCCGTCAGCCGAAGTTGTTCGTGGTTGACGAGATCGAAAACGCGCCGAAGAACGACCAGAATGTCGTACCGAATCAAAGTACAATTCCTCTCGGCCTTGCACTCTTTGAATCGAGCCTCCAAACCCCTCAACAGCGCTTTGCGTTGCGGTTCGCCGGCTACGCCGACTTTCCACAGGGATTGGAGGCAATGCCGTGCCGTGACGAACCGCTCATCCTTCGTGACTTTCACTAGCGCGGCCAGATCCTTTAGCATGCGCTCCTTCGGGTCACTTTTGGCCAAATTGGAGAGCACCTGTGCGGCAATCGACCGCTGCCTATTGTCGCCGTCCACGAGCGTACGTAGCAGATCCTCCCACACTTCATAAGCCCAACCCACAGGACTGTCGGTCGCTTTGAGCAGCGACTGGAATGCGTAATTCTGACGATCTGGAACAGACGAACGCAGATCTTCCAACAACTTTTTGTACGGAGCGGATGGAGCTTGCGGCATGGATGTCCTCTAGCCCTTTTGCGCCAACTGAATCAGATTCCCGCATGTATCATCTAGGACGGCGGTCGTCACGGGTCCCATCGTGACTGGCGGCTGCGTAAACACCACGCCGGCGGAGCGAAGACGTTCGTATTCAGCTCGCACATCTTCAACGGCAAACGAAGTGAAAGGAATACCATCCTGCACCAGGGCACTCTTGAATGGTCCTACAGCCGGATGGCTATCGGGCTCCAACACGAGTTCGGTGCCATCGCGATCATTTGGCGCAACTACCGTCAGCCACCGCGCAGCCCCTAATGGGATGTCGCTCTTCTTCGCGAAGCCTAGTCTCGTTGTGTAGAAAGACAACGCTTTGTCTTGATCATCGACAAAAATGCTGCTTACCACTATTCTCATTTCCGTGCTCCCCTCTTCGCCGGTTTTAGCCATCGCTCGACAAGCGTTTTGAGCGGTCTCGTGTGTAGATAGTGCAGTTTGTACTTACCCTGCCGGACCGTTGTCACCAGGCCCGCCGATTCCAGTACTTCAAGGTGCTGCGAGATTGCCTGTCGCGTCAGCCCAAGCTGATGCTTCATAGCCAAACGACTGCACAATTCGAAAAGGGTCTGGCCATCCCGCTCAACCAGTTCGTCAAGAATCGCTCGACGCGCCGGAGTAGCGATTGCCTCGAACACATCACTCACACATGCGATGATAGGCAAGTAGTGACTTGCCTGTCAAGTGGAGATTAACTTTTGCGGAAGCAATCCCGCGCTTCGGGGCGGTTGGGCGAATGGTGGGACAAGCGAAGGAAATAGGTCTCTTTCTCCTTGACTACCTTACCGCTAAGCGAGATAATCGGGGCATGGGAGCGAAGAAGAATCCGAACGCGGTAGCACTGGGCAAGTTGGGCGGAAAAGCACGGGCAAGCACGTTATCCCCCGCCGAACGCTCGGCCATCGCCCGTAAAGGAGCAGCGGCACGAAATGCAACACTATCCGCTGCCGATCGCGTCCGGATAGCACTCGTCGCAGTCCAGGCTCGTGAACGCAAGCGGAAACTCAGAGGAAAGGAGAACTAGCGTGAAACGAAAGAAGCAACAAGCTGGATATATCTTCCAAGCACGCGGTGTCTGGTATGTTCGCTACTTTGAAGATCGCATGGTTGACGGTCAGATTCGGCACGACCGGATCGCCAAACGGATTGGGCCCGTCACGTCGCGAGGTAAGCGTCCGCCTCGCCAGATCGAAGATGAGGCTCGGAACATCGTCGCTGCGACGGTGACCAACTCAAACCCTGACAGGGTACTAACCATCGGGGACTTTGTCGAACGTGTCTACTTCCCACACATCAAGCAACACAAGCGCCCGTCAACTCTGAAAGGCTACCGGGACATTTGGGATAATCATGTTAAGGCCCGGTGTGCGAGCGACTGGCTGAAAGACGTTTGCACATTCCACGTCCAGGGCTGGCTCGACTCCATAGCTGGACATGGAAAATTCAGTCGCAACACTCTGAAGCATATTAAAACCTTCGTCAGCGCAGTCTTCAAACTGGCTAAGCAACAGGGCTACTATGTAGGCGAGAACCCTGTTCGCGACACCGCGACGTCTCCAAAAGCAACTGCGCCTCAAGAAACGCATGCTTACGACCTCACAGAAATTCAGCAAATGCTTTCCCTGACGCCGGAACCTGCGGCTACGATTTTCGCAGTCGCAGCCTTCACCGGGCTGCGGCGTGGCGAACTACAGGGCTTGTGTTGGGAAGACTACGACAAAGGTCAGATTCGTGTCTCCCGGGCAATCTGGGAAGGTCACGTAAATGACCCCAAGACCGGACGCAGCAAAGGTGCTGTCCCGGTGATCAAACAAATTGCAGAACGCCTCGAATTTCATCGGATCCGCTCTGGCAATCCGCTCGACGGACCGGTGTTTCGCAACCTGGGTGGCAATCCGATTTGTCTTAACAACGTTCTCGGGAGGCAAATTCTCCCCTCGTTGAGACGGTGTGAACACTGCGGCAAGATGGAAAAAGAACACTCCGATGCTAGTCATGATTTCAAGTTGGATAATACGTGCCCTACGTGGCGTGGCTGGCATGCGGCGCGGCGCGGACTCGGCAGCAACTTGTATGCTCTCGGTGTTCCAGAGAAAGTGATCCAACAGATATTGCGACATGCGAACGTGAGCACGACCAACACGTATTACATCAAGACGGTTCCTGCTCAAGTGAGCGACGCCATGGAATCATTGCAAAATGCGCTCCCAGAATCGCTATCTGGCAACAATATGGCAACGAAAACCTGGAAGGCCACGGCATCCCCTGCCGTCAACTAGCGTACTTTCAGTGAGGTAGGATGGAGGCCCCGGGCGG
>Ga0068858_100007418_pt1 | contig 10607 bp, 10 predicted proteins | sample KBSSwiS12_FD_66589 | JGI IMG/M metagenome (GOLD analysis project Ga0068858, IMG submission 66589) | Switchgrass rhizosphere microbial communities from Kellogg Biological Station, Michigan, USA - KBS Switchgrass S1-2 | ecosystem: Host-associated > Plants > Roots > Rhizosphere > Soil ... | reverse complement strand
GTCCACACCCTGCGCGATCGGGGCATGGCGATCCGCCTCGGCGCCTCGGTCGACCGGATCGAGCGCGGCGCGGACGGCTGGCCGGTCACCTGGCTGGCCGATGGGCGCCGCGTCCGCTCCGACATGGTGCTCTATGCCGCCGGCCGGAAGGGCGCCACCGCGACGCTCGGCCTCGACGCCTGCGGCCTCGCCACCGACCACCGCGGCCGGCTCGAGGTCGATCCGGCGACCTTCCAGACCGCTGTCCCACACATCTACGCCGCGGGCGACGTGATCGGCTTCCCCAGCCTCGCCTCTACCTCGATGGAACAGGGCCGCATCGCCGCCTGCCACGCCTTCGGCCTGCCAACCCCGCCCGCGCCCGCCTACTTCCCCTATGGCATCTACGCCGTTCCCGAAATCAGCACCGTCGGTCTCAACGAGGAAGACTGCCGCGCCCGGGGCATCGGTTACGAGATTGGTATCGCCCGCTTCCGGGAAACCTCGCGCGGGCACATCATGGGTCTCAGTTCGGGCATGATGAAGCTGATCTTTTCCCTGAAGACCCGGCGCCTGCTTGGCGCCCACATCATCGGCGAGGGCGCGACCGAGCTGGTCCACATCGGGCAGGCCGTACTTAACCTTAAAGGAACCCTCGATTATTTCATCGAAAATACATTCAACTATCCGACCCTCGCCGAAGCCTACAAAGTCGCCGCCCTCGACGCGTGGAACCGCATGGGCAACACCGGAAGTATTCCTGAAAATCAGTTGGTTAAGCCAAGTAAATGTCCTGAACCCCCTGACAACCTCACGTCAGCCACGGCCTGCTAGCCCCATCGGGTATCGGGTCGCGCCGATTCATTGAGGGAAGATCGCCATGTTCAAGTTCCTGTCGCGCTCTGCCGGACAGGCCGTCGCCAACGACGCCTCCACGTCGCCGGACGTCGCCGACGCGCCAGGCCGTGCCGCGCGCCGCGAACTGCTTGAGGAAATTGCGGAATTCCTGCTGCGCCACGACCTCGACGTCTCCGCGCGCAACCTCGCCGTCGCCCATGCGGCATTCTCGGGCGCCGACCTCGCTTTGGCGGGCCGCATTGCCGAACAGGAGCGCGCCGCCCAGCTGATCGACCAACTCTGGCTCGACCACGCCGCACCCGAGGAAGAGCCCGATCGCTCGGCCGAGCAGAAGGAAGCCGAGCTCGAACGCCTTATGACCCGCCTCGACAGCTCGATCTCCAGCTTCGCGGAGACCTCCCGCAAGGCCGGCGGCACCACGGCGGCGTACGGCGACAGCTTGCAGCAGCACGTTGGCGCGATGAGCGAGGCACCAAGCGGCGAAGTGCTGGCCAACCTCGTCGGCCTGACCCGCGCGATGCTCGAACGCACCCGTGAGGTCGAGCAGGAAATGAAGCGCAATTCGGAGGAAGCCGATGCGCTGCGCGAAAGCCTTGAACGGGCCCGCCGCGACGCCGAGATCGACCACCTGACCGGCCTGCCCAACCGCCGCGCGTTCGAGGCGGTGCTCCAGCGCGAAGTGCGCGAGGCGCAGGCCGAGATCGACAACCTCACCGTCGCGATCTGCGACATCGACCACTTCAAGGCGGTCAACGACAATCACGGACACGAGACGGGCGACCGGGTGATCCAGGCGGTGGCCCAGGTCCTCGCCCGCATTTCGGGCGAGCGCTGCCACGTCGCGCGGCACGGCGGCGAGGAGTTCGTGCTGCTGTTCCGGGGCAAGACCGTTGCCGAGGCCGCCGCGATCCTCGACGAGGCCCGCGAGAGCCTGGCCACGCGCCATTTCGTCAACCGCACGACCGACCAGCCGATCGGACAGATCACGTTCTCGGGCGGCGTCGCCAACGTCTTTGCGCACTCCGATCCCCGCGAGGCACTGGGCGCCGCGGACGCCGCGCTCTATCACGCGAAGTCAGCCGGTCGGAACCGAGTTTGCCAAGGCTGATGGAGGCCTGGGTCGCACCCGTCGCGGCTCCTTCAGCCCGCCAGCAGCCGACCCAACAGCCGCACCAGCTCGCCAGGGTCGTAGGGCTTGGAAAGCACCTGATATTCGGCAAAGTTCGCCGGAACGGCGCCATATCCGGTCGAAATGACGAACGGGATGCCCGCGGCGCGGAGCACTTCCCCGAGCGGTGCGGAGCTTTCGCCATCAAGATTCCAGTCCAGTACCGCGACATCGAATTCCCCCGCCGCGGCGAGGCGCAGGGCCTCCTGGAGCGAGGCTGCCGGACCCACGACGACCGCGCCGTGATCGATCAGCTCATCCTCGAGCATGGCGGCAACCAGGAACTCGTCCTCGACGATGAGAACGCGCTTGCCGGCGATCACGGCGTCTCTCCTGCGGACTGGTCGGTATGCAGCGGGAAGTCCATCCGGCATATCAGGCCGGCGCTTTCGAAGGCCAGGTGGAGCTCGCCCTCGAGCTGTTTCGTGACTGATTGGGTGATCAGTCGGGTCCCGAACCCGGTGTTGTCGGGTGCTGTGACCGGTGGGCCGCCAAGTTCCTGCCAGACCAGAATGACCCTGTCGTCCGCCACACTCCAGATTACCGAGGCGCGCCCCGCATGAACGGATAGCGCGCCGTACTTGACGGCATTGGTGGCCAGCTCGTGAAGGACGAGCACCACCGCCACGCAAGCGCTGGGCCGCAGCCGCACCGGCGGGCCTGAGAAATCGACTCGCGCAATGTCGGACCCGCAGATGGCCAGGCCTTGCCGCACCGCTTCGCCCATCTCGGTCCCTGACCAGTTCGACCGGCTCAGCGCACTGTGCGCCCCGGCAAGGGCATGGAGCCGAGCGTTGAAAGTAGCAAGCTGCGCGAGTGGCACTTCCGGGCCGCGAAAGGTCTGGTGGGCCATCCCCTGAACCACCATCAGCGTGTTGCGAACTCGATGGTTCAGCTCTTCGATCAACAGCTGTCGCTGTTCCTCAAGTAGCTTGCGTTCGGTCACGTCGAAGCCGGTCGACTGGGCCACCAGCAGGTTGCCGTCTGCGTCCCACTCCAGTCCCTGGTTGCGCCACACGGTCCAGCGCCTGCCCTCCGGCGTTTCGATCCGGTTCTCGATCATGATCACCGGGTCCGCAGGCGTGAGTCGGGCCAGGTCAGCCTCGACATTGGCGCGGTCATCGGCCGCCACGAATTCCCACAGATTGGCGCCGGTCAGCTCCTCGGGTGTGCGGCCGAGGGTCTGGGCATAGGCGCGGTTGACGAACAGGATTGTCCCGTCCGGCCGGAAGCGACAGACCATGTCCAGCTGGGAGTCGAGTATCTCCCGCAGAAGCTTCGCGTCGTACAAGCACCTGTCCCTTCCGGCTCATCCAACACCAGACCTCGCGGAATTGCAATTGTCTGGACTTCCGTCGGGGCAAATGATCTGCAAAGAAAAGATGTGATAACCCGTACACTCGCACTCGCATCGATTTCAATGCTGGTACTGCCGGCCTCACCCGTCGCCGCCCGCGACAGTTTGGGGATGTTCGGCGGATGGGGCGCATTTCGCGACCCGCAAGTGCCTCGCTGCTATGCAATCGCCATGGCGGAGCCCTCTACGCTCGAGCGCGAGTTCCAACCTTTCGCTGCGGTCGCCACCTGGCCCCGACAGGGCGAACGCGGCCAGCTGCACTTGCGCCTCTCCCGCCGTCTGGCCCAGGGCTCGGCGGTTACCCTCTCGCTCGGCGGGCAGCGCTTCGCTGTTGTTGGCGGAGGCGCGGATGCCTGGGCCCAGGACCGGCGGATGGATGCGGCGATCGTCGCAGCGATGCGCTCGGCGCAGACGATGTCGGTCAGCGCACGCGACGCGAGCGGGCGCTCCTTCGGCAACACCTACCGGCTCGACGGTGCCGCCACCGCCATGGACGCGGCGACCGTCGGCTGCGCCAGGCTTCGCTAGAGTCTTGCGCGGCGCTGGCAATTTCGCCGGATTGCCACTATATCGCGCGCCTTCATGGCCGATACCAACCTCATGTCGATCCCCGGGCACGTCGACCCGGTGCCCGTCCCCCGTGACGTGACCCCGCGTTCCGACGGGCGGGTGGACCTGATCGGCCTGCCGCGCCCCCGGATCGCCGAACTGTTTGTCGAGGCAGGCCTCGATGCCAAGGCCGCCAGGCTGCGCGCCAAGCAGGTGTTCCACTGGCTCTACCATCGCGGCGTCACCGAGTTCGAGGCGATGACCGACATCGCCAAGACGATGCGCCCGTGGCTAGCGGAGCGGTTCGTGATTGGCCGGCCCCAGGTCGTGCTCGCCCAGCACTCCGCCGACGGCACCCGCAAGTGGCTGCTGCGCACTGCCGACGACCACGAGTTCGAGATGGTGTTCATCCCCGATGCGGATCGGGGCACACTGTGCGTCTCCAGCCAAGTCGGCTGCACGCTCAACTGCCGGTTCTGCCATACCGGAACGATGCGGCTGGTGCGCAATCTGACCCCCGGCGAGATCGTCGGGCAGGTGATGCTCGCCCGTGACGCGCTCGGCGAGTGGCCCAAGGGTGCGATGCAGGGGCTCGACGACGACGAGGACGAGCAGTCCTACACCTCCGACGGGCGCCTGCTGACCAATATCGTGATGATGGGCATGGGCGAACCGCTCTACAATTTCGACAACGTGCGCGACGCGCTGCGGCTCGTCATGGATGGCGACGGCCTTGCCTTGTCCAAGCGGCGGATCACGCTGTCGACCAGCGGCGTGGTCCCGATGATGGCGCGGTGCGGCGAGGAGATCGGGGTCAACCTTGCGGTTTCGCTCCACGCGGTCACCAAGGAGATCCGTGACGAGATCGTGCCGATCAACCGCAAGTTCGGGCTCGAGGAACTGCTCGCAGCCTGCGCCAGCTATCCCGGCGCCTCGAACGCCCGGCGCATCACCTTTGAATACGTGATGCTCAAGGACAAGAACGACACGGACGAGGACGCGCGCGAACTCGTCCGCCTGATCAAGCAGTACAAGCTGCCGGCCAAGGTAAACTTGATCCCGTTCAATCCGTGGCCCGGCGCGATCTACGAATGCTCGACCCCCGAGCGGGTCCACCGGTTTTCCGAGATTGTGTTCGAGGCAGGGATCAGCGCCCCTGTTCGCACGCCGCGCGGCCGCGACATCGATGCCGCGTGCGGCCAGCTCAAGACCGCTGCGCAGAAGCTGAGCCGCGCCGAACTGGATCGCCTCGCCGAGGAAAAGCAGACTGCGCTCGGCTGATGCCGGCTTTTGCTCAGGCGAGCGGAGTCAGCCGCGCTCCCAGCGCCACCGCGCGCACCACGCCGCCGACCCACACCGCGCCGTTCGTATCTCGGTAGACGTGCACGCGGCCATCCGCGCCGACTTTCTGGCCCTGCCCCGCGAGATAATCGTCAGTCGCGAGGCCGGCACCGAAAAGATACTGCGCCGCAGCTGCCTGGAGGCTGCCCGTTACCGGGTCCTCGCACATCCGCCCCAGTTCATCTGTGAAAAACGCCCGCAGTTCCCAAGTGAGCCGTGAACCCTCCGGATGCGGAGCGAGAAGTCCGATGTCGGTTCGCGGTGCGGCTCGCGCGGCGGGCTCGGCCGCCAGCAGGTCCTCCAGTGAGCGCAAGTGGAGCAACTGCCACGCCGGCCCATTGGCGGCATGCACGGCAGCGATGACCGCTTCTTCGTTGACACCTGCTAACCGGATGGCCTCCGCCCGCTCTTCCGGCGAGAGGACACTCCCATTGATGAGCGGCGGCGCAGCAAAGGACAGCTGGCCAACCTCACGCCGGACCTCGACCAGGCCGACGCCGCATTGCTGAACAACCTTGGTAGCGGTGCGCGGCACACCGCCGGCGGCGAGCCATGCGAAGGCGCTGCCCAGCGTGGGGTGCCCGGCGAACGGCAGCTCGCCGGCAGGGTAGAAGATCCGTACCCGGTAATCGGCCGCGGGGTCAGTAGGGGGCACGAGAAAGGCGGTTTCGGAGAACCCGAGCCAGCGGGTGAGCTCCAGCATCTGCGCGTCGGACAGATCCACATCGCCGCGCACCACGGCAAGCGGATTGCCGCTCTGCGGCCCATTGGCGAACACGTCGACGAGATCCAGCCTCATGTCGCCTGACTGCCACGTCCGTTCAGGTTTCGGAACCCCCCGACGGTGCAAGTCGTTTGCGGCAACGCAATCGGGCTGAACAGCCGAAAGGATTTGTCATGAAGAAAGCCGTTCTCTCCGCTACCCTCGCATCCATCGCCCTGTCCGCAACGCCGGTGCTTGGCGATCCGCCGCCATGGGCGCCCGCCCACGGCCGCCGCGCACACGAAGCGCAGGCCTACGAACGCCAGGTGTATGACAGCCAGGGCCGCTACTATGAACCGCGGCGCCTGAGCCGCGACGACCGGATCTGGCGCGGTCGCGACGGGCGCTACTACTGCCGCCGCAGCAATGGCACGACCGGCCTGGTGGTTGGTGCGGCGCTTGGCGGGATCGTGGGCAGCCAGATTGCCGGCGACCGCACGCTCGGTGCGGTGATCGGTGCGCTCGGCGGCGGCCTGCTCGGTCGCGAGGTCGATCGCGGCAACGTGCGCTGCCGCTGATCCGCGTTGGGACATGGACCGGGCGGCGCGCCGAACTCCGCCCGGTCCGCCGCCCGTCAGCGCGAGAACGCGCTGGAGAGGCGGAAGGTCGCCTGGGCCGTGGCGCCATTGACATAGCGCACCCGGTAAAGTGTCGTTGCAGCGAAGGCTCCGGTGATCTTGGCCGTCAGCTGCGCAGGCGTCGCCGCAGTTGCCGCCTGGCTGGCGACCGGCTGATAGGTCGCCCCGCTGTCGAGCGACTGGTCGATGAACAGGGTGCCTGACTGGTCGGCGTAAGCGACCGCATGGAAATAGGCGTACTGGCTCGAGGTCGTGGTCACCCGGCCAGTGCCTGTGAACGTGGCCGAACCGGCCAGCGCGGTGGTGGAATCCGTAAAGCCCGTGCCCGCGTTGGTCGTCCCACTGACCGTAGCCGTGCCGGTGACCGAAACGCTTCCCAACGCCGACGAGCCGCCCGCGAGCGAAACTCCCGAGATCGGTGAGCCCTGCCGTTTCTGCGCCAGGGTCACCGCCACCGTGCCGCTGCCGTAGGTTGAAACGCGCGCCCTGACGAAGGCGGCGCTGGTGGCGAAACCGTAGATGCCCGCGGTCGTGGTCGTCAGCGCCGGGCTGGCATTGGCTGCGGCAAGCGAGATCACCGGCAGCGCCACCCACGTGGCGTTGTCGTTCGACTGCTCGTAGCTGATCGTGCACCCGGTGCCGGCGCTCGTGACGTGGAACGAGCCGCCATTGTAGCCGGTGGTCGTCACCGACACGATATTCGTGGCAGAACTGACCGAGCCGCTGGTCCGCACGCCATCGACCACGGCATCGGGCGAGGTTGCCAAAGCCGATGCCCGAAGCTGGGTGTCGGTAAGACCGCCGAAGCTGGCGAGATTTACTGAAACAGGCGCCGCGCGCAGCTGAGTATCGGTCAACCCGCCGAAGCCCGAGAGGCTCACGGAGACCGGGGCCGCGCGCAGCTGGGTGTCGGTCAAGCCGCCAAATGTGGTGAGGCTCACCGGCAGCGGTGCAGCCCGAAGCTGCCCGTCGGTGAGGCCGTCGAAGGTGGAAAGGCTCACGGGGAGCGGCATCGCACGCAGCTGCCCATCCGTTAGACCCCCGAAGCTGGCCAGGCTCACGGAAACGGGCGTGGCGCGCAACTGGCCGTCGGTCAGGCCGCCGCTTCCGCTTCCGCCGCCGCCGCCCGTCACGGTAACCGGCACCGGGTTGTCCGTGGATACGAGCTGAACCGAGCCGTCGGAGTTGGTGTAGGCGATGGCGGTTGCCGTGGTGAAATTGGCAGGAAACTGGATCTGTGGGCTGGGCATGCGCGACGCTCCTCGAAGGAATGATTCCCGCTATGCGCCATTTCTGATTGTGTAGGAAAACGATTTAACCTCATTGGTTATATTCTCCGGCCTTCCCTGCGCGCGTACACTGTGCTTCAAACAGGCAATGGACAGGCCCTCAATCCTCGTCACCGGCGGCGCCAAACGGATCGGAGCACTCATCTGTCGCAGGTTTGCCGCCGCAGGGTGGCACATCGTGATCCACTACGGCCGTTCCCGAGATCAGGCGCAAGATCTCGCTCGCCAGCTGCCCAGCGCAGAAATCGTGCAATGCGAACTGGCCGACGCGGATGCGGCCGAGGCCATGGTCGCCACCTTGGCCGGCCGACTGGGGGACTGGCGCGTGCTGGTCAATTCAGCCGCCGTGTTCCGGCACGACGCAGCCACCAACATCAATCCCGAGGTGTTGACGGAGGCGATTGCGGTGAACGCCGCGGCCCCCGCCCGCATCACGGCACAGTTCCTGGCCCGCGGGCGGGCCGCCGGGGGCCGGCGGGTGGTGGATTTCCTCGATCAGAAACTGCGCAACATCAATCCGGATTTCTTCTCCTACACGATGGCCAAGGCTGCCTTTGAGGCTGCCATGCGGATGCAGGCGATGAACCTCGCCGATTCCCGTGACCGGATCTATGGCATCGCCCCCGGCGCCATGATGGCCAGCTTCGACCAGGCCGCCGAGGAGCACGAGATCAGCGGTCGGATGAACCTGCTGAGGCGACTGAATGATCCCGCCGAACTCGCCGATGCCGCCCTGTTCCTTGCGGCAGGTCGCCTGGCCAACGGCTCGGTGCTATATATCGATTCCGGCCAGCACCTGATGCGCCAGCCGCGCGACGTGCTGTACCTCGCTCGTGACCTCGCCTGAGAAACTGCTCGCGTGGGAACCGAAGGCGACAACGATCGTTGGGCCGGACGGTCGTGACTACGTGTTTGCACGGCATCGGGGATGGCTTGGCATGTGGCTGCTTGAGAAGTTGCTCCGCGGGGTTATTCGCGAAGGCCGCCTGACCATAATCGATCATGATGACCGGCGGTACGAATTCGGATCGGGAGGCGTCGATCCCGTCGTCATCCGCCTGACCCAACGGGGCACCGCCGCGCGGATCGTGCGCAATCCGCAGCTGGGAGCTGGCGAGGCCTACATGGACGGCCATCTGGTTGTCCTGCCGCCGCACGACATCCGCGATCTGGTCATGCTGATCATGGGCAACGCCGCCAAGGCTGGTGGGCTCGATACCCCAAGCCGGTGGCGGCGCGTGCTCGATTCGGCGCTGTGGCGACTGGACCAGGCCAACGATCGCGTGCGTGCCAGCCGCAACGTCAAGCACCACTACGATCTCACCCGCGAGTTCTACGAGCTGTTCCTCGACGAAGACCGCCAGTACACGATGGCCTACTGGCGCTCTCCCGACGAGACGTTGGAGCAAGCCCAGCGCGACAAGAAGGCGCTGATCGCGGCCAAGCTGAGGCTCGAGCCCGGCAGGGCGGCCGGGATGCGCGTGCTGGACATCGGCTGCGGATGGGGTGGCCTCGCACTCTATCTCCACCGCCATTACGGCTGCGAAGTCCTCGGTATCAGCCTCGCGCCTGACCAGGTGCGCTTCGCCAACGAACGGGCAATGGCCGAAGGGGTGGCCGACAAGGTCCGCTTCGATCTGGTCGACTACCGCGATGTCTCCGGGAAGTTCGATCGCATCACCAGTGTCGGAATGATCGAGCATGTCGGTGCCGGCCGCTTCGGCGAGTACTTCGGCAAGACTCACGAGCTGCTCGCCGACGATGGGGTCATGCTAACCCACACCATCGGCCGAACCGGTCGTCCAGGACGGACCGACGCGTGGACTCGAAAGCATATCTTTCCGGGCGGCTACATCCCGGCGATGAGCGAACTCGTCAGTGCGATCGAAGACACCGGATGGCAACTTGGCGACGTCGAGGTCCTGCGCTACCACTATGCGCTGACGTTGCACGAGTGGTACAACCGCACCAATCTCCACGCGGCCCAGATCGCCGAGCTCTACGACGAGCGACTGGTGCGCAAATGGCAATTCTACCTCGCCGGGGCGGAGCAGTCGTTCCGCTTCGGGCAGATGGTCAATTTCCACTTGCAGACCGTCAAGCGCCAGTCCGCCCTGCCGATGACCCGCGACTACATCAGCGCGGAGGCCGGGCGGCTGATGGGCGCCGAACCCGTGCCCGAGTGGCACCTCGGTCAAGCGGCCGAGTAGGCGCTAGCTTCCCAGCAGCATTGCGAACCGGCCCGCCGCCTGTTAGGCGCGCCCCGCCTGTATCCCGACTGCCGGAGCGCTTGTCCCATGTCCGATATCAAGAAGGTCGTCCTCGCCTATTCCGGCGGTCTCGACACCTCGGTGATTCTCAAGTGGCTGCAAGTGACCTACAACTGCGAGGTCGTCACCTTCACCGCCGACCTCGGCCAGGGTGAGGAACTCGAGCCCGCCCGGGCCAAGGCGAAGCTCATGGGTCTGCCCGACAGTAACATCTACATCGACGACCTGCGTGAGGAGTTCGTCCGCGACTTCGTCTTCCCGATGATGCGCGCCAACGCCCGATATGAAGGCGATTACCTGCTCGGCACCTCGATCGCCCGCCCGCTTATCTCCAAGCGCCTGATCGAGATCGCGCACGAAACCGGCGCCGACGCGGTCGCCCATGGCGCAACCGGAAAGGGCAATGATCAGGTCCGCTTCGAGCTCTCGGCCTATGCGCTCGATCCCAACATCAA
>Ga0068858_100007417_pt1 | contig 10608 bp, 10 predicted proteins | sample KBSSwiS12_FD_66589 | JGI IMG/M metagenome (GOLD analysis project Ga0068858, IMG submission 66589) | Switchgrass rhizosphere microbial communities from Kellogg Biological Station, Michigan, USA - KBS Switchgrass S1-2 | ecosystem: Host-associated > Plants > Roots > Rhizosphere > Soil ... | reverse complement strand
GGCTGGCATCCACCAGGTTACGCCCGAGATGATTGCCTCGATGGCGCAGACGGGCGTGTTTTACCACGGGCTCTCGATCCTGGGCGGCGGGTCGATCCTGGCCGGGGTCGTACTCGGCGCGATCACCGTCTACATCGTCGATCGCAAGTTCATGCAAGCCGGCGCCTTCGCCTTCGCGGGCGGCGTGCTGACTTTCTTCGGCCTGATGCACGGCGAAGCAATCGGCATCAATCAGACCCCAACGGTGGCGCTCAGCTACCTGGTGGTCGGCGGGGTGCTGGTGGCCTGCGCGAAGTTTGCCACGGTGGAAGCCACCGCCCCCGAGGTGGAGGAAAGCGAAGGGCTGCCCACCGACCTGGTCGCGGAGTAAGACGCGAAGCGCAAAGGCTCAAAAACTCACAGCCCGGTGTGCGTGTTCTTGGTCACGCCACCGGGTTTGTGCTTTCTAAATCGTTGTTTCACTGAGTTGCGCCGGAAGCGACTTTGGCGTATGCAGGGGCATGCCCGGCGAAACGCTAAAGTTCCCCGACGTCTCGAAAATTTTCCCAGAATCGGAGCAGAAGAAGATCAAGCCGCTCCAGGTGGCGAGTTCTGGAGACCGTCCGCGCGTCCTGCTCGCGGAGGACGACCCGGTCCATTCGCTCACGCTATTCCATTTCCTATCCCAGGCGGGTTATGACGTGATCGTGGCGGTGACGGGGCAGGACGCAATCACGGAACTGCGCAAGGCGGATCATCCCGCGGTGGCCGTTCTCCGATCCGAACTGCCGGGAATGAAGGGAGCTGAAATTTGCCAGCGGATGAGCGAGGCGGGCAAAAACGTTTACCTGATCCTGTATAGCGAGCAACCAACCTCGGAGGCGATCGTGGAGGCTCTTGAAGGGGGCGCGGATTTATTTGTGGCGAAATCCATCCCTTCGAAAGAAATGCTCGCTCACGTAAAGGTCGGCTTGCGCATCATCGCGCGCGAGCAGGCCATGATGCAGCGGCTGGAGGAGCTCTCGGGGAAGCGATTCAAGGAGTTGTAAGCGGCTGAGGCCGCTCCGCTAGAGGCCGGCTTCCGGCTCGTCTTCCACGAATTCCACGGGCTTTTCGTAGATCGCGAGGACGATGCAGCCGGCTTCGCTGACTACGCTGTGCGTGGAGCCGGGCGGATTGACGATGAAGGTCCCGGGTGTGATCTCGCCATTTTGGTCCCGCTGCCCGCCGGTGAGCACGAGAATGTGTTCGAAACCGAGGTGGGTGTGAAATGGCACCTTGCTGGCCTTGTCGAAACGGATGAGGGCCGCCGAGGGTCCACTCGCGGTATCACCATAGATCTGGTAGATCTCCAGGCCGTCCCGGAACGGCTGCCACGGGATCTCGTGTTGCCACTGGGCGATGTTGAAAAGGTTGGAAAGCTCGAGTCGGGGAAAACTCGCAGCGGAGTCGAGGGCGGGGGCGGGCTTTATTTCCACAATACGCATGACTTTAAGCAATTGCCCCGAAACGGAAAGGCCGATTCTGCTCCAGCGGGGCGGCGGCTCCCAAAATGGAGTTCGGGAAAAGCGGAGGTGGCAGTCGTAGGGCGCCGATTAGCTGATCGCCTTGATGAAAGCATCAGCCGTGGCGACTGCGCCAAAAACGCCACCCTGCATCTTGATCATCTTCAACGCGGCGAGGTAGTTGCCGTAATCGGTGGCGCCGGTGCAGTCCTCGAGCAGGAGGCATTCGTAGCCGCGGTCGTTGGCCTCGCGCATGGTGGTGTGGACGCAAACATCGGTGGTGATGCCGGCGAGAACGATATTCTGGATGCCGCGGAGGCGCAGGAGCATGTCGAGATCGGTGCCGTAGAAGGAGCCTTTGCCGGGCTTGTCGATGATGGGTTCATCGGGCAGTGGGGCGAGCTCGGGGATGAGGTCCCAGCCGGGCTCGCCGCGGGTGAGGATGCGGCCACAGGGGCCGGGATCGCCGATGCCGGCGCCGATGCGCTGACTGCGCCAGCGTTTATTGGCCGGAAGATCGGAGAGGTCCGGGCGGTGGCCTTCGCGGGTGTGAAAGATGTGGTAGCCGAGCGGGCGCGCGGCGGCGAAGACGCGCTGGATGGGGCCGATCGGGGCGCGGGTGAGCGAAAGATCGTAGCCCATTTTATCCACATACCCGCCAGGGCCGCAAAAATCCGTCTGCATGTCGATGACAAGGAAGACGGTGTTTTCCGGGCGGAGATCGCCGTTATAAGGCCACGGGTAGGGATCGGATTCGACGGTGCGTGAAGTCATATGCGGATACGAAAAGGCGCCGGGCGCCGCCTGCGCGTCTCAACCAAGGAAAGAAACGCAGGCAGCGCCGCGGGACCGATTCACCCAAATTGGAAACGTGATTTCTAGAAGAAAACCGAGATGCCGCCGTAGGCCTGCCAGGTGTCGCGGACCGTCTTTTCAGGATCGTTGAAGACCTGCATGTTCTCGAGGCTGACGTCCTCGAAGTTCATGTATTTGAAGCCTGCGTGGAAGGACCAGTGGCCGGGGCCTTTGATGAACTTGAGCGGGATGGAAGCCTTCATGCCGAGTTCCCAGATGGCCAGCGGGGACGAACCGCCGAAGTAGTTGCCGTAGAAGCGGTTGTCGGCGAGTTGGATGCGGCAGGGCGCTTCCAATTTCAAATCGCCGAGATTCGCGAAGGTGTAGGAAGGATCGACGCCGATTTCGAAGTAGAAGCTCGAACCGGGCTGCGGGTGGCTGCCCGACTTCGAGCTCGGCCCGAACACGGCCTGGCCGACATCCGCGGCGGTGGATTTGTTCTCGAGTTCCTGCCAGTAGCTGACGTAGGGATGCAGGGCGAAGGCCTTCAAGAAGTCGCTGTCATCGAAGCTCAGCTTCGTTTCCAAATGGTGCGAGGTTTCGATGTCCTTGTAGCGCTCAATAAAGGAGGTGTAGGTGACGTCGAGCTTGAAGCGCTTGGCGAAGCCGATGGAAACGCCGCCGATGGGATCGAATTCCGACCAATTGGTCTTGGGATAGGCGGTGGCCGCGCGTTTGGAGACGAGGCTGGTGCCGAAGTCCCACCAGCCGCCGCCGAGCAGGGTGACGCTATTGATGAAGCCGTCGCCCTTGTAAGCGTTCAGGAACAGGAGCGCCAGAGGCTGGATCGTGAGTCCACGATCCCGGACAATCTGGCCGCGCGGCGTGACGTACTTGTCGGCGAACTCCACGTTGAGCAGGAGGTTGAAAAGCGGGCCCTTTTCCGGCGCCTTGATCTCCTTGGTCTCCTTCATGTCCTTGCCGTCGTCACCGAGCCTCGTGATGGGCGTGCGGAGAGCGTCGGCGGCGCTTCTCGCCGAGGCGAGCGCCGACGGGTCGGCCGCGGAGGCGAACGGAGCGGCCAGCGCGGCGACGAGCGTCGCGATGCCCGCGGCGAGGTAGGGTCGATATCGGTGAAAGAGCGTGGATTTCATGCAGTGGTTGGTGGTGCGGTGAGTGTGGTTGGTGTGAATCAAATTCACGCGCCGCCTTTAGCCGCTGCTGTGCCACGAGGGTGCTATGCCGCTAAGTCGCTACCGGAGAGCAGTTAAAGAATGATCCGCCGGAGAGATGATTCGGGCCCATGGCGTTCCGTATGTTGCGCGGTGCAACGTTCGCGACACTCCGCGTGAAATGCCGGAATTAGTGCGGCGCGGAACTGGGGAGGAGATCGAGCCGTGGCTCGCGGCGTCCGGGGCAGCGCGGATAGCCGCGGCAACTCCACGACGGGGCGCCGCTCGCGCGGTTGTTTCGGATGACCATGGTGCCGTGGCAGACCGGGCATTCGGGATCGAAAATGCGGGCGTGCGCGACGAAATCGTCGATCCAGGTGGAGACGGTGCAAAGGTTCTCGCCGGGCTTGGCGACGGCGGTGATTTTGGCGGCCAAGGTGGCACCGTCGATCAGTTGAATCCCCTTTCCGTCAGCAAACTCGGTGGCGTCGGGCGTGAAGGAGCCGGTGGTGACGAGGATGCCGTGCGGTGCACCACCGGCGGCCATCGTGCCATAGAATTCGCGCATCTCGCGGGACGATACGCGCGCCGTTTTCCAGTACTTGCACTGCACGAGCGTGGTCTCCGATTCGCGGCGCAGCATGAGGTCGATGCCATCCTCGTGGTTGAGGCCGGCGGAGAGTTCGATGGTGTAGCCTTCGCGGCGGAATATTTCGCCAATGAGCAATTCAACCTGGTCGGTGCGCAAGGATTCCAGCGCGGGAATCGAATTGGGAGCGGTGCTGGGAGAATCGATCGCCTGGAACTTCGCCTTCGGCGTTTCACCAGGCCGCGAGCGTCGCCGGAGTAGGAAGAATCCTCCGGCGGCGAGAGCACCGAGCAGCACCAGGGAGCCGAGCAGGTAGCCAAGGACATGCGGGTCCTTGGTCGCCGCCGGGGCGGGAGGCTCGGCAGCGGCCTTTTGTTCGCTGGCCGGTTGCGGTGGTGGTTCAGGAGCTACTGGAGCCGCTGGCTTGGTCTCGGGTTCCAGCTCGGCCGTTGGCAATTTTGGCAGTGGAGGCGGTGAGGAAACTGCTGAAGCGGGTGGCGGAGGATCGGCAATGGGGAGTTCCGGCTCGACGGGAGCGCCGAGCATCTTTGGGAAGGTGGGCGCTTTGGTGTAGGCAGGGCCGGGTGTCGCGGGCACGACGACCTTCGGCCCTTGCTGATAGGCAGCAGCGAGCCCGGCCGCCTGGAAGACGATACTCACCGGGCGGACGCGTGCGCAGGTGGCGGAGGCGCCATCGTCGCGCGCCCATTGGCGGGCGAGGTCGTTGGGGCCGGAAGTCTCATGCCAATGGCTGGCGCCGCCGTTGGAATCGAGGAGTGAAGTGATCTCCGCTTCCTGCAAATACCAGTTGCGACGATAGGTGAGCTTCCGGACGACATTGTCCTTGAATTCGAGCTGCGCCGACCAGCCTTCCCAAAAATAAGCAGCCAGGTTGCGCCCATGGTCTTCGGCCCCGGGCGCCCCGTGCCGGGCGACCAATTGCTCCCGCGTTTCGCCGAGTTGCAGCGCCCGGGCAGACTGCGCCGCGACGCAGAGCAGCGCGAGGCAGAGCGCGAATCGGGACATGCGGGCATGGGACATCGTTCCCGCTAAAAAGCAAGATGCTGACCAAGAGGAAGAAAGAATCGCGGAGGGCCGCCCGGCGATTACGTATTTACGTAACGGCCCTCGGCGCAGTTGCGGCTCAATGGAAACCACACTAAGAATCGCCCGCCCTCTTTCATTACCCCTGTACCCCGATGAAGTTTTTTCTGCCCCTGAGTGTATTCCTGCTGGTTTCGGCCGGCTACGTCCGGGCTGCGGACGACCCTGCGGAAGGGGTTAAAGCAGCCACCAAGGTGCACGAGATCTTTGAGGCCAAGTGCCTGGACTGCCATGGCCCGGAACTGCCTCGGCCCAAGGGGAAATTTGGCTATGTGCTCGATCTCAAGCGGGTGGCGGAGAACCCGGAATACATCGAGAAGGGGCACCCGGAAAAGTCTGAGCTCTTCAAGATGGTGTTCAACGATGAAATGCCGGGCGAAGATGCCAACGTGCCACCGCTGACCAAGGACGAGAAGGATGTCGTCAAACGGTGGATCGAACTCGGCGCCCCCGAGGCGCCGCAAATTGCCGGCGACAGCTCGGCGGCTTCAGGGAGCAAGAGCGCTGAAGCCAAGCCGTTGATGCCGTTCTGGAAAAAGGCGCTGCGCTGGATCGGGCGGATGCACCCGGTTTCGACGCACTTCCCCGTGGCGCTGATGTTTGTGGCGGTCTTTGCGGAAGGCGTGGCCTGGTGGACGCGGCGTGAAACGTGGCTGCAGACCGTGCGCTTTCTGGTGATCCTGGCGGCGCTGGGAGCAATTGCGGCGGCTGGGCTGGGTTGGATCAACGCCTACTTTGCCAGCTATACCGGCCAGTTGGCGCCGATCTTGAAATGGCATCGCTGGCTGGGAACGGGCACGGCATTGTGGTCCATCGTCTGTGCGGCCCTCATCCTGATCAACGAGTGCCGCGAGGGGACCACGGAGCGCCAGCGCTTCCGCGGCGCCTTGCTACTTGGAGCCGCGCTGGTCGGAATCAGCGGCTTCCTCGGCAGTGCGCTGATCTACGGCCTCGACCACTACGCGTGGAATTGAGCTGACGGCTACTTCTTCGGCGGGAGTGGCGGCTTGGCCGGCGTTTGCGGCGAGTCAGCGACGAGGAGCTGGGAGAGCAGTTCGCTGCGCGGCGGCACAAAGGTGACACGGGCCTGGCCTTCGATCATGCTCTGCATCTCGAGGATCTCGAACATGGTGTCGAGGATCTCGCGGTCGGTGGAGATTTTTTGCAGGGCCTCGCCGACGATGCGCGGGCGCATGGCGGCGGCCTTGGCAAACTCGATGGCGGCCTGGCGCTCGGCGGTGCTGGTGATGATGCTCACCTGGTTGGCGCCATCCTGCTTGATGGCGCTGGTGACCTGCCGCAGGCGGTTGACGACCTTGAATTCGATCTGCTTGATCATGCCGGTGTCGCGGAAGTGCACCTTGCGAATGTAGACGCTGCCCAGCTTGTAGCCCCATTCATTGGACTTCGGCGAAACCTCGGTGCGCACGGTGAGTGACATCTTGTGACGGTCGACCAGCATCTCGCCGAGCGGCAGATTGCTCAGGGTGCGGACGGTGGCGCTGCTGACGTTGGCGCTAAGCGAGCCGCGCGGATCGGCATTCTTGAAAAGGAACGAGACGGGATCGCTGATGAACATTTCGTACCAGATGCCGATGCCCATGGGGGCGCCTTCCTCGCTGTTCACGGCCTGGCTGCGGAGATAGGTCTGATCGAGGCGCAGATCGAGGACATGGCATTTGCCGAGCCAGTTCACGATGGGGGCAGCGAGGCCGAGCTTGAGCCAGAGGAAATAGATGCCCGGCTCATCGAGCACGGCGAGAACCTTGCCGAAGAGCACGTAGACGTGGCAGCGGCCTTCCTCGACGATGGTGTAAATGCCGAAGGCGCGGATGAGGCCGAAAAAGATCGGCACCACGATCAAGAGGACGAAGAACGTGGCCCCGGCGGTGAAGATGAAGCTGCCGAAGGTTGTATCGAGGATGTTCATTGCTTGTCCTCCAAAATGACCTGGCTGGCTTCCTTGAAGAGCTTGAGCCGGACGTTGCGCCGGTAGGCGACGAGGGCGTTGTCCCCACTGGCGCGCAAGGCGGTGAGCTGCTCGGAAAGGGCGCGGAGCGGCTCAACCTCGGCCTGGGCATTGAGGGTTTCGATTTCGACGGCGCGGCGGGACTGGACGATTTTTTGATCCGCGGACGCTTGGGCCAGCGAGATGTCGGAGCTGACCTGGTTGTGCGCGGTGTTGATTGCTGCGAGGGCACTCTCGACGTCGACGGGTGGGTCGATACCGGTGATGAGCGAGGCGTCGAAGGCGATGCCGTAGCGGGCGGCGGAGCTGGCACACTCACGCTCCATGTGCTCGTTGAGCGAAGAGAGGTTCTTGCGGAGATCGTTGATCGAAATGCCGGCGACGCTGGCGATGGAATTATCCGCGGCGGCTTCGATGGGCGGCGCGGTGAAATTGGCGATGCGCTCCCGGAGGACGCTGATGAAGTAGCCCATGACGTGGACGATGGGGCGCTTCACGCCGAAGAGGTAGGCGTAGAGGTTGCGCTCGGAAACGCGGTAGCGGATCTGCCCGGTGAGGCCGGTGTCGAGCTGGTCCTTGGTGACGGCATTGAGACGGGAGCCGCCTTCGTTGGCCGAGGGGTCCTCAGGGTCGAAGGCCATGTTCAGCGTTTGCGTGGCGATGGTGACTTTGTAGACGCGCTCCCACGGCCATTTGAAGTAGGGGCCACCGGCGGGAATGACGCGCACCTGCGGGTAGATGTAGCGCTCGCGCTCCTCAGGATTGAGGGTTTCGGAGATGGGATCATCGAGCGTGGTCTGGTTGCCCAAACGCTCAGCGCGCCCGAAGATGGTTTTCACGGCGCGCTCGTTTTGGTCGACCGTGTAGAGGCCGGCGAGGAGGTAGCGCGTGAGGAACCAGGCGATGAATCCGAAGAAGATTCCGAGGAGTGTGCCCATAAGGAGAAGTAGTTGCGGGACTATCCTTGAACGGAATGTTCAACGAATGAAAGCGGGAACGGAATGGAGGTGAATTGTGGTCTTTTGGCGAGAGAAGCGTGATTTTTCGTACTGCGTCAGCGGAGGCCGCGCAGCCGATTGAGCCCAAGGGGCCCAAGGAGCCCACACAATCCACAAAAAAATGCAGGGCAGCCGTGTCCGATGGGTTCGGACGGGCTGCCCTGCGGGTTTGGTTTAGGAGTGAGTGTTGTCGTCCTTGGTCACTTGGCGGCGGTGGTGACGCGCTTGAAGGTCGAGGTGCAGGCGGGTGCTTCCTTGCCATCGATGATCGCCTTGCAACTGGTGGTGAGGGTGTTTGCGTCGTCGAAGTGGAGCGTGATTCCGTGCATGTGCGATTCCTTTTTCGGGTCGATGGCGCAGCAGGAATCGAAGTCCAGGGTGATGGAATTGGCATCGGAGGCCTTGAGCGCCATTTCGGGGCGGTTGCCGAGGATGCAGTAGTGGGTGGCGGTGAGCTTGCCGCCTTTGTCGTAAAACATGGTCACCATTTCCATGGGTGTGCCGGGGGCGCTGCGCTCCTCGAGGACGCTGCCGCCGGCGACAAGGCGGTATTCGACGTTCATGTCCACGGGGCCCTGGCCCATGTCGACCTTGCCGTTCCAGGTGCCGACAAGCGTTTTCATGCGCTCGAGCTCGGCGGAGCCGGTCTTGGGTTGGTTCGGTTCGCCGGCGTGGAGCCAGGCGGTCGCGGCGAGGAAGAGGGTTGCGCAGTAGGTGATGGTCTTGATGTTCATAGGATGTGGTTTTGGTGTGAGAAGGATGATTGCACTTTCAATCTCATGACGAACGGGTGAGGGCGTTTTGGACATCGCTTTGCACTTTTTTTGAAATTCGGTCGCCGGGGAATGGAGGAGACCCTTGCAAATGCGCTTGCGAGAACGGTCTGGCGCGCGTATCGGCAGCGTCCCAAATGAGAGCCGCATTCCGTGCGAATAGTGATAACGCCCCCGATCCGGCGGAATTGATCGAATTTGTGCCGGTAGATTATTTCGCCCGGGCGAACATGAGCGACATGTTCCCGCGGTCGGCGCCGCTGGAGGTCGACCTCGGCTGCGGCGAAGGCGCATTTCTCGTGGCCATGGCGACGAAGTATCCGGACCGCAATTTTCTGGGCATCGAGCGACTGCTCGGGCGGGTGCGCAAGGTGTGCCGCATGGCGGTCCATCACCAACTCGCGAATGTGCGGCTGCTTCGCATCGAGACGGCTTACGCATTGCGCTATGTGCTGCCGCCGGAAACGGTGAGCGTGGCGCATGTGCTCTTTCCCGATCCGTGGCCGAAGCGGCATCACCAGCCGCGGCGCTTGATCCAGGATGGTTTCATGGAGGCGCTGCACGGAATCCTGGTGCCGGGCGGTGAGCTGCGGATCAAGACGGACGACCAACCGTATTTCCAGTGGATGGAGAAGGTGCTGGCGCGAGCCAAGGGGTACGAGCGGCTCGAGTGGCCGGAAGACGCGGAATATCCGCAGACGAATTTCGAGCGCCGGTTCCTGGCGCAAGGATTGCCGATTTATCGGGCGCTTTTGCGGAAGGTCTGAGCGTTGACGAAGGCGCTGACTTCGTAGGCGTGGTCCCGGAGGTCGATGTGGACGGCGCCGGTTTTGTCCTGACGAAAGACGGTGATACCCTGGGAGACGGCGTCGGTTTCCCAGGCATCGAGCTTGGTGGCGGGCTCGCCGTAGCCGAGGGCGCTGCAAATGACGACCTTGGGCGCGACGCGAGCGAGGAATTCGGGGGTTCCGGAGAGGTCTCTGGCAGGCTGGCCCTTGATAAGGATGTCGCTGCGCAGGTCGGGTTCGTTTTCGAGCAGCCACTGCTCGGTAGCGAAGCCGGAAGCGGACATGAGCAGGGCGCGCGTGCCGCCGGCATCGAGTTGCAGGACAAGGGCCATGTCACCGGCGGAAGTGCGCTTAAGACCGGCGGGCGGATAAAGCACGCGAAGGGTGGCGTTGCGACCAAGGCGGATGAAATCGTCGCGAAGGTAGAGGCCCTTGCCAAGCTGGTGCTGGGCGAGCCAGATGTGTAGCTTGCGACGCGTGGAAGAGCGGTCCCGCAACGTGGATTCGGCCAGGAGGTACGGGCGGAAGTCGTCGATGACGGCGGTGGCGGCGCCGATGTGTTTTACGCTGCCGTGGGTGAGGAGCAGGCCGTCGAGACGATTGACACCACGGCTGCGGAGATACGGGAGGACGGTGTGATTGTAGTGCGATTCGTCACCGCAATCGAGCAGCCAATCGTAATCGCCGGCGCGGACGTGGACGGCGCCGCCGTCGGCGAGATCGAGGACGGTGAGCTCGCATTTCGGCGCGGGCGCGAGACGCGGATTTTCGACGTAGACGAAGCCGTTGGGGAGATCGGCGCAGGTGTGGAGGACAAACAACATCGCTTTGGCCGCAAACCAATTGGCGTTGTTGAAAAGCACGGTGGCATGCAGCGAAAGCGAAGCGGAGAGGACGGAGCCGAGACCGAGGGCGAGGATGACGAAGGCAATGGGG
>Ga0068858_100007415_pt1 | contig 10609 bp, 9 predicted proteins | sample KBSSwiS12_FD_66589 | JGI IMG/M metagenome (GOLD analysis project Ga0068858, IMG submission 66589) | Switchgrass rhizosphere microbial communities from Kellogg Biological Station, Michigan, USA - KBS Switchgrass S1-2 | ecosystem: Host-associated > Plants > Roots > Rhizosphere > Soil ... | reverse complement strand
CTCAAAAAATGCTCAGGTCGATTTGACCAAGGCAGCGACCTCGCCGCCGAAATCACTCTCCGGCCGGTCGATGCCTTCGCCCAGGGCGTAGCGCACGAATCCCGTCACCTTGATCGGGCCGCCGGCCGTGCCCTCGGCTTCCTTGATCGCCTGCGAAACACTCTTGTCCGGCTCATGGATGTAGGCCTGATCGAGCAGGCAGACTTCCTTGTAGAAGGTCTTGAGTCCTGATTCGACGATCTTTTCGACCACATTCGCAGGCTTTCCCTGCGCCTTGTACTTGTCCGCGAGCACATCCTTCTCGCGCCGGACTACCTCCGGGTCGAGACCGGAGGAATCGATAGCCTGGGGATTGGACGCAGCGACATGCATCGCGACCATGCGGCCGAAGCGCTTGAGTTCGTCGGCCTTGCCCGTGGACTCAAGCGCCACCAGGACCCCGATCTTGCCGAGGCCCTCCTCGACCGAGTTGTGCACATAGCTGGCGATGACGCCGGTCCCGACCGATAACTGCGACGCCCGCCGGAGCGTCATGTTCTCGCCGATCTTGGCGATGGTGTCGGCAATCGCGTCGGCGATGGTGATGTGACCCACCTTGGCCGCCTTGATCTTCTCCATGTCGGTTCCGACCGTGAGCGCGACATTGGCGATCATCTTCACCAAGCCCTGAAACAGATCGTTGCGCGCCACGAAATCGGTCTCGGAATTGACTTCGACCAGAACGCCCTTCGGTCCCTCCACGGCGAGGCCGATGAGACCTTCGGCGGCAATGCGGCCGGCCTTCTTGGCGGCTTTCGCGAGCCCCTTCTTGCGCAGCAGGTCGACGGCCTGCTCCATGTCGCCGTTGGTCTCCTGCAGCGCCGCCTTGCAATCCATCATGCCTGCGCCGGTGCGCTCACGGAGCTCCTTCACCATTTGCGCGGTGATATTGGCCATGACTGTGATCCTCTATGCGTCATGGCCGCAGCTCGGCGGCCATCCGCGTCGTTCATTTCGTAAGTTGAAAGCCCGGGACAAGCCCCGGGCATGCCGAGTGCGTTATTCCGCGGTCAGTTCTTTCGACTGCGCGATCCAGCCCTCCACGCGGGCAGGCAATCCGACTTCTTCGCCGATCGTGTGCGCCGCGTCGGGCCCCAGGCCCGCGATCTGCCAATAGTGGAAGATGCCGAGATCGTTGAACTTCTTCTCGATCGCGGGCGAGACGTGATGCAGCTTCTTGAGATCGTCGGCGACGCCGCGCGGACCGGACAGCACTTCATAGCCGGGGCCCTCCGCCGCCGCCGGCACCTCTTCGGCGATCGGCTCTGCCGCGGCGCCGGTATCGACGCCGAGTTCGCCCTGGGCCCGCGAGATGCCATCGATGGCGGCCTTCGCCACCAGATCGCAATAGAGCGTGATGGCGCGACTGGCATCGTCATTGCCAGGCACGACATAGGTGATGCCGTTGGGGTCGCAATTGGTATCCACGACGGCCGCGACCGGCACGCCAAGGCGCCTCGCCTCCTTGATGGCGATATCTTCCTTGTTGGTGTCGATCACGAACAGGAGATCGGGCAGGCCGCCCATGTCCTTGATGCCGCCGAGCGCGCGATCGAGCTTGTCGCGCTCGCGCTGCAGCGTGAGCCGCTCCTTCTTGGTGTAGCCTTGCGACTCGCCGGAGCCGAGCATCTCGTCGAGCTTGCGCAGGCGCGAGATCGACTGCGAGATGGTCTTCCAGTTGGTGAGCGTGCCGCCGAGCCAGCGCGAATTGACGTAGTACTGCGCCGACTTCTTGGCCGCCTCGGCGATGGCGTCCTGCGCCTGACGCTTGGTGCCGACGAACAGGATCCGCCCGCCATTGGCGACCGTGTCGCTCACCGCCTGCAGGGCGCGGTGCATCATCGGCACGGATTGGGCGAGATCGATGATATGGATGTTGTTGCGGGCGCCGAAGATGTACTCGGCCATCTTCGGATTCCAGCGGTGAGCCTGATGGCCGAAATGCACGCCAGCTTCCAGGAGCTGGCGCATAGAGAAGTCAGGAAGCGACATATGTATTCTCCGGTTGAGCCGCCGCGGACCCGTGAGCTCCCTCTGGCCTAGCGGTCAGAATGAGCCACCGGACGGCTGTAAGGCCAAGGTCCGCGTGTGAGATGACCGGGCTTATATAGGCATGAATCGGCCGGCGCAAGGATCGCCTGGGCGATCCCGGCCGCGGTCAATCCAGCTTGATATTCAGGCGCTTGATCAGGGGCGCCCAGACCTCGCCGGTCTTACGCATGATCGCCGCCGCGGCGTCGGGGGTGAGCGCCGTCGGGTCGTAGCCGATACTGGCAAAACGCGCCTTCAGGGCCGGATCCCCGATGATTTTGTTGAGTTCGCCGTTGAGGAGGGAAATGACGTCCGCCGGCGTCGCCGCGGGCGCGTACAGCATGAAATGAACGCCGGCGTCGAGGCCGGGCAGCCCCTGCTCGGCGATGGTCGCCACCTCGGGCATCAGGTCCGAGCGGATGGGCTGGACGACGGCCAGCGGCTTGAGGTCGCCTCCCTTCACGAACTGGATCACCGAGCCGGCGGCGAAACTGCCGAAGTCGACACGCGCGGCGATCAGATCGGTGGCGGCCTGGGCGCCGCCTTTGTAGACCACGTGCACGAACTTGCCGCCGGTGCGCTGTGCCATCTCCTCGACCGCCAGATGCTGCAGCAGCCCGTAGCCGGCGGTGCTGAAGCTCAAGCCGTCCGGGCGCTGCCTGCTCAGTTGCACGAGGCCTTTGAGATCGTCGGCCGGCAACGATTTCGGCGCCACCAGCAGGGTTGGGGTCACGCCGATCCCACCGACCGGCGCCAAATCCTTGACCGGGTCGAACCCGAGCTTGCTGAAGCTGGACGGAAAGGTCGCGAGCACGGCGGCATTGACCAGCAGCGTGCAGCCGTCGGGCTTGGCGTTGACCACCGCGGCCGTCCCGATATTGCCGGTCGCCCCTGGCCGGTTCTCGATCACGAAGCTCTTTTTCAGGCCGGCCTCGAGGCGATCGGCCACCAGCCGGGCCGCGACGTCAGCCGCCCCGCCGGCCGGATAGGGGACGATCACCGTGACGCGCGGACAATCGAAGTCCGCCGCGAGGGCGGAGGCTGTTCCCCATCCAAGTGCGCACAGCACGGCAAGACATCGCGCAGGCAAATTCAAGGTATCCTCCCGTGATCGGGTCGGCCGGATTCCGCTACAGCGTCGCTGCGGCGATCCCGGCTCGTTAGTTCTGCGGATCGAGCCGTCGGAACTTTTGTATCCGCTGCCCGGTATTGACCTCTGCGGTGTAGATGTTTCCCTGACCGTCGGCGGCGATGTTATGCAGCGCCGTGAATTGCCCGACCTGCCGCCCGGGGCGGCCGAAACGGCCCAGCGTCTCCTTCGAGGCGCGGTCGACAATGCGGACCTCGCCGTTCATTCCATCGATCATGTAGATGAACGTCTGCTCCTTGTCAGGCGAGAACACGAGATCGTAGACCGAGCCGGTGCCGCGCGTCGCCTTCTCGTAGATGTGTTCGGAAACGAAGGTCCCGTCCTTGCGGAAGATTTGCAGGCGGTCGTTGGTGCGGTCACAGGCGTAGACGAGGCTGTCCTTGTCGATGCGGATGCAGTGCACCGGGTTGCCGAACTGCTGCGACGCAGGCCTGGCCGGATCGTATGGCGGCGTCTTCTCGTCGCTGGGCGGTTTGCCATAGGCGCCCCAGTGGCGCTTGTAGGCGCCGGTCTCGGAATCGAACACGACCACACGCCGGTTGCCGTAGCCATCGGCCGCGAACACTTCCTTCGCGGCGACGTCCACCGCAACGTCGGCCGGAGATCCCAGTCGCTCGGTCGAATTGCTGTCGTTGCCCTGCCCCGACTTGCCTATCTGCAGGACGAACTTGCCGTCCATGGTGAACTTGAGGAGTTGTCCGTCCTTCTTGCCGTTGCCGGCAAGCCAAACGAAATCATTGGCGTCGACGAAGATGCCGTGCTCGCTCTCGGGCCATTGATAGCCCTGCCCCGGTCCGCCCCAATGACGGAGCAGGTTGCCGGACTGGTCGAACACCAGCACCGGCGGAGCGGCAACACAGCATCTCGCTTCCGGCGGATTCTGTTCGGCCGCACGTTCGCGCGGCGTCAGCGACGTCGGCCGATGCACCACCCAGATCCGATCATACTTGTCGGTGGCGATGCCGGAAACCTGCCCGAGCAGCCAGTTGTTCGGCAGCGGCTTGGGCCAGAACGGATCGACTTGGAACTGCGGCACGGTGGCGGCGTTCTGGGCCGGCGCGGCAACGGCGACAAACGCCATCGCGGCGCCAAGGCAGATTGCGCGAAGCCAGATTGCGCGAAGCCATGCGCTCATGATTTTCATCTGCATCCTCCCGGGCGGGCGTGGCGGCATCCACCGGCTCCGACGATGGAGGGGCCGCACGCTGGGATCGCAGGCTAGCCCGGCTGCGGAAGGATTACACCGCCTCGACCGCGACCACCCCGGGCACCGCCTTGATGGCGCCGGCGATCTGCGGAGACACCCTGAAACGTCCGGGGAGCTTGACCTCGACCTCGGTCCCCTCGCCCAGCATCAGCACCAGCGCCACCTCCCCCTGGTCCTGCGCCACGCGGCCCGCGCTGGGAGCCTCGAGCCGCTTGGCCACGCTCTCGATCGGCGCCTCCGCGCGCAGGAACACCCGCAGACCCTTGGAGAGCTTGGCCGCCGCCTGGTCGAGCGGCTCCACCATCTGGATGCGCGCACGGACATCGTCGCCCTGCAGTTCCGCCGACAGCATCAGCAGCACGGCCGCGCCCGGCTCGAGCAGGTCGCGGAATTGCGCCAGGCCTTCGGAGAAGACGACGGCCTCGTAATGCCCGGTCGGATCGGACAGCCCGATGATCCCCATCTTGCTGCCGGTGCGCGTGCGCCGTTCGGTGCGCGCGACCACGGTGCCGGCGACGCGCCCCACATTCGCGCCGGTGCGCACCGAGCGCGCAAACTCGGCCCACGACTGCACCCGCATGCGCTTGAGCGTGGCGGCGTAATCATCGAGCGGATGACCGGTGAGAAAAAAGCCGATGGCATCGAACTCCTTCTGCAGCCGTTCGGCCGGAAGCCAGGGCTCGATGTCGCCGAGCGCGAGCGGCATGTGGGCGGGTCCGCTGCCGAACAATTCCGACTGTCCCACGGCGACGTCCTCGTGGGCGCGCTGCGCGGTCGCGAGCATGGTGTCGACGGTCGCGAACACACGGGCGCGATTTCCTTCCAGCGCGTCGAACGCGCCGGCGGCAGCCAGGCTCTCCAGCACGCGCTTGTTGACGGCATGCGGGTCGACCCGTCCGGCAAAATCGGCGAGACTGGAAAACGGGCGCGCACCGCGCGCGGCGACGATCGCCTCGACAGCCTGGCGGCCGACGCCTTTGAGCGCGGCGAGCGCGTAGTGGATGGTGCTGCCTTCCACCTCGAAGGCCACGCCCGAGCGGTTGATCGAGGGCGGCTCGACCTTCACGCCGAGACGCACGGCCTCGGCACGGAATTCCGAGAGCTTGTCGGTGTTGCCCATATCGAGGGTCATCGAAGCCGCAAGAAACTCGACCGGATGGTTCGTCTTCATATAGGCGGTCTGGTAGGCGACGAGCGCGTAGGCGGCGGCGTGACTCTTGTTGAAGCCGTAATCGGCGAAACGCTCGAGCAATTCGAAGATCATTTCGGCCTGGCCGCGATCGATGTCGCGCTCGACGCATCCTGACACGAAGCGGGTACGCTGCTTCTGCATCTCGCTGCGGATTTTCTTGCCCATCGCGCGACGCAGCAGGTCGGCTTCGCCGAGCGAATAGCCGGCGAGAATTTGCGCCGCCTGCATCACCTGTTCCTGGTAGACGATCACGCCGAAGGTTTCGCGCAGGATCGGCTCCAGCTTGGGATGGATGTAGTCGGGCTCCTCCATGCGGTGCTTGCGCGCGCAGTAGGTTGGGATGTTGGCCATCGGGCCCGGTCGATAGAGCGCGACCAGCGCGATGATGTCCTCGAAGCGGTCCGGGCGCATGTCGAGCAGGGCGCGCCGCATGCCCTGACTTTCCAGTTGGAAGATGCCCACCGCTTCGGCGCGGGCGAGCATGGCGTAGGTTTTTTCGTCGTCGAGCGGGATCGCCGCAAGATCGATGTCGATGTCGCGCTTGCGCAGCAGCGCGACCGCCGTCTGCAACACGGTAAGGGTCTTGAGCCCGAGAAAATCGAACTTCACCAGGCCCGCCTGCTCGACCCATTTCATGTTGAACTGGGTCACCGGCATGTTGGACTTCGGGTCGCGGTAGAGCGGCACCATCTCGGTGAGCGGCCGCTCTCCGATCACGATCCCGGCGGCGTGCGTGGAGGCGTGGCGGTGCAGGCCTTCGAGCCGCTGCGCGATGTCGAAGGCGCGCGCGACCACCGGATCGCTCTCGCGCGCGGCCTGCAGCCGCGGCTCGTCGTCGATGGCGCGGCCGAGCGTGACCGGATTGAGCGGGTTCTGCGGCACGAGCTTGCAGAACTTGTCGACCTGGCCGTACGGCATCTGCAGCACGCGGCCGACGTCGCGCAGCACGCCGCGCGCCTGCAGCGTGCCGAAGGTGATGATCTGCGCGACGCGATCGCGGCCGTAGCGCTCCTGCACATAGCCGATGACCTCGTCGCGGCGGTCCTGGCAGAAGTCGATGTCGAAGTCGGGCATCGACACGCGCTCGGGATTGAGGAAGCGCTCGAACAGCAGCCCGAAACGCATGGGGTCGAGGTCGGTGATGGTGAGCGCATAGGAGACGAGCGATCCCGCTCCCGAGCCGCGGCCCGGCCCGACCGGGATGCCCTGTCCTTTCGCCCATTGGATGAAGTCGGAGACGATGAGGAAGTAGCCGGGATATTTCATGCCGGCGATCACGTTGAGCTCGAAGGCCAGCCGCTCGCGATAGTCCTCGATCGTGCGGCTGGGCGCGATGCCGTGGTTGCTGATCCGCTGCTCGAGTCCGGCCTCGGCGCGCTTGCGCAGCTCCGCCGCCTCGTCGACCGCGGCGCCCTCGCTGCCCACGGAGAATCGCGGCAGGATCGGCGCCTGCACGCGCGGCCGGAAGGCGCAGCGCTGCGCGATCTCGACCGTCGAGGCGATGGCCTCGGGAAGGTCCGCGAACAACTCTGTCATTTCCGCGCGGGTCTTGAATCGGTGCTCGGGCGTGAGCTGGCGCCGGTCGGTCTCGACCATGAGCCGCCCTTCGGCGATGCAGATCAGCGCATCATGGGCCTCGTAGTCCTCCCGGCGCGCGAACAACGGTTCGTTGCTGGCGACGAGCGGGATCCCGCGCGTATAGGCGAGCTCGACCAGCGCCGGCTCCGCGCTGCGTTCCGCGGTCGTGCCGTGGCGCTGCAGTTCGATGTAGAGCCGGTCGCCGAAGAGCCGCTGAAGGGCCTCGCAGCGCCCGTTCGCCAGTTGCGCCTGACCGGCGAGCACGGCGGCGTCGAGCGGCCCGCCCGGGCCTCCGGTCAGCGCGATCAAGCCGGCGCTCTCGTCCTCGAGCCAGGCCAGCTTCAGGTGAGGCTGCTCGTTCGGCTCGGTTTCGAGGAACGCGCGCGAGTTCAGGCGCATCAGGCTGCGGTAGCCGCTCTCGCGCGCGGCCAGAAGAACGATGCGCGGGCGCTCCTGCATCGGACCCGTGCCGGGACGTGGACCGCTGTCCTGATCGAGAAAATCGATTGCGAGCGCGCAGCCGATGATCGGCTGAATGCCCGCCGCTGCCATCTTGTCGGAGAATTCGAGCGCCCCGAACATGTTGTCGGTGTCGGTGAGCGCGAGCGCGGGCTGGCGGTCGGCCTTGGCGAGCTCGGCCAGCCGCGCAATCGTCAAAGCGCCCTCCAGTAAGGAGTAGGACGAGTGCACATGCAGGTGGACGAAGCCCGGCATTCAACCCTCACGATTCTCGCTGCAAGGCGACTGTGGGGGCGAGGTGCCGGCGCTGTCCACCGCGAGGGCTGTCGGGGATGCGCGCAGGCGGCTTAATCCCCAGACTCTTGATCCGCGGCACCCAGATCCAGGCGGCTCCTGGAGGTGCATTCCTCCGGGCGCACGGCCCGGGGCTACGGTCCTTGGCCGGCGAAGCCGCCGGCAGGGCCTCAAAGGGTCGCGATGACCTGCGCCCAGATGGCAATCATGCCCAGAAACAGCGCCAGCGAGGCGAGTGTGGCGGCTTCTTCAACGACGGCCCGGACCATGATCCAACTCCCAAGCAACAAGAACAGGACATGAACATAGTTCATGATCCGTTCCAGAGTCAAGGACTATCGGATCAAGTCGAAATGGCGGGGCTGGCCGGCCTCGGATGGCTCAGACCCGGGTCGGCTGTCCCGTCCCTGACGGCCCCGGCCGGCAGCGGCTTCGACCCCAGCGCCCCGATCAGCGCCGCTTGGCCCGCTTGCTTCGTCCGGCGCTCTCCGGGCTTTTCTGGCCGCTTCCATAGGCCAGGTACCACGGGTTCTGGACGCAGAACCCGCCGCCGCCACGCGCCGTCATCATGCATTGCTCGAACGAGGTGAAGGCGCAGGTGGTGCCGTTATCGCCGTCGCTGCCGCCGTACTGGACGCACCAGGGCCGGTAGATTTCCGCGGCGGCCGGTTGGACATCGATTGCGAGCGTGGCGGACGCCAGCACGGCGAACCCGACGCGGGTGATGATCATGGCCGTCCTCGCAACCCGCCCCGCAGATTTGAACACCGGGTCCGGATTGTTGTTCCGGCGCCGATCCGGCGCCACTGCGACACCCCGATCACCTCAACCGCCGTTGCCCATTGTGATAAGCAAGGGCACCTATGCGGGAGGACGCAAATGTCGCGATTAAGACTGCGCCGAGGTCTGGCCGCCACGCTGTCGCTGATGCTCCTGCACGGCGTCGCGGTCGCGGAGGATGCGCTCAAGATCGCGGTCGGGCAGCGTGGCGGCTGGGAGCAGTGCGTGTCGGAGCTCGGCCAGAACGCTGGCATCTTCAAGAAGCATGGCCTCACGCTTGACGTGCTCTACACCCAGGGCAGCGGCGAGACCATCCAGATCGTGCTCTCCGGCAGCGTCGACATCGGCATCGGTCCCGGTACCCACGCGGTCTTCGGCGCATTCGCCAAAGGCGCCCCGATCCGGATGATCGGCGCGTCGTTCACCGGCGCCCGTGACCAGCTCTATTACGTGCGCGCCGACTCGGCCATTCGCGGCATGAAGGATGCCGAGGGCAAGACCATCGGCATCTCGACCAGCGGATCGAGTTCGCACATGCTCGCCTTGGCGCTCGCCAAGCACTTCGGGGTGAGCCTCGTCCCGCAAGCGACCGGGAACTATTCGTCCACCCTCACCCAGGTGATGACCAAGCAGGTCGATATCGGGTTCGCGCAGGCACCGTTCGCGCTCGACGCGGTGGAAGATGGACGCATCCGACTGGTGGCGAAGGGCGCCGACATTCCGGAAGTCCAAAATCAGACCATCCGCGCCTGGATCGCGCACGCGAACACGTTCGAGCGGCGCAGGGATGCTTTGGCGCGATACGTGCAAGCCTATCGCGAAACGCTCGATTGGCTCTATGCGAGTCCGGATGCCGTCAAGGCCTATGCCGCCTGGTCGGGGCTCGGCGAACGTCTTGCCCGCCAGGCGCCCGACTTCATCACCAAGGACAGCATCGATCCCGTGCGCATCATTGGGCTGGAGGACATGATGGGCGATGCGGTGAAGTTCAAATACATCCCCGCGCCGCTGACCGGCGAGCAACTGGCTACGCTGGTGCAGGTGCCGAAATAGTCGCTCGCGGATGATCCGCGCAAAGCGTCGGGGACATGGCGCTTACTCCAGCTCGATGACCAGCCCGTCCCGAAGCGTGACGCGGCGGTCCATGCGCCCGGCGATCTCCATGTTGTGGGTCGCCACCACGACCGCGAGCCCGGAGGCCTGCACCAGCTGGGTGAGCGCGGAGAACACGTGCTCGGAGGTGCGCGGGTCGAGATTTCCGGTCGGCTCGTCGGCGAGCAGAATGCGCGGCGCGTTGGCGACCGCGCGCGCGATCGCGACCCGCTGCTGCTCGCCGCCCGAAAGCTCCGCCGGGCGGTGGGTGAGACGGTCCTTGAGCCCGAGATAGCTCAGCAGATCGGTCGCGCGTCGAACCGCTTCCGGGCGCGACAACCCGCGGATCATCTGCGGCATGATCACGTTCTCGAGCGCGGAAAACTCCATCAGCAGGTGGTGGAACTGGTAGACGAAGCCGATCTCGAGGCGCCGGATGCGCGTACGCTCGGCATCCGGGAGGCGTGATGTCGGCGCCTGGTCGATATAGACCTCGCCGGCGTCCGGCTGCTCCAGCAGGCCGGCCACGTGCAGGAGCGTCGACTTGCCGGCGCCCGAGGGCGCCACCAGCGCCACCGACTGCCCCGGCCAGATCGCGAACTCGGCTCCCTTGAGGATGTTCAGGACGACGTCGCCCTGGCTGTAGTGCCGGTCGATGCCGTGCAGGAACAGGATCGGCGGCGTTTCCGCGCCGGCTTCGTCGCCCGGCTGCGACCCCGCCCTGTCGTGGATCGTCGCATCACTCATATCGCAGCGCCTCGACCGGATCGAGGCGCGCCGCGCGCCA